>Ga0307372_10011189_pt1 | contig 12025 bp, 12 predicted proteins | sample OX1MG_FD_202533 | JGI IMG/M metagenome (GOLD analysis project Ga0307372, IMG submission 202533) | Soil microbial communities from Risofladan, Vaasa, Finland - OX-1 | ecosystem: Environmental > Terrestrial > Soil > Coastal area > Acid sulfate soil | place: Finland: Risofladan, Vaasa | collected...
GCCGGCGAGATCGACGGCCGCCTCCGTCTGGCCCCGGCGCTGGAGCACACCGCCCGGTCGCGCTCGCAGAGGAAAGATATGTCCGGGACGGCCGAAGTCCTCGGGACGACTGCCGGCAGCGACGGCCGCCCTGATCGTCTGAGCCCGATCGTGGGCTGAAATTCCGGTCGTGACGCCGGGTCCGCGGAAGTCAATCGAGACCGTGAATGCCGTTCCGCCGAGCGCGGTGTTCTCCGCCACCATCGGAGCAAGCTCCAACTCGTCGAGCCTTTCCCCGATCATGGCCAGGCAGATCAGGCCTCTGCCGTGAGTTGCCATGAAATTGATGGCCTCGGGCGTAATCATTTCCGCCGCGATGGTCAGGTCTCCTTCGTTCTCGCGGTCTTCGTCATCGACCACGACGACCATCCGTCCCGCTCTCATCTCGCTGATGGCGTCGTCAATGCTCGCGAAGGCGTGATTGGCCGCGCCGAAGTCGGCATTCGCGCACCCGTCGGGGAGCACCGGGACGCGGCGTTCAGCCATTCCGAAACGGTCGCGGATTCCGAGCGTCAACGTGTGCCCCATGCGCTCCTTCTTGGCCCGCAAATAGGCGAAGGAGTGCGGCGTCGGCGCCGTTTCACAGGGAACCTGAGCAACCACGTCGATGCCCGCACCACGCAGCGCGCGAACCTTGCGCGGATTGTTCGTCAGCAGGCGCACTCGCCCGACGTCAAGCGCTTGCAGGATGGCGGCCGGCAGACCGAAATCTCTGTAATCCGCGTCGAACCCTAAGGCATGATTGGCGTCGACCGTGTCAAGGCCCGTGTCCTGGAGCGCGTAGGCCTGGAGCTTCGCCATCAGGCCGATGCCGCGTCCTTCCTGATGCTCATAGATCACCAGACCGCGTCCTTCGTCGGCGATGGCCTGCATCGCCAGGTCCAACTGATCGTTGCAGTCGCACCGCAGCGACCCCAAGACCTCGCCGGTGAAGCACTGCGAATGAATCCGCACCAAGGGCGCGCCATCGGTCAGATCGCCCAGGACGATCGCGAGCGCCGTTTCGGTTCGCCGGCTGCCGTTGACGATCTGGCGCTCGAAACCCAGCGTTTGAAACACGCTCGCCGGCCCCGTGGCAACCTGCCGTGGCTTTCAATTGGTTCGACGCGGTCCGTTTCTGCCGCTGGCTGACGACGGCTGCCGGACTGCCCGAGGGCGAACAGTGCTACGACGACCCGGCGGACGCTGACCCGCCCGGCGGCCAGTGGCCGTTTCATCCCGAGCGCGCCGGCTTTCGTTTGCCAACCGAGGCCGAGTGGGAATACGCCTGTCGATCGGGCACGGTCACGGCCTTCAGTTTCGGCAGCGATGTCGATCTGGCGCCGCGTTTTGGCTGGTTCCAGGCCAACTCGCAAGGCGCCGGACATAGTCTGCAAGTGTTGCGGCCCAACTCGCGCGGGTTGCGCAACATGCATGGCAACAGCTCGGAATGGTGCCACGATTGGTTGGCCTTCGATCCCGGGCCCGAACACGTCGACCCGATCGGTCCGCCCAGCGGCCAGTGCCGCGTGGTGCGCGGGGGTTCCTACCTTAGTCGACCGGCGCTTGCCCGAAGCGCCAGTCGCGGCGGGCTGCCGCCGGATTTCGCCTCACCCAGCGCGGGGTTTCGCTTTGTGCGAACGTTAAGCACGCCGTAGGCTGCAGCGAAAAATCTGAACATAAGGAAACGAAGGGGGACGAAGGAGGGCGCGCAGATAGATGCGGCGCTTCAGGTCGTCGTCCTTGCGCCGGTAGGCCTTGTCGGCCCGCGCCACCTGCTGGTCGAGGTTCTCGACTTCCGGTGGAAGCAGCCCGTGCAGATTGAGTCGGCGCCGGCGAACTCGCGGGCAGACGGGTGTGGAGGTTCGCCGCAAGTTGTTCATCTGCTGTTCTTTTCGACGCAATGTCATGCATCTTGGGCGTGCGGGTGTAAGGTTTTGGTACGGCCTAGGTATCACACATTGAGAGTGGAAGGCGACTTTGAGAACCTTCCACGGCATTTTTCACGAGGAGCACGATCATGTCGACCGTTACCGAAATCAACCGGTTTCGCATGCAACACGGCGGCCTGCCGCCGGAACTGCCCGACGCGCCTCGACGCGACTGGGCTGTGATTGGGAACGACGCACTGGTGATTGCAGCGCTGGCGTCGGCGGTGGTGCTCGCACTGTGGTTCCCCATGTGATCGAACGCGGGCTTAATGAAAAAACCGTAGGGGAGACTGCCGGCACGCCACTACAAACGACCGGGTCGCTACCATGAGTACGAGGGTGAACCAGTTTTGCAACAGCCTGCGGGCCCGCCTCGACACCGTCGAGGGGCGGCTCAAGTCGATGAATTCCAGCCTTCAGGCCCTGCCCCTTCAAGCCGAGAGATCGCTCGGTGAAAGGCTCGATTTGGAACGCCGTAGGGCCCAGCCCCAGGCCGAATGCTTCGACGAATATCGGGCACGACTGAAGGCTTGGGCCCAGAGGAACATGGCCAAGACCAGCTTCCTGTTGAGTGAGTGGAGGGCGAGGGAAGAGGCACGGGCGCTCCATGCCCGCGCCGCGAGGGCAGAGGCCTATGCGGTCGGCGCGATTGATCACGCACTGGATGCGATCGAAGAAGCAGAGGAGCTGATTCGTGACGCGGTAGACGCTGGAATTGACGCCGACTCGGCCGCGCTCGGCGAAGGGCCGGGAAGAGGGGGAAGGGGAAGAGGGGAGACAAGGTGACGGGGGCACCCGGAGTGACGGTGGAAGATCGACGAATTACAGGAAAGTCGGATGAAGGCGGGCGTGTATCCGCAGATGTCGCGGATTTCGCAGATTCAAAACAGTCATCCGTGTGAGTCCGTGTCGGTCCGTGGCTCACCTCCTCGTTCTGCTGTTGAGATGCTGACGCTGGCCATCCCAAGCTATGACGACTGACCAATCGGCCCAGAGTCGCGAACGACCAGTTCCACCGTATCGAGCAACTGGTCGAGACGGAACGGCTTGTAGAGCACCGCCCCCGCCGGCAAACCGGCCTGGCGACACTTGACGATCGAGTGGCCCGGGTCGTAACCGAAGCCGGTCATCAGCACCAAGGGGACGTGCTCCATGACCGTTTGCAGCTTCGTCAGCGCTTCGTAGCCGTTCATGTCGGGCAAGCGGATGTCCACGATGATCACGTCGTAGCTTTGCCCGGCGCTGAGGTTGCGGACCATCGAGAGCGTTTCGCCGCCGGTGTGCGCGGTTTCGACGATACAGCCGTACCGCTCGAGCAGATTGTGGGCGGCCACGCGGACGCTGTTGTCGGCGTCGGCCACCAGCACTTGCAGCCCGCGCAGCAGGGGCCGTTCGGTGTAGTGCTGGGCCTGGGGATGGGCCGCGCTGGGGGCCATTTGCTGGCCGACCTTCTGGATCACCTGCTTGATGTCGCGCGCGTTGCGCAAAATGCGCTGCAGCCGTTCAGCGACTTCCGGCTCGTGGCCGATGTAGCGCTCCATGACGTTCACGGCGTCGTTGAGGATGTCGTCGACGGGCAGGGCCACGGCGCTGTGGATCGCCTCGACGTTTTCGGCCGCGGTAATGGCCTTTTCGGCAACCAGCAATTCGAGCGTGTTCAGCGCCAGGGCCACGTCGCGGGTGAAGATTTCGAGGAACTGCAAATCGCTTTCGCTGAAGGCGCGCAACTCGGGGCTTTCGACGTTGAAGGTGCCGATCACCTCGTCGAGCAAGAGCAAAGGCACGGTTAGCGAGCTCTTGGCCCCCTTGGCCCCTTCGATGTAGAGCGGGTCCTCGGTGGTGTCTTCGCAGAGGTAGCTTTTACCGGTGGAAGCCACGAAGCCCGTGACGCCGTTGCCCTTGGGCTGTGCGAACAGCGACCGGCCGCTGGCCTCGGGTAAGAGGCCCTCCGACAAAAGGGGTTCGAGCTTACCCGTCTTCGCGTCGAGCATGCGGATTTCGACCACGTTGAAATTCAGCAAGTCCCGCGTGTAGTGCAGGATGTTCGACTTCAACAGCTCGATCCGCTCCTCGACGGTCATGTGGAACAGCTCATCGGGCGTGAGGTTCGCAAGTTCGATTCCCGCCTGGTGGATGGCGGCCAGCTTCTGTTGCTGCAAGACCTCGCTGGTGACGTCGCGGATCGTGACGACCAGGTTCTTGGGCGGGCCGTCGGCCTCGTGCAGCGGAGCGGCATGCACCCGGAAGTAGCGGTTGTCGCTGGAACGCAAGGTCGAGGTGCTGCCGGCGCCGGTGGCCAGAGCGGTGTAGAAGGGGCAGAAATCCGGTCCCAGGATTTCGGGGCTTCCGAGGGCGGCGTAGAAATTCAAGCCCACGACGGTGTCGCAGTGGGCCCATTCGCGAAGCCGGCCGTTGCCCCAGAGGATCGTGTTTTCACCGTCGAGCAGGACCACGCCGTCGGGCATGCCCTGCAAGATCCGTTCGTTCTGCAGCAGTTTGCCGACTTGCAGGGCCTCGCGGACGTGCTCTCCACCGAGATAAACCCCGGCAAAATCCTCCCGAGCCAAGCGGGCCAGGGCGCGGATCGGACTTTGGACGGAAACGACCTCGAACGCATCGCAAACGATGGTGTCGAGCCGCGGCTCCTGCCCGTCGCGGGAACCTCGCACATACAGCAGTTTTGGTTTCGCCGCCAAGCGAACTGTCTCCCGGATTGGGCAACACTCATTAAGTATTATAGAGATGCTTCCCCGGCCTAACAACTGGCCGAATCGCTACCGTCGAAATCTTGCCATCGCTCAACGCTCGGAATCTCACGTGCTATGCTGGCACGCCATGTCATCAGGCATCGGCCGTGCGAAGGCGCCTTGTTCATCCTGCCCGCGCCATGTCAGCGTTTTCCCCTCTTGCCCGGCGTGTCGAACCGGCAATTCCCGTAAGCCCGGCACGAACGGGCGGCTAGCGCAGCCCGCCAAAAACAGTCGTGCCCGATCTGCGGGCGGTGCCGCGTGTATTGCGAATGGAGCGTTTCCGCGAGGCGCCCTCGAATCGCCGACGATACCTAACGACGGCGAGACCGATGTACGATTTGCTCGCTACTTCAATGAACCTACGAAGCGGAGGGTCCGCAAGGACGAATTTCCAATGTGGCGCGCGTTGTTCCTGGCCTTGGGTGTGTATTGCTGCCTGTTGGGCGCGGAATGCCTGGTAATCGACAAGGCCGTGCTCAGCGGCGCTCGTGGCGGGGGTTTGATGGGTGCGTTGAACCCCGTCGCTGCCAAGCGTGAGCTCGTCCCCTCTGATTGGGCGCCCTGGAGCCTGCTTTCGGCCGGGGTGGTGACGATCCTCTACTCCTTCAGCGTACCCAAACGGCTGGTCAAAACATGACACCATTCGGCGGCCTGTGGCCGGCGATGCTCACGCCGCTCGACGCGGCGGGCAGTCCTGACGCCGCCGGCATCGAACGGCTGGTCGAGTGGTTCGTCGTCCAGGGACTCGACGGGCTCTACATCCTGGGCTCGACGGGCCAGTGGCCGCTGTTGGACCTCGACCAGCGGCGCCTGGTGGCCGAGCGCGTGGTCCGCGCCGCCTCCGGACGAATTGGGGTCATGGTCCACGTCGGGGCCGTGGCCACCGACGACGCGGTTATGCTGGCACGCCACGCCGCCGCCGTAGGCGCCGATGCGGTCTCCTGCGTCGCTCCGATTTATTACCCGGCCGGTCCCGAAGCGACGTTCGAGCACTACCGCCGCATCGGCGCCGCCGGCGACTTGCCCTTGTTCGTCTATCATCTGGGCACGGTCAACCAGGTCGCGCTTGATCCGCGCGAGTACGTCGACCGCCTGCTGACGGTGCCGAACATCGCGGGGATGAAGATCACCGACCGGGACCTCTACCAGTTCGGCCTGATCCAGGCCTTCGGCGGCGATCGCCTGCGACTTTTCAGCGGCGCCGACGAAGTCATGTGCCATGCCGCCCTGGCGGGCGCCGTGGGCGCGATCGGCACGTTCTACAACGTCTGGGGCCGGGCCTGCCAACGCGCGCGGGGCGAGTTCGTGGCCGGCTCGGTCGAAACCGGGCGTCGCTTCATGCTCATTTTCCAGCAGGCCATTTACCAGGCGCTCAAACCGCCAGGCGTATGGTCGTTCCTGCGGGCGGCGGTGCGGCTGAAGAGCGGTATCGACGTTGGCATGCCGCGGCCACCTCTGGGCGCCTTGGACCAACCTTGGCCCGCGGCCGAGGTCGAAAGGCTCGTCGAGTGGGTCGACGGGGCCGTGGAAGCGTGACACCGCATTGCCGAAAGTATGGCGAGCGGAGCGAAGAAAACGGATCTCCGCCATTCCCATGCCGGCGAGCAAGCCGCGTAGCGGCCGTCTCATTGGCGCGCCACCCTTTTTCACGCCTCCCCGCGCTGCGATCAGGGCATGTCGGGGAATGCGGAGTCCGTTTTCTTCGCGTAGCGGCCGGCCGCCGGTGTCGCGGCGATGTCGGCGCCGTGCGATGGCGCCACGGTGCCTGATTTGCCCCTGGGATCGTCTCCCCTTTATCGCCTACGTCACGCCGTCACCAAGAGATCAGATCGATGGTAGCTCTCGTCGGCACCAGAGCCTGCGCAGGGTCGCGCGGGCAGGGCGGCGCGATGTACTACGCCCGGGCGGCGCCGCGTACCCGCGACATGTAACCGCGACATGCCCAAAAAAGCCGACAAAAACGTGTTCATCATCCGACCGCCGCCTCCAGGGCGTGGGGCTTCGGCGACGCGGGCACCGATGTAAAGCCCCGTCGTATTGCGACACGGCCTAGCGGCCGAGACCGCTGGCTTGTCGATAATGAACACGTTTTTGTCGGCTTTTTCTAGGGCCTTCTTGTTGCTGCGCAACAAGAAGGCCATGCCGATCCACTGCCGCGCAGTCGGTGTCCGAACGCCATTTTGGCAAGCCGTTTGCAACTCGCCGTGCCGTACCGTAGGCTGTACGGCACACCCGACCCCTGAACCTCCTTCCGCATTTCATTGCCATGCGCCGTAGCAAAGTCAAAGCCAAACTCTCACGCGGCGAGCCGGTGCTCGTGCCGGCGTTGCATTTCACCGACCCCTCGATTTACGAGCTCACGAGCCTGATGGGCTTCGACTGCATTTGGATGGATCTGGAACACCACGGCTATTCGGTCGAGACGGCGGGACAATTGATGCGCGCGGCCCGCGTCGGCGGGGCGGACGTCATGGCCCGGCCGGCCAAGGGCGAATTCATGCGCATGGGCAGGCTGCTCGAGGCCGGGGCCCAAGGGATCATGTATCCCCGCTGCGACGACGCCGCCGAAGCGGCCGAAGTCGTGCGCTGGTCGAAATTCGCTCCGTTGGGACGTCGCGGCTTCGACGGCGGCAACTCCGACATGCCCTTTTGTTCGCTCCCGATCGACCACTATGTACGCGAGGCGAACGCCGAGACCTTCGTCGTGATCCAGATCGAGGAGCTGCGGGCCGTCGACGAGGCCCGGGCGATCGCCGCGGTGGAAGGGGTCGACGTGCTGTTCATCGGCCCGGCCGACCTGTCGATCACCAGCGGCGTGCCCGGCCAATTCGACCATCCGCTCATCCACGAGTCGATTCGGAAAGTTGCCGAGGCCGCGCGGCTGGCGGGCAAGGTCTGGGGTACGACCAGCGGATCGCTGGAGCGGACGCGGCAACTGCTCGAGCTGGGCGCGAGGTTCATTTGCCATGGTTGCGACCTGGTGTTCGTCAAGGCGGGGCTGGAAGTGATCCGCCGCGAATTCTCCCCGCTTGGCTTTACTTTTGATGATCGGCTTGGCCAGAATAGGGACAACGCGTAGCGGAATTCGTGAGAATTCCGGACGTCGCGGTGGAAATCGAAACCCTTACGCTTTTCCGCTACAGGGCCGAATCCGTCGTGGACCAGGCATTCGGCCTGCCAGACCGTCGGAGCGACGATGGTGAAACGGCACAAAGTTCTGGTGATCGGCGTCGGCTCGATCGGCGAGCGCCACGTGCGTTGTTTCCAGGATACCGGCCGCGCCGATGCTTCACTGCTGGAAATCGACGAAGGGCTGGCGCGGACCGTGGCGGTGCGCTACGGAGTTTCGGTCCACGCCGATCTCGACTCGGCTTTGGCGACCGGCGTGGAGGCGGCTGTGGTGGCCACGCCGGCCCCATTGCACGTGCCGCTCGCCACGAGACTGGTCGAGGCCGGACTGCACGTGCTCATCGAGAAGCCCCTGGGCACGACACTCGACGGGATCGAACGGCTCCGGCAGGCCGTCGTCGAGCGCGGCGTCGTGGCGGCCGTGGCCTACGTCTATCGGTTGCACCCGGCACTGGCGGCGATGCGGCAGGCGATTTGCGAAGGCCGCTTCGGGCGTCCGGTCGAGCTGGTGGCGGTGGCCGGGCAACACTTTCCCACCTATCGCCCGGCGTACCGCACGATTTATTACGCTGACCGCGCGAGCGGCGGAGGCGCGATCCAAGATGCGCTGACCCACCTGGTGAACGCGGGAGAATGGCTCCTGGGACCCATGGACCGACTGGTGGTCGACGCGAGGCACCAACTCCTCGAAGACGTCGACGTCGAAGACACCGTCCATGTCCTGGCACGGCACGGTCCGGCGCTGGCCTCCTACGCGCTCAACCAGTACCAGGCGCCGAACGAGGCGACAATTACGGTCGTCTGCCAGCGCGGCACGGCGCGGTTCGAGTCGCACCGCCAGCGCTGGCGGTGGATGATGGAGCCCGGCGAGTCGTGGAGCGACGAGCACCACGACGCGGTCGCGCGCGACACGATGTTCATCGCCCAAGCGCACGCTTTTCTGGATGCGGTCGAAGGTCGCATCCCGCCCCCCTGCACGCTCGACGAAGGGCTGCAAACGCTCCGCGTGAACCTGGCGGCGCTCGCCAGCTTGCAGGACCAGCAATGGAAAGCGGTGAGGGGTGAGTAGTGGGAAGGCCGTCTCCAACCGCGCCTTTTTTCGGAATTCGAGCATCGAGACGGTTTTCATTGCACGCTCCAGAGCACGCGTAAATCCAAGTTCAAGTTGAACCTTAACTTCGCACGCGGGCATGTCAAGCGGCGGATCCGCTGCCGGGGACATGAGGCGGAACCTATTTTGCTTCCCCTAGGATCTGCTTCTCGATATCCACTCCCACGTCGCGGCTCCAGGCTGTCAGGAGCCGGCGGAAAATGGGGCCCGGACGGCCGTCGGCGATCGGCAAGCCGTTGATCTTCGTGACCGGCAGCAGGCAGTACGGGGTACTGGCCAGCAGGGCTTCGTCGGCGTTGATCACGCTGAACACCTGCACGTCGCGCTCGATGAACGGGATTCCCAGCCGGGCGGCCAACTCGATCACCGTCGCCCGGCTGACGCCGGGCAAGGTGTTGGTCAACGTGGGCGACACGATCGCGCCCCGCTCGACGATCAGAAAGTTCGCGCCGCTCGTCTCGGTGGCGTTGCCCGCCAGATCGAGCAACAGCGCCACGGCGTCGGGGTCGGCCAACCGCGCCTCCTGGTCGGCCAGGTAGTAGTGCATCCGGCTGCGGTACTTCATTTTAGGGTCGTAACATTGCGGTGGCACGTGGCGGATCGAAGGTGTGATGACATGGACCCCTTCGCGCATCTTGTTCGACCAAAGGTCGAAGGGCAGTGGGAACGTGTGCGCACAGACGGTGGGCGTCGTCTTGGCGCCGCCGCCCGCCGATCCCGCGTAGAGCGCGTTCTCGCCGGCCGTGACGAAATGGATCAGACCCAGCTCGCCTCCCTCGGGTAAGAGCGCCGCGTTGTGCGCCACCAGCTCGCGCGAGGCGTCGGCCAGCTCGGCCTGGCTGAGCCCAATGTCGAACCGCACGTAACGCAACGAGCGGTAGAGCCGGGCGAGATGGTCGTCGAGGCGGTAGGGCTCGCGGCGGAAGGTACGGGTCATTTCAGTGACCGTCGCCCCCATGACTACGCCCAGGTCGTAAATCGCCACGTGCGCCTGCGAGGCGCGCAGCTTACGGCCGTTGAGGTAGACGAGGGGTTCAGGCATAGGGGTCAACGTCCTTCAAGTAGCGGTGGAAGATTCCGCGAGGCGTGGACGACCGCCATAATCAGCACTCGGTGGTGCAGCTCGTCCTCGCGATAGATGAGCCGGTACGAGCCGGCCAAAACTTCCCGGTAGGGCGATTCCGGAAGATCGGGAAGGAAGTGGCCAATTTTCGGAAACTTCGCCAAGCGGGCCGCAGTCTGTCGAATCCGTTCGACCGTCAAGCGCGCGTAATGTGCCGAGTTGCGAGCAATGTAGTCATGCACTCCTTCCAAGTCGGTAAGTGCGGGACCAGTCCAATCTATTTGAACCACGTCTGACTCCGCTTCACCACCTCGTCGTGGCTGACAACATCGCCGCGCTCCACTGCGTCCTCGGCGTCCTCAAGCTTGCTCTTGAGGTACAAGCCGCGCATAAGTTCTTCGGTGTCGACGTTGTCGTCGGGAAATTGCTCGAGCAACTCCAGCACTTCTTGTTTCTTCATGGCGAATTCTTTGCTTATAGGGATTGTACAGGCCATCCTTGAGTATACGGAAGTAGAACAGCTTTTCAACCTGTGGAGGGGACGTTTCCCGCCTGCTCCCGGTGGGTTAGAATCGATGTTCTTGCGGAAACAGGCGATGTGGTGCCGGAATGTCGCGCAAACGACGAAATCGGGGGAAACGATCGGGGCATTACTGCTGGTCCTGCGAACGCAACTTGGCGAATGAACGTTTCAGCGGCAAGGGTCATGCGCGGCACGTCTGCCGCGAGTGCTCCCGACTCGGCGGCGACGAATTGGCGCGACGTCAGGCGATGCGCAATCTTGAGCGTTGCTTCTCCTCCGACGGCAAGATTCGTCGACGCTGCCGGCGCCCGTTCCAACAGTTCCTCGACCACGCCGACCCCGTCGTCCGCGACCTTGCCGAACAATACCTCGCCGACTCCATCGCCGAGTTTGCTGACGGCGATCAAATCGAATGGCACTGCTCCGACGACGATGACCTGGTCGGCGTCTGGATCGAGAACGACCCGACTATTGAGGAATGGGAATCAATTCCAAGAGACTCCTGATTCGTGGCCGGCGCGCAATCGGGCCGAACCAGACCTAGCCGATTCCACTGCCGGGTTCGCTGCCGACGATCGCACCGATTGGGGGCCGCTTGGAGGGGCGAAATGTCTCGCTCAGGACCTGCGGTGTGGTATAGAATAAGCCTCAAGGAGACAAAATGATGATCGAATTGACTGAACAGCAACGGCCTGAACTCGAGAAGCCCGAGCCCACCGCGATCGACCCACAAACGAAGCAGACGTACGTCTTGGTGCGCACAGAAGCGTACCAACGGCTGCAAGCCCTTCTGACCGGCGACACCGTGTTCACGACCGCCGAGATGCTGGTCAACGTCATGGCCGTAGACGACGCGAACGATCCCCATCTGGCTGATCTCCAGAAGCAATATGGCTGCGCGTCATGACCCGACGAGCCGACGTTGTCATCGCGCGGTTCCCCTACGCCGTCGGTCAAACGAGCGGCAGAACCGCTCGACGCCGTCCTAATTCGCTCATCCGGATGTTGAAGCCGGCGCTGCGCGAGTCGATTTGCTTTTGCAGATTCGCATGGTAGGCTGATCGTCCAAGCTGGCGTATTCAGAGCGGATTCGGATCGCCTCGATCGAAAGTAGCAGATGAAAATCTATAACGGTGCCACTGTCGTCAATCGTTCCAACCAGCAGCTTGCGGGCATCGTGGAACGTCGAACCGGTGAGGTACTGACGATTCGGCTTCCCGACGGCGGCGGACGCGAACCGATAATGCGACGCGACGTCCGCCCCCTCGCGGAGGCAATCTGCGACGCGCGGAAGCGATGTAAGGGCTTCAAGCATGGTTTCAGCCTGACCGGCGATTCGACATTGGCCGAACTGGTCGCTGAGTTTGGTTACTCGACCGGGGCTATGCGCACGGACTCCTTGGAAAAGGTTCTTCGCCAACTTCGGCGCGCCGGCCTTGACGTGGTTCCCGAGACGGACCGTTGGAGACGTGACGACCATTTCGAGCTTGTTGTCATAAA
>Ga0307372_10011190_pt1 | contig 12024 bp, 10 predicted proteins | sample OX1MG_FD_202533 | JGI IMG/M metagenome (GOLD analysis project Ga0307372, IMG submission 202533) | Soil microbial communities from Risofladan, Vaasa, Finland - OX-1 | ecosystem: Environmental > Terrestrial > Soil > Coastal area > Acid sulfate soil | place: Finland: Risofladan, Vaasa | collected...
GACCTCTTCCCCGCGCCCGTGGCGACGGCTGAGATGGGGAAGCTGCGCGGCGTCTACCGGTCGCTCGGCGCCGGGGACCGACTCGTGCACGACGTGTTCGCGGGCGGCCACGAGTGGCACGGAGTCGAGGCGTACCCGTTCCTGGACCGGTGGATCGGCCCCGTCGTACCGCCCCGGCGTCGGTGAGGGGCTCTCACCCGGGGATGCGCCAGTGGACGAGGTCCTTGCTGCGGGCGATGCCGATCTCGGCGTGCCCCCAGCCCCCGAAGTGGCTGAGCTCGTCGCTGCCCGAATAGGTCGCGTAGTAGTAGCCGTCGGTGGCGGTGGCGTCGCACAGGAACACCGAATTGGCGTGCTCGAACCCCACACTCGACAGGCCCCGGCCGCTGTCCCACGCCTGGCCGGGGATCGACAGCATCGTGGCATGCGTCCAGTGCAGCCACGAGGACGGCACGGACGGATCGCCGGACAGGTCGAACATCCACGGTTGGTCGAACGTGTTCGACGTCGCCACCAGCCGCCACCGACCCCTGACCGCGATGAATTCCAGGTTCTCCACCGTGTCGCCGTAGACGACGACGTCGGGCCGGCCCACGAACGTCCACGGCCCGTCGAGCGACCCGCTCGGCGACCAGGCGACCTCGAAGTGCTGCGATGTGGTGCCCGACACGGTGCCGGCCTTGTACCCGAGGATGAGCCCGTGGCCGGTCCAGGCGAGCGCCGGGTCGATCATGCGGTCGCCGGGCGTCGGATGGAGGCTGCGCGCCAGCGGGTGGGGCGCCGACCACCTCACCAGGTCGGGCGATGTGCGGTAGTAGAGCTTCGACTGCCCGCCGCCGATCTCGCCCGGGCCCGAGTCGTAGGTGGCCACGAACGACCCCGACGGGCTGCGGACGACGTCGGGCGACCCCACGCCCACCACGCCCGGCTGTGCCGGCCACGATGACGGCTGCGACCAGTGCACGAGGTCGGGGCTGGTGGCAGTGGCGATGTCCCAGTGCTCGTCTCCGGGAGTGGGCACGTCGTTGGTCACGATGCTGAAGAGCATGTGCCAGCGGCCCCTCGTCCACACCAGCGCCTGGTCCTTCACGCCGGCCGCCGGGTCACGCTCGATCGGGTTGTGCAGAGTCGCCCAGCGGATCCGGGGGCCGGCCGATCCCGGGACGATGCAGGTGTGGTCGGCGCCGGCCATCGTCGCGTTCGAACCACCGGTGCACCCCGTCAGCACCAGCGCCAGTGCGCAGGCCGCCGCCAGGCCCGCGGCGGCCGAAATGGCCCGCGGCCGACGCCGGGTCACGAGCGCCCGATCACGCCCACCCGAGCGCCGACGCCGACGCCGCGTCGAGGTGCAGCTCGACGTTGTCCCGGGTGCGCAGGATCGAGGCGGGGCAGTCCGTGGAGACCGGGCCCGTCAGGGCTGCCCGCACCGGCGCGGCCTTGCGCTGCTCCGGGACCACCGCCAATACCCGGCGCGCTCGCAGGAGGGCGGGTATGGTCACCGTCAGGGCGTGCCTCGGCACAGCGTCGATGTCCGGGAAGTGCCCCTCGTTCACCTGCTGCAGTCGGCAGGCGCCATCGAGCTCGACCACCTTGACGTCGACGGGGTCGTCGAAGTCGGCCACCGGCGGGTCGTTGAAGGCGAGGTGCCCGTTCTCGCCGATGCCCACGCAGCACAGGTCGAGCGGGTTGCGCCGGAGCAGCTCGGCGTAGCGGTCGCATTCCGTCGCGGGATCGGCGAGGCCGTCGACGTAGTGGGCCGCGCGGGGATGCACTCGGTCGGAGATGCGCTCCCGGATCCAGCGTTGGAACCCGGCGGGGTGGTCCGGGCCCACCCCCTCGTACTCGTCCATGTGGAAGACCACCACGTCGGCCCACGGGACATCGGGGGTGGCGGTGGCGAGCATGTCGACGAACTCGAGCTGGGAGTTCCCGGTGGCGAACATGGCGTTGGCGACACCCCCTGCCACCACCGCGTCGCGGATGGCGGCGGCGGCGGCGTCCGCCGCCGCCCGCGCCATCGAGGCGGTGTCGGGATGGGCCCACACGCGCAGGCGGTCGACGGTGCGCTGCTGTGCTCCGGCCATGCGAGGCATGGTAGGTGACGGCAGGCACGGTCGGTGTGGTCGCGGTAGCGTCGGCGGGTGATGGGGGCGCGGATCACACTGGTCGGCGGTGGCAGCACCCACTGGACACCGCTGCTCATGGTGGACTTTGCCAACACCCCCGCGCTGCGCGACGCCGACGTGGTCCTCCTCGACCTCGACCCCGACTCCCTGCCGCCCGTGTTGAAGCTGGTCGAGCACATCGCCGAGCGACGTGGGATCGGTCTCCGGGCGCGGGGGACGACCGACGTCGACGACGCCATGGCCGGGGCCGAATTCGTGATCGCGGGATTCTCCGTCGGCGGGTTCGCCAGCATGCGGCACGACATCGAGATCCCGGCCCGGTTCGGGATCCGCCAGACCGTCGGCGACAGCGTCGGGCCGGGCGGGATCTCCCGGGCGCTGCGCAGCGTGCCGGTGATCCTGGACGTGGCCCGCGCCATGGAACGGCACTGCCCCGAAGCGCTGCTCGTCAACGTCAGCAATCCCCTGACGGCGCTGTGCCGCGCCGTCACCCGGGAGACGGCCATCCGCACCGTCGGCCTGTGCGCGGAGATCGTCGGCCTCAAGTTCGTCCTGAGCCTCCTCTTCGACGCCGACTTCAATTCGATCGACCCCGTCGTCGCCGGGGTCAACCACCTGCCGCTCGTGACCTCCCTCCGCATCAGCGACCGGGACGGGTTCGCCATGCTGCGCAGTGCCCTCGACGGCGAGCTCGACCTGTCAGCGACGATGTGGATGGAGCCACCCGCCGCCATGCACTGGAAGATGGGCGACACCGACCACGGATGGGCCAAGTCCGACATCCTGTCGAACAACAAGGTGAAGTTCGAGCTGTTCCGCCGCTTCGGGGTCCTGCCGGGGTCGTCGGACACCCATGTGGTCGAGTTCTTCCCGGGCTTCGTCACCCCGGCGTCCGACTACGGCCGCGACTGGGGGATTCACCACTACGGCATGCACGGCCACCGCTCGGACAAGACCGACGACGACGCCGCCATGGCCACCCTGCTGGCCGCAGAGGCCATCCCCACGTGGCCCTCGGGCGAGTTCGTCGCATCGCTGCTCGAGGGACTGGTCACGGGCGAGGACCGGGACCTGCCCGCGAACCTCCCCAACGCCGGGCAGGTGGGGAACCTGGCCGACGACGTGGTCGTGGAGTGCATGGCGGTGGCCGGCACGGGTGGGGTGCGCGCCCGGGACCGGGCGAGCGTGCCCACGTACCTCGGCGAGCACCTCCGCCGGGTCGTGAGCTCGCAGGAGCTCACCGTCGAGGCAGCGGTACGCGGGGACCCGGCCACGGTCGTGGAGGCGATGCTCGCCGACCCGCTCGCCGGTGCGCTGCCCTACGAGCACGTGGTGGCCATGACCGAGGAGCTCATCGCCGCCACCACCGCCTGGCTGCCCCAGTTCGCCACACAAGGCTGACGTCGGGATCGCCCGTGGCGGACAGACCGGCTCGGGTCTGGTTCACCGCCACGGGCCACACCCCGGCGCTGGCCCCGGAGCGGGACCGCCCGTCGACAGTCCGCCTTCCGCGCCCTCAACTGCGTGTGGATCTCGCAGCCCTGTCCGGGCTGGCGGCCGGCGCCACCGCCATCGAGGAGCACAGGGGAGCCGGGGTAGTCGCCCGGTGGCGCGTGGCGGGAGAGGTCAGTGGCGGTGCTTGGTCGCAGGCACCGCCGCGACGAGGAACGTGTAGGAGTCGCCGGGGCCGGCCACACTCGGTCCCGACGGCGTGTTCACGACGACGACCACCGTCCCGGGAGCCGACGCCGGCGAGAGGACGACGACCCGCTTGTACGACCTTGAGACGATGGCCGCGCGCTGGGGCCCGAAGAGGACCGATGTCGCCCCGGCGAGGTTGGAACCGACGATGACGACCTTGCGACCGCCCGAGCTCGGCCCGGACCGGGCCTTCACGGCGCGCACCGCCGGGAACGGGTCCGTGATCTCGCGGATGACGTTGTTGCCGTTGTCGGCGATCACCACGTGGCCGGACGGGGTCACGCTCACCCCTGCGGGCCCGTTGAGCGTGCCAGCCGTGGCCGGCCCCCCATTGCCGGTATCACCGGCGTTCCCGTTGCCGGCGATCGTGTAGATCTTGCCGGGCTTGACCGCCTTCCCGCTGAACGACCCCGCCACCGCCGGGACCAGGCGCACCATGTTGTTGTACGAATCGCCGATGTACAGGTTCCCGGAGGCGTCGAACGCGACGCCTTGGGGGGTGTCGAGCTCGGCGCGCGTGGCCGGCTTCTTGTTCCCCGAGTAGCCCTCGGTGCCGTTGCCGGCGATGGTGTAGATGGACCCGGCCTGCACGGTTCTCCCGTCGTACTGGCCGGTCACGGCGGCCACGACGCGGATCACCATATTGTCGGCGTCCGCGAACGCGACGTTGCCGGACGGGTCCACGGCCACTCCGGCGAAGGGCTCGATCGAGATCTCCGCCACCCTGGCCGGCCCTCCGTCGCCGGTGTACCCGTAGACGGTGGTGCCGGCGAGGGTGTAGATGTGCGCGGGCTGCATCGCCCGGCCGTAATAGGTGCCGGCATTCTGGGGAACGAAGCGGACGACGTCGTTGTTGGTGTCCGCCACGACCACGTCGCCGTGGGAGTCGAAGGCCACGCCGTCGGGGGTATCGAGGCCCGCCGAGGTTGCCTGGCCACCGTCGGCGATCGTCCCGGGAGTCCCACCTCCGGCGATGGTGTAGATCTGGCCCGCGGACATGAAGGTCCCGTACCGGAACCCGGAGATGGCGGACACGAGGCGCACCGCGTCGTTTCCGGAGTCGGTGATGGCGATGTCGCCCTGGGGGTCGACGGCGACACCGTTCGGGTCGCTGAGCTCGACCGACGTGAGCGGCTCCGCCACGCCGTCGCCCGCGTATCCGCTGTTGCCGTCTCCGACGATCGTGTAGATGTGGCCAGCGGACATCGCCTTGCCGTAGGCGGTGCCCGACGACGCGGCCACGACGCGGACGACGTTGTTGTTCTGGTCGGCGATCAGGATGTTGCCCTGGGCGTCGGCGGCGACACCGACGGGCGACCCGAGTGGGGTGGACGTGCCCGACACGCCGGTCGCCAGGACGCCGGTGGCCCCGTCGCCGGCTACGGTCGCCAGGACCTGGGACGCCGCCGCCGACGCCGCTGCGGGGGGCGCTCCGAGGACGGATCCCGCGGTGATCGTTCCCACCGCCGCGGCCACGGCCGCCGCCACGACCGTGACGGTCCGCGCTCTCGTGACCACTCTACAGATTCACCTTCGCGCCCGGGCAGGCTGTCGATCGGCCCCGCAGCTCCGTGCTGACGCCCATGGACCTCGACCCCCCGTCACCCACCCGTCAGGCCGATCAGCCTGTCTTCCAGGCGCGATGGTATCCCCAAGTCCGGCGCAGCACACGGGCCCGGCGCAGATGGGCGGACCGACACGAGTTCGAGCCCCATGGCTTCGCGGTCCTCAGCCTCAGCCTCAGCCGAGCAGCTTCTTCGAGATCACGACCCGTTGGATCTGGTTGGTGCCCTCGTAGATCTGGGTGATCTTGGCGTCACGCATGAACCGTTCGGCGGGGAACTCGGTCGTGTAGCCGTATCCCCCGAGCAGCTGCACCGCGTCGGTGGTGACCGCCATGGCGGTGTCCGACGCGAAGCACTTGGCCATCGCCCCGACCATCGTCAGCTCGCCGTCGGGGTCGCCGGCGTCGATGACCGAGCACGCCCGGTACACGAGGGTACGAGCGGCCTCGGTCCGCATGGCCATGTCGGCGAGCATGAAGCGCAGCCCCTGGAACTCGGCGATGGGCTGCCCGAACGCCTTGCGCTGCTCCATGTAGTGCGCCGCGTAGTCGACCGCGCCCTGTGCGATCCCGACAGCTTGGGCCCCGATAGTGGGCCGGCTTCGGTCGAGGGTGTGCATGGCGATGGTGAAGCCCTGGCCCTCCTCGCCGACGCGGTTCGACACCGGGACACGGACGTCGTCGAAGACGACCTCGCCGGTCGGGCTGCCCCGCAGGCCCATCTTGTGCTCGAGCTTGGCGACCCGGACCCCCCAATCGGCCTCGACCACGAAGCAGCTGATCCCGCGGTGCCCGGCGTCGGGGTCCGTCTTGGCGAAGACGACGTAGATGTCGGAGACCCCGGCGTTGGTGATCCAGTATTTCGTGCCCGACAGCACGTAGTGGTCCCCGTCGCGCACCGCCCGGCACCGCATGGCCGCCACGTCACTGCCGGCGTCCGCCTCGGACAGGCAGTAGCTGGCCTGGGCCGTCCCCGACGCCACGCGCGGAATGTAGGTCTGCTTCAGCTCGAGCGACCCCCAGTTCATGATGGGGATCATCCCGAGCTTCGAGATGAGCATGGTCACGCTGGTCGAGGCGCATACCCGGGCCAGCTCCTCGACCATGATCGCCTGCGTCACGTGATCTGCGCCCGCCCCGCCGAATTCCACCGGGAGCCCGAGGGCGGGAAGCTCCATCTCAGCGCATGCCTTGAATCCGTCCCACGGGAACGCCGCGTCCCGGTCGACCTCGGCGGCGTGCGGGGAGACGCGCTCCTCGCAGAGCTGGCGCATCACGCCCCGGAACTGCTTCTGCGTATCGGCGAGAGCGAATGCGTTCTGGTCCATGTCCACAGTCTCGCGCCGCGGACCAGGGTCCTCAGTCCGCCGGGTGTGCCGCAAGGTGCTCGAGCAGGGCCCGGTTCAGGTCGCCCGGCGCGGTCTCGGGGATCCAATGGCTCACGCCCTCCAGGACCTCGAAGCGGTACGGGCCCGTGACCCAGTCGGCGGTCGCCTCGGCGGCGGTGCGGCCCAGGGCGACGTCCTCGGTGGACCACACATACAGGGTGGGCACGGTGATCGGCCCCACCCCGGCGAGCGCCTGCGGCTCGGTGGCCCGGTACCAGTTGAGGGCGGCTGTCAGCGCCCCCGGCTCGACCATGGCGGCGACGAACTCCCGCACCTCGTCGCTGTCCGAGGGCAGGCCGCTGGCGTCGAACATGGCCCGCAACCCGTCACCCGAGCCGTCCTCGCCCAGCAGGGCGCGTTCCGCCACGCCGCCCTCGGCCCGGAAGACGTCGATGTACGACGAACGCTGGCGCTGGTCGTCCTCAGCGCCCTCACCGCCCCCGAATGCCGCCGCGAAGGCGCGCGGGTGGGGCACGGACACGGCGGTGAGTGTCCGTACCCGGTCGGGGTGAGCGTCGGCGACGGCCCAGGCGACCATGGCTCCCCAGTCGTGCCCGACGAGGTCGAAGCGGTCCACCCCGAACGCGTCGGCCACCGCCAGCACGTCGCCCACCAGCGCCTCGACCCGGTAGTCGTCGACGCTCAGGGGCCGCGCCCCGGGCGAGTAGCCGCGCTGGTCGAAGGCGAGGCCCCGGTGCCCTGCTGCCGCCACCGCTTCGAGCTGGTGGTGCCACGAGTATGCGGTCTGGGGGAAGCCGTGCAGGAAGAGCACGGGGCGGCCGCCCGGCGGCCCGTACGCCACCGTCTCGAACGTGAGGCCGTCGGCGACGATCTCCCGGCGCTCCATCCGCGGGACGGTCAGGCGCGAGCGTCCGAGACGTCGAGCAGGAAGCGCCACTCGTCGTGACGGGCGTGCACCTCTGCCGGACTCAGCCGGAGCGTCGCGGGCGGGACAACCTCGACGATGCGCCGCTGCTGGTCGTAGTGGTGGGCGGCAGCCCCGAACAGTGGGGCACGCCAGGTTGCCAGGTCGCCGGGAGCCTCGCCGAGGAACCCGAACAGCTCGAGCGCCAGCTCGACGTCCTTGCCCACGGGCGCCCGGCCGAACAGGGCGGCGCGCGCGCTCCCCACCTGCGCGCAACCGACGAGCACGTCCTCGGCCGATATGCCGTGGGTCAGGGCGAGCCGGTCCTCGAACAGCGAGTGCGCGATGAGGAGCGCGTATCCCTGGTCGGGCCCCGGGATCCCGAGGTGTCGGCCGTGAGGGTGCTCCGGTGCCACAATCTCGCCGACCCGGCTCGCCCGCCAGTCAGCCGGGGTGCGCAGGCGGTATGCCGGCCGGACCTGGTCCGCGTCGACGATCGGCACGTAGCTGGGCTGTGTCATCGGGGTCTGTGCTGCTTCCTCTGGTGCTCGGGGTCTCTGGTGCTCGGGTGTGGACCAGACCGTAGACGATGGAGTCGAAAAGGGCCTGCCAGGAAGCCTCGATGATGTTCTCCGACACCCCGATCGTGGTCCAGACGGCCTCGCCGTCGGTCGTGTCGATCAGGACGCGGGTGACGGCCCCGGTCCCCCGGCCCGTGTCGAGCACCCGAACGCGGTAGTCGGTGAGGTGGATACCCGAGAGCCTCGGGAAATGCGCGCCGATCGCCTGGCGCAGCGCCGAGTCGAGCGCGTTGACCGGTCCGTTGCCTTCGGCGGTCGCCACCACCCTCGTGTCCCCGACGAGGATCTTCACCGTGGCCTCGGTGGTGTCCCGACCCTTGCCGTCAGCGTGCCCGGCGATGCCTGCACCGTCGGCGTGGTCAGAGATCACGCGAAAGGACTCGACCTCGAAGAACCGGGGTACCCAGCCCGTCGCCCGCCGCAGCAGCAGCTCGAGGGAACCGTCGGCCACCTCGAAGTGGTACCCGCGGTGTTCCAGGGCCTTCAACGTGTCGAGGACGTTCGACAGCGCGTCGGAGTCGAGCTCGAGGCCGAGTTCCTGGGCCTTGAACGCCAGCGTCGAACGCCCGGCCATCTCCGACACCACGAAACGCGTGCCGTTGCCCACGGCATCGGGGGCCACGTGCTCGTAGGCGTCGCGTCGGCGGGCGATGGCGCTCGTGTGCAGGCCCGCCTTGTGGGCGAAGGCAGCCGACCCGACATACGGCTGCTGCGGGTTGGGGGCGATGTTCACCAGCTCCGCGATGTGGTGGGAGACCGGCGTGATCCGCTCCAGACGGTCCGGCGGGATGGTCCGGACCCTGAGCTTCAGAGAGAGGTTCGGGATCGTCGCCGACAGGTCGGCGTTGCCCGTGCGCTCCCCGTACCCGTTGACGCACCCCTGGACGTGGGTGGCCCCGGCACGGACAGCCGCGATCGAGTTGGCCACGGCACAGCCCGAGTCGTTGTGGAAATGCACCCCGACCTGGCACTCGAAATCCCGCACGACGCCGGCGACGATCCGCTCGACGTCGTGCGGGAGGGTCCCCCCGTTGGTGTCGCACAGGACGAGCGCCTCGACGCCGGCCTCCTCCGCCGCCCGCAGGACGCGCAGGCTGAACTCGGGGTTGTCCCGATAGCCGTCGAAGAAGTGCTCGGCGTCGAAGAAGACCCGCAGGTCGTGCTCCCGCAGGAACCGCACGGAGTCGGCGGCCATCGCCACCGCCTCGTCGAGCGTGGTGCGCAGCGCCTCGGTGACGTGCAGCTCGGACGCCTTGGCCACGATGCACACCGCCTTGGTGTTGGCCTTCACCAGCTGGCGGAGCACCTCGTCGTCCTCGGCCCGCACGCCGGACCGCCGGGTGGACCCGAACGCCACCAGCGTCGCCGTCGACAGCCGGAGCTCCGCCGGTGCGCGCGCGAAGAACTCCTCGTCCTTGGGGTTGGCCCCGGGCCATCCGCCCTCGATGAACGTCACGCCGAGATGGTCGAGTTGCTCGGCCACGCGCAGCTTGTCGTCGACCGTCAGCGACAGGCCCTCCTGCTGGGATCCGTCGCGCAGCGTGGTGTCGAAGATGTCGACGGCCTCCGGCAGCACCGGCAGATCGAAGGCATGGCTGCCGGTCCCGTGGGCATGGCTGCCGGTCCCGTGGGCATGACGGTCACTCGGCATATTCGAGCCAGTCCTTGTACCGGTCGACCTGGCCGCGCACGGCTGCGAAGTAGGTCTCTTGGATCTTCTGGGTGACCGGTCCCGGGCGACCTTCCCCGACGGTGCGGTCGTCGACCTCGCGGATCGGCACGACCTCGGCCGCCGTTCCCGTGAGGAACGCCTCGTCGGCGGTGTAGAGGTCGGTGCGCACCAGGGCCTCGTCGACGACCTCGTAGCCCAGGTCGGTGGCGATGGTCCGGACCGAATCCTGGGTGATCCCGGCAAGCGCGCCGGACTCGGAGGTCGGAGGGGTGACGATGCGGTCGCCTCGCACCACGAAGATGTTCTCCCCCGTGCACTCCGACACGCGGCCGTCGGGGGCGAGCAGCAGGGCCTCGTCGTAACCCGCCTTGAGTGCCTCGACCTTGGCCAGCGAGGAGTTCACGTACATGCCGGTGCCCTTGGCCGCTGTGGGGACGGCGTTGGGGTCGTGCCGCTGCCAGGACGACACCTTGAGGCGGATGCCGTTGGCGACCCCCTCGTCACCCAGATACGTCCCCCAGGGCCACGCCGCGATAGCCACGCTGACGGGACACGGCAGGGGGTTGAGGCCCATCTCGCCGTACCCCAGGTAGACGATGGGACGGATGTAGCACCCGTCGTCGAGGCCGTTGACCGCGACGACCTGCTTGGTGGCCGACACCAGATCGTCGACGCCGTAGGGGACGTCGATCAAGAAGACCTTCGCCGACGTGAACAGGCGCCGAATGTGGTCGGTGAGCCGGAAGACAGCCACCCCGGAGGTGGTCGGGTAGGCACGGATGCCCTCGAACACACCCGATCCGTAGTGGAGCGAGTGCGTGAGCACGTGGACTCGTGCCTGGTCCCAGTCGACGAGCTTACCGTCGAGCCAGATCTTTTCGGTCGGTGTGATTGGCACGGGCTCAGAGCCTTTCTGCAATGGCGTCGCCCACCGCGACGGTGGACGGCACGGTGGATCCGGGCGACTGTTCGGTCAGGTAGGTGGTGACAGCCTTGGAGATGCGCTCTGCGGCGTCGGGCTCGCCGAGGTGCTCGAGCATCAACGCCGCCGACCGCACGGCGGCGAGCGGGTTCGCCCTGCCGGTCCCGGCGATGTCGTGGGCTGCGCCGTGCACCGGCTCGAAGAGCGAGGGGCCCACGCGCGAGGGGTTCAGGTTCGCCGAAGCGGCGAACCCGATCCCGCCCGCGATGGCACCCGCGAGGTCGGTGAGGATGTCACCGAACAGGTTGTCCGTGACAACCACGTCGTAGCGACCTGGCTGCTCGACGAGGTAGATGCACGCCGCGTCCACGTGGTTGTAGTCGTGCGTCACCGTGGAGAATTCCTTGGACACCTCGTCGACGACGCGCTGCCAGAGGTCTCCCGCGAACGTGAGAACGTTCGTCTTGTGCACGAGGGTCAGGTGCCGGCGCGGGCGCCGTGCCGCCACCTCGAAGGCGAAGCGCACACACCGTTCCACGCCCATGCGTGTGTTGACGGAGCCCTGCGTGGCCACCTCGTGTGGGGTTCCCTTGCGCAGGAATCCCCCCTCGCCCGCGTAGGTCCCCTCCGTGTTCTCGCGCACGACTACGAAGTCGCAGTCGGGCGCCGGAGCGTCCGGGGTCCCCACGAAGGGTCGCAGGTTCACGTACAGGTCCAACTCGAAGCGCAGCCGCAGGAGCAGGCCGCGCTCGAGCAACCCCGACGGGACGTCGGTGGACCCGACCGGTGGCCCCACAGCGCCGAGCAGAATGGCGTCGAATGACCGCAGCTCCTGCAGGACTACGTCCGACAGCACCTCGCCGGTCCGCAGATAGTGGGCCGCACCGAGCTCGTACTCGGTGGTGTCCAGCCTGACCCCGGCCGCGGCCACGACCTTGAGGGCCTCGGCGACCACTTCGGGGCCGATGCCGTCGCCGCCGATGACGGCCACCGTGTGGATTCTGTCGGCGCTCACAGCGCTCTGCCCGTGCTCATGGTCTGTGCCTGTCGATCCTGTGCCTGTCCCGGAATTGAAAAACCGCCCACCAGGTGGACGGTCGAGGCGGCGCACACCGGTGGGTGTGCGCCTATTCGATGACGATTACGGGGGCGGTGGAGGTTCTCATCGAGCAACCAGTCTCCCGCGCCCTGTCGAGGACGTCAAC
>Ga0307372_10011191_pt1 | contig 12023 bp, 6 predicted proteins | sample OX1MG_FD_202533 | JGI IMG/M metagenome (GOLD analysis project Ga0307372, IMG submission 202533) | Soil microbial communities from Risofladan, Vaasa, Finland - OX-1 | ecosystem: Environmental > Terrestrial > Soil > Coastal area > Acid sulfate soil | place: Finland: Risofladan, Vaasa | collected...
AACTTTGCAGTGCTTCTTCGAACTGACCGGCGCGATACTGCGCCAGTCCCAGCACGTGGAAGCACCAGGCACTCTGAGTGCTGGCGAGGGCCTGGTTCGCCCACTGGACGAGACGAGCGGGATCAACAGGACTCGTGCGCGCCATCGCGCAACTGCGCGCCAGGACATAGGCATTCGTGTCCTTGATCTCCGCCGCGTGTTGGATCATGTCTTGGCAAAAGCGATGATATCCCTCGCCATCTTCGCGAATCAGTAACAAACAGGCGTAGGCGAAGGCGTCATCGTCCAGCGGCCGCGCCAAGAGGTCGGCCCGGGCATATTCGGCGGCCGCCTGGTCCCAATGGCTCAGCCGGACGAACTCGCGGGCCTGGCCTTTTGCCCGCGCAATTGCGGCGGGAGCCAAGAGGCCGAAATCGACATGGACTTCCAGCGGAGGCTGAACCTCGGTCTGTTTCGCCGGCGGATACGGTGGCGCCTCCCAATCGAGACCCAGCTTCGCCAACTCGGTGCGGATGCGGCGCAGGTCCCACACGGCCAGGCCGTTGGTGGCCGCGACGATCAGCTTGCTTGCGTCCGGTGTGAACACGGCCGGGCGGGCCGTCGGCTCCGGGTCTTCCAACTGAGCCAATTCGCGCCCCGTGGCCAGCTCGACCAGGCGATAGATGCCGTTGGTCTGCGCCAGGACCACCAGTTCAGCGGTGGCAGCGGAGGGTTCGCCGGCGCCGAGCTGTGGACCCGGCTCCCAGGTGTCTGTGGCGTACACCCGGCCGTTGTCCATACCGGTGATGAGCCAACGTCCATCCGGACTGAAGCGGCAAAGGTTGGGAGGCCCGGCGGACCATTTCCGAAGACTGTTGCCGGTAGCCGCTTCAAAAACCTCGGCCCAGTGGAAATCGTCGCTGCACGCCACCCAACGACCGTCCGGGCTGACGCTGCACCGTGCTGTCGATTTGCCCGCGTTCACTCGCCGCGGCGCGGCTGCATCGGGGTGCAGGATCCAGCCGCCAGCGAATGGTGCCATGCCGTAGCCGTTCCACATGGCTTGGGCGACGACTTGGCCGTCACGACTGGCCGCGATCTCGCCATCGCCGGGATGAAACGGCAGACGCTCCGGAGGGCCGACGAGGAGCCGCCGCGGGATTGCCGGGTCCGGGCCAACCGGCCAGCGGAAGAAACCTTCGAAGCCGTTGGTGAGCAGGTTGCCCGCCGCGTCGAATTGCACACTGACACTGCCTGAGGCAATCTGCGCCAATTCCCTCCCAGTATCCAGGTCAAAAAACGCAACCCCATCAGCCAAACCAATGGCTGCAAGGGCCCCGCCGGGATGGACCGCGGGGCGCTTGAGGTTGTTGGGTGTGACTTTCTGATTGCCGGTATGAATCAAACACCGGTACTCCCAGCCGCCCGCGAACGACCACAGTCCGATGCGGTCGTTGCGTGGGCCGACTCGAGCAGCGGCCAACCGCTCCCCGCTACGGTCAAAGCGCAATCCCGTGGCCCAAGCCAGCGCGTGAGTGGAAAACAACGGCAGATCGGAAAGCACATCGAAGAGAGTGACATGGTTTGACCAGCCGCGTGCAACGAGGCGATGCCCGTCGGGGTGAAAGAGAAGGCAAGGGCAGCCCTGCGCCATTCCACTCTGAAGGGTCCGCGCCGGTTGCAAGCCGCCAGCACCGGGATCAAAGGCATATTCCTGAATCTCGCCACCCTCTCCTTGCGAAACCACCAGGGTGCGCCCGTCGGGGCTCCAGGCGCAGTGCCCATTATTACCCGACCAAGGAGGCATGGCCGAGGCCACAACAGTGCCGCTGGCCAGGTCGCGGATCTGCACCACGCGCTGGAAGTACGAGCAGGTGGCCAAAAACGGTGCTGTCGGATGCACTTTGACTCGAAGATCACCGACGATCTCCGTCGGCGCCAGCCGATACAGACGCGTAGACGCGGCCGTGTCGTAAACGCTAATGCCGCCGTCCTGGTGCGCTAGCGCGAGTAGGCCTCCGTCGTCACGGAAATGCCAGCAATATACATCCTGTTCCTCAAAGCGGAGGACGGGTTGCCTGCCGCTCACGTTCCACAACTGGAAGCGCCCAGAGCGGCCGCGAATCGCGAGCAACTTGCCTGGTCCAAAGCCAACTTCGACCGGCTCGCCCAATTCGGGAAGCAGGCAGAGTTCCCTGTCATCCGCCACGCGGCGCACGGCGCAGCCGCCGTTCTCGGTGGCGCTGGCATACAAGGTGAAGTCGTCGTTCAGTTCGACCGAGACCGCTCCCGGCGGCAGCACGCCGAATTCATGCGTGATGTGTATGTCCGGCAGCGCCAGGGCGGCAATGGCTTCGTTGCGCGGAGGGCCGAACCACTCGGGCGGCTGGCCCAACTCACGGCCGATGTCGGCCGCCTTGCCCAGCGCGACCAAGGCTTCGAAACGCTGCCCCGGTCGCCGGCTGTAGCGGGCGCCGTGCGCTTGACCAACCAAGGCATCCGCTTCTCGCAAGCGGGCGCGGCGTTCGGCGTCAAGGGCCCGATCCTCATCCTCTCGAGCGTCTTTCTCTGCCGCGGTGGCCCGGATGCGCGCTTCGTCGGCCTCGCGGGCGCGGGTGCTGGCCTTGAGCGCAAAAAAGCAGGACGCGATGGTGCCCAATATCAAGGCCGCCGAGATCAGCCCGCCGGCGGATAGCGCCGCCCTGTTCCGCCGCGCGAAGGTTCGCAAGCGGTACGCCGTCGACGGTGGGCAAGCCTCCACCGGCTCGTTGTGCAGATAGCGCTCGATGTCGCGCGCCAGCCCATTAGCCGTTTGATAGCGCCGGTCGCGGTCTTTCTCCAGCGCCTTCATGACGATCCAGTCGAGGTCGCCGCGCAGCTCGCGGGCCAACTTCTCCGGTTCGATCTTTCGATGCTCCGAGGCCGTCGTCGGTGAGTGGCCCGACTCGCTCACGCGGGTGCTCGGCTTCGGCGGATCCTCTTGACGGATTAACCGCAACACTTCGATCATGGCGGCTTGTTTGAGGCGCTCACGGGTTAAGGGGGTCGTGCCCGTGAGCAACTCATAAAGGAGCACGCCCAGGCTGTAGATATCGGCCCGCGTGTCAACGTCGCGGGCATTGAACTCGGCCTGTTCCGGACTCATGTATTCCAACGTGCCAACGATGCCGCCAAAGCTGGTTACCAGCGTTCGATCGGTCAATCGCTCGCCCAGGGCCTTGGCTACGCCGAAGTCGATAATTCTCGGCAGGGGTACGCCGTCATAGGTGGCGACCAGTACATTCGCCGGCTTGAGATCGCGATGAATCACGCCCTTCTGGTGAGCGTGCTGTACCGCAAGGCAGACGGCTTCGATCAACGCGAGTCGATCCCGCGGAGTCAGCTCGTGTTCGTCACAATACTGGGTGATCGGCACGCCTTTGACCAGTTCCATGACAAAGTACGGCCGCCCCGAATCGGTTGTCCCGCCGTCAAAGACGTGAGCGATGTTCGGGTGATCCATCATCGCCAGGGCCTGCCGCTCGGCTTCGAAGCGGGCCACCACATCGCGCGTGTCCATGCCCGGCTTGACGACTTTCAAGGCGACAATTCGACGAACGGGCTGTTGCTGCTCTGCAACAAATACGATGCCGAAGCCACCTTCGCCGATCTTTTCGATCAGCTTGTAGGGGCCGATTTGGCAACCGGCGCCTTCGACAACGGCGGGCGCGCAGGGAATCTCGGGAACCGCAGGCAACCGGAGAAAGCAGTCGTTTTCGTAAGCTCGCAGCAAGCGCTCGAGTCGCGCTAGCAGCACGTGATCGCCGTCGCAGGCCTGCTTCAAGTAAAGCAAGCGCGCGTCGCGGGCCTCGATGCTGCAGGCTGCGTTGAAGATCGATCGCTCATCGAGCTTTGGCATGGGCGCTTGGCTCTCGGGTCCATTATTCAGTGCGATAACTGCGGCCCGATTCTCCAATGCGCCGGCAGGCACTCACGTTGAGTGGTCGCAGTGGAGGTCCGCGTCCATTTCCACGCACAGCCACGAACGAGCGTAAGCCCAATCGTAGTTTGCGGTTGAGGCCGAGATACCAAGAATTTCTGCAGTGCTTTCGATTGTCAAGCCGGCGAAGAACCGCAGCTTAACGAGTTCGGCCATGCGGGGTTCCAGCTCTGCCAATTTGTCGAGGGCCTCGTTCAGGGCGATGAGATCGAAATCCGGCCCGGAGGGGGCCACGGCGATGTCGGCGAATTCGACTCGATGATGATCGCCGCCGGCTCGTAGCGTCCGTTTGTGTCGGGCTCGCTCGATGAGGATCCGCCGCATTGCCTCAGCCGCCGCGGCGAAAAAGTGCCCCCGGCTGTTCCAAAGCTGAGGATGTTTGTCGCCCACGAGACGCAAATAGGCTTCGTGCACCAGCGCGGTCGCCTCAAGCGTCTGGCCGGGCGACTCCTGCGCCATCTTCTGTGCGGCAAGCCTCCGCAACTCATCGTAGAGTAGCGGCAGAAGTTGTTCTGCCGCCTGCGGATCACCTTGCTGAATGGCCGACAGGCTGTCCTCAATTGCGTTCATTGGCGGTCCACCTACAAGCTGGGGGTTCCAGTCGATCCAATCTAAATGATAGAATCGCGGAAATCAAACCTGACCACCAAAAATGCATGCTGATCGACCCGAAGAAACTGCTGTCGACCGCCGCGGTTTCGAGCCGGTGGAATCTCAGAGGAGGATATCGTTACCGCTGGTCGTGGCTTTATTGCCCTTCACAGTACTGTTCATGAAAATCAGGACGGTGGTGGAATCCCCATAGATCCCACCACCCTGGCCCAGCACGGTGCCGTCGGCGCGGTTGCCGTTGACCGTGGAATTCTTCATGTCCACCGTGGTCTGGTAGGCGTGGATCCCGCCACCCTGGGCCGTCGCGCCATTCGCCTGGTTGCCGTTGACCGTGGAATTCCGCATGTCCACCGTAGTCTGGTAGGCATAGATCCCGCCACCCTGGGCCAGGATGGTGCCGTCGGCCTCGTTGGCGTTGACGGCGACATTCTGCATGTCCACCGTACACTCGTAGGCATAGATCCCACCACCCTGGGCCGTCGAGCCGGTCGCCTGGTTGGCGTTGATCGTGCAGTTGGTCAGCGTCACAAGGGTGTTGGCGCTGTAGATCGCGCCGCCTTGGGCGATAGCAGAGGAGATGGCCTGGTTCTTGTTGACGGTGACGTTGGTCAGCGTCACGCTGCCGGAAGTCGTGGCGATGCCACCACCCTCAGACACCGCCTGGTTTTTGCCGATCGTGCAGTTCGAGGCGTTCAGCGCGCCGGAATTGTCCAGGCCGCCCCCTACGCCGGCCGAGTTGCCGCTTACGGTGCAGTTGGCGAGGGTTGTCGTGGCGCCGCCGTTGGTAAACACACCGCCCCCGTAGGCGGCGGAGTTACCGCTGACAGTGCAGTTGGTCAGCGTCATCGTGCTCGTGCCGCCAAATTGGGACATCCCGCCGCCGCCGTCGACAGAGGCCGAGTTGCCGCTGACGGTGCAGTTGGTGAGCGTCGCCGTGCATCGACTATAGACGCCTCCGCCGTTGACAGAGGCGGAGTTGCCGCTGACGGTGCAGCCGGCCAGCGTGAGAGTGCCCAGGTTGTACAGGCCAGCGCCCTTGACGGCACTGCCCCCGCTGACCGTCAGGCCCGAGAGGGACGCCGTTACACCCGCATCGACCTCGAACACCCGGCTGGCGTTGTCGCCGCTGACCGTCACGCCCGCCTTCGGGCCCTTGATCGTCTCCGCCCCGCTCGCGTCGCTCAGCTCGAGCTGGCCGAGGGTCAAGGTGATCTTCTTCGCCGTGGCGAAGACGGCCGGATCGAACGTGACGGTATGTCCAGGATAGGCGTTGGCGGCCAGGATCGCTTCGCGGAGGTTGGTCTTACCCGCGGTAAAACTGAGGTCGTCCGCGGTGGTGTTGACTACGAAAGTCGGGGCGACGGATGTAAAGACGTCGCCGGGGCTCGTGACGCCATACAGCGACGCCGTAATCACGCTCGTGCCCAGGGCATGCGCCATGGCCAGCCCCGCGCTATTGATCGTCGCCACCGCCGGCCGGGACGATGCCCAGGCGACCGACGTACTGGGTAATTCGTGAGCGCCACGGCGAAGACTTCCTGGACACCGCTCTCGAACTTCAGCAGGGCGATCGTCTCGCCGCGGCGCAGGTCCACCACGCAGACCCCGCACGTCCGCTCTTCGGCGGCCAGCCGCTCGGTGATGGGAATGCCGCTGAAGACGGCCGACTCGCGGACCTGTGAGAGGCCGACGAAAGCCAGGTTACCGGCGAAGTCGAGGCCGCGTGTGAACCCCGGCGTGGCGGCAACCGCCTCGTACCGGCCGGTTTGCAAGTCCACAAAGCCGAGCGTCCCCGAGCCCGAGTCGCAAACCCAGAGGCGGCCGGCGTACCAGCGCGGCGAATGCGGCATCGACAGTCCGCGGGCGATGATCTCCCCGGAGTCCACGTCCATGACGAGGCCGCCCCGCGCCTTGTTGGGCCGCCAGCCGGCCATCTCGTTCGATTCCCCCAGGGCGGTGACGTAGGCTGGCTTGCCGTCCGCCATCGCCAGGCCGTTGAGGTGACAGCGGTCCGATGGCTCCAGCTCCGTGACGAAGGGCGGCCGCCAGCGCGGCGAGAAGCTCGACTCGCGGTCGAGCGTGGCCAAGCAGGAAAAGCGAGTGTTGACGAACCAAAGCTCGCCGCCGGCGCCGTAGGCCATCTCGTGGATCAAGACGTTGCCGGTGACGTGGCTGGCACGCGGCAGGTAGCAGGCGTCGTGCCGGCCCGCGGGCTCCAGGCGGCGGGCGACATCGCGGACGTCGCGGAACTCCCAGACTTGGATGGTCGTGCCCACGGCAAGCCGCTCGCCGCCATCGGCAAGCGCAAGGCCCATCGGGGCCTTGAACGCGCGGTAGTGGGTGTTGAGACTTTCCCCCTCGTCGCGGACGATGACGAGCTTGCCGGCCTGGTAGGTGGTGACCAAGAGCGACGCGCCGAACTGGCGCAACAGCGCGGGGAAATTCGGCGTGTGGGCGGCTCGTAGCGGTCCGGGGTCAGCGCTGCCGTTAAGCAACGGGGTCGGGACTGAGTCGGCGGGGGTGATAAGCGTATTCATGGATCACCTCGTCAGCAGTTGCTGGATGCGGCCAAGCCTCCTCGACCTCCGCTACTAGTGGCGAAATCCTTGGTAACTTTCCGCCAAGAAAAAACCGAAATGGCCGAGTCGCAAACGGTTGCGAAGGGCATTCGAGCGGTGTCTAATACGGCGTGCCCATGAACGACGTCACGCAAATCCTGTCTGCGATCGAGCAGGGCGACCCGCGCGCCGCCGACCAGCTCTTTCCACTCGTGTACGACGCGCTGCGCCAACTCGCGGCCGCCAAGTTGGCGCACGAGGCGCCCGGCCAGACCTTGCAAGCGACCGCCCTGGTGCACGAAGTCTACCTGCGGCTGGTGGAAACGGAGGTGCAGCGCTGGAGTAGTCGCGGTCATTTCTTTGCCGCGGCCGCAGAGGCCATGCGCCGCATCCTGGTGGATCGGGCCCGGAAAAAACAGAGCGTCAAACACGGCGGCGGCCGGGTGCGAGAGCCGTTGGACGAAGCCAATGTCATGGCCCCCGAAGTGGGTGAAGATCTCGTGGCCCTGGACGAGGCCCTGGAGCGGCTTGCGGCTCGGGACGCGGAAGCGGCGGAGCTGGTCAAGCTGCGCTTTTTTGCCGGACTCACCTCCGCCCAGGCAGCCGAAGCCCTGGGCATCTCGCCCAGGACCGCGGACCGCGACTGGACCTTTGCCCGCGTCTTTCTGCTCGCCGAGCTGAAAAAAAGCCTGGATTGACGAGCCGCAAGAAAATGGTCCGTTTTCTTGGCGAAAAGCCGTGGCAGATTTCGCCACTATCAAAGTGGGGCTAAAATGCCGAGCGAGGCGAACGCGCGTCCCCCAAAGCCGCCTTTCGCTCCGCGAAAGGAGCGCTACTTTCGCGGAGAGGCTGTGAATTTTTGATTTTTGAAACCTTTTGCCACCTGGCGCGTACTTATCTGTAGCCGATCCGTTTTTTCGGCCGCACGAGGCAAGGAGTTGGTCATGGACGAAGCCACGTTGTTCGAGATGCCGGAACGGAATCCGGAAGGGCCGGATTCCCAGGGCGGTGGGCGGCCACGGTTGCGTACGGCTGAACGCGATCAGGTCGTCATGCGGCTTCTTTCCCTCGATCAGATGCTTCCGCCCGACGATGACGCCCGGGCGGTGTGGGACTTCGTCTGCCAGTGTGATCTGTCGAAGCTCCTCAACCGAATCCGCGCGGTGGAAGGGCATGTCGGCCGTAATGCCACCGATCCGCGCATCTTGATGGCGTTGTGGCTCTTGGCCACGCTGAAAGGCGTCGGAAGTGCCCGCGAACTGGCTCGCTTGTGCGAGCGCCACTTGTCGTATCAGTGGCTGTGCGGCGATGTGTCGATGAACTACCACACGCTTGCAGATTTCCGCGTGCAGTATGCGGACGTGCTGGATGATCTGCTCACAGAACAAGTCGCCGCGCTGGTTCACGCTGGAGCAGTGAAACTTGAGCGGGTGGCCCAAGATGGCATGCGGGTGCGGGCAAACGCAGGCAAGGCATCGTTTCGTCGAGCTGCAACCCTGGAAGAGTGTCTGGCTGAGGCCAAGCAGCGTGTGGAAGAGTTGCAAAAGGAATTGGATGAGGACCCAGGGGCCGCCAGTCGTCGTGAACGTGCGGCCCGGCAGCGTGCAGCGCGAGAGCGCGTGGAGAAAGTGACGGCGGCCATGAAAGCTTGCGCTGAAGTCCAGGCAGCGAAGGAGAAGCGTGGCGGCGATTCGCTGAAGAACCCGGCACGTGCCTCGACCACCGATGCCGATGCACGCACCATGAAAATGGCCAATGGGGGCTACAATCCCGCCTACAACGTCCAGTTTTCCACCGATACGGCCACGCAAGTGATTGTCGGCGTCGAAGTGATCAACAAGGGAACGGACTCTGGCCAATTGGGGCCGATGGTCGAACAGATCGAGGAGCGCACCAACATTCGTCCACCAGAAGTGCTGGCCGATGGCGGCTTCGCAACCAACGAAGAGATCAAGCAGCTCAACGATCCGGAGCAAGGACACAAGGTTTACACGCCGGTGAAAATCGAGGAAAAGCAACGTCAGAGGGGAGAAGACCCGTTTGCCCCGCGGCGGGGCGAATCGCCCGAACTGACCGAGTGGCGAACGCGGATGGGAACCGAGGAGGCAAAGGAAATCTATAAGGAGCGTGCCTCGACCGCCGAATGCGTGAACGCGTTGGCACGGAACCGTGGCTTCCAGCAGTTTCCAGTACGCGGACTGCCAAAGGTCCGCGCGGTGGCGACTTGGTTCGTGCTGGTACATAACTTTTGTCGCTGGAGGACACTGCGCGCCACGGGCGAGTTGAAGGTGAGCGGACGATAAGTTGGAAAGGATGGGAAGCATGAGCGAATAAGTTTCACCCTCCAGCGGGCATGGAAGACCAAGCGGGGGAGTCAAATCAGCCCCGCGCTGGCACCCAACCCCTGACAGCAAAAAAAATTTCCCATCACCGCAACCTCGGAAAGACTCGCCTCGTTCACTGAAGCTTCAAAAACTCACAGCCTCGGAGCGAAAGGCGACAAAGGCGCGCCCAGGATTCGCGCTCGGCTATTGAGGCGGTGCGATGACCGAGGATCTTGCCGTGAACGAACGCGACGTCTTCCATGCCGCCCTGGAAATAACCGATACCGCCCTGCGCAACGCCTACCTGGAAAAGGCATGTGCGGGCGATGTCGCGCTCAAAGAGCATTTCAATGGCCTGCTGGAGCTGGAGCCCAATCTGGGAAACTTTCTGGAAGCCCCGGCTCTCGGTCGAATCGCCGCAGAAGGCCCGCCGCTGCGTGCCGGCCACTTTGAATTCGGCGAGGAGTTAGCCCGCGGCGGCATGGGAATCGTCTACCGCGCCCGAGACAACTCGCTCGGCCGGGACGTGGCGGTCAAGGTCCTTCACGAACGCTACCTCGCTGGTTCCCTGGTGGACCGGCGCTTCCTGGACGAAGCCCGGATCACGGCCCAGTTGCAACATCCCGCGATCCCCCCGGTGTTCGAGGTCGGACAACTGGCCGACGGTCGGCCCTACCTCGCCATGAAGCTCATCAAGGGGCGGACGCTGGAGGAGTTACTCAACGAGCGATCCAGCCCGGCGGCTGATCGAGGCCGGTTCCTTTCCGTGTTTCAGCAGGTTTGCCAGGCGGTCGGCTATGCACACAGCCGGCGCATTCTGCACCGCGATTTGAAGACCGCCAACGTGATGGTGGGGGCCTTCGGCGAAGTTCAGGTGATGGACTGGGGACTGGCCAAACTCGTGGAACCCAGCAACAGCTTGGCGACTGAGCCGGCGGCCGCGACCGAGACCATCTGTCGCACGGTCATTGAGACCGGGCGCCAGCGCGATTCCGCCACCCCGGCCGGCAGTGCTCGGCACGCCGGCTTTCATGTCCCCGGAGCAGGCCGGCGGCGAAGTCGACCGGCTCGACGAGCGCACCGATGTATTCGGGCTGGGAGCCATCCTGTGCGTGATCCTGACGGGACAACCCCCCTACGTTGGCAAATCGGTTGAGGAGGTCCGGTTGCTGGCGATCCGGGGCACATTGGCTGATGCGCATGCCCGGCTCGACCTATGCGGCGCGGATGCGAAGCTGGTGGAGTTGTGCCGGCAGTGCCTGGCGGCCGACCGGGACAGCCGGCCGCGGGACGCCGCGGCCCTGGCCGGCGCGCTCGCGGGATATCTGACAGGGGTCGAAGAACGGGCGCGGCGCGCGGAGGTGGAATTGGCCGCCGCCGCGACGAAGGCCGCCGAACAGCGCAAGCGGCGCCGCGTCCAGCTCGCCCTGGCCGCCACCCTGCTCGTTATCCTGGGTTTGGTCGGCTTCGGGCTGTGGTGGCAGGAGCGGGCCGTAGCGACCGCGGCGGCAGAGCGGACGGCGCGGGAAAGCCGCGTGAGCGCCGGGGTTGCGGAAGCCCTGCACGAAGCTCGCGAGCGGGCCAAGGAAGCCTGGGACCAGGTTGATTATCCCGACCGCATGCAGCGCGCGACCGCGGCGGCTGTGGCGGCGTTGCGCCGTGGCGACGATTTTGCGGGTCACGCGGCGCCCGACGAAATTACCCGTGATCTCGCCAGCGCCCATCGAGAGCTCGAAGAGCTGTCGCGCCACACGCGCCTCGTCCAGGATCTCAGCAGCATCGCCCGCCAATACGCCGAAGCGTCCACCGGACAAGGTTGGTCGGAGCCGGATCGGCTGCTCGACCGCGGTATGGCGGAGGCCCTGAAGCAATTCGGCCTGGATCCGCTTCACGATCCGCTGGACGAAGTCGCGGATACGATCGCCTCCAGCCGGTTCCGCGACGTTCTGCTCGACGCGCTGCGGGGTTGGCATTGGCACGTCCAAAAGGACCGCCTGGAACAAGTCATTCGCCGGGCTTCTCAGAAGAGCGGGGGGATTCATGCCCGCTGCCAGGAACTGCATGACACCTGGGACGTGCCGGGAATGGTTGCTTTCGCCGCCTCGCCCGAAGGGATGAGCCTCGGGCGGAGGGACATCGGGGCCATCTTTCGCGATCTCCGGGACGCCAAGGAGCTGGCGGCGTGCAGGAATTTACTTCAAGCCGTTGCCGAGCGATACCCCAACGACGAATGGCTGCACTACGACCTCGCCGGCATTTGTCTGGCGATGGATCCACCCGAGTACGCCGAAGCCCTGCGCCACAGCGCCGCCGCAACGCTGCTGCAGCCCGAAAGCGCCGCCTTCTCGCTCCAGCTTGGTGATTGCTACGCCGGCCTCGGGTCGTACGCCGAGGCGGCCGCCTGCTATCGCAAGTCCATCGAGCTGGGACGCGGCGCGGTCGCCGGCTATCTACACCTGGGCGTTGCCCTGGCGAAGCAGAAAGAGTGGGACGGCGCCGTCGCCACGGTGCGCGAGGCCATCGGTCGGCAACCCAGCTATGTGCCGGCCTATTCACAGCTCTCGATCATCC
>Ga0307372_10011193_pt1 | contig 12021 bp, 10 predicted proteins | sample OX1MG_FD_202533 | JGI IMG/M metagenome (GOLD analysis project Ga0307372, IMG submission 202533) | Soil microbial communities from Risofladan, Vaasa, Finland - OX-1 | ecosystem: Environmental > Terrestrial > Soil > Coastal area > Acid sulfate soil | place: Finland: Risofladan, Vaasa | collected...
CTCCGCAGGCGCAGAAAATGCCCGTGAATCCGCATGACATGCGCAACGGACGCGAGTACGGCACGGCGATTAATTTGACGTTTGCGTCGCTGCCGCTGACGTTGCTCGGAGAAGATGCGAACGCGGTTGCAAAATTCGACACGGATGCGAAGCGCGATTTGGCCGACGTGCAGAACGATATTCCGTTCATCGCGAGCCATGACAAGGCGACTGTGCCGTTTGGATGGTACGAAGAGGGCTACGGAAAAGAGCCGACCGATGGGGACGGTGACGCGGACGATGACGACGGCCCCGTGGATGCGTTTGGGCTGCATGCATCGTACGTGACGCATCACAACGGCCCGCAATATTTCGGCTACGTGGCGAATAATCCGAAGATCCGCGGCCAGTTGCACGGTTTGCAGGATTTCTTCACCGCGCTTGATAGAAAAACTTTGCCGAAGTCAGGCGGCGTTTTTTACGTGAAGGGCGGCTTCCGGAATTTATTTCATTTGAAACCGTCAGACCCGGACGCGAAGGTACGGAAGAATTTTCTGGGCGACGACGATCATCCGGGATATTCGGACGCGCAAATCAGCGAAGCGATGCTGGCCACGGCGATCAACAAAATCGCCGCCAGCCCGTATTGGAGCGAGAGCGCCATCATCATCACCTGGGACGATTCGGAGGGCGACTACGATCACGTTCCGCCGCCGATTCGCGCGAGGGGACCGGACGGTTCGCCGATCAGCGACGGGCCGCGCGTGCCGTTGATTTTGATTTCGCCTTACGCGCGCACCCACTATGTTGCGCATGCGGCGGGGAATCACGCGTCGGTCGTCAAATTCATCGACACGGTTTTCAATCGCACGCCACTGGCGCTGCTTCCTGATGAGCAACGGGGACGCGCGCTTGGCGAAAAAGAATTTGGGCAGAAGGAACTGGGGCCGCAGGACGCGCTGACGCCGGGCGTTACAGATCTTACGGATGCGTTCAGTCCGTCGCGGCTGCTGGGAAAATCCAGGCCTTTGGCGCCCTCGTATGTGGAGATCCCCGATGCGTTGGTGAAGCGTCTGCCGGCGGAAACGAAGTACGGCTGCGCGGCGCTGGGAATCGTCACGACAGATCGGCAGCAGAAAATCCGCAACGCAATTCCCCGCGATTTCAATCCCCGCCCGTTGACGAATCCCAGCCACTGAAAATCACTGCGAATACTTCTTGGCGCAGATTTGTTCCCGGCCCGCGATTGACGCGGAGGTTGGTGTGATTTGCGTGCGGCGGGGGAGTGAGCTATAATGCACATGAGCTTGGCGCCGCGCGGCATCCGCACCTTACAAAACAACGGCGGAAGTAACTTACAGGTCGAGTACAGATTCCAGGAGAACCGCACGCCGCCACGGGCTGAAATCTGCTCGTACGGAGAGATGAGAGCGGTGCGGCGAATCCCGAGCGCCAGTTGCGGATCCCTGAGCCGGGGGCTCAAGGCCACGCAGCACATCACGTCTCCTTCCAGCAGATTCTTCCCATTTAAGCAGGCGCTGAACAAATTGATGCGGCGCCTCGGCATAACGAGCAATTTAGGACAAGTGTTCAATTTTGAGTAGAAATGTTCCCCGGGATTTTTTATAAAAATAGCGACCTCCGGGAAGGTGGTGCGGAAACGTGAACGACACTACAACGAAGAGCAAGACCAAAAGTAAAGGTAAACGCAACGGCCGCCGTGGGCAGAGCCTTGACGTGCTGGCGTTTTTGAAGAGGACGGGGATTGCGAGCAAGCCTGAGGTGCACGGCAAACGCAAGGTGGTTTTCTCGGAAGGCGAACCGTCGAAGCATGTTTACTACGTATGCGAAGGCAGCATCAAGCTGTCGGTGAACTCGAAGGAAGGGAAGGAAGCGGTCGTCGGGATCCTGGGGCCGACGGACTTCTTTGGCGAAGACGGAATCGCGGGAACGAAAGTATGCATGTCGACGGCGACGGCGGCGACCGATTGCGAGCTGGTGCGGATCGACAACCGGCGGATGGCGCAAGTGCTCCACGGGGATCGCGATTTCTCCGATTTCTTCATGACCTACCTGCTGACGCGGAAAGCGCGCGTGGAAGCGGACCTGGTGGACCAACTATTCAACTCGAGCGAAAAGCGATTGGCGCGCACGTTGCTGATGCTGGCGCGCTATGGCCGCGAGGGAGCGACCGAGTCAACGATTCCGAAAGTGAGCCAGGAGACGCTGGCGTCCATGGTGGGGACGACGCGCTCGCGCATCAGTTTTTTCATGAACAAATTCCGCAAGATGGGATTCATCAAGTACAACGGCGGCATGCAGGTGCACGGTTCGCTGTTGAATGTGCTGCTGCACGATTGACGCGCGTGCGCGGATGCAATCGCACGCCAACGCAGGGCAGCGTGCGTCGTGAGTCACCACGTATTGAGGCTCGCACACTACAGGGTCATTGTTGCGTGCAGGAAAGCGGCGTCAAGCTCCGGTTTCGGGAGCCCGTTGGACTCCGCCGGAGTCCGCAATACGGACCGCCGCACTCCATAACGAAATCGAGCGGGACTCAATTCTAGTGGCGGTCGCCGCCGCCTTCGTGATGGTGGCGCCAATTCCAGTATTCGTTCTGCTCTTCGCGGGATCGGCGCCGAAAATCCTCGTGGCGCCGATGAGTTTCAACTTCCCACCGCTCGTAGTATCCAACCTCGTTGTGATCCCACCGGTGATAGTCGTGATACTCCGGGTCGTACACGCGGTACGAACCACGAACAGCGCAGCCCATCGTAATGGTAGAGAATAGAAATGCAACGGCCAGAAAAAGGGAGCCGAGACTGGCGCATTTGTTTTTGTGCATGTGAGTGTCTCCTTCCGGCTGGACTTCCATTATAACCGAACTTTTCTTCCCGCTGCGGTGTTGCCGCACTGATTGATTCCCCTCGTGGGTGCTTCTTTGCAGCTTCCGCACTTTCGATTCTTGGATTCCTCGATTGTCACGGCAAGCGGTGACCTGAGTCACAGACGTGAAATGCAAACCCAGAGTCAAGTATGCGCCAGGGTGGAGAAGCGAAGGAGATTTTGCGCCAAAGTGGTCTGTTTAGGACAGACATGCATGGCGGTATAAGACTAGACTTTGCTCGCTCACTCTCCATTCTCAAGCCAGTCCCCACCTGTTCCGTGGGCCGGAGGTTCAGTCATGGCAGAACCTGCACGCGCTACTTTCCAGCAAAACAGATCAGACGAACATGCAAGCGACGCGCAAAAACGTTCGGTAAGAGGGAATGAACAGGAAAACGCAGATTTACTAATGGCGAAACTGAGGAATGTGCATGCCGAAACGGAGCGACATGACGAACTTTTAGGAATTTACGAAACGCTGCATGAAAACGAACGGCGTCTGCGCGAAATGATTGACGCGCTGCCGGCGGCGATTTACACCACGGATACGGAGGGCCGCCTGACGCACTACAATCCGGCCGCCATCAAATTGTCCGGCCGGGTGCCGGAATTGGGCAGCGACCAATGGTGCGTGACGTGGAAGCTATTCCGTGCGGACGGGACTCCCATGCCGCACAGCGAATATCCCATGGCCATGGCGGTAAAGGCTGGACGCGCGGCGCGCGACGCAGAGATCATCGCGGAGCGACCGGACGGCAAGCGAATGTGGCTCCACGCCTACCCCACGCCTCTGCGCGACGCGCAAGGGCGGATCAGCGGCGGAATCAACATGCTGGTGGATGTGACGGAGCAGAAACGGTCCGAAGCAGCGTTGCGCGCAAGCGAGGAGCGATTGCGCGCGATCGTCAATCAGGGCAGCATCGGCGTGATGCAGGTTGACGCCGCAGGAAGCGTGACGCTGGTCAATCGGCACTGGTGCGAGATGCTCGGGTATAGCGAGGCGGAGCTGTTGCAGATGAACATTGCGGACATCACCGACCCCAGAGACCTCGGGCCCACGCTGGAAGGTATCCGCCGCCTGGCGGAGGGCGGTCCGGATTTCGTGATCGAGAAGAGGTACCGGCTGAGGGACGGCTCCATCCTGTGGGCCAGCAGCAGCGACAGCGCGCTGCGTGGTCCGGCGAAAGAGTACTTGGGCATGGTCGCGTTCGTGGTGGACATCAGCGAGCAGCACAGGAGACAGATGATCGCGGAGGGCCAGAAGGAAGCTTTTGAGCGAGCCGCCGGCGGCGCTCCGATCAATGCGGTACTGGAGATTCTTGCCCGTACCGCCCGGGAACAATCAGTGAGCACTGTGATGACGGCGATTTTCATCGTGGATGACCAGGGCGTGCGTCTGCGGTCGAGCGCATCGGCGGGCATGCCCGAGAGTTACACGCGAGCCACGGACGGATTTCCCATTGGTGCGCAGTTTCCATCCTGCGGCTCCGCGGCCCATTCGGGGCAGGCAGTCATCGTGCCGGATGTTGAGCAAGATCCGCTGTGGTCGCCCTATGTGCATTTGGCGCGGGAGTACGGGTTTCGCGCTTGCTGGTCTTTCCCCATTCGTTCGTTCGGAGGTAAAACGCTGGGCACGTTTGCGGTCTATCACCCGGACGTCCGCGAACCTGATACGCGGGACCTCGATTTAGTGAATCTTCTGGCCGATACCGCCGCCGTGTTGATTGGGCGGCATAAAGAGGCTGAGAATCGCAAGCGAGCCGAAGAATCACTGCGTGAAAGCGAGGAGCGGGCGCGGAGTCTGGCCGACAAGCTGGAGGCTGAAGTGCGCGTCCGGACAAAAGAATTGGAAGAGAGAAACGCCGAAATTATCGAGCAGACCAACCATCTCCGGCTGCTGTCAAACCGTTTAATGCAATCGCAGGATGATGAGCGGCGAAGAATTGCGCGCGAACTGCACGATAGTGCGGGGCAGTATCTGGCGGCGCTGGGGATGTCGATCGAAGCGGCGAGGCGAAGCACGAAGGAAATGCCGCCGAAAGTCGCGGAGAGGCTCGACGAAGCGACCGAGATTGTAGGGAGATGCTCGTCGGAGATTCGCACGCTCTCGCATTTGCTGCATCCGCCGCTGCTCGAGGAGCTGGGACTGGCATCGGCGATTGAGTGGTACGTGGAAGGATTTGCCTCGCGGAGCAATATGGAAGTGAAGCTGCAAATTCCGCCCAAGCTCAGACGGTTGGACGAGTCCATTGAGCTGGCGCTGTTCCGTGTGTTGCAGGAATGCCTGACGAATATTCACAGGCATTCGGGCAGCAGGACTGCAATCGTGAAAGTGGAAGCGGATGAGCACCAAGTGAAACTCGAAGTAATCGACCAGGGGAAGGGAATTGCGCAGCCGCTGCTCGATACGAAATTCACCGCGCCGAACAGATTGGGCGTGGGAATCAATGGCATGCGGGAACGACTGAAGGGTCTGGACGGAAGGCTGGAAATTCATTCCACGGATCTGGGCACCACGGCGCGAGCCGTAATCCCTCTGCGGCCGGGAGCAAGCGTTTCGCTGTAGAAAGACGCGGCTGCGACTTTCGAGCTTCGCTGTACCGGCTGTTGCTGCGCGACGGCTCGGCTTTGCTCATCAAACAGGGCCAGGGCGGTAAATCGAGTCTGCGCAAGTGGACATCAATTGTTTCGGATTGCGAGCATCATCCGGGCATGAGCAAGAAAATAGATAAGAAGTCGAACAACGCAACGCTCGTCCGCGTCCAGGAAGAAATGGCCGCGCCACGAATGGCGAAATCCGTCCGGGATGCGTCTGCCAGCTTCATCGCGGCGAGCGGCTTAGCGCGAAACAGTAGGAAGAAAAAAACCACGCGTTCCGCGTCCAAATTAAGCGTTGTGACGCACTATTAGGCCCAGCTTCGCATCGGCAAAATTTCAACGCGCCTCCCCAAAATATAAACTTGGATAATGTTGTATAAGACTGAACATTTTGCTCGTTGACACTAAGAGCGAGTGGGACTAAGATTTTGTCGCTTCGATTTCCAAAACCGTTTCCAGCCGGGGAGATTTCCGCAAATGGCAGAAACGCGACCACGCTTTGTACCCCCCAGCCAGACATCGCAGCGAGATGTACCCGTTGAATCAGGAACGACCGACGAGCTGCTGGCCAAATTGACGGGCCTGCACCGCCAAACAGAAAAGCATGACGAGCTGTTGAGAGTTCACGAATCGCTGCACGAAACCGAGCGGCGTTTCCGCGAAATGATTGATGCGCTCCCGGCGGCTATTTACACGACGGATGTCGAAGGCCGCCTTACTCACTTCAACCCCGCCGCAGTGCGGCTTTTAGGACACGCCCCAGAGCTTGGCGCGGATCAATGGTTCGCGACCGTGAAGCTGTTCTGGCCCGATGGCACTCCGATGCGGGATGACGAGCGTCCCGTGGCCGTTGCACTGAGGGAAGGCCGCATCCTGGACGGCGTGGAAGTGATCGCAGAGCGCCCGGACGGCACGCGTTTTTGGTTCATGCCGTATCCCAGACTATTGCGCGATGAGGCAGGCAGGATCATTGGCGCCATTAATATGCTGCTCGATATCACGGAACAAAAACAAGCCGAGCGGGCGAGCGGTTTGCTGGCTGCCATCGTGGATTCGTCGGACGATGCGATCATCAGCAAGACTCTGGAAGGCACGATCACCAGTTGGAATAAAAGCGCGGAGCGGTTGTTCGGCTACACGGCCGAAGAAGCCGTCGGCCAGCACATCACGCTAATCGTTCCGGCCGATCGCCAGCATGAAGAGGCGACAATTATCGGACGGCTCAAACGAGGCGAGCGAATCGATCATTTCGAAACGGTGCGCAGGCGCAAGGACGGTTCGCTGCTCGATGTTTCGCTTACGATCTCTCCCGTGAGAGATGCAGAGGGCCGAATCGTCGGGGCGTCGAAAGTGGCGCGGGACGTCACGGAACGAAAGCAGATCGAGCAGGCGCTACGCAAGAGAGAGGAGCGGGCGCGGGCTCTGGCCGAGAAACTCGACATGGAAGTGCGCGCCCGAACCAAAGAACTAGAGCAGCGCAACACCGAAATCGAGGAGCAGACCGAAGAGCTTCGGCGGTTGTCAACGTGCTTGATGCAAAGCCAGGATGACGAGCGGCGAAGAATCGCGCGCGAGTTGCATGATAGCGCGGGGCAATATTTGGTGGCGTTGGGAATGTCGCTCGAAGCGGCGAGGAGAAGCGCCGGGGAATTGCCGCCGAAAGCCAGGGAGAAGCTCGACGAAGCGAGCGAGATTGTGACGCGATGCTCGTCGGAGATTCGCACGCTCTCGCATTTGCTGCATCCGCCGTTGCTCGAGGAACTGGGACTGGCGTCGGCGATTGAATGGTACGTGGAGGGATTTGCCGCGCGAAGCCGAGTGAAAGTCGAGCTGCAAATTCCGCAGAAGCTCAAACGGCTGGACGAGCCGGTAGAGCTGGCGCTCTTCCGCGTGCTGCAGGAGTGCCTGACGAATATCCACCGGCACTCGGGAAGCGACTGGGCCATGGTGCAGGTCAAGGCGGATTCCCGCCAGGTGAGCTTGGAAATATGCGATCGCGGGAAGGGGATTGCGAAGCCGTCATACGATTCTCCGAGCGCTCCGCGGAAACGATTGGGTGTGGGAATTAACGGCATGCGGGAACGCTTGAAGGATCTAGGCGGAACGCTGGAAATCAATTCCACGGATCACGGCACCACGGCGCGCGCCACTATTCCGCTGCTCTCCCAAGCGTCCGCGACTTCAGGATAATTACTGCGTTTCCGGCGGCGGTGCTAGTGGCCGCTGAGCTGCACTAAGCCGGGCTGGGGCGCATCTCGAAGGATTTCGTATTTTTCCGGCGCGCAACACGCGGAACTCAAGCGCGCAACGTCCCGCCGCATCTCCGGTTCATTCCGCAAGTGATTCAATGTCTCGCGAAGAATTTTCGCCACCGCCTCGTTTTTCGGAATTTCCAACCTGTAATGCATCCATTTGCCCTCGCGTCGTGCCGCCACCAAGCCTGCCTTGCGCAAATACGCCAAGTGCCGGGAGACTTTGGGTTGGCTGGTGCGCAGAATCTCCACGAAATAGCAAACGCATACTTCGCGTCCGGCGATCAGATTCAGCAGGCGCAGGCGCGTGGGATCCGCGAGCGCGCGAAATACGCGGTGCAGTGCGGCGCGCTTTGTGGGCTTGGGCATGGACGCAGTATAGCACAATACATTCGCCTTGACATATATGATTGGCCTGGCGTAGTGTCTGATACATATTCGCGCAGGCAGATGCGTAGTTGACGGGAGGCCCTTTATGAGCGGCGATATCAAGAGTGAAGTGAAAAGCAAATACGGCGAAGCGGCGAAACGCGTCTCGGCGGGAAGCACCGCCTGTTGCGGCGCGCCGGGATTGAGCGCATGCGATCCGATCACCAGCAACCTCTACGACGAATCGCAGAAATCGGCGATTCCGGCCGAGGCGGTTGCGGCGTCGCTTGGCTGTGGCAATCCGACGGCGCTGGCGAAGCTCGAACCGGGCGAGATTGTGCTTGACCTGGGCTCCGGTGGCGGAATTGACGTGCTGCTTTCCGCGCGCCGCGTGAGTCCCGGCGGCAAAGCGTACGGCTTGGACATGACGGACGAAATGCTCGAGCTGGCGCGGGAGAATCAACGCAAATCCGGCGTCGAGAATGTCGAGTTCTTGCGCGGCGAAATGGAAAATATTCCACTGCCGGCGAATTCCGTGGACGTGGTGATTTCGAATTGCGTCATCAATCTTTCCGCCGACAAAGCGCGCGTGCTGCGCGAGGCGTTTCGCGTGTTGCGGCCGGGCGGGCGCTTCGCGGTGTCGGACGTGGTGGTGCGTGGCACAGTACCTGCGGATATTCGCCGAAGCGTGGAACTGTGGGTCGGTTGCGTCGCGGGCGCGATGGAGGAATCGGAGTTTCGCGCGAAGCTCGACGCGGCGGGATTCACGGAAATTGAAATCGAGCCGACGCGCGTTTACAGCATTGAAGACGCGCGGCAATTCCTGACGGCCGCGGGAATCGATGCGGACGCGATTGCGCCGCACATCGATGGCAAATTTGCGAGCGCGTTCATTCGCGCCCGCAAGCCTGGGCTTGCCAGAAAACCCGCCGCAGGCAAGGACGTCGCGAAAAGCTCCTGCTGCGCGCCGGGCTGTTGCGCGCCGTAAGAAATACGGAGGGCCCGCATGAAACCGAAGGTGCTGTTTTTGTGCACGGGGAATTCGGCGCGCAGCCAGATGGCGGAGGGCTACCTGCGGAGCGTCGCGGACGGGCGATTCGACGTGATGAGCGCGGGTATCGATCCGAAGGGACTAAATCCGCTCGCCGTGGCGGCGATGCGCGAAATCGGCATCGACATAGCGGGCCAGCGGTCGAAGGACATCACGGAATTATTGGGTACGCCGGTGCAATTTGTTGTTACCGTGTGCTCGAACGCGCGTGAGAAATGCCCCGTGTTTCCCGCAACGGTAAAATTCGTGCACTGGGATTTGGACGATCCCGCCGCGGTGCAGGGAACCGAGGAGGAAAAACTCGCGGCGTTTCGCAAAGTACGCGACGAGATTTTCGCGCACATCGACAGCGAATTTAGGTTAGTGGAAGGACGAAAGGCCTAAAAGTATGGCGGTCGATGTGGCGACAGCGGCAGTCCACCGCAACGAACCCAAACGGCTCAGCCTCTTTGAGCGCTATCTATCGTTGTGGGTTGGACTATGCATGGTCGCCGGAGTCGCGCTGGGAAAATGGGTGCCCTCTATCGTCTCGTCGCTGCGGGACATGGAGTTCGGGCACGGCAGCCAGGTCAATTTGCCTATTGCTGTTCTGATTTGGCTGATGATTATTCCCATGATGATGAAGGTCGACTTTGCGTCCATCCGAAGAGTGGGGCAAAGGCCGCGGGGATTGATGGTCACCCTATTCGTGAACTGGCTGGTCAAGCCATTTTCCATGGCTTTTCTGGCGTGGTTTTTCTTCCGGCACGTATTCAGCCATTGGATTACGCCCGGCGAAGCCGATCAATACATCGCGGGAACAATTATTCTTGCGGCTGCGCCCTGCACGGCGATGGTCTTCGTGTGGAGTCATCTTACGGACGGCGATCCGGCCTACACGCTGGTTCAGGTGTCCCTGAATGATTTGATCATGCTGTTCCTGTTCGCTCCCATCGTGCGATTTCTCGTCGCGGGGGCTTCGAACTTGCGCGTGCCATTTTCCGTGCTGATGTATTCGGTAGTGGCGTTCATCGTGATACCGTTGGCGATTGGCACGGCGCTGCGCCGCTGGCTGATACGGAAGCGCGGTCGGGAAGGCTTCGAGCGGCTTCTGCCTCGATTCGTGCCGGTTACCATGGGTGCGTTGCTCGTCACGCTGGTTCTGATCTTCGCGTTTCAAGCGGACAACATCACCGCGCGCTACGTTCACGTGCTGCTGATCGCCGTGCCGATTCTGGTTCAGGTGTACTTCAATTCGGGACTCGCGTACGGCCTGATGCGATTGCTGAACGTGCCGTACAATGTCGCCGCGCCGGGCGCGCTGATTGGCGCGAGTAACTTCTTCGAGTTGGCGGTGGCCACTTCGATTGCCCTGTTTGGCGCGGGCTCCGGAGCGGCGCTGGCGACCGTAGTGGGTGTGCTGGTCGAGGTCCCCGTGATGCTTTCCGTCTGCGGCTTGTGCAATCGCACTCGGGGCTGGTTTCCTGCACGCGCTGCTTAGCCTTTCGCAGTAGCTTGGCGATGAGCGGTTGGCTTACGCTGCAAGTCCGGTCAGCATCTGTGCGTCTGGCAACATCTGTAGGGTCGGGTCTTCAGACCCGACCGGGCGAGGCTACAGCCTCACCCCTACGATCTCAAATTAGAACCGGATGATGATCGCCTGAGAGATTTGAAAATTGTGCTGATGGTACTGCGCGCCGAGCGTTGAGCCGGGGTAGCTGACGATTGTGTCGCCAATGTCGAAGCGAACCGCGACGTGTTTAGTGGGGCGATATTCGATGGCTTCGCCATAATTGAACGCAAAATCGGTGGCGCGCGTGAAGCCGAGCATGGCGATGGGCGTCGTCGAGGAAGCCTGATAATTCAAGACGGCCGAAAATCGCGGGACGCCGTTTGCGGCGGGCGCCGGACTGGCAGCGGGAGTTGCGCTTGACTGCGTGGACGCGAGGACGTTGCTGAAATTCACGAAGCCCGGCCGCACCACGCTGTAAAGTCCCCACCGACGCGTTGTCGGTCCGAAACGCAGGCCGAAGAGACCCTCTGTGACGTTGCCGCCTGTGAGGTTCGTTGCGGCGTCGCCGTTGTTGCCGAAGAAATTCATCTCCGTGTCGACGCCGATCCAGGGCGAAAAATTGTAAGTGACGTTTGCGCCCAGGCCGGAATTGCTCGACTCGCATGTCGAGCCGCCGGTGCATTGCGAAGGAAGGGTGAGGAAGGCGTAATGTCCGCCGAGCTCCCATTTTGAATTGTCGGCGAAATTCTGCGCGCGCGCGGGTGAAGCCGCGGCGACGACAAGAGCAAAAATCACCGTCAGTGGCAGTGCGAATCGAACGGCAAAGAAAAACGAAACGCGCTTTACAGGGGCCGGGAACGAAAGGCGCATGAACAGTCTCCGAAAACGGTTCCGGGTACCGAAGGTCCGCGCCATGGCGTGCGTACGCCCTGGCCGGCAGGCAGGCGCATTATCGCGCCCGCGCGCGGCTCGCGCAAGCGCAAAGAAGCGTGTGCGCGATTCGGACGCGGCCCGGGCGTTGGCTACGCAGCTCAGAACGTGAATGGGTAAGCGGTTTTTGAGGAGACGCCTACGGCGGAAACGTACAGGCTGTACGTTCCGTGCGGCAGCGCGGCGGGCAGCGTGAACTGCGCGGTTTCGACTTCGCCCGGCGTCGCCGGAATCATCGAACTGAAATTGAATGAACGGCAGTAGTAGACGTTTCCCGCAGCGTTCGTCAGATACACAATCGGATAATTTTCCGCCATGGTCATGTCGTCTTCTCCCGTGGTCACCATGCCGGAAAGCTGCGTGCCTGTCAGAGTGTAGGAACCATCAGGATTCAGCGTGACACTCTTGACCGTCGGTCGCCAGACATCGCTGGGCGCGCCCGTGGGTGTGTAAATATAATCCAG
>Ga0307372_10011194_pt1 | contig 12021 bp, 12 predicted proteins | sample OX1MG_FD_202533 | JGI IMG/M metagenome (GOLD analysis project Ga0307372, IMG submission 202533) | Soil microbial communities from Risofladan, Vaasa, Finland - OX-1 | ecosystem: Environmental > Terrestrial > Soil > Coastal area > Acid sulfate soil | place: Finland: Risofladan, Vaasa | collected...
TGCCGCACTCATTTCTCTAAACCTCAACACACTCGGAGGAACCGATGCGGAAAATTGCACCTCTCATCATGATGCTCGTTCTGGCCACGCCCGCGTTCGCCCAGAACTTCAGCGACTGGCTTGGGCAACTTCCTGAACCTCACAACTACGTTTTGAAGCGCGTTTCGAGCTATGACCGGACGGGCGGCAACAACGATCGCCGCCAGGTTGCCCCGGGCCAGACGTTCACGGTCCTGGATGAGCCCGGCCCCGGAGTGATCACCCACGTCTGGTTCACCATTGCGGACCCCGAAGTCTATCACCTGAAGAAGATCGTCCTTCGCATGTACTGGGACGGCGAAAAGAATCCCAGTGTGGAGGCGCCGATCGGCGACTTCTTCGGGCTCGGTCTGGGTGATTACTTCAGCTATCAGTCGGTTCCTCTGGCCGTGGGCGAGTCGAAAGCCCTCAACTCCTTTTTCCCGATGCCGTTCAAAAAACACGCCCGCATTACCGTCACCAATGAAGGCCAGGACACCATTCGAGCCCTCTACTTCAACATCGACTACCGGGCTTACCCAAAACCGCTGCCGGAAGACACGCTCTATTTCCACGCGGAATACAACCAGTGCACTCCGTGCACGGCGGTGGAGGGCGATGGAAAGAACCTCGACGGCAAGGACAACTACGTCTGGGTCGATGCAAAAGGGCGCGGGCAGTTTGTGGGCGTCACCCTGTCGGTGCTTGAAAACCAGGATGGCTGGTGGGGCGAAGGCGACGACATGTTTTTCATCGATGGTGAAAAGTTGCCCTCGATCAACGGTACCGGGACCGAAGACTATTTTCTTGGCGCCTGGGACTTTGGCGGCCAACCGTTTGCTTACGGCCTGTTTGGCGCGCCGGTCGTGGGGCCCGAGCGGCAGGGAGCGCGGTGGTCGGTGTACCGGTTCCACCTGGATTCGCCGATTCCCTTCACCCAATCGTTGCGGGCAACCATCGAGCACGGGACGGCCAACAACCGCGCCGACAATTACTATTCCGTGGCCTACTGGTATCAGACCGAGCCGCACGCGCCGCTGCCGCCGCTGCCGCCGGTGGAAGAGCGCCTGCCGCGGATGCATCTGCCCAGTCATTAACTCGATGCCGGGGATGAATTCAGCGGTCCTTGTTCCACTCTGAAAGGCTGTGTTTGCGGGGCCCCTGGATCACGTTGAGCAGGGGCCTGCCGGCCACCAGGCGGCCGATGTTTTCAGCGATCAGTTGCAGCCGCTTCTGGCGCGTGCCCAGCATCCAGCCGGAAACGTGCGGAGTCATCACCAGGTTGGGTAATTTGTGGAACGGAAAGCGGGACGGGCGGCAGGGTTTGTCCCCGCTGGGATAACGATACCAGACATCAATGGCGGCGCCGGCGATCCGGCAATCTTTGAGGGCGCGGTACAGGGCCTCTTCCTGAACCACGGCGCCGCGCGCCACGTTGATCAGGAAAGCGCTGCGCTTCATCCGGGCCAATTCCTTCGGGCCGATCCATCCGCGCGTGTCCTTGTCGAGCGGGCACGCCAGAACAACGTAATCGGATTCCTTTAGAAGCTGGTGTAACGAGGCGGGACCTTTCCAGAAATCCACTCCGGCCGGCTTTCGTTTGGGCGGATGCGCGCTGATTACTTTGATGGACATTCCCAGCGCCCGCGCGCGGCTGGCAACTTCGCGGCCGATCGTCCCATAGCCGATCAGGCCCAGGCTCTTCCCAAGAACTTCCGCACCGGGAACCTCTCCCTGCGTCCACGAGCCGCCCCAGATTCCCTTTCGAAACTGCGCATCAAGATTGATCAAACCCCGGCTCAGCACAAGGACCATCATCACCACGTACTCGGCCACCGCGGGACCGTGGAAATAGGCGTTGGCGACGGTCGTGCGCGGGGCAAGCAGCTCCGTCCTGAGAGCGTCAACGCCGGCGTTTGGGGCCTGGAGTAACTTTAAGTTCTGCGCGGCGCGGGCCATGCCTTCGGTGAAGAAATGGCCCACAGCCACGTCGGCGTCCGCCAGCGCTTTGATTAATTGGGGATTCTCGCGATTCACGGGAAAGGGCAGCAACACGGAAGGCGTTTCTGTGTGGGCTTTGAGGAAATCCACCGCCCTCGCGGCTATTTTGCCCACCAGAACGACTCGGAGCGGGCGCCCGTTGCGTTTTCGTCCTTCGACCATCTCGATAGCTAACTTTCCTTATGGGTATGGGAGCCTGGGGGTCATCCCTGTGCAGGTTGTTGAAAAACGTTTCAGAACGGTGTCATTCCGAACCCGTTCGCCCTCCACTGGTGAAAGGCCCTGAGTGAAACGAAGGGGCTCAGGATAAACTCCGCGAGGAATCTCGCAAGTGCTTGATTCCACAAAAAGCAGATCCTTCGCTTACGCTCAGGATGACATCCTCAGGAACGTTTTCCAACAAACAGTTAAGCGCCCTGGGTTTGCGCGCCGGGATTCCGCAGCCTGCACTGCGGCAGATCTCTCACTTGAGGATTGACCAGATGCCTGGGAAACTCCCCGCGCAGGATCTGGGCTGCCTGCTCGGATACGCTTCGGCGCAAGTCGGCATAAGCCTCAAAGCTGCAGGAACCGTAATGACACGTCACAACGACATTATCGAACTCCAGAAGCGGATGAGGGATCCGGGGAGGCTCGTGTTCCAGAACATCCAGGCCCGCCCCGCCCAGAAGGCCCTCCGCCAGCGCTTTTTCAAGGGCGACTTCGTCCACCACCGGGCCTCGCGCGGTGTTAATCAGAATGGCTCCGTGCTTCATCAGCGCAAAAGCATCGGAATTGATCAGGTGATAGGTCTCAGGAGTCCGCGGGATGTGAAGAGAAACGATGTCGGCTTGCGGCAGCAGATCTGCGAGGGGCAAAAGGCGCACGCCAACTGCTTCTGCTGTTTCAAAAGCAACGTAAGGATCGGAAGCAATGACTCGAAGGCCAAGCGCCTTGGCCATGGCAGCCAGCCGCTGGGCTATTCTCCCAAACCCAACCAACCCCAGGGTCTGGCCGCTCAACCGCCGGATCGGGAGCATGCTCTCCTGGATGCCCACAACCCACTTGCCCTGGCGGGTGATTCGGTCCGCCAGAACAATCTTGCGCGCCACCGCGAGAAGGAGGCCAAGAGCATGCTCAGCCACTTCCTCCTGGCAAAATTCCGGCACGTTGGCGACCACAATTCCGAGATCGGTCGCGGCCTCAAGATCGACGGAATCAACCCCGATCCCCAACCGCACCAGCCCCTTCAACTGCGGAAGCTCTCTGAGAAATTCGCGCGTTATGGGCGCCGTGCTAACGATCAGGACTTCGGCGGATTGCGCAAGGGCAACTCGCTCCGCAAGATTTCCCGCTTTTCCATATTGGAGGGTCCCGCCGGCACGATAGATCACTTTATCGTCAAGACCGCAAACAGGACCCTCTTCCCTCTCCGTAAAAGCAACCAGACGCGTCGTTACAGCATTCACGTTCTCTCCTTATTCGAAGGAAAACAGCCACCTAGAGTACAAGCAGGGAGGAGATGAAAGCAAGCTGCAAATACGCAGTCCGATGCCACCGGCAAGAGGCTCCCAAAACTGGACTCATGGCAATTGCTGATGATTACAAAAGAGAGTGACATTCATCTTCTGTGGCGGCGCTCGGCGGCAAGCACTGCTTGCCTGAGCGCCGAAAAGCCGGCGGTCGCAGACGCGGCTACAACATTTGTTGTCACTCTCATTTGCAATCCCTATTAAGATTGAAAGGCTGAAAGGGCCGGCCGCCAGGTCCCCAGTGGCAACCGATCCCGGGGCCGCCCATCCGCGGCGGCTCTACCCGGAAGCACGTTTGGTGCCGGCAATCTGCTCTTCCAGGTCAGCCATGTTCAGCACAATCACCTTGCGCCGCTCCATCTTGATGATCTTGCGGTCAACCAGGCGGCGCAGATTTCGGGAAACCAGGTCGCGCACGGTGCCGATTTCGGCGGCAATCTGCTGATTGGTTTCCTCGAGCGGAAACTCGACGCCGCGCCTGGTCCGGACTCCCAGGGAGAGCGCCCGGTCGCGCAGAAACCTTGCCAGCCGGTGGCTGACTTCTTTCAGCGAGAGTTCTTCAACCAGCGACGTCAAGTAGCGGAACCGCCACGCGAGCGACCGGATCACGGCAAAGGCGACTTCGGAATTCTGCCGGCACAAGCTGAGAAACTCGCGCTTGGGAAGAAAGAGCAGGCTGGAATCCTCCATGGCCGCCGCGGAAGCCGGGAGGTTGCCGCCGTCAAAAACCGGCAACTCCCCAACCGTTGAGCCGGCACGCTCGATCACCAGAACCTGCTCGCGGCCCGTTTCCGCCATCTTGAACATCTTGATGACGCCGGACTGGACGACGTACATGCCTTCGCAGGGATCACCCTCGGCAAACAGCAGTTCGTCCTTGCTCATGTGACGCACAACGCAGTGGCCGGCAAGGCGGCGAAGTTCATCGTCGCCGAGAACGGCAAAGAAGGGGACACGCCGCAGCGTCGCGATGGCATCCAGTGAAGTCATCATGGCAATCCCATCCTAGCCTTCCTGTGGAAAAGCGGCAAGAACTTGTCCCAGTCTGGGGTATAATGGCGGGTTGGTTTGGGGAGGAAACGTGCGCTCCTGCCCAGACTCCGACTTAAGTCGTCGCATTCATCATGCGCTTCAACTAACCTGACTTCAGACGAGGTGTAAGACAACACTTCGAAGACAATTGCGGAGGAAGCTAGAATGGCCTATATCATCGCTGAGCCTTGCATCGGTACAAAAGACACTGCCTGCGTGGACGTTTGCCCGGTGGATTGCATCCACCCTCGCAAAGACGAAGCAAACTTTGCAGACGTCGAAATGATTTATATTGATCCTGTGGAGTGTATCGATTGCGGGGCCTGCGTTCCCGTCTGTCCCGTTTCAGCAATTTTCCCTCAGGACGACCTGCCGGAAAAATGGCAAAGCTTTGTTGAAACCAATGCTAAGTACTACCAGAAGTAGCCGGCAAAGGTTTTGGCGGCATCGGGGGCGCCACAGACCGTGGCGCTCTTTCTCTACTCTCGCGCCCTGTTATGTTTAAGATTGGGCAGGGAAACCCACCGCCCGGCGCCTCGAAGCCGGTTGCAGCCACGGGTTTCGATAGCGATTCTTCTCTTTTCAACCTATAATTGGCGCTGGTTGGGTTGGAAGTCTTTGGCTCCCACACTGTGCTTATCCTTTGATGTACCGACTATATAGCATTCTATTCACCCTGGGCCTGGTCTTGACGGCGCCCTACTATGTCTGGCGCCACCGGGGAAGAAAAGAACTTGCAGGATGGCGCGAGAGGCTGGGATTGCTGCCCTCTTCCTTTCGCCAGAATGCGCAGGGCGCGCTCTGGATTCATGCCGTCTCGGTCGGGGAAACGCTTGCCATCGCGGGACTGGTCAAGGAACTTCAGCGGCGCTATCCGGGCCGGAAAATCTTTTTGAGCAGCGTGACCGCGGCGGGCCGGGAAGCTGGAGGGCAAAAATTGCCGGGCGTTGCGGGCCAATTCTACCTGCCCTTCGATTGGGCGTGGGCCGTGCGGCGCGTGCTGGAACAGATTCGCCCTTCCGTCCTCCTGATTGTTGAGACGGAGCTGTGGCCCAATCTGCTGAAAACCGCCAGGGAATTCGGATGCCGGACGCTTCTGGTCAATGCGCGGGTTTCCGACAGGTCATTCCCCGGCTACCGGATGGGCCGCCCTTTCATGCGCCGCGTTCTTCAGAACATCAACCGAATCTGCACGCAGACGGCGACAGACGCTGAGCGTTTCAAGGCCCTGGGCGCAGCGCCGGAACGCGTGATCGTTGCGGGCAATCTTAAGTTTGACGGACGGCCGCCGGAATTCGGAAGTTTTGGCAGGAAGATGCGGGACGTCCTCGCGGGCGCCAACCGGAGCCCTGTCTTCGTGGCCGGCAGCACGATGCGCGGAGAAGAATCGCTGGTGCTCCAGGCATGGGAGACGATCCGCGAAAAGCATCCGCGCGCCTTCATGATTCTTGCGCCGCGCCATCCCGCACGATTTGACGAAGTTGCCGAGATGTTGCAGGCTCAGCAACGGAATTTTTTTCGGCGGACGAGCATTTTGCAGGACGATGATGAAATGCCTCACCGGCTTGCCTCGGCTGATATTCTGTTGCTCGATACCATTGGGGAACTTGCGGAGATCTTTGGCGTCGCGGACGTTGTCTTTGTCGGGGGAAGCCTTGTTCCAACCGGCGGCCATAACGTGGTCGAGCCGGCTTTCTGGGGAAAGCCGATTATTTTTGGTCCCCACATGAACAATTTCCGGGATGTGGCAAGCCTTTTTCTGCAAGCGGGTGGAGCCCTGCAGGTGGCCGATGCTGATGCACTTGCTGAAGCGGCGCTGCGTCTGCTCGATCATCCTGAGGGCGCCCGCCGCATGGGAGAGAACGCCAGGGGAGTGGTCAACCAGCAGGCGGGCGCTGCGCTGCGCATTCTGAACCAGATGGAGGAATGGCTCGGCACGCCGCAAGCGGCCGCCGCTCCTGCGTCCTGAGCCACCCCGATGAAACGTTCGCTCATGCCTCTTGCCGGTCTCTATGGAGCGGGAACGCGCCTGCGCCAGCAAGCATTCAATCGGGGCTGGCTGAAGTCGCGGCGGCTTTCCCGGCCTGTCATCAGCGTTGGGAACCTGAGCGTCGGAGGGAGCGGCAAAACTCCGCTGGTTGCCCTGGTGGCAGAAACCTTGCTTCGGCACGGCTACAAGCCGGCAATCCTGACGCGGGGTTACGGGCGGGAACGCGGCGCAGATCTTATTGTCCTGGAACCAGAGCCGCAGAGAGTTCCTGACAGCCGTCGCGTAGGCGATGAACCGGCGCTGCTGGCTCGCGCGCTGCCCCAGGTTCCGATTGTGATCTGCGCCAACCGTTTCCGCGCCGGGCAGGTCGCCGAAGAGCGTTTCGGCGCGGATGTCCATATTCTGGACGACGGATTCCAGCATTTTGCGCTCGAGCGGGAAATTGATCTGGTCGCAGTCGACGTAACCCAGGAGTTGTTGCGCGACACCTTGCTTCCCGCCGGGCGCCTGCGCGAACCGGCATCCGCTTTGTCGAGAGCGGACCTGATCGTCCTGACACGGGTGGAGATCGAAGACCCAGCTTCCATGGAAAAACAAGTGGGCCGGATCAATCCCAAAGCCCCGGTTTTCCGCTGTGCGACCGGGCTCCGCAGCCTGATTGAAGTGGGCAGGCCGGAGGGAACCGAACCCGGAGATGATCGCGGCAAGCCGGTCTGCGCTTTTTGCGCCATCGGCAACTCTTCCGCATTCTTTTCCGATTTGCGCCGCTGGGGATTCCATCCGGTTTCGGAAATCGCATTTCGGGATCATCACGTTTATAGTACAGAGGACATCCAGCGTCTCAATAACGTTGCGCGCGGAAAGGGGGCTGCCGCTTTTTTGACAACGGAAAAAGACGTCATGAATCTTCCACCGCAACCGGCGTTTGATCTGCCCGTTCTGGCCTGCGCCATCCGGGCGGAGATTTCTGATATCGGGAGATTTGAGCAAGTACTTCTGGCCGGGTTGGCGTCAAAGCAGGTACGATCAGAAGTTGGGCCTCAAATCTGAGCCTGCGGCTTCGGGAGTGTTCGTTTGTTGATGCGAAAGAGTGGTGTTCTGAATCCGGAAAAGATCCTGGTTCGCGCAACCAATTGGATTGGCGACGGGGTCATGTCCCTGCCCGCTCTCGAAGCCCTGCGGGCGCGCTACCCGTCCGCTGAAATCGTGCTGGTCGTCAAGCCCTGGGTGGCAGACCTTTATGATCATCATCCGGCCGTGAATCGCTCCATCCTGTACGATCCGGCTGGAGAGCATCGCGGCGCGCGTGGCTTCTGGAAGCTGGTCGAACAGATCCGCTCCGAGCGTTTCGATATGGCCCTTCTCTTCCAGAACGCTTTTCATGCCGCCTGGATGGCCTGGTGCTCGCGCATTCCCGTTCGCATCGGCTATGGGCTGGAAGGCCGCGGCCCGCTGCTGACCGATTCGATTCCCGTGCCCTCGCCTGCGCTCTACGGCCACCAAAGCAACTATTACCTGCAACTGCTGTTCCGCGCAGGCCTGGTGGAACGGCTCGCGCCGGTCGAACGAATTCGCCTGAGCATCGAGAACAGCGAAAAAAACTGGGCGGTAAAGGAGCTTAAGGCTCTGGGATTGGGCGGGCCCCGTTTTCTGGTCGGTCTGACTCCCGGCGCCGCTTTTGGCCCCGCCAAACGCTGGTTACTGGAGCGATACGCCGATCTTGCAGACCGCTTGATTGGAGCCCTCAACGCAGATGTGCTCATCTTCGGTTCCCGGCCGGAAAGGCCCCTGGCGGAAGATATTGCGCATCAGATGAGCCACACGCCAACCCTGGTGACGGGCGAAACCACGCTGCGCGAGTTGATGGCGCTGCTGGCCCAGTGCCGCCTGGTGATCACCAACGATTCCGGCCCCATGCATCTTGCAGCGGCCCTGGGGTTGCCGGTGGTCGCCATCTTTGGATCGACGGACGAACACGCCACCGGGCCGGTCAGCCCCCTGGCGCGAATCGTCAAGCATCCTGTCGTATGCAGCCCCTGCGGACTGCGCGTGTGCCCCATTGACCTCCGCTGCATGAAGGCTGTGACGGTGGACGAAGTCCATCGAACCGCTTTGGGATTGATCAAACAATATGGAGTTACGCATGACCGGCCAGCCGCCATCTAAAAACGATGCGGAACAAAACAATGCCTCGGGAAATGGCGGGAACAATATCCTCCCGGGCCGCGCAGCCGTTTTTCTTGACCGGGACGGCACCCTCACGGAAGAGGTGGGGTACGTGAACCACATCGATCGCGCGCAACTTTTTCCCTGGTCGTCTAAGGCCATCCGCCGGCTCAAATCCGCGGGCCTTCCGGTGATTGTTGTCACCAACCAGTCGGGCGTGGGGCGGGGATATTTCACCGAGGAACTTGTGGCCCAGGTCCACGAGAAAATCCAGAACCAACTTGCGGCGGCGGATACGAAGCTGGACGCCTTCTATTACTGCCCGCATCACCCCGCCGCCGTGGTGGAGGCTTACCGCCAGGATTGCCGCTGCCGCAAGCCTTCGGCGGGCATGGCGGACGAAGCGGCGGAACGCTTTGGCATCGACCTCAGCGCCTCCTGGGTGGTGGGCGATACCTATCGGGACATGCAGATGGGATTCAACATCGGAGCACGGACCATTCTGCTGATGACGGGATACGGGCGCGGAGAATACGAACACCACCGAAGCCGCTGGTCCCGCATGCCGGACCATACCGCCGAAAACCTGCTGCAGGCCGCGGAACAAATTCTTCAGGCATTGAAGGATTCTGCGAGCGACCGTGCGGCATCAAGGTCATCCCTCTTATGAAGCTCACTCGCAAAATCCGGTCATCGTTGCTTTCGACCCTGGGGCGGTTCTCCCGCCAGGATATCGTGGTGCTGGGCGACATGGTGGCGGATGAATTCATCTACGGCGAAATTGCGCGGGTGTCGCGCGAGGCCCCGGTGCTGATTCTGAAACAGCGTGACAACCGGATTTTGCCCGGGGGCGGAGCGAATGCCGCAAACAACCTGGCGGACCTGGGCGCTCGCGTCACGCCAGTGGGATTGATCGGCGATGATCGAAGCGGTGATGCGCTTCTCCAATACTTTAAGGAAAAGGACGTTTCCACGCGCGGGCTGTTGCGCGTCCAGGGCTATACAACGCCGACGAAATCCCGCATCCTCGGCGGATTGGCCCACTGGCAGCGGCAGCAGATCGTCCGCATCGATCGCGAGCCTCCGGAAGGCAACCGAAGCGAACTGCGAAAGCGCGTCAGCAGGCTTGTGCCTCGATTACTGAGCGGCGCGACAGGCCTTCTGGTCGCCGACTACGGTTACGGAGCGACCAACGCCGCCGAGGTCGCATCACTCCAGAAGAAAATGGGAGACAGACACCTGCCCGTGGTTGTGGATTCGCGCTACAACCTTGAAAGTTACGCGCAGGTTACGGCCGCCACTCCGAACGAACCTGAGGTGGAAGCTGTTTTCGGCAGGGCGATCGGGAACAATCTCGATTTGCTCTTCGAACTTGGGCGTACGGTGCTGGAGCGCCAATCCCTGCAGGCGCTGTTGATTACCCGCGGCCGCGATGGCATGGCGCTTTTTGAACCGGGAAAGAAACCGCAACTGATCCCGGTATTCGGCTCCGACCAGGCCGTGGACGTCACCGGCGCCGGCGATACGGTGGTGGCGGCATTCACCCTGGCGATTGCGGCGGGCGCAGGCTTTTCCATGGCCGCCCTGCTGGCGAATTGCGCGGGCGGTCTGGTGGTGATGAAACGCGGAACAGCCACCGTCACCGCCCGCGAGCTTAAGGAGGCGATACGGAACGCATGAACGGCAAGCTGATTCCTCGCGGAGACGTCGTAGCGCTCGGCGAACGGCTGCGGCAGGCGGGGCAACGGATTGTATTCGCCAACGGCTGCTTTGACCTGTTCCACGTCGGACACGTCCGGTATCTTGAAGGGGCCCGGCAACAGGGCGATGTGCTCGTCGTGGGAGTCAACAGCGACCGCTCGGTGCGGCAATTGAAAGGCGAGGGACGGCCGCTGCTGCCGGAGGAATCGCGCGCGGAGTTGCTGGCGGCGATGGAATCGGTCGATTACGTGGTCATCTTTGAAGACCTGACGGCGGAGAACATCCTCCGCGATTTAAAGCCCGATGTTCACTGTAAAGGAACCGACTATACCGAGGCCACTGTCCCGGAACGCGAAGTCGTGAAGAGCTGGGGAGGCCGCGTGGTGATTGCCGGCGATGCAAAAGATCATTCAACACGCCAGCTGCTTGCCCGGATCGCCCAACTCAAAAACCGTGGAGAGATCGCGCCCCGGAAGGAATGAAAAAGATCGGGGCCAAAATCCATTCGCTTCATCCACATCGAAGATGCCTGAATCCCGTCAGCGTTTCCTCGTGATCCGTCTCAGTTCCATCGGAGACATTGTCCATGCCCTGCCGGCGGTGTCCGCGCTGGGGCGCACCTATCCGCAAGCGCAGATTCACTGGGTGATCGAAAGCCGTTTCGCGGCGCTTCTGGAAGGGAACCCTTTCGTTCATCGCGTGATCAAGCTGGATACGCTCGGCTGGAGAAACAACCTGGCGTCCGGCGGCACGATGACGAAAATCATGCAGGGCATCGAAGCTCTGCGCGAGTTTCCTTATGATGCCGCCATCGACTTTCAGGGCCTGATCAAGTCCGCCATTTTCGCGCGGTTGAGCCACTCGAAGAAACGGATCGGTCTCGCGTGGCGATGGCTTCGCGAGCCCCTGGCGGGCGTTTTTTACACCCATCGGGTTACGCCGCAAGACCGCACGCATATCATTGAAATCAACCTCTCGCTGGTCGAACCCCTCGGAGCGCGCGCCTCCCAGTGGGAGTTTCCCCTGCCCGGCAACTTTCAGGACACGGAAGCCGTTCGCGAACAACTTCGACGGCTGGGAACCCAGGAGTTCATCATCGTCAATCCGGGCGGGGGATGGAAATCCAAGCGCTGGGCTCCGGAAAATTATGCTGAAGTGGCGGCCCGGCTGGCCGGACGGATGCCGTTTGATATTCTGGTGACGGGCTCGCAACAGGAAGAGGAAGTGGCCCGGGAAATTCTGGCCCGGGCCAACGCACCACGAGCGAAATGGTTTCCGTGCACGCTTCTGCAGTTTATTGCCCTGGTCCGCAAAGCAAAACTCCTGATCGGCGGCGATACGGGACCACTCCACCTTGCCGCTGCGGCAGGAACACCGCTCGTCGCCCTCTTTGATTCCAGCGACCCTCGCAACACTCCCGAGCGGAACGGCCCTTTCAACGCGGATGATATTATTCTGCGCGGCCCGGGGCGGCCGAACGTTGCGCAGTATTCGAAACACTTGAATTATCTTGAAGGGGTCAGCGTTGAATCGGTTGTCAACGCGGCCCTTCAGCGCCTGGGAAAAGCAGATGGATAACGGTTTTTCAGCCTTCGTTGCGCG
>Ga0307372_10011195_pt1 | contig 12020 bp, 11 predicted proteins | sample OX1MG_FD_202533 | JGI IMG/M metagenome (GOLD analysis project Ga0307372, IMG submission 202533) | Soil microbial communities from Risofladan, Vaasa, Finland - OX-1 | ecosystem: Environmental > Terrestrial > Soil > Coastal area > Acid sulfate soil | place: Finland: Risofladan, Vaasa | collected...
TCTTGCCGCCGGTCTTCTCCTCGACCCGGACGTCGCTGATCACCGCGGCCGGGTCGATCGCCTTCACCATGTCGATCAGGGCGAGCCCGGCGACGGCGACGCAGGTCAGCGCCTCCATCTCGACCCCGGTCCGGTCCGCCGTGCGAACCGTCGCCGTGATCTCGACGGCGTCATCCGTAACGCGCAGGTCCACAGTGACCGCGTGGATGGCGATCGGGTGACACAGGGGCACGAGTTCCGGCGTCCGTTTGGCGGCCTGAATTCCGGCGATCCTGGCGACGGCGAGCGCGTCGCCCTTGGGGACCTGGCCGGTTCGGAGCGCCGCGATGGCCTCCGCCGACAGCAGGACCCGCCCGGACGCGCGGGCCTCGCGGGCACTGACGTCCTTGGCCGAGACATCGACCATCCGTGCGTGCCCGGCCTCGTCGAGGTGGCTGAGCCGGCCTGCCTGGGTCATGGCAGCGACATTACGTCGGCCGGGTCGCCCTCCTCCATCCGGACCACCTGTTCGGGCACCACGATCAGCGCGTTGGCGCGGGCCAGCGCCCCGAGCTGGTGGGAGCCCTGGCCGGTCAGCGGGGTGACGGTGCCCGCGGCCGCGTCGTGGACGGCGCGCAGCAGCGACCGCCGGCCGGCCGGTGAGCGCACCGGGGCCGTCAGGATCGCCCGCACGGCCGGCCGGGGCGGCAGGGCGATCCCCTGCAGGGCGCTCAGGGCGGGCCGGACGAACAGGTGGAACGACACGAACGCGCTCACCGGGTTGCCGGGCAGGGTGAACAGCGGTATCCGGCCCGGCCCGATCACGCCGAAGCCCTGCGGCATGCCCGGCTGCATGGCGACCTTGCGGAACGTGATGCCGCCGCGGGTGGCCAGCGCCGCCTTGACGACGTCGTGCTCACCGCCCATGCTGACGCCGCCGCTGGTGATCAGCAGGTCGGCGGCGGCGCTGTGCTCCTCCAGGGCGGCCAGCACGGCGGCCGGGTCGTCACTGACACGGTGCCGCTCCGCCAGCCCGCCGGCCTGGCGCACCGCCGCTGCCAGCATGTAGCTGTTGGAGTCCCAGATCCGGCCGGGGGTGAGCGGCGTCCCGGGGTCGGTGAGCTCGTTGCCGGTCGCGATCACGGCGGCCCGGGGCCGGGGCCGGGCCAGCACCTCGCCGTGCCCGCCCGCGGCGAGCAGCGCGATCTGCGTGGGCCCGAGCCGGGTGCCAGCTGCTACCAGCACCTCGCCGTCGGCCACGTCGTCGCCGCGCCGCCGGATCGCGTGGCCCGGCTCGGCGGGCTGGCTGATCCGGACCTGCTCGCGGCCGCCGTCGGTCCACTCGACCGGCACGACCGCGTCGGCGCCGTCGGGCAGCAGCGCGCCGGTCATGATCCGGGCGCAGGTGCCGGGATCGAGCTTGAGCTGGCGGGTGTCGCCGGCCGGGATCTGGTCGGCGACGACAAGCGTGACCGGCGCGTCCGCGCTCGCCGGCGCGACGTCGCTGGCGTGCACCGCGTAGCCGTCCATCGAGGAGTTGTCGAACGAGGGCAGCGCGGACAGGGTGGCGGCGTCTTCGGCCAGGACGGCGCCCTCCGCCTCCGCCAGGCCCAGCCGGGCCGGGGCCAGCGGACGGGCCGCGGCGAGGACGTCGGCCAGGTGTGCCTCGATCGGCACCAGATCGGAGCTCATCCCAGGCTGTCGAGGTACTTGCGGAGCCAGGGCACGAACTCGGCCGCCACGTCCGGCCGCTCACAGGCGAACTGGACGATGGTGCGCAGGTAGTCGACCCGGTTGCCGGTGTCGAAGCGGCGGCCGTGGAAGAGCACCCCGTACACGCCGCCGCCTTGCGCCGGGTCCATCGTGGCAAGCGTTTTCAGCGCGTCGGTGATCTGGATCTCGCCGCCCCGGCCCGGCGGCGTCTGCCGCAGCACGCCGAAGATCGCCGGGTCGCAGACGTAGCGGCCGATGACGACCAGGTTGCTGGGGGCGTCCTGGGCCGCTGGCTTCTCGATCAGGTCGGTCACGGCGACGACGTCGTCGGAGTCGGTCGGCTCGATCGCCGCGCAGCCGTACTGGGAAACCTGGTCGATGCCCACTTCCATGAGCGCGACCACGCTGCCCCCGTACCGTTCCCGGGCCGCCAGCATGCGCTTCAGCAGCGGGTCACCGGGAGCGATGAAGTCGTCGCCCAGCAGCACCGCGAACGGCTCGTTGCCGACGTGCTGGGCCGCGCACAGCACGGCGTGGCCCAGCCCTTTGGGTGCGCCCTGCCGGATGTAGTGCACCGCGGCGAGCTCGTTTGACCGGCGGACCAGGTCGAGCCCGGTGGTGTCGCCCTTGGCGGCGAGCGCCTCCTCCAGTTCGTGTGCGCTGTCGAAATGGTCCTCGATGGCCCGTTTGCCCCGGCCTGTGATGAGCAGGATGTCGTCGAGGCCGGCGGCGACGGCTTCCTCCACGACGTACTGGATGGCTGGCTTGTCGACGACCGGCAGCATCTCCTTGGGCAGCGCCTTGGTCGCGGGCAGGAAGCGCGTCCCCAGGCCCGCGACGGGGATGACGGCCTTCCTCACCGCGACTGACGTAGCCATGCCGCTACCCTAAACGAGTGGTCCCCCCGCGGCCGCACCCCCATCGGTGGGACGGCCGGTCTGGGCGGCTTCTTGCCGTTCCGGCTACCACACATCAGGGCTGGGCAAACATGATCGTGGGCGGGAAGCCGTGACAAGCGAGCCCGGCGGCGAGCTGGCCGCCGCCAAGGCCGCCCTGCGCAGGCGGCTGCTGGCCGGGCGTGCGGGGCTGAGCCTGCCGCAGCGGGCCGCTGCGGCCCGCGCCCTGCGCGACGCGGTGCTGGGGCTGCCGCAGGCGCAGATGGCTGGCACCGTCGCCGCGTACTACTCGCTCGCCTCCGAGCCGGACACCCACGGCCTGGTCTACGCCCTGTGGAAGCGCGGAACCTACGTGCTGCTGCCGCTGCTGCGCCCGGACGCCGATCTGGACTGGGCCTCCTACGAGGGCCCGGACTCGCTGCGGCCAGGACCGCGCGGGCTCGCCGAGCCGGCCGAACCGCCCCGCGGCGTGGACGCGGTCGCCCGGGCGGATCTGGTCATCGTGCCGGCGCTGGCGGTCGACCGGGCCGGGGTGCGGCTCGGCCGGGGCGGGGGGAGCTACGACCGGGCCCTGGCCCGGGTCGCCGCCAGTGTCCCCACCATCGCGCTCCTGTACGACGGCGAACTGCTGGACGAGGTGCCGGCCGGCGGTCACGACCAGCGGGTACGGCTGGCCGCCCGGCCCTCGGCCGGCATCGTCAGCCTGCCGCTGCCCTGAGCGGGCGGGGCATCAGGTCCGGGATTAGCGAGCGGGCCATCTGGGTTAACATTTGGCAGTCGGTGGCCGTGAGTGCCAGCGTCGCGCGAGGAGGGACCAGTGCCGACGTACCAGTACGCATGCACCGCCTGCGATGAGCGGCTGGAGGCCGTCCAGAAGTTCACCGACGACCCGCTGACCATCTGCGAGGCGTGTGGCGGCCAGCTCCGGAAGGTGTACTCCGCGGTCGGCATCGTCTTCAAGGGCTCCGGCTTCTACCGGAACGACAGCCGCAACGGGGCTGTCACCGCGGGGGGCAAGGACAAGCAGGGGAGCGGCTCCGGCGAGGGCTCCGGCGAGGGCTCCGGCAAGAGCGAGGGTTCTGGCTCCGCCGACTCGGGCTCGTCGTCGGGTGACAAGGCCGGGTCGGGGTCGGGCTCTGGGTCGTCTGGCTCTGGCTCTGGCTCTGGATCGGACTCGGGTTCGGACTCGGGTTCGGGTGGGGGCAAGGCGGCGAAGAAGGCGGAGACGGCCAGCTCCGGATCTTCTGGCTCGAAAGTGGCCTGAGCGCGATGCCCGGCCGGGCCAGCGTCGCCGTCATCGGCGGGTCTGGTTTCTACGAGCTGCTGTCCGGTGGCGAGGAGATCAAGGTCGAGACCCCGTTCGGCGCGCCCAGCGACCCGATCGTGGTCGGCGAGGTGGCGGGACAGCAGGTGGCCTTCCTGCCCCGGCACGGCCGTGACCACCGGTTCCCGCCGCACAAGATCCCCTACCGCGCCAACCTCTGGGCGCTGCGCTCGCTGGGCGTGCGCCAGGTGCTGGCGCCGAGCGCCGTCGGCTCGCTGACCGTGGACTGTCAGCCGGGCACGCTGATCATCCCGGACCAGCTGGTGGACCGGACCACCGGCCGGGCGCAGACCTACTACGACGCCGACCGGGCGGTGCACGTGGCGTTCGCCGACCCGTACTGCCCACGCGGACGGGTCCAGGCAGCCGCCGCCGCCCGGGCGGCGGGCTGGGCTGTCGAGGACAGCGGCACGCTGGTGGTGATCGACGGCCCCCGGTTCTCCACCCGCGCGGAATCGCGCTGGTACGCCGCCCAGGGCTGGACCCTGGTCGGCATGACCGGGCACCCGGAGGCCGTCCTGGCACGCGAGCTGGCCCTCTGCTACACCTCGCTGAGCCTGGTCACCGACACCGACGCCGGGGTCATGGAAGGCGAGGGAGTCACCCAGGCGGAGGTTTTCGCCGCGTTCAGCGAGAATGTGGCCAGGCTGCGCGACCTCGTCCTGACGATCATCGCCGCCCTCCCGTCCGAACGCGCCTGCCCCTGCCCGGACGCGCTCGGCGGCATCACCCTCCCCTTCGAGCTCCCCTAGCCCCGCTAGTCGAGGTCGCCGTGCTCGATGCGGGCCAGGCGGCGCTCGCGGACCAGCTGGTCGAACTCGTGGTCCACGCTGACGGTGCCTGGGACCAGGGCGGCGAAGATCCCGGTGACATCGCGCATGCTGACCACGCCGAGCAGCCGTCCCTCGCCCACCACCGGCAGGTGGCGGATCCAGCGGGTGGCCATCTCCCGGGCCGCCTCCCGCAGCGGCATGTCCGGCGGCACGGTGAACACCTCGGTGGTCATGGCCCCGCCGACGGTGGCCGTGCCGGGGTCGGCGCCCAGTGCCATCGCCCGGAGCAGGTCGCGTTCGGTGATGATCCCCGCGAGCCGGCTGCCGTCCATGATGAGCAGCGACCCGGTCTGGTTCCGCCACATGTGCCCGGCCGCCGCCCGCAGCGTGTCCGTCGCGGACTCGGTGATCGTCGCCTCGGTCATCACATCTTGTACCTGCACCGCGTTGTGCTCCTGTCCGTCGGTCGCCACCAGGACCTAACCTCAACCCTAGGCCCCATCGCGGTTACGGGCTGCGGTCGGCCTCGGCACGGGCCAGCAGGATACCGGTTAGGCTTGACCGGACCCGCCCGCCAGCGCTGGCCCCGATAGCTCAGTGGATAGAGCGACTGCCTCCTAAGCAGTAGGTCGCGCGTTCGAATCGCGCTCGGGGCGCAGGTAGATGAATATTTTTCGCCTTAGAATCGCTCGGCGTACTTATGACGACTTACTGCCCGCAGGCAATTACTCATTTTGGACGTTCAGCCATGCCTGGCGCCGTCCACCGGCAACCTGCTACGGGCACGCTTCCTGAAGGCGCAGTCGGCCATAGGATCGGCTACAACTCCCATAGCGCGGAGATTGGGACGGCGAGGAGCCGGTCGCCGAAGGGGAGGATCTGGTCGCCTGTGTAGAGGGCCACTCCGACCTTGAATTTGTCTCCGAGGGCGTCGCGCATTTGCCCGAGCCAGCGGAACCACTCTGGCTTGGCGGTTTGACCGGACTTGATCTCCAGGCCGGCGATCCGGCCGTCGGCGGCTTCGAGGACGATGTCGACTTCGGCACCAGCCCTGTCTTGCCAGTGGTACATGGAGACTTCGGTGGCTGCCCAGGTGAGCTGTCGGCGTAGTTCGGCGAAGACGAAGGTTTCGACGAGTTGCCCAGTAGCCGGATCTGTGGGGTCTTCGAGCGCGTCGGGGGTTTTGCCCAGCAGCCATGCAGCGAGCCCGGGGTCGGTAATGAAGATCTTCGGGTGCCGTTTTACCCGGCGAGTCAGGTTGCGGGACCAGGCCGGCACGGTGGTGAGGAGGTGGATGGTTTCCAGCCATGCCCGGTGGTCATAGACGGCCTGACGTTCCAGCGGGGCGTCGTCGATGATCCCCTGCATGACAAGCTCGCAACCTGTGCGCGCCGCGAACAGCCGGAGCAGTTGGCCCATCTCCGCAACCTTGCGGATGCCCGACAGTTCCACGACGTCACGCCCGATCGTGGTCGCGATATAGTCCCGGAACCATCCGGGACGTTCCCGGGCTGGCAACCGCTGCACTTCCGGGTAACCACCGGAGCAGATCCTTTCCAGCAGCTCGCGTCGGCCGAGGCCGCCGGGCCGGTATGTCACGAAGGCGTCAGCCCCATACAGCGCTCGGTCGATGAAGCGATCGGGGGAGCCGGTGATCTCGCCTTGGGTGAAGGGCCACACCTCGATGAAGCCGGCGCGGCCTGCCAGCGATTCCGAGATGGTAGGGACAGTGAGAAAGTTCGATGAGCCGGTCAGCACGAACTGACCTGGGGCTGGGTCCCGGTCGACGTTGAGTTTGATCGCCCGGACCAGCGGCTCACCGGCGCGCTGGATCTCGTCGACGACGAGCGGTTTCGTGCCGAGCGCGAGGAAGCCCGCTGGGTCGGCCAAGGCCGAGTTGAGGGTGGCCTGGTCATCCAGGCTCCGGAACGTGCCATCCCCGAGCTGGGCGCGGACCAGGGTCGTCTTACCTGACTGGCGTGGCCCGGTCACAACTGTCACCCGCCGGGCAGCCACCGTGCCGCGGTACCGGGCCTCCACCGCACGTGCCAGCAACATGCCACTAGCGTACAGAACGCCGAGATCGAACCATACACTTCGCCGCCAAGCGAGCATACAGTTTGCCGCGACTGCGCCCTTGGCCGCGGCTGTAGATCGGGGAGCCAAACGTGGCCAGGCGTCAGGCGGTCTCAGGCCACGGCCGGGCCTGCTGGGAGTGAGCAAGGCATGGTGGTCGGTCTGCTGTGTGGCTCCATGCGAGCCCAGCCCGGGAACAGGGCCGGATATCGCCTGGTTCGTGGTTGATATCGCTCTGTAATAGGACGATACTGTGGGAGTGCGTACCGCCGCGCCCGCTCTGCTGCCAGTCTTCCGCTCCAGGCTGCAGGGGGAGCTGCTGGCTCTGGTGCTGGCCGATCCCGGAGTGGAGTGGACGGTCGACGAGCTGGCCAAGCGGACTGGCCAGCCGTATCAGACCGTTGCCAACGAGGTTCGCCGCCTCCAGGCTGCCGGCTTGGTGGCCATGCGGCTGATCGGACGCAGCAAGCTCTTGCGGGCGAACGAGGACAGCCCGTATTTCCGGCCGCTGGCGCAACTGGCGCTGATGTCCTTCGGGCCGCCGCTGGTGATCGCTGAGGAGTTCGGGAACATGGACGGAGTGCTGCAGATCTTCATCTTCGGGTCGTGGGCCGCCCGGTATGAGGGGGAGAGCGGTCCGGCGCCCCATGATGTGGACGTGCTGCTCGTTGGCGCGCCGGACCGGGATGCTGTCTACGAGGCCGCGCGCAGAGCAGAGCAGCGGCTGGGCCGCGAGGTCAATGTGACGGTGCGCGGCATCGGGCAGTGGCGCTCCGCAAGCGATGGCTTCACCCAGCAGTTGCGTTCCTCGCCGCTCCTGGAGCTCCCCCATCCCGGTCACAATCACCGGAATAAGCCGGACGGAGGCGACCGTGAGCAGATGGGCAAAGGGCGCTGAGCGAGTCACCGCGCTGATTGAAGCCCGTCATCTCCAGCATGTCGTTGGCGATCCTGACACCGTCAGCGCGCTGCTGGCTTCGGCGCGCCGCCATGTTGAAAGTGCCCGGCTGACGGTAAGCCAGGACCCCGAGGCCGCCTACAGCCTCGCCTATGACGCTGCGCGCAAAAGCGCTACCGCGCTGCTGAATCATCAGGGGCTGCGGCCGACCACGGCTGGGGGGCACATCGCCGTCGTGGACACCATCCGCGCCCAGTTTCCGGGCGTCCCAGGCTTAACTTCCCTCGACCGGCTGCGCAGGCGGCGCAACCAGGCCGAATACCCAGACCCGCAGCTACGACCCCATAACCCCCGAAGAGGCGAACGACGCCATCAGGGTCGCCGGCGACTGCGTGACCAGCGCAGAGCGTCTCCTCATACTGGACGAACTTGGCGTCTTCTAGCGCCGCCGCCATGCCGCCGCCCGGCCGCGCCGCGGCGCGGCCGGAGCATCGACCATTAGCCAAGCTAACGAAATTTGGGGGAGCCAAACGGGGAGCCAACGAGGGCAGGACTCAGGCGATGCACAGCCACTGACAGCCACAATAGGTGCAGGTAAACGGTATATCAGGCCACAGAGGGCCGTCCCCGGCGACCCGGTGGGAGTGCCTGCTAAGCAGTAGGTCGCGCGTTCGAATCGCGCTCGGGGCGCTGGTCACGGTGATAGTTCCACGATGCGCCGGCCCGCGCTCATCAACAGCGGACAGTTCCCCGGCTGCATCGCGGGCCAGCGCCGTGGCGGCAATGAGCGGGCCAGCGCGATAGCACCGTAGGTGACGTTGCGGCGGGGAGTGATCGGGCCAAGGCCGTCCTGCCGACCTGTAACGAGCTCGCCGCCCCGCCAACCGCGCGGTGAGCGACCCCGGCAGCCGGGAGGCGTACCCGGAAGGTGGCACCGTGGCCGGGCTCACTGTCCACCGTGATCGCGCCGCCGTGGGCCTTGACGATGGTTTCGGAGATCGTCAGCCCCAGCCCGGTGCCCTGGATCGCCTGGCTGCCAGTATCCGGGGCGCGGTAGAAGCGTTCGAAGATGTGCTCGCGGTCCTCGGCGGACAGGCCGATGCCAGAGTCGGCAACTGTCATTACGACGCTGCCGTCCTCGCACCCGACCGTGACCGACACCCATCCGCCTTCGGGGGTGAACTTCAGCGCGTTCGTCAGCAGGTTCCCCAGCAGTTGCGCCAGCCGGTCCCCGTCCCCGTGTATATGCGGGACCTCGGCGGCGTCCAGAGTCAGCGTGATGTGCTTGCGCTCGGCGTCGGGCCGGACCCCGGCGACCTCGCGGCGTGCGACTGCCGTCAGATCGGTGTCGGCAAGCCTCATCGTCATCTCGCCCGATTCCAGCCGCGACAGCAGGAGCACGTCACCGGCCAGGCGCAGCAGCCGGTCCGCGTTGCGCTTCATCACGATCATGAACTCCCGCTGCCGCTCGTCCAGCTTGCTGGTACGAGAATCAGTCAGCAGCTCCAGGAACCCGATGATCGACGTCAGAGGGGTCCGCAGCTCATGTGACACGAGCGAGATGAACTCATCCTTCATCCGGTCGAGTTCTCGCATCCGCTCGAACGCGGCCCGGAGCTCGTCCTCGCGCCGCAGAGCCCGGCCGAGCAGCGACACCGAGAGCATCGCGAAGGCCAGGCTCGACACGATAACCAGACTGGCCGTGACCGCCTCGATTATGAGCAGCCGGTTGGAGCTGGCGGCTGCTGCCGCCTGGCCGGCGTCACTGCCCAGTGCATTCGAACGGCTCAGGGCAGCCAGCGGAAGGTGGACTCTGTCCGCGGCCACGTGCAGGTTCGCGGTTGCCTGATGGATCTGTTGCCTGCTGCCGGACCGCCCCGCGGCGCCGGCCCTGGCGAAAACCGTGTTGTACGCCGCTTCGGCGGCGACGGCCCTGGTGAGCAGGCGCCGCTCGGCGGGCTTCTCCACCGGGGCCAGGCGAGCGGCCTGCTGGCTGAACTGCCGCCGCTCCTGGGTGACCTCAAGCAGCCCGGCAGGAGATGGCTGGCTGAGGTACGCGAGGCCAGCTTCATGCTCGTGCCAGAAGGTCGCGGTTATATCCGCGGTCATGCGGGCTTCACGGCTCTCCTCGAGGGCTTCCGACCAGTCCGCCCTGGCCGCGGACAATTGCACGAACCCGAGCATGACGAGGACGGCGACGGTGATAACCACTGCCGCGCTGACAGCAATGAACCACTGCCGCAGCCGCCGGTTCCGTGCCTCCGGCCTGGCGGGTGGCGGCTGGCGGATCACTCCCTGGCACCTGCTGCCGAGGAACGCATGTCCTTACCCTAACAAGACGCAATCGTATGGATACTAATAGTAATAACAATGAGCGTTTTGATGGATTGAAGATAGGCATAGCCGGGACCATGAGAGCCAGCTGCCACCATGCGGTTCCTGCGTGTTCCCGGCGCAGTACGTCAGCCAGCCAGGCTTCACTGCTGGCCCGACAGCTCGGAGATCATCACTCGGAAGCGTGCCAGGGAGTCCGAGGCCAGCAGCCAGGGGTGGCCGTTGCTGCCACGGGCCATCCAGATGCGGTGGCCGTTGAGGGAGATCTCCGTCCATACCTCGGACACACGGGAGTCGCTGCTCAGCTCGCGGATGGTGTCGATCACTTCGGTGTCTTCTGTGGGGGGCATAGCAATAGCTTAACCAGGCTAACCAGGTTAACCCCACTCACTTGCGTGACCAGGTTCTCCTTACTCTGGTGATCATGATTGACCCGCTGGCCGGGCGGCCCGCGTATCAGCAGCTCGCGGACCTGCTGAGGGAGGGAATCTCCTCGGGCAAGTACCCGCCGCGCACGCCCCTGCCCAGTGCGAAGACCCTCAGCCAGGAGCATGGGATCGCGGTCGGCACCGTCATGCGCGCCTTCGACATGCTCCGGGAAGAGGGCCTGGTGCGCACCGTGGCCGGGCGCGGTGTCTGGGTGCTCCCGAAGGACTAGAGACTGTCTTCGGGGGGCTCGCACGGGCCGTGGTGCTCATAGGCGCACAGCCCACGTTCGCAGCTCGGACGCCTTGCCGTTCGAGCTGCCCACCCCCGAGCCTCGCAAAAATGGCAAAGCGGGGGCCAAGTGTAGGCTGGCGGGGTCGGTGCAGGAGGGCGCCGCCGGGCTCGCGGGAAGGACCTGAGGTCCACTTCCGTCTCCACAGCTTCTGACAAGGTCGTGCTTTCCGGCAGGATCGTCTTCACATCGCGCCCGAACGCGAGCCTGGGCCGCGAGGAGACGTCATGTCCGAGCTTCCCGACCGACCCGACCTTGATCAGCTTCGCCGTCAGGCACGAGAGCTGCTTCGCGCCGCGGCATATGGCGAGCCCCGCGCTGTCACCAGGCTTCGCGCTGTCTCCGAACGGAAAACACTATCGGCGGCCCAGCTGGCCGTGGCCCGCGAGCACGGCTACCCGAGCTGGCCCGCGCTGAGAGCTGAAGTAGAACGCCGACGGTGGGTGTCCGAGACAACGGGCACGCCTTTGCCGGGCGGTGGGCGAAGCTCGCTGAAGGCGCCCGAAGAACGGTGGTCTTTCGGCGGGGCCACCGCCATCGAGACCTCCGCGGGCGTCCTGTTTCCCGAAGCGCTGGTCGTCGGCGCCGGCCACGCCGCGCTGTATGCCTCCCTCATCCCCTCGGGCAGCGGCGAGCACGCAGCGGCCAGGCAGCGCCTGATGCCAGCACCCGCAATGCCGTTCGGCCGCTGGTCCCGCCGCAGGTCCCGCCGAAGGCGCGCCGACGCCGGCGTGGCGACCATGAGAGCCCTGGCCGGGTGGACCGGTCCGGCCACCATCGTCGATGATCGGGGAGCGAGGTACGCCCTTCGTCCCGAGGGAATGTCGGGCAGACGCGGGCTACCAGGAGAGCCTGCCGGGCCCATGTCCGTGCGCCTGAGGCTCGATCCGGTTCCAGGGTGGGATGCCGGGTGGGTCGAGCTGCGCGGCCAGGACGGGGCAGCGACCCGCCTGCTGCCCTCGGCGCGTCCAGCCGTGCAGGCAGGCCAGCTCGCGCCGGTAGCGGTGAGCCCGGCCGAGCGGGAGCTGGCGGACCAGGCCCTCTCCCTTATCGCCCTCTACCTCGGCGACGGTGCGAAGACCCGGGAGGACATCCTCAGGCAGCGTTGTTCGGCCGCCCTCGCCAGGGCAGCGGAAATCCGGCGATCTGGCGAGCTTGACCCCGCCAGCGAGCTTCCGGGCCAATTGACGCAGCTGTGTGCCGTGCTGACCGAGCATCGCCCGGTCAACGGCCTTCCTCCCAGCTGGTCAGGCATGCTCGAAGTGGCGCGGCGGGCCGACGGTCCCCGGGCTCATTTTGACATCGGGGC
>Ga0307372_10011196_pt1 | contig 12020 bp, 12 predicted proteins | sample OX1MG_FD_202533 | JGI IMG/M metagenome (GOLD analysis project Ga0307372, IMG submission 202533) | Soil microbial communities from Risofladan, Vaasa, Finland - OX-1 | ecosystem: Environmental > Terrestrial > Soil > Coastal area > Acid sulfate soil | place: Finland: Risofladan, Vaasa | collected...
CGCCTTTACCCCGGCGTATCTGCGGCGGCTGGCGGAGCAGGGGGCGCAGATTGTCGTTCAGCCCGACGCCAACGACCAGCCGTGGGCCGCGCCGTCCGCGACGAGCGACTGGCAGCCCGCCGAGTGGCTGGGCAGCGTGTTTGGCTCCATCCAGCCGATCTACCTATCACTGCGGTACAATGTCTGTGCGATGCAGACCGGGAACTTCTTCGACATCGTGTTTGACGGCCAATCCAGCATCACCGCCCGTGACGGCGCCGTGACGACGATGAATGGGCGACCAGACCCGGCGCAGACCTTCGTCGGTGTGGCGGAGCATCGCCACCTGGCGACGGGGGAGTCGCTGGTGGGCGGCTTCGTGGCGCTGGCGCCGTGGGTCGCGCCCGACCCTGCCGTGGCCGACCCCACGCTCACGCTGGCCGACCGCCGCGCCCGGCTGGCGGCGCGGGGCCGCGCGCTGGCGCCCCGCGCCGCGCACGCCAACGACTACCGCGAGTCCGTCATCTGGGCCGATCTGCGCCTCGACGCCTGACCTCGCCTGATGATTGAGCGATCAGTGAGCTACTTGAAGGAGCGAACGCCATGAGCGGACAACCCGCGCAACTCGCCGATGTCTACGCTGGCTGGGAGCATTACCAGCAATTGCTGATCGAGGCCCTTGCGCCATTGACGCCGGAGCAGTTGACGCTACGCGCCGCGCCCCAGTTACGCAGCGTCGGCGAGATTGCCACGCATATGATCGGCGCCCGCGCCCGTTGGTTTCATGAAGGGATGGGCGAGGGTGGCCCGGAGTTCGAGGCGCTACGCGTGTGGGACCGCGACGGCCAGCCAACCCGCAACGCCGCCGAACTCGAGGAAGGTTTTGAGACGACGTGGCGCCTGATCCACAGTTGCCTCACCCGCTGGACCACCGACGACCTCGCCCTGGAACTTCCCGCCAGGGGCAAGACCCGCACCCGCCAGTGGATGATCTGGCATGTGATCGAGCACGACCTGCATCACGGCGGCGAGATCAGCCTGACGCTGGGCATGAATAACTTGAGGGCTCCTGATTTGTAGGGTGTGGGACAGTCCGCCCGGCGGGGGTCGCCCGGCGCGTGAACGCGCAGCTAGAGGCGTTCCGCGACGAAGGCCGCCGACGCGGCCTGGAGATCGTCATCGCGCCGTTGATGCGAATGGCAAACGATGACGCCTCATACGCGGCGGGCGACGCGCGAGTAGGGGTGGCCTTTGGCGTGGAGTTCCAGGCGGTTGAACCAGCCAAAGGCGCTCTGGCTGACGGCGTAGCCCTGCGCCACGAGTAGCGCCTGCGTGTGGTTGAGGATGTCGCAGGCGATCTCCGGCGCGGCCAGTTTCTCCACAAAGAGGTGGGCGAACGAATGCAGCACAATGGTTTGCGCGCCCAGGTTCTTTGCCGTCTGGGTGATTGCCGCCGCCGCGCGCTCGGCGACGGCCAGCGGCTCAGCCTCGTCCGCCTGCTCCGCCGCCACGAAGATCACCAGCCCCTCGCCGATCCGCACGGTCGGCGGGTCGTCGTCGGCCACCTTGGAGCGCCCGCGCTCCGTCGGCTCCGCCACAAACGCATCCACATGCCACATCAACAGCCGCATCGTCCCACCCCCATCGAGCCACGCCCAAAACGCACGTTATGCCATGCTAGACATATGCTAGCAGGGGAGCCAACGAATTTCAACCGATCGGGCGCCACACGGGATGATGCGCTCCCGCTCGCAGGGGACGCGGGGATACGAGCGAATGGGATACAATATGCTGACGCGCATTCTATCAGCGCCATGCGATCAATCGTTAGTCGAGGAACACACGTATCTCTATGAGCAAGCACAAACACACAACCGGCAGCCTTGTCCCCGACGCGGGTGCGCCTGAGATGGCGCCGAGCGCAACGGCGTCCAACCCAGCGCAACCACAGCCAACGGCGGCGCATGCCAACGGCGCGGCGGGCGCGCCAGCGACGGCGACCACAGCGGGCGCCACTACGCGCATGCCTGGCGTCTATGGTCGGGAGGAGATCGCGCAGAACCGACTGGAGCCGTGGCCCAATCCGCGCCCCACGCGCCACTACGTGATCCATTTCGAGCTACCGGAGTTCACCTGCCTGTGTCCGCGTTCAGGCTTTCCCGACTTCGCCACCATCGTGATTGACTATGTACCCGATGCCACAGTGGTCGAACTCAAGAGCCTCAAGCTGTATATCAACGGCTACCGCGACCGCGCCATCAGCCACGAGGGCGCCACCAACGACATCCTCGACGACCTGATCGCGACGCTGGCGCCGCGCTGGCTGCGGGTAGTGGCCGAGTTCAACGCGCGGGGCAACGTGAAGACCGTCGTCACCGCCGAGCACGCCGCGCCCGGCTACGCTGGCCCACGCCCGGCGTATCAGCGCCCGACATATACTGGCATCTGAGGCGCATCAGGCTACAGCGCGGGCCGCATGCCATGCGGCCCGCGCGCGTCAGGGCAGCGCATCATGCCATACGAACACATCATGGCACGGCGGCACAGCGGCACGGCGGCACAGCGAATAAATTCGCGCCTGGGGGCTACGCCACAAGGTCCGCCGTCGCGGACCTCCTGTGCGGCGAGGGGCGTGGCGTTGGGCGGGCGATACTCTCGCTCAACGCCACGGCGCGACCGATCACGGGAAACCCGCGACGGCGGGTTTTGTGGCGCAGCCCCCAGGCGCGAATTTATTCGCTGGCTCCCATGCCGCTGGCCGCTCGCTCCCGCCAGGCGGTGGCCAGCGCCTTTAGCTCGATGGGCAGCCCCGCCAGCATGAGCAGCACGACATCCGCCTGGGCCGCCAGCAAGGCGTTGGCGCGGCCCAGGATGTCGCGGTAGACGCGCCCTAGCGGATACGGTGGGACCACTCCCATGCCTACCTCGTTCGTGACGACGATCAGTGGGATGGCGTGTTCGCGGGCGACGGCCAGCAGGTCGTCCACGGCGCGCAAGACGCGCGCCTCGCTAGCCGCCGCCACCAGCGGATCGGCTTGCGTCGCGTCGTCGCTATATCCAGCGGGCGACCGATCATTGGCTGGCTCGGCGCCAATCGCATCCGCCGACATAGCATCAGTTATGGTGATAGGCGTGTCGTCAGCCGTCGCGCCTTCACCGGTCAGCAGGTTAGCGGCCAGCAGCGTCACGCAGTCCAGCAGGATGGCGCGTGGTGGCTCGTGGCCGTCGTCGGCGCCGAGGGAGGCGCGTAGCGCCGTCGCCGGATCGCGTGGGGCCTCGATGGTGGCCCAGGCAGCGGGGCGTTCGGCGCGATGGTGGGCGATGCGCGCCCGCATCTCGTCATCATACGCTGTTGCGGTGGCTACATAGATCACCCGCCCAGCGCCCGCCAACTGCGCCGCCAACTCCTCGCCGTAGCGGCTCTTGCCACTCCGCGCGCCCCCCAGCACGACAATCAGCCCAGGCCGCTGCGCATCGTCTGCTCTCACATCTTCCACCAAACACCTCCTTCACTGCCCAACTTGCGCCCATGTCGGCCAATCGATACGCCCGCTCCACAATTCCCCCTTCCCGGCAGAGAAGCAAACCTGCCTCGCGATCCCCCCTTCCCACCCCCTGTGGGAAGGGGCTGGGGGTTAGGCCGCGCCAACCGGGCCAACGTGTGGCGCCGCGCGCGGGCCACTCGTCCTGTTGAGCGATGACCATCCCCCATCCGTTATTGAAGTATACTGAGGTGACCTATCCCCCGGCGAGAAATGAGGCGGCGTGTGCGTGAGGATGACAACAACCCCTTCCGGCAATCCCCCGGCGATGGCCAGGAACGGCTCTGGCTGCGCCAATCGGCGACCTTCACGGTGAACGGCCAGACGCGCACCGTCGAGATCGCCCTGCCCGTGCGCCCCGGCGCGCCCCCCGACGAGGTAGAAGCACTGCTCGACGAGGCCGACGCGGGCATGCGTCGCCTCGCGCGGCGGCTGGACGCCCACGTCGCCGAAGCGGCTGCTGCGATAACGGGCGCCGACGCCAACCAGCCCGACGCCGCGTCCACTACGCCAGCCGCGCCAGCCGCGCCAGTCGCGCCTGCCACGTCGGTGGCCGCTCGCCACGCCACGCCGCCAACGTCGCCAATGTCGCCCGCGCCTGTTTCCCCGCGCCCACCCGCGTCGCCTGCGCGTACCATCGCCGAAGCGCCGGGCGCCACGCCAGCATCGCCCATGTCGCAGTCCTCGGGCGCCGGACAACCCGTCGCGCCGGAGTCTGCTGGGGAGCGTCTGGCGCCCGTGCGCCCGGCAGTATCCGGCTCGGCGCCGATTGCGCCGAAGCCCGCCACGCCCCAACCCACCCCGCACGCCGCCGCGCCAGCGCAACCAACGCGCGGGGATGGCAGCGCGACGCCAGCGCCCGTAGCGGATGCGTCAACGCCCGTTGCCGCCGCATCGGCTTCCGCTGGCCCCCTGGATGGCCCAGAACTCACGATTGCCGAGTTTCTAGCCGCCGCCAAGACGCTGGGCTTCAATCCCAAACAGGCGATGGATACTCTCAACGTGCGCAGCTTGAATGGGCTGAACCTGCGTGAGGCGCTGGCGGTCTTGCAGCGGCAGAGCCTGCGCGACGACGCCCCAGCGGCGCCCACATCCACGCCGACCGAGACGCCACACCCAAAAGCCGTTGACGCCGCCAGCAACGGCGCCGCTCCGCGCCTGGCGACTCGCCCGGCTGGCGTTCCAACTCCAGCCCCCAATGGCGCGCGTCCCGCTATGCCATCGGCGCCACCCGCGCCGACACGACCTGCGCCACGCCCGGCATATGGTTTCGACGAAGAGGACGAGCCGGACCTGACGTTTGATCTGCCTGACGGTCCGCCGGACGACGATTTCGGCGCGCCTTACCCAACGATGGCCGCGCCTGGCCCCGCCAGCGCCCATACGCCCGAAGACGCAGCGCCCGACCCTTCCTATACGTATGATGACCTGGATGACCTGGACGAGTTGGACGATCTCGATGACCTGGACGATCTCAACGCGCCCGGGACCTACGCGCCTACTTTCCCAGCGCCTGCCGAGGAGGCGCCGGGGGCGGCGGAGACCGGCGTGGCGGATGACGGGCAGGCGCAAGCGCGGCGGATCATCGCGCGCCTGCGCACGGCGCGTGGCGGCGGCGTACCCGTTCAGCAGCAACGGATAGCGTATCGCAACATTGTGATCGCGCAGTTGGGCGAGCAGATGGCCACGGCGCTGGTGCGCGGTGTCTGGCGCATCACCCCGGATCGGCTTGGCCCGGAGCAGCTCGACGCGCTCATCCACTGGGGCAAGGAAGACGCCTTTGCCGACGAGGTCGTGCTGGCGCTGGCCGCAGTGGAAGACGAGCGCGCCGCACAGGCTGCCGCGCCCGCGTCCACATCTCCTACGGCAGGAGCGCCCACCCAGGCCACCGTAGGCGAACAGACGCCCCGTCCGACGGCCAGGGCAGCCGCGCGTCCCGGCGTAACGGCTCCCGCTGGCGCGCCAGCCACGCGCCCGGCGCCGACGCGCTCTGCCGCCCCACGCCAGGCCGATGACACGGACGCGCCCCCCACGCCGCCGACACGCGCCCGTGCGCCACGGACCTAACCCTCTGGCCCCCTTTCCATAAGGTATGGGAAGGGGGAATGTGCGCAAGGACGCCGTCGTACCGCTTGCTGCCAAGCTGGCGCGTGACCTGTTGGCGCGCTGAGTATGTAGTAGGCCAAACGGACCCGACGCCCCAGCGGACGCGGGGAAGACGCGCCAGTTGAAAGCAGGCGGTATGGTACGACAAGCGCCCGCCGTCTGTGGCGCAGTTTGATCTGGCGTTACGCGAGCATGCGCCCGTAGTGGTCCTCGTAGTCGGTGAGCATACGGGCGAGGCTGAAGCGCGTGGCGACGTGCGCGCGGCAGGCGGCGCGGTCGAGCGTGGGCGCGCGTGCGACCGCATGTGTGGCGGCTTCGAGGTCGCCAGGCGCGACGAGGGAGCCTGTCACGCCATCTGCGATCACCTCGACCAGCCCGCCACGCGCATAGGCGATGACCGGCGCGCCCGCCGCCTGCGCCTCGCAAGCCACCAGCCCAAATGGCTCCGCCCAATGCGACGGACACAGCACGGCGACCGCACCCGCCATCAACTCCCACAACCGTTCGCGTGTGACCTGTCCCAGATACTGCGCCTGCCCGTCCATCGCCGCCAGTCGCGGCGCAATCTGCGCGTCGTAATACGCCTGATCGTAGACGCCACCCGCCAGCAACAAGGGGCGTCCACTACGGCTGGCGATCTCCAGCGCATCCTCGACACCCTTCTCCGGTGTGATGCGCCCAGCGTAGAGCAGGTAGCCCTCAGCGTCTGCCTGCGCGCCAAATGGGATGCGTTCGATATCGATTCCGTTGTAGATAATCGCGTCGATCCGGCAGTGGGGCGCGTAGGTGGCGGCGCAGGCGTGCGAGACCGTCACCAGGCTGACGCGGCCCCCACCCCCGGCCCCTCCCCCGAAGGGAGAGGGGAGCGAGGCAGGTGTTGTGGCGATGGGGTGGTTTTCTGGTGTAGCTACGATCTGGTCGTTTGCCGTTGGGATGGGGGGAGCAAGGGTAGCCAGCTCACGTAGGATGTGGGGGTCGCCTGCGGGCAGGTGCAGGGTGTGGAGCGTGGGTAGTGGCTGGCGCGCGGCGTAGGCGAAGGCGGGCCAGTCGTAGGCGTGGGCGTGTAGGAGGTCATGCTCGTCGGCGTGGCTGGCGATCACGGCATACGCTTGGGCGAAGGCGCGATCCATCAGGTCGTCCGCTGCGGCGGCGGCGGCGGGGTCAACTGGCGCATCTCCGCTATCTCGTGTATCTGGCGTGGTTGGTTTCACTGGCGCGCCAGGCAGCGGCGTTGTGTTACCACTGGCCGGGGCAAAGCGTGCGGGGCGGAGGGTGGCGGGGTCCACGCCGACGGTGATGAGGCGCACGCCAGCCAGCGCGGCGGGGTCGGAGCCGTCGGCGGCGTAGAGCGTCACCTGATGGCCACGCGCCGCCAGCCCCACCGCCAGATCGCGCAGCATCGCCTGTGCGCCGCCGATGAACGGCTGCGCAATTGGCGCGATCAACGGCGCCAGCAACGCGATCCGCATGCCGCCTCCCTACTCAGTTCAGTGTACGTTAATGGTTGCCTGCCGTTTGGGCGTAGGATCAGGGGTTCTGGAAAATGGCGTGGCCATTGATTCGTCGCCAGATGATGTGGATATCGCCGGTATGTGGGGATGTCCCATACTCAAAGGTAGCGCGGCCATTGCCTTTTTCCCAGGTCATCTCAAAGACGCCCTCATGGTCCTCTACGCCTTTGATGCGCAGACCGTCTCGAAACCCCTGGCCTTGCTTGATGTCATAGACCATCTTGGCAACTGCCGCTAGAAATTGCCGACGCTGATCTGGTCTCAGCGCCGCCCAATCGCGCAAAAAGGTCGCTGCCTTGTCATAGGTTGGCATCGGCGTTCCCTGCGGCGGCCTCAGCTGCCCGTATCTCGTCTTCGGTCATACCCAGGCCCAGGAAGAACTCGTCAAAGCTCTCGTAGCGCGGGTCGGTATGGGGGTCGCGCTCTACGTCTGGCGGGATTTGTTGGGTCACCCAGGTTTCAATGAGTGACTCCGGTGTTTGACCCTGACGCTGGGCCAATGTTTCCAGCGCATGATAGGTCTCATCTGAGATGGTCAGGACGTGGCTCATAAGACTACCTCCAGGTATACACATATTGTACAGAGTATACCATCCTTCCCGCTTCGTCGTAACGCGCCCTTGCTTAACGTCGTATACTCATGCGCATAGGTGATACCAGAGAGAGCGAGGTCAGCATGAGCGATGAGCCAACACCAGCCGATGCGCCGCAGGCCAAGACTGGCATAGCATGGGGCGACCCGATAGATGAGGCGCGCAAGCAGGAGTTGTGGGCGCAGTTGCGCGCGTGGTGGGAAGAAATTGGCCACGGCGAACGTGTAGGCCCGTTCGCGGGAAAATCGCTGACCGGCGCTGATGTATTTTCGCTGTCAGTTTGCGCCATGACCGAAGCGACGACCAGGACAGAAGTCGAAGCGGAGCATTGGCTTCGTACCGCACAGGAGGATGACTTTAGCCCCAAGTTGTCGCAGTTATGCTTGCAGAGCGCTGTTCTCAATCAGGCGCAGTTGCAAGGCGCCGTTCTCAGCCACGCACAGATGCAAGGCGTTGACTTGCGTGAGGCGCAGTTGCAGGGCGCCAACCTCTTTGAAGCGCGCCTGGAGCAGGCAAATTTCCGAAAGGCGCGCCTGCAACGAGCGTTTTTGCGTAGGGCCACACTGGTCGGGGCAAATCTCCGCGAAGCCCAATTGGCCGGAGCAAATCTCCGCGAGGCGGTGTTGAGCGAGGCGACATCATTACGGGACGCGGTACTCAGCTCACCGGAAGCCGAGCGCCCGCAGGTGGCGGACGTGTGTTGGGGAGGCGTCAATCTCGCCACACTGAAAGAACCAGTGACGCCGCCCTTGGGTGATGAGCAGATCGCGCGGCAATGGCGAACTACATCAGGCGACGCGAAAAGTACACATGGGGAGCCTACCAGGGCCGACCGCCAGCGCTACAAACAAGGCGCCGAGCGATCTGGTTTATTCCGGGTGGCGGTGCGCGCCAATCGCCAACTTGCGGTGGCGTTGCAAACACAGGGGCTGGACGAAGAAGCAGCGCGTTTTGCTTATCGCGCCCAGGTGTGCCAGCGTACCGTCTACCGGCTGGAGGGATGGCGCTCGTTTGGCCGCTACGTGTTCTCCGGCTTCCTCGATGGGCTTGCCGGGTATGGCTATCGGCCCGCGCGCACGCTCTTCTGGTATCTGGTCGTCGTGTTGGGGTTCGCCTTCGCCTACTGGCATGTTGGTCCGGGGCAGGGCATTCCGCTCTCGCCGCTTGGGTCGCTCGTCTTCAGCGTCACCTCGTTCCACGGTCGCGGGTTCTTCCCCGGTGGCAGCCCTGGCCATAGCTTGACGTTGGATGATCCGCTGACGGTGCTTGCGGCGGCTGAGGCGGTGGTTGGGCTACTCATCGAGATTAGCTTCATCGCTACGTTCACTCAGCGGTTCTTCGGCTCCATGTGAGTGGTGGGCCTCCCCTTACGCATTCGAGAAGATTTCGAGGTTGGTTCCGCTGAGGGGGCGGGCGTCGGGGCCGACGAGGAAGAGTAGGATGCGCGCCAGCTCGTCGGGTGTCATGTCGGGCGTCAGGTGGGGCGCGGCGGCGCGTAGCATCTCGGTATCCACCGCGCCGGGGCTGACGGCGATCACCCGGATATGATGCGGGCGCCCCTCGACCGCCAGTATCTCGCTCAGCCCGGCGACGCCAAACTTCGACGTGTTGTACGCGCTGAGGCCGGGGAACTTCTCCACGCCGCGCACACCCGACAGCGACGACAGATTGACGATCACGCCGCCCCCGCGCGGGATCATCGCCCGAAACGCCGCGCGGCAGCAGAGGAACGTCCCTCGCAGGTTGACACCCAATACCCCGTCCCACTGCGCCGCCGTCAGCTCGGCGAAGGGGGCGTTGACCAGCGCCCCCGCGCTATTCACCAGGATGTCCACCGGGCCAAACGCCTCGGTAGTTCGCGTGAAGAGCGCCTGCACGCTCGTCTCGTCGGCCACGTCGCAGGGGACGGCGAGCGCCTGCCCGCCCGCCGCCGTGATCGCGGCGACGTTGGCGTCCAGCGCCACCGCGTCGCGCGCCGCCAGCGCCACCGCCGCGCCCGCCGCCGCGAACTGCGCCGCCACCGCGCGCCCGATACCCCGACTGGCGCCCGTCACCAGCGCCACCTTGCCCGCCAGCGATGGCCCAGCGAAATATGTGTCGCTCATCACGTTTTTTCCTTTCCTCCCGAATCATACCATCAAGCGTATTTGACAGTGGTTGAAAAGAGATCATGGCTGCTAAACAGGCTATGTGGTAGCAGCTAGCACGTCTGACTCGTCACGTATGGACGAACGCCACTTTCGCTTGTTGTCACATGAACGGATGGCTATGAAGTCAAGATTGGCCTCCCTGATGCGAGTGAGAATGGCGACATGACTAATGGTTGTCGCTTGTAGACAACAGAGCGTCCATATGGCATACTTCGTGGTAGGTTAGGCGAACATGAATCAAGCATGAGACGGACGTGAGACGGATGTAAGGCGTGGGGATGAATGGGGTGGAGAGGCTATGATGTCATTTGTGGACGCCGGTGTTCTGCCTGGGATCACCAGCATACGACAATTCATTCGTAGTACCTCAACGTATGCGCATCTCAGTGATGCGGATATTCGGTTGACTCGTGTCACCTTTAGCGACTTGGAGCCTTTGCAGGTCTTGCTGGCGCAGCGCAAGTTGCAACGCGCTCAAATCGTCATCAAGGAACATGCTCGTCAACGTCTACCTTTGTTTTCACCGCTCGCAATTGGCCCTGATGTCGCAACCGAGTTTGCGAACGTGGCAACGCCACTGCCGCACAATGCCGCGTCGGCGCGTATTTCGCTTCCCCCTATCGTAGAGGAGCATCATGGCCGCTTTGTTATAATTGATGGTCATCATCGGTTATTTGAACTCTACAACACGCAACGCAATGACCGGACGACCACACCAATTCAGGTTATCGCCATAAGCCATGTAGATGTAGACCTCCCGGCGACCCCTGTGAAGTCAATGGCGAGTTGGCGCGAGAAAGTTCGTATTGACGACGTGGCATATTATGCAAGTAGGGCCAGCCGTTATTCCCACTATGATGCGTCATGTTGGCGTCCAATTCGTATTCTGCTGGCTAATGGCGCGATTGTAAACCGAACTCGCGCTGACGAATAGAGGCGCCTTGCATTGCCATCGCAGTTGACATCTGCATTTCCGCTTGACGGTTCCTGCATTCTTACAGTAGACTACTGCTAATTTGATGCGTGAAGCGTTCGAGTGCGACCGTCTCGTGTTCGCTCCGCGCGATTGTACGTATTGTACGTTACGTGAGGAAGATGCAATGCGCCTTGGTAGCAACCGTGACTCCCGTCTGCTGCATCAAGTTCCGCACGTACCCTTGCAACGTCGTCGTTCCATCGCCATCCTGGAGACGACGCTCAAAGTAATCGGATTCATATCCGGCATTGCGAGCATTCTGGGAATCTCAGTGTTAGGTATGCTGCGCTACCTGTTTGGGGTGTTCGTGATAACTGATCTGTGGGAACTGGCAACGTTTTTTGTCAGCGGTCTGCTTTTCAGCCTTCTCCTCTTCTTGATAGTCTTTCTCATCACTCGAACGCCGACGACCTCCATTCCAATAGGTGAAGGCGACCTAGTGAAAAATGCGCCTCCTCCCACTTTAGGGGTCGAACTCGCTGGGCGTTCCGCTGTGACAGATATGGAAAAGAGCCTGATTCGAGAGGCGAGTAATACCGTCCTGTTTTTCGCGGGTGATTTTTCGCATATCCATGAGATTGCCCCATTATTACATGCAGCTCATACCAAGGGTGTCACGGTACGAGTGCTGGGCGCAGCATCGCCCGTCGCCGAAGTGAACGCAAACTTCTTGGCCGCTACTCAGTGCCATTGCGAGGTGCGTCTCTACAATCCTCAGACTATCTATCGAGTTAAAGCAATCATTGTTGACCCTCTACAATACATCGCAGAGGGAGCGGTCGTATTTGTTAAGAAGACCCATAGAGACAATACCAATAGTCAGTGGCCCAGGGCAGGCGCTCCTGGCAATGACCAGACTCACGATTATGTTGGCGCGTTCTATAAAGACCCCATTCTGGTAGCCGCTGTCGCTCAGATGTTCGAGGGGCTTTGGAAAGACTCTACCCCGTTTATTCCTGCGCACTCCTGATTCTCCCGAGACTTGCGATGACATTACCCACGTTCTACGGCGCGGGCGATATTCACGGCGCGTGGTCAGCGCCAGTGTTGCCACGCGCGGCATTTTGGCGTATGCTCTTGTCGAGACAATCTCACCGGCAGATGTGTCCAGCCACTCCCCACCGTCATCTTCGCGGTCATCTTCCTCCTCCGCCGGGCAAGGC
>Ga0307372_10011197_pt1 | contig 12018 bp, 11 predicted proteins | sample OX1MG_FD_202533 | JGI IMG/M metagenome (GOLD analysis project Ga0307372, IMG submission 202533) | Soil microbial communities from Risofladan, Vaasa, Finland - OX-1 | ecosystem: Environmental > Terrestrial > Soil > Coastal area > Acid sulfate soil | place: Finland: Risofladan, Vaasa | collected...
TCCGCGGCGCCTCCCGCATCCTGATCAGCCGTGCCGGCCCGCCGGCGACCACCGCGTTGGCCGCGACATCGCGAGTCACCACGGACGCGGCGCCGACGACGGCGTTGTCGCCGATCGTCACGCCGTGCAGGATGCGCGCCCCGTGACCGATCCAGACGTTGTTGCCGATCCGCACGTCACGCTTCTCGATTCCCTGCGCACGGATCGGGCGCTCGACGTCGTCGAAGGCATGGTCGAAGTCGATGATCATCGTGCGGTCGGCGATGATGCACTCGCGCCCGATCGACACGTGCTGGTAGCACGACAGCGTGCATTCCTGTCCGAGCACGCTCTTGGCGCCGATCGCGACGACGCCCTCGTGGACCCGGAGCTTCGCCCCGTCTCCGATCCACGACCAGCGTCCGAGCTCCAGGCGCGCAGCCGGACCGACCTCGATGCGCGCGCCGCGGCAGATGAACGCGATGCCGTCGAGCTGCAGGCGGCCTCGGAGGCGCAGCTTGTGCCAAGCCAGGCGTGCCAGGAGCCGCGCGTAGCGCGGGTTCGCCATCCCGTGGGCGCGCAGGAAGCGCAGCAGCGTCAGGGCGCCGCCGTGCAGCGGGCGGATCGGTTCCGGCGGCGCCATCGCGGCGCACATCGTAGAGCGCTCGCCGCCGGCTGGCATGATCCCGGCTCTGATGGAGGCATCGGAGCTAGCCAAGCGCCTGCTCGCCGGCGACCGTCGCGCGTTGGCCCGCGCGATCACGCTGGTCCAGGACGACGACCCCTCCGGCTGGGAGCTGGTGCGCACGGTCTACCCGCACACCGGCAACGCCGCGATCATCGGCTTCACCGGGCCGCCCGGGGCCGGCAAGTCGACGCTGATCGGCGCGTTGACCCGGCTTCGGCGCTCGCGCGACCGCCAGATCGCCGTCCTCTCGATCGATCCGTCCTCACCGTTCACCGGCGGCGCCGTGCTCGGCGACCGCATCCGCCTGCACGAGCACTTCCTCGACGCCGGCGTGTTCATCCGTTCAATGGCGACACGGGGCGCGCTGGGCGGCGTCGCCGAAGCGGCGCTGCAGACGGCGCTGCTGATGGACGCCGCGGGGCGCGATGAGATCTACATCGAAACCGTCGGGGTGGGGCAGGCGGAGGTCGACATCGTCGACCATGCCGACACCGTGGTGCTCGTGCTGGTCCCCGGCTCCGGCGATTCCGTCCAGGCGCTGAAGGCCGGCGTGATGGAGATCCCGGACATCATCGTCGTCAACAAGGCCGACCATCCCCAGACCGACACGCTGGTGCGCGAGATCCACGGTGTTCTCTCGCTTGCCCCGCAGGGCCGCTGGAGCGTCCCGGTGGTGACGACCGATGCGCTGAGCGGGGCGGGCGTCGAGGCGCTCGATGCGGCGCTCGAGTCCCACCGAGCCGAGCTGCACGCCGCCGGCATGCTCGCCGAGCGGCGTCGGCGCAACCTGCGCAACGAGGTGATCGCGTTGGCGAGCGCGCGGCTGCGCCACGAGCTGGAGCGACGCCTGGGGCGCGACGACGACTTCGAGCGCCTGCTCGACGAGGTCGTCGCCCGTCGGCTGGACCCCGCGAGCGCAGCGAAGCAGATCAGCGGGCGCCGCGCCGATTGACGAAGCGCAGCCCCGACCAGGTCTCATCGATCGCGCAGACCTTGTTGTCGACCAGGCCGATCCCCAGGCCGAGCTCGCGGACGGTGCGATCGTCAAGGTCCGACGGGATACCGGAGCTGCGCTTCGGCCAGGCGATCCACAGCCCGCCGCGCGGCTCGAGCGCTACGACCAGCACGTCGATCCGGCGCTCGAGCATGGCACGAGAGCGGGCGAACTGGACCACGACGTCGAAGGAGCCGCGCAGCCGCGTGCTGACCGACGCCTCGTCGAACTGGCCGGCAAAGCCCGGCGGAGCGGCCAGCACGGCGACGCGGGCACCGGGCGTGATCCCGAGCTTGCGAGGCAGCGGAGTGGCTGGGGCGGAGTCGCTCGGGGCCGCGTGCATCGTGCTCGCGGAGGGTACCCCAGCGCCGCGGCCGCAGGGCCCTGCGCGGGTCGAAACGCCCGCTCGCGCCGTGCTCAGGGGCTGAGTCGCCGATGTCGATCGGGCAATATGGCAGAAACCCGGTTGAAAATCCCACGAATCGCGGAATACTTGTGCTCGTGGACGATCAACGACGGACCGTCGCTGATGTTCAATGCCGCAGGCAGAACGTGCGTGGCAAGATCGTGGCGGGCCGGGAGGCGCGGGGGCGTTGGACGCGACCGGCAAGCCGACCGACTGGCGGACGCTCGAGAGAGGCAACCCCGAGGACCAGGCGATTCTTGGCGTCGTTGGCCTGAACACCTGACCGCCACGGCCCGCCACCTCGCTCGCGCGCAGTGTGCGGGATCTTGCACCAATCGAGGAGGGAGTTGGCCTTGCCCAACCCCAAAGCCGCACGGACCACCGACGGGCAGCTCGCGACCGCGATCGCGAGCATGGTCGTGCAGGTGCTCAGGCAGTACACCGGGCGCGGACCGACGAGATCGCGCACCTACCTCAACGACGAGCTGATCTCGGTGGTTCTCCAGGGAACGCTCACGCGAGCCGAGCGCGCGCTCGTCGCCGACGGCAACAGCGATCTCGTGCTGAGCAATCGCAGAGCGTTCCAGAGCATCATGCGAGCGGACCTGATCGCCGGGATCGAGGAGCTCACCGGCCGCACCGTGATCGCCTTCCTCAGCGACAACTCGATCGACCCGGACGTCAAGGTGAAGTCGTTCGTGCTCGCTCCGCCGGAGGAGCTCGCGGACACCGTGAGCTAGCCGCCGGTCGAGGAGCTCGCCAGCGCCCCCGCCGCGACTCGCCTGTCGAGGGCGCGACCAGATCTGGTCGTGAACCCCGATCGCCTCTTCGAGGTCGTGTTCGGTGTCGCCGTCGCCGCCGCGCTTGTCCTGCAGCAACGAGCTTGCGATGGCGTCGAGCTTGCGCTGGATCGCGCGTTCCGCGCGCAGCTCGGCGTTCTTGAGCAGAGCAACGAGCACCAACGTGACGGCGGACCGCTTGCGCGATTCGCGCCCGGTCCCTCCGGGTAGAGGACCGAAACGGCGTCGATCGCCGGCGGTGATCGACGCCGATCGTCCGCGTTCAAGGCGCGAGCGGCATGTTGCGGGCTGATTGCGGCTCGCCGGTCCACAGGAAGGCGGTTGTTCCAGATGGGCAAGAAGGACAAGCACTCGATCGGCAATGCCACCGGGGAGTTCCAGGAGCGCGGCGCCGCCGCGAGCGCCAAGCATGCGCTGGATGATCTGACGCAGAGTGTCAGCGACGCCGCGCACAGCGTCGGCGAGGTCGGCGAGAAGGGCGCGCGGGCTGCGACGAACGCCAAGCAACTGGTGGCGGAGAAGGCGCACTCGGGTGCCGTGGCGCTGCGCCGGCGGCGCCGGCAGGCGCTGGCAATGATGGTGGCGGGCGCCTCGCTGTTCGTGGCGGCGGTCGCTCGGCGCGCGGCGCGCCGGGCGTGACGGAGCGCGCCCGTATCCCGGCGGGAGTGTCGCTGACCGCGGGGCCACCCGCACCGACAAATCAAGGAGGTGGACGCATGGGATCGATGTTGAACGGACGGACGATCGCGTTCCTCGTCGCGCAGGAGGGCGTCGAGGAAGTCGAGCTGACCACGCCACGCGAAGCGGTCGAGAACGCGGGCGCGACAACCCACCTGATCGCTCCCGAGGCGGGTGAGGTCCAGGCCTTCAACCATCTCGACAAGAGTGCGACGTTTGCGGTCGACCGAACGCTCGAGCAGGTCGACGTCGACGACTATGACGGGCTCGTGTTGCCGGGCGGTGTCGCCAACCCCGACCAGCTGCGCTGCGACGAGCGCGCGATCCGCTTCGTGCAGGAGGTCTTCGCCGCCGGAAAGCCCGTCGGCGTGATCTGCCATGGACCCTGGACCCTGGTCGAGGCCGACCTCGTCCGCGGCCGGACGATCACCTCATGGCCGTCGCTGCAGACAGATATCCGTAACGCGGGCGGCCACTGGGTCGATCAGGAGGTGGTGGTCGACGACGGCCTCGTCTCGAGCCGCAAGCCCGACGACCTGCCGGCGTTCTGCGCCAAGCTGGTCGAGGAGCTCGCCGAGACCTAGTGATAGCGGAGCGTCGCCGAAACGCGACTGCCGTGGACCTCCCAGTGCTCCGCCAGGCGCTCGACGATCTTGAGACCCAGGCCGGCGCCCGGTGTGTCCGTGCGAACCTTCCCCGCCGAGATTCCCCGCCGGCGATTGGTGAGCGCGCCACGGTCGTCCACTTCGACCAGCAGCCGGTCCGCGTCCGGGCGCAGCGTCAGTCGTACCGTGTCGGCCGCCGAGCGCTCAGCATGGATGACGGCGTTGGTCACCAGTTCGGAGACCAGCAGCAACGCGTCAGCGCGCGTGCCGTCGGGCAGGGTCGTGATCTCGCGGACCGCCCTGCGAGCCTGCGACGGCGCGCTCGGACCGACCGGCAACTCGAACTCCAACCGCTCACACATTGAGATCCCGGGTCGCTCGAGGCGACCAATCCGGAAACCGCGCCACCGCACACAGCCAAGCGGAGCGCATCGTCTAGAACCGATGCCCGGAGCGTCGCTGTGGGAAACATTTGTTCACCGCGAACGCCCGCCGCGTCGGCGGGCGCCCGCTCGCGGTGACTACGATGGGCCGTGCATGCGCTCGCGAGGACCAGTCCGGTGGGCATAGCGACCACGACTGTGCCCGCTGGTGACGCTCCGCCGGGGCCGGGGGCCACGGCAGCGGTGCCTGCGTCGGCGACGAACGCTCTCGCTTCCCGCGCGTGGCGGCCAGCGCGGGTGGCCGTGGCCGTGTTCCTGGTCGGACTCGCCGTAACCGCGGCGTTGGCGTGGACCTCGCAGGCGGTGTATGACCGAAACGAGAGTCGGCTGCTGAACCTGCGCGTTCGCGAGCTGGGCCTGGTGCTGACCGGCGCGGTCCCGGGGATCCAGACGCCATTGGCGTCGGCCGCCGCCCTGGCCGACGCCACCAACGGCAGCACCGTGCGCTTCCGCACGTTCATCGCGCCCTATGTCGGGCCGGGGCGGCAGTTCGCGTCGGTGTCGCTCTGGCGGTTGGGAGCCGGTCCTCTTGCGCCGACCGCGGTGGTCGGGATCACCCCTGCGCTGGCCTCGATGCCGCAGCGGGCCGCTCGCTTCTTCGCGCGCGCCAAGCACACGACGCTCCTGAGCGTCACCGGCATCCTGGGGAGCGCCAAGCCACGCCTCGGCTACGAGTTCAACACGCCGGGTGTCAAGGGCGGCTTCGCCGTCTATGCAGAGAACCTCCTACCCAACGACAGGCACTCGCGGCTCTCGCGCAACTCGGCCTTCGCGGATCTCAACTATGTGCTCTACCTCGGTCGTTCCCGGCAACCGCAGGATCTTCTTGTCACCAGCGTGACGACGTTCCCGCTGAGGGGCCGCCAAGCGTCGGAGGAGGTGCCGTTTGGGGACAACGTGTTCACGCTCGTGGTCACGCCCAACGGATCGCTCGGGGGCACGTTCTTCCAGAGTCTTCCGTGGATCATCGCCGGTCTCGGCGTGGTGCTCGCGCTGATGGCGGGGCTGATGACCGATCGGCTGGCGCGGCGCCGGCGCCACGCCGAGCAGCTGGCCGTCGTTCTCGATCGCGTGGCTGACGAGAACCAGCGGCTGTACACCGAGCAGCGCAGCATCGCGCAAGCCCTCCAGCAGGCGCTGCTGCCCGAGGCGCTGCCCGAGTTCAGCGGCCTGCAGACCAGCGCGCTCTACGTGCCAGCCGCGTCGGGCATCGATGTCGGGGGGGACTGGTATGACCTGGTGGCGGCCGGCGCGGGACGGGTGTTTCTCGTGATCGGTGACGTCTCCGGTCACGGCCTTCGCGCCGCGACGACGATGGCCTCGCTGCGCTACGCCACGCTGGCCTACGCCGCGCAGGGGCACCGGCCGGGTACGGTGCTCGCGAACCTCTCACGCTTCGTCAACGAGCACGAGCATGACTACTTCGCGACCGTGCTCTGCGCGCTGATCGATATCGAAGGCCACGAGGTGACGCTGGCGAGCGCCGGTCACCTGGCGCCGCTCCTGCTGGACGGCGACAGCAGCCGCTTCGTCGAGATCAACGTTGGCGTGCCGGTCGGCGTGGCGCCCGATTCGACCTACGACGAGGTGACCATCCCGGTGCCGGCCAAGGCCACGCTGGTGGCGTTCACCGATGGTTTGGTGGAGCGTCGCGGAGAGATCCTCGACGCCGGCCTGGCCCGCTTGCGGGCCGCCGCCGGCAGGCGCCCGCTCGCGCTCGGGGAGTTGGTGTCGCTGCTCGCGCGCGAACTGGCCTCCGAAGGACACCACGATGACACCGCGATATTCGGGGTTCGCTGGCAGAGCTAGTGCTGGGCACCGAGCGCTGCCCGCTGCTCCAGCAGGCGGAGCCACACCTCGCTGCGCGTCGGGAAGGCCGGCACCGCGTGCCACAACCGCTCGAGTGGGACCTCACCGACGAGCGCGATGGTGGCGGCGTGCAGCCACTCTGCTACCTCGAAGCCGGTGAACGTGGCGCCGATCAGCACGCCGCGGCTCTCGTCAACGACGAGGCGCGCGGTGCCGGGCGTGTTGCGCCCATGGAAACTGGCCCCCGGGGTGGCCGAGGACGCCACGTCGTAGGCCCGCGCGTCGATCCCGCGATCGAGCGCCTCCGCCAGCGTCACGCCCACCGCCGCGACCTGCGGGTCGGTGAAGACGACCCGCGGCACGCCGGCCGCGTCGTAGTCGGCGCGCGCGTCGCCGCCGGCGATCACCTCGGCGGCGATCCGCGCCTGATACTTGCCCATGTGCGTCAGCAACGAGCGCCCGTTGACGTCGCCGACGGCGTACAGCCACGGCAGGCCCGGCGCCCGCAGCGTGTCGTCGACCGCGATCGGCTCGCCGGGCTCGAGCCCCACCGTCTCGAGACCGAGGTCGTCGGTCAGCGGCCGACGACCGACCGCCACGAGGATCTCCTCGCCCTCGACGCGCCCGCCGTCGCTCAGCTCGACGGTGACGGTGGCCCCGTCACGAGCGACCGACTTGGCGCTGACCCCGAGGCGGACATCGATGGCACGCTGGCGGAGCGCCGCCGTCAGCTGCTCGCCGACGAACTCCTCTTCGCGGGCGAGCAGCCGATCGAGCGCCTCGATGATCGTGACGGTCACGCCGAGCTCGGCGTAGGCCTGCGCCATCTCGACCCCGACCGGCCCTCCGCCGAGCACGACCAGGCTCGCGGGAAGCGCTCCGATCGTCGTGGCCTCGCGATTGGTCCACGGCCGCGCCTCGGCGAGCCCGGGAACATCGGGGATCGCAGCGGCGCTGCCGACGGCGACCACCACGGCCTCCCGCGCCTCATACCGTCGGCCGCCGACGGCGACACAGCGCGCGCCGTCCAGCCGCCCGTGACCGCGGATCAGGGTGATGCCGCGTTCGCTCAGCCAGGGAACCTTGGCGCTGTCGTCGAGCCGCGCGATCACCTCGTCGCGGCGCTCGAGCACGGCGGCGACGTCCAGCGATCCGGTGACCGCCTCGGCGGCGCCGGGTACGCGGCGTACCTCCGCGAGCACCTCCGCCGGGCGAAGCAGCGCCTTCGACGGCATGCACGCGTAGAACGCACACTCGCCGCCGACGAGTGCCGCCTCGACGACGGCGACGCTTCGCCCTCGCCCGGCCAGGGCCCCGGCGGCGACCTCGCCGCCCGGGCCGGAGCCGATGACGACCACGTCGAAGCGCTCGACTGTCATCACTGCGTCTCGGAATCGGTCGCGCTGCGCGAGCCCGGCGTCCCGAGAAACTCGCCGGACCGTTCCGCGTCCAGGTCGGCCGGCGGGTATCGGTCGAGGGCGATCATCGTCACCAGGCGCCGGCGGCGGGCGATGCAGCGCGGGCAATGACGTGGGGCGAGATCGCCGACCCCACGGCGGTAGAGCACGAGCCGACAAGCCGGGCAGTACACGTCATCCACGGGTCTGAGAGGTACCCGCCGCCACTCGGCGCGAAACGCGGCGGCGGCGCCAGGGCCGGCAGGCGGTGGACATGAGCGCCTTCTCACGGTTGGTCGCGCCGAAGCGGGTATCGCAAGGCAGGGACCGGTCGGTGCGGGGGGCCGCAGCAGACAAATCCCGATGTGCCCCGTCCGTCGCTTGTGTCGCCGGCGGCGTCTGGGCATGGAAAGGACGGTCACGCTCATGTCGATGACGCTCATGATCACGATAAACGTGTGCCTGGACGTTGGAATCCTCGGCGCGCTGGCGCTTGTCATGGCGCAGCCCAGGCGGCTGTCGGCGCATCGCCGCATGACAGCGGTGTCACGGCCCGAACGGCACCAGCAGGGGGCGCCGGGGCGCCGCACGCGGGCGACGCATGGTGCGCCGGCGGCCGGCCGGGACGCCAGCGTCAGCGTGCGGCACTGACGCGCACGCGCGTCGCGTTTCGCGCCAGTTGTGGGCCAGCCGTAACCCGGCGGTCTGCTGCGCGATCGCGCTGCGCACCTCGGGGCGGGCCGACGTCAGGCACAGTCGGCCCCGCCCCGCCGCGGATGCTCCCTGGCGCCCAGCAGGGAGGAGAGCGAAGGCCTGGCCGCCAGTCATTCGCGTGCTTCCCGCAATCGATGAGGCCTAGACACAACATCGAGCGGCAAGTCGTCCTATGCACGTGCCGCGTTGCGGGTAGCACGGCCGCGATGGCGAATCGCGAATCCTTGCCACACACGATCCGCCGGGCGCTCGGCCGGCTTGATCGCTTCCAGCAGCGTCATAGGCCGCTGGCGATCGCGTTCGCGGTGCTGAAGAAGTTCTCCGACGACGGAGCCGGCGCCCAATCCGCGCTGATCGCCTACTTCGGGTTCTTCTCGCTGTTCCCGCTGCTCTTGCTGCTGGTGACGATCCTCGGCTTTCTGCTCGGCAGCAGCTCGTCCCTGGAGCATTCGGTGCTGCACTCGGCGCTGGCGCAGTTCCCGATCGTCGGCAGTCAGCTGGGATCGCCTCACGCGCTCGCCGGCAGCGGGATCGGGCTCGCCGTTGGCGTGGTTGGCGCACTGCTCTCCGGCCTCGGGGTGACGATGGCGGCGCAGAACGCGTTCAACACGGTCTATGCGGTGCCGCGCAAACGGCAGCCGAACGCTCTGCTCGCCCGCTGGCGCGGGTTGAAGCTGCTGCTCGCGTTCGGAACGCTCCAGCTGATCTCGACCGCCGTGTCCGGGGCGGTCGCGGGCGGTCTCGGTGGAGCGCTGCTGACGGTAGCGGGCATTCTCGTCTCGCTGCTCATCAACGTGGCGATGTTCCTGGCGATATTCCGGCTGCTGACGGACGTCGCCGTCACGACGCGCGAGCTATGGCCAGGAGTCCTGCTGGCCTCGATCGCGTGGGAGGCGCTGCAGTCGCTCGGCGGCGTCTACATCGGGCACGTGGTCCGCGGCTCGGGGTCGACCTACGGCACCTTCGCGGTCGTCATCGGGCTGCTTGTCTGGCTCTACCTCGGCGCGCGCGTTGTCGTCTACGCCGCCGAGACCAACGTGGTGCTGACCCGCGCGCTGTGGCCGCGCAGCCTGATCGAGGCGCCGGGTCCGGCTGACCGCCGCGCGCGCGCCGGGCTGGCGAAGATGGAGGAGCGCGATGACCGTGAAACGGTCGATGTCACGTTCCATCCGCCAGCGGATGAGCGCAGCGAGGTGGCGCGTCCGCAGTACTCGGTCGCGCCGGCCCCCGCGCCGGGCGAGGACGCACGGCCGGCGAGCTGGCCCGCCCAGTAGGCGGGCACCGCCCGCTGCCCGCGGGCGCGATTGCCGGGCGGACTCGACGGGTAGCCCGCGGCAATGGCTGTCGCCGTCATCTCGGGGGGATCGCGATGACCACCACGATGCGCGAGGGCGCCACCGTCGCCGTCGCCGGACGCCGCGCGCCGGCCGACTCGGCGTCCGGCGATCGCAGCGAGACCTCGCATGAGCGGCTCGACCGAAATCTCGTCGAGATGCTCGGCGAGCTGCGCGTCGTCATCACCGGCGTTCAGGTGCTGGTCGCGTTTCTGCTGGTGGTGCCGTTCGACGCCCGCTTTGCGCAAATCGATCCGTTCGAGCGCGGCGTGTACTTCGCCACCCTGCTGCTCGCGGCATTGGCTGCGATCTGCACGATCGCGCCCGCGGCGCAGCACCGCATCCTGTTCCGCCGCGATGACAAGGAGCATCTGGTGTTCAGCGGCAGTGGCCTGACGATCGCCGGGCTGGGCTGCCTCGCACTCGCGATGTGCGGCGCGCTGCTGCTCGTGGCGACGATCCTGTTCGGCGAGATCGTCGGGGTGATAACGGCGCCTGCCATGGGCGTCCCGTTCGGCGCGCTGTGGTTCGCCATTCCGCTGCGCCGCGTGCGCCGCGACGGCGGTAGCAGCCGCCACCCGTAGACGGTCACCGCCGCTCGAGCAGCCACAGGCCGCGGAAGCCGGCGCCCAACTCGCCGACGGTCGCGGATCCGGCGAGGGTGACCTCGCCGTCACCGAGCACGTCGTACCAGTCTCCGGCCGTGTGCGGCGGGAGCTCGATACCGGTGTCGCCCGCCGGCGCGGGACGGACCGGGACGACGACGAGGACCTCGGCGTCCTCGCCGCGCAGGAAGGCGCAGACGTCCGTGCCGGCCGCCAGCGGAACGTAGGCGCCGGTGAACGCCTGCGGTCGCCGTGCTCGCAGCGAGAGTGCGCGGTGGATCAGGAACAGTTTCGCGTCGGCGTCGCTCGGCGGCCCGCCGGCCCGCACCCGCTCCAGCGCATCGCGACGCGCGCTCCAGTCAACCGGCCGGCGGTTGTCGGGGTCCACGAGCGAGAGACGCCAGAGCTCGTCGCCCTGGAAGATGTCAGGCACCCCCGGGGAGCACAGCTTGAGCAGCAGCTGGGCCAGAGCGCTGCGCTCACCCTCCGGTAGCAGGCGCGCCATGAACGCGATGAAGTCCTCGCGGAACGGCCGATGCTCGATCAGCTCGCGGGCAAAGCGCTTGACGCTGTGCTCGAAACGCGCGTCCGGCGCCACCCAGCTGGTCTGGCGCTTCGCCTCCCGCAGCGCCTTGACGAGGTAGGCGTCGAGGCGTTCGGCCTCGATCGGCCAGACGCCGACGAGGGTCTGGTAGATCAGGTACTCCTCGGCGAAGCCCGGTCCCGGGCCGGCGCCGTCGTCGCCCGACCGCCGGGCCGGGCGATCCTCGTCCCGGCGCAGCGCCGCAGCCATCGCATGCCAGCGCATCACGCTCGCCCGCCAATCGTCGGCCATGCCGGCGAGCGCGCCGATGCGCGCGCGCGCGTCGCCCGAGCGTTTGGTGTCGTGTGTCTGCGTGACGAGCAGGCCCGCGGGGAAGCGTCGCGCCCGCTCGAGGTTCGCGGCATGGAAGTCGGCGACCGAGATGCCGAAGCGCCCCGGGTCGCCACCGACCTCGTTCAGCGCGAGCAGGCGCAGGTAGCGGTAGAACGCGGTGTCCTCGACCCCCTTGGCCGTGACCGCCGGGGACGTCTGCTGAAAGCGCGTCACGAACTCGCCGGGAATCTCCTCGCCACTGCGCAGCAGGAGCGCAGCAGCGACCTCGTCGTCGATCTCGCCTTCGACGGCCTCGATGTCGGCCGCAGACACGGTCCCGCTCCACGGCTCGACGTAGGTGCGGTAGACCGGCAGCGACGCCAGGGCCCGGGCGAGCTGTTCCACCGAGAAGCGCGGCGCCAGTCGCTCGAGACGCTCGAGCTCACGCGAAAAGGTCCGCTGGGCCTCCCCGAGCTGAGCCTCGAACGCGATCTCGCGGAAGCGTCGCGGATCGCCCGCGACCTCCTGCCAGAGCGTGGTGAGGGTCTGCTCGCCGGCCGGATCGATGAGCAGCGCGGCGACATCGTTGAGGAACTCATAGCCCACCGTGCCGGCCACCGGCCAGTCCCGCAGGGGCTCGCCCGGCGGCGTTGCGCTGAGGATCTTCTCGACCCAGACCCGCTCGACTCCGGCCTCGCGCAGCCATCGCA
>Ga0307372_10011202_pt1 | contig 12016 bp, 10 predicted proteins | sample OX1MG_FD_202533 | JGI IMG/M metagenome (GOLD analysis project Ga0307372, IMG submission 202533) | Soil microbial communities from Risofladan, Vaasa, Finland - OX-1 | ecosystem: Environmental > Terrestrial > Soil > Coastal area > Acid sulfate soil | place: Finland: Risofladan, Vaasa | collected...
ATGACGGGGCCGCCGTCCTTCCAAACGGTCGCACCGCGTCGTCGCCGAGCAGGCTGCGCCGCAGGCGCCGGGTCTCGATCCGAGTCTCCTTGGCCAACATCTCATATTTCATCAGCGTCGCGAACAAGAGCCCGAAGGCCAGCAGTGACGTGTAGAAGGCGAGCTTCATCGATCCCGGGAGGTTGCCACCTTCGAGGTTGAGCACGCGCGGATGCACGTATTCGACCGAGAGCCGCACAACGATGAAATTGACCGGCACGAACGCGCCACACACAACCGCGAACACCGCCGCGTAACGCGCCTGCCGTTCCGGGTCCTCGATCGAGAAGCGCAGCGGCTGGTAGGTGCAGAACAGCAGGATCACGATCAGGTACGAGACGAGCGTCGGCTCCGACCACACCCACCAATGCCCCCATGAGGCCTTGGCCCAGATCGAGCCGGCGATGATCCCGGCGACGGAGAAGATCAATGACATGTGGATCGCGCAGTACGAGCGCATGTCCCACGCCCGCTTGCCGGTGCGCAGGTAGGCGATGCCGAAGACGCCGCCGAGGCAGTACCCGACGAGGGAGACGATCGCCAGCGGCACGTGTAGGTAAAAGATCTTCTGCACGAAGCCCTGTTCGGCGTCGAGCGGCGCATAGAAGAACACCAGTGCCAACGCCGCCGTCATCGTCGCGGCGGTGGCGATCGTGAGGCCGCGCAGATGCCGAACGTGGGTGCTCATCTCAAGGACGCTAGTCCTCGACCAGAAAATCGAACAGCCCGTAGGCGAGGAGCGCGTTCAGGAGATCATAGAGCGCCAGCACGGCCAGCCACTTCGCCGGCGGCGAGCCGGTCGCATGCGGGCTCAACAGCGGCCCGATCCCCCGCGCTGTCGCGATCAGTGCCGGCAGCAGCAGCGGCAGCCCGATCATCGGCCCGATCAGGTCACGCGCACGCGTGTTGATGGCGATCGCAGAGACGAACGTCCCAATCACCGCAAAGGCGATGTCGGCCAGCAGCAGGATCAGCATCAGCGCCGGCAGCGAATGCCCGATCCGCGGCGGCGCCAGCAGCAGCGCGAAGGCGGGCACCGCGATCACCTCCAGAACCATCATGAAGATCAGCAGCGCTGAGGCCTTCGCGACCAGCATCGCGGTGCGGTCGACCGGCGCCAGCAGGAACGCGTCGAAGCCGCCCTGCTCGCGCTCGGCGACGAACAACCGGTTGACGGCGAGCAGCGCGGCGAACAGCAGTGTGACCGTGAACACCCCGGCCGCGACCTGTCCCGATAGCGAGTTGCGGTTCAGGGCGAAGTGGAAGATCACGAACGTCACGACCGACAGCAATGCCATCGACGGAACGGTCTCGAGCGTCCGCAGTTCGAGCACCAGGTCCTTGCGCAGGATCGCGGCGGCGGTCCTCATGCGTACAGCCCCCTGAGCGTGTCCGAATCGAGGCCGGACGGCGGGCCGACGTAGGCGGCACGCCCTCCGGCCAGGGCGAGCACGAGGTCGGCCTCGGCCAGTGCCGCCTGCGGGTCATGGCTTGTCAGCACCCGTGTGACACCGGCGGCGCGCCCGATCAGCGGTTCGACGAGCTCGCCGGCTGCCGGATCGAGGTTGGAGCGGGGCTCGTCGAGCAGCAGCAACTCGGGGGCGTGCAGCACGGCGCGCGCGATCGTCAGGCGCTGAACCATGCCGCGGCTGAGCGAACGCACGGGATCCTCGGCGCGCTCGCGCATCCCCACTGTGTCGAGCAGCTCGTCGACCCGCCCGGGCACCACCCGGTGCAGGCGCGCGTGGTAGACGAGGTTCTCGCGCCCGGTGAGGTCGCGATACAGCAGCGGCTCGTGTCCGAGCAGCCCGACACGCCCGCGTACCTTCCAACCCTCACGGGGCAGCGGCTCGCCGAACAGCTTCACGGCGCCCTCGTGCGGGCGCAACAGGGTCGCGAGAATCCGCAGCAGCGTTGACTTACCGGCGCCGTTGCGGCCGAGCACTGCGAGCGTCTGGCCGGCGGTGACATCGAGCGTGATCCCGCGAAGGACCGTCCGCTCGCCGAAGTGGCGGGTCAGGCCGTCGAGCCGGACGACCGGCGCGTCAGTGGCTTGCGTGGCGCTCGGAATTTCCATTTTGCCGGTGCAGTGTCGCAACTGCGTGCCTAAGCACCGGCTCGACCACCGGGAACAGCTGTGCGATCGCCTTCGGATTCCCGGGAAAGTTGATGATCAGCGAACCGCCGCCGACGCCGGCAACGGCTCGGGAGAGCATCGACATCGGCGTGTACTGGACTGAGGCCGCCCGCATTGCCTCGGCCAGCCCCGGCACCTCGCGCTCGATCACCGAGAGCGTCGCCTCCGGTGTGACGTCGTCCGGCGTAAGCCCGGTCCCGCCGGTGGTGAGGATCAGCTCGACGCCTGCCTCGATCTGTCTGCGCAGCCACGCCTCGATCGCAACGACATCGTCGGCCACCACGTCACGCACGACAACCTCCGCTCCGGCCCCTGCGGCGGCGTCTGCCAGGGCCGGCCCCGACAGGTCGTCGCCCTGACCGGCGGCAAGCGACGTCGAGACTGTGAGGATCGCGCAGCGCATCGCTCGGCGAGCTTATCTCCGGGTGACGAACTTTCGACGTGCGGTGCCCGTATTGCGCCCTCTACGTCGAAAGTTCGTTGTCTCGGGGCTCAAAGCCCCTCGGCCCGCAGCCAATCGAGCGTGACCTCCAGGCCCGTCGCGTAGTCGACCCGCGGCTCCCAGGCGAGCAGCTCTCGCGCCTTGCGGTTGCTGAAGCTCTGATTGGTGCCCATCACGTGCACCGCCTGGCGTGAGAGGAGCGGTCGTGTCTTCAGGCGCGTCGTCCTGTGCAGGGCGCGATAGCCGTGCTCGAGTGAGAAGCCGACGCCCTCGGCCAGGCGGTAGGGCATGCTCCAGCGCGGCTTCGAGCATCCAAGGCCGTCGGCAAGCCCGTCGGCAAGCTCACGCCAGGTGATGGCGAGACCGTCGGTGGCGTTGAACGCCTGCCCGCGCGCGCCGTCGTGGTGCATGGCGAGCAAAGTGGCGTCCACAAGGTTGTCCACGAAGCAGAGGCCCGCGATCGCCCGGCCGTTGTCGATCAGGAGCATGTGGCCGCTCCGTATCGCGCGGGCGATCTCCAGCACCACCTCCCTGGAGCGCGGCCCGTACACGGTCGAGGGCCGCAGGATGACCGCGTCGAGGTCGTGCGTCACCGCGAACCGGCGGACCTCGGCCTCCGCCTGCAGCTTGGTCTGTGCGTACCAATTGCGGAAGCTGGTGGCAGCGTAGGTCTCGTCGATCTCGATGCCACCGGGATAGCCGTAGACGTCGGTGCTCGAGAAGTGGACCACGCGCCTCACCGAGGCGGCAGCGGAAGCGCTCAGCAGCTCCCGCGTGCCCTCGACGTTGACACGGGATACCTCCTTGGGAGTGGCCCAGTCGGACACCATCGCGCCGCAGTGGAACACGTAGCGGCAACCCTCGACGGCGCGCTCGAGCGAGTGCGCGCTGGTCAGGTCACCGGTCGCGAGCTCGACATCGAGGCCGTTGAGCGAGGTGGTGTCGCTGGTCGGGCGCACCAGGCAGCGCACCTGGTAGCCGTCGCGCACGAGGCGCTCGGCCAGGTGACTCCCGATGAATCCGGTGGCGCCCGTGACCAGGCAGACGTCGTCACGCGAGCGGTCGATGCGCCGGCCGCGGAATGGCATTTCCATCAGCGCCGGAACGGTCTCCCGCTCACGCCGGCGCATCGTCGAGGTGGCAATGTCACGCACCACAGCCCAGTTCTTCCCGCTGTCACTCTCGCACTCGGTGAGTACAGCGTCCAGCGCGCTGAGGAACGTCTGCACCTCAGTCTCCGACACAGTCAGCGGCGGCAGCAGCTTGATCACGTCGTTCTTTCCGGCGGCCATCGTGATCACACCGTGATCACGATGCAGCGGGATCACGACCAGCTGCGGGAACAAGCCTTCGCTCGCCATCCGCATCAGGCGGACGCCCACCTGGCCCTTGCGCGAGCGCGGCGCCTGCAGCTCGATGCCGATCATCAGCCCGGCGCCACGAATCTCCTTGACCAGCTCATGGCGCTGCCGCAGCTCCCGGAGCCCGTCGGTCAGCAGCATGCCCATATCCGCGGCGCGCTCGACCAGCCGATCGCGCTCGATCACGCGCAGCGTCGCCAGCCCGGCCGCCATCGAGAGGCGGTTGCGGCCGTAGGTCGACTGGTGCACGTAGCTGCGCTCGAGCGTGCCGACGGCGCGCTGGTAGATGTCGCGGCGCGTGACCATCGCCGCGACAGGCATGTAGCCGCCGCTGAGCGCCTTGCCGACGAGCACGATGTCCGGCTCCAAGCCCCAGCGCTCGAGCGCGAACCAGCTGCCGGTGCGGCCGAGTCCCGTCTGAATCTCGTCGGCCACGAACAGGGTGCCGTAGCGCCGGCAAAGATCCTGCGCGGCGCGCAGGTACTCGGGGGGCGGCAGTGTGACCAGGCGACCCTGGATCGGCTCGACGATGAAGGCGGCGACATCCTTGGACCGCAGCTCGGCTTCCAGCCGCGTGAGGTCGCCGAACGGGACGCGTGCACATCCGGGCAGCAGTGGGCCGAAGCCCTCCTTGAAGAACTCATCGCCGACGATCGAGAGCGGGCCGAGCGTCACTCCGTGGAAGCTTGAGTCGCATGAGAGCAGCCGCGGCCGGCCGGTGGCCGCCCGCGCGAACTTCATCGCGGAATCAACGGCTTCGGCACCCGTGCTGGCGAAGAAAATCGCGTCGAGACCGGCCGGCAGGCGGGCCGACAGCGCCTCGCCGAGCATCCCGGCAAGCACCGAGTAGTGCAGCTGGACCCCGTCGACGAGGTCTGAGTCGAGCATCGCGTGCAGCACGGCTCGTACATCCGGATGGCCGTGACCGAGGCTGGCGAATCCCTCTCCGGTGTGGAAATCCAGGTACGCACGTCCGTCTTCGTCATAGATGTAGGACCCGCTCGCCGAGCGGTAGGTCTTGTCGAAGCCGAGGATCCGCAGCACCGCGACCAGCGAAGGGTCGAGATGGCGCGCCGCCAGCTCCAGCGTCTCGCCGGCGCGTGCCTGCGCATCGGCGAGGACGCCGAGCGGGTCGAAAACCGGCTCGCTCACGACCGCGACAGTCGCGCGTCAGGCACCGTCTCGGTGCCAATGGCCGGAGCGGCCACCGGACTTCTCCAGCAGCTCGACGGGGCCGATCGACGCTCCGCGCTCGACCCCCTTGACCATGTCGTAGACGGTCAGCGCTGCGACTGCGGCGGCCGTCAGCGCCTCCATCTCAACGCCCGTCCGAGCCGTCGTCCTGGCCTCTGCGATCAGCTCGAACTCACCGGTGGCGGTGTCAATCGTGACCTCGACGCCGACGAACGTGAGCGGCAACTGATGACACAGCGGGATCAGCTCGTGCGTGCGCTTGGCGGCCTGGATCCCCGCGATCCGGGCGACGCCGATCACGTCGCCCTTGGGGGCGTTTCCGGCGGCGACGAGCTCAGCCGTAGCCACCGAGACCCGCACGATGGCGCGCGCGATCGCGCGCCGTGCGGTGACGTCCTTGTCGGAGACATCGACCATCTCGGCCCGGCCTTCGGCGTTGAGGTGGGTGAGGTCGTCGCTCAAGCGGGCTGGTAGATGCTCTGGGCCACGGCGATCAGGTCCTTGACCGCCGCGACATCACCGTCGCGCAGCAGCGCGATCGGGTCGGGATCGCCGTTGACGATGTTCTCGAAGAACTCCCTGCGGTCCTGGTAGGTCGGGAGCGTGCCCTTGGCCCAACCGCGCACGTCGTTGAGCAGGATCGCCAGCGTTGCGTAGGGCTCGCCGAACAGCTCGCCGATCTCGCGTTTCATGCGCTTGGCCAGCGCCGGCGACGCGCCGGCCGTGGAGATCGCGACGGCGAGCGGGCCGGTGCGCACGATCGCGGGCAAGATGAAGTTGCACAACGGCGGCACGTCGACCACGTTGACGAGCATCGCCCGGGCCTCGGCGTCGTCGAAGACGCGGATGTTGACGTCGGTGTCGTCGGTCGCGGCGATCGCGATCAGGCAGCCCTCGAGGTCGCCGTGCTCGTAGGCTCGGCGCTGCCACCTGATCGAGCCCTCGGCGGCCAGCTCCTGCAGCGCCGGGTGCGCGTCGGGCGCGACCAGCACGACGTCCGCGTCGCACGCGAGCAGGCCCTCGACCTTCTCGAGGCCGATATCACCGCCGCCGACGACCAGCGCCCTGCGGCCGCTCAGCCGCAGGCAGGCGATGTAGAAGGGAGTCGCGAGCATGTCGCGCACGCACGACTGGTCGCAGATCCCCTTGCGGAACTGACAGACGCACTCCTTGCCGCTGTAAGCCTGGGCAGGCACTTCCCAGAGAGTAGCCAGCGCCTGATTCGACCGCGCGGCCAGCGGGCCGCCGCGGTCAGCGGAAAGCCTGCTGGCCTGTCAGCGCTTCGCCGACGACCAGGGCGTGCACGTCCGCGGTGCCCTCGTAGGTGACGACCGCCTCGAGGTTGTTCATGTGGCGCATCACCGGGTATTCGAGCGTGATCCCGTTGGCGCCGAGGACCTGGCGGGCGGTCCGCGCGACGTGCAGGGCGGCATTGACGTTCGCGAGCTTGCCCATGCTCACCTGCTCGGGCGCCAGCCGGTGGGCGTCCTTCAGGCGTCCGAGGTGCAACGCCAGCAGCGCGCCGCGGTTCACCTCGGTGGCGATGTCGGCGAGCTTGGACTGCTGCAGCTGGGTGGCGGCGATCGGTCGGCCGAACGCGATCCGCTCGCGGCTGTAGGCCAGCGCGGCCTCGAAACAGGCGCGCGCGGCGCCGATCGCGCCCCAGACGATCCCGTAGCGCGCCTCGTTCAAGCAGGACAGCGGGCCGCGCAGCGACGTCGCCTCGGGCAGCAGCGCTTCGGCCGGCAGGCGTACGTCATCGAGCAGCAGCTCGGAGGTGATCGACGCGCGCAACGACAGCTTGCGGTGGATGTCCTGCGTGGTGAACCCCTTCGTTCCCTGCGGGACGAGGAAGCCGCGGACGCCCTCATCGGTGGCGGCCCAGACGACAGCCACGTCTGCGACCGAACCGTTCGTGATCCACATCTTCTGGCCGTGCAGCACCCAGTCTGAGCCGTCGCGGCGGGCGCGGGTGCGCATGGCCCCGGGGTCCGAACCGGCGTCGGGCTCGGTCAGGCCGAAGCAGCCGATCGCGTCGCCGGAGGCCATCGGTGGCAACCAGCGCAGCTTCTGTTCCTCCGAGCCCCAGCGATGGATCGCGAACATCGCCAGCGAACCCTGGACCGAGACGAGGCTGCGCACACCGCTGTCACCGGCCTCCAGCTCCATGCAGGCCAGGCCGTAGGCGGTCGCCGAGGCGCCGGCGCAGCCGTAACCCTCGAGGTGCATGCCCAGCACGTTCAGCGCACCGAGCTCGCGCGCCAGCTCGCGCGGCAGCGTGCCCTCCTCAAACCAATCGCCGACGTGCGGGACGACGCGGTCGGCGACGAACGCCCGCACCACATCCCGGATGTCCCGCTCCTCGTCGGACAGCAGCGAGTCGACATCAAGGAAGTCTTCGGGCCGGACGCTTGCCATGGTGATCTCCTGGTCGTGGGATTAACGTCATTCTTCACGAACCGATGACCAGTGCTCTACATCAACTGCGGATCCTCGACTTCTCGCGGGTCCTGGCCGGGCCGTTCGCGACGATGATGCTGGCCGACCTCGGCGCCGAGGTGACCAAGATCGAGCGGCCGGGGATCGGCGACGAGACACGCACGTGGGGCCCGCCGTACGACAGCCAGGGCCAGGCGACGTACTTCGACGCGGTCAACCGCAACAAACGCAGCGTCGTGCTCGATCTCGGCGACCGCGACGATCTGGCGCGGGCGCTCGAGCTGGCGCTGGGCGCGGATGTGCTGGTCGAGAACTTCCGCGCCGGGCTGCTCGACGGGCTGGGCCTGGGTTACCGGTCGCTGCGGGTCCAGAACCCAGGGCTCGTCTACTGCTCGATCACGGGCTTCGGCAGCGCTGCCGGCGGCGCTGGGCTGCCCGGCTACGACCTCCTGGTGCAGGCCGTCGGCGGTCTGATGAGCATCACCGGCGAGCCCGGCGGCGAGCCGCAGAAGGTCGGGGTGGCGGTCGTGGACGTCCTGACGGGGCTGTTCGCGACCGTCGGCATCCTCGCGGCGCTGAGACACCGCGAGATATGTGGCGACGGACAGCTGGTCGAGGTCGACCTGCTCAGCAGCCTGCTGGCGGCGCTCGTCAACCAGGGCTCCGCCTTCACGGCCGGGGGCGTCGTGGCGCAACGGATGGGAAGCGCGCATCCGAGCATCGCGCCATACGCGTCGTACGCCACGGGCGACGGTCAGCTGGTGCTGGCGGTGGGCAACGATCGCCAGTTCCAGGCCCTATGCGAAGTCCTGGGCGCACCGGAACTGGCGCGGCGCGACGGCTACACGACGAACCCTGAGCGTGTCGCGAACCACGACAAGCTCGGAACCGAGCTCGAAGGACTGCTCGCCACGCGCCCGGCGGCGGAGTGGGCGCCCCAGCTGACGGCCGCGCGTGTGCCCGCCGGCGTCGTCAACGACATCGCCGGCGCTTTCGCGCTGGCGCAGTCGCTGGGACTCGAGCCAACCGTCGAGCTGCCCGGCGACGACGGGACCAGCGTGCGACTCACGCGCAACCCGATCAGCCTGTCGGCCACACCGGCGCGTTACACGAGCGCCCCGCCGCGGCTGCCGGATCGGCGCTAGCTGCGCCCGCGGGCCTTGCGAATCGCTTCGAGGCGCTCCCACTGGACCGCCTCGGCATCGTCGGGCTCGTAGAAGTGCGCCCCCGCGGCGGCGGGCGGCATCAGCTCCTGCGGCGAGACGTGGCCTGGGCGAGCGTGCGGGTAGTCGTAATTGCCCTCGGCACGATTGGCCGAGCGCAGGTAACCGGGCGGCGCCTGGGCGCCGTGGGCTTTGATGTAGTCACGGGCGGCGCTGATCGCGCGCTTGGCGCCGTCGGACTTGGGCGCCAGCGAGAGGTAGATCGCGCATTGGGCGAGGGCGAACTGGGCCTCCGGCAAGCCGACGTGCTCGACCGCGGCAGCGGCGGCGGTCGCAACCACAAGCGCCTGGGGGTCGGCATTGCCGATGTCCTCGGATGCGAGGATCACCATCCGCCGCACGATGAAGCGGGCGTCCTCGCCGCCCTCGAGCATCACCGCCAGGTAGTACAGCGACGCGTCGGGGTCAGAGCCGCGGGTGGCTTTGATCCAGGCCGAGATCGTGTCGTAGTGGTTGTCGGCCTGACGGTCGTAGGCGATCAGACGGCCCTGCAGGGCGTCGGCGATCCCCTCGACCGTGACCCGCCCATCCTTCCCGGCCGCCTCGGCCGCCAGCTCGAGTCCGTTCAGAGCAGCACGCGCGTCGCCTTCAGTCCACTCCGCGGCGTACGCGAGCGTGTCGGCGTCGACGCGTTGGGGATCACCGACTTCGCCGTTCTGCACGGCGCGATCGAGCAGCGTGCGGACGTCCTCGGTGCTCAGAGACTCGAGCTCGTAGACGCGGGTGCGCGACAGCAACGCCGAGTTGACCTCGAAGTACGGGTTCTCGGTGGTCGCGCCGATCAGTGTCACCAGACCCTCCTCGACCGCCGGCAGCAGAGCGTCCTGTTGGGCTTTGTTGAAGCGATGAATCTCATCGAGGAAAAAGACGGTCGCGACCTCCATCTTGCGGCGCTCGCGGGCGCGTTCGATCACGGCGCGCACCTCGGCGCGCCCCGCCTGCACCGCGCTCTCCTCCTCGAACGCCGCGCCCGAGGCGTTGGCGACTATCCGCGCGAGCGTCGTCTTGCCGGTCCCGGGCGGACCGTGCAGGATCATTGAGTGCGGGTGCCCGGTCTCGATCGCGCGCCTTAGCGCCGAGTGCTCACCGAGCAGGTTGCGCTGCCCGACGAACTCGTCGAGCGTGTGGGGGCGCATGCGGGTCGCCAGCGGGGCGGCAGGCCGGGCGGCGGGCCGGGCGTCGGGCCGGGAGGCGGGCCGGGAGGCGGGCCGGGAGGCGGCTGCGGAAGCCGACTCGGGCGGCGGCGCCGCGGGCTCAGGCGCGTCGTCGAAGAGACGTTCCATAACGGAAGTATCACCAGCGGATAGGCTGACGCAATCGCGCAGACCGACTCACTCGCGCAGCGCGCCGCCCAGAACATCAATCATCCGCTGACAAGGGCGTTGCTGACCCTGACCTTCACGACGGGACTCGTCGACGGCGTCAGCTACCTCGGACTGGGGCCGGAGCCGGGGCCGGGGCCGGGGCCGGGGGGGGGTTTAAAGACCTACGGCCCGCCATGAGGCGGGCCGCAGGTACAGCTGAATCGGTGCGGACGCTTACGCCGCCTGGCGAAGCGCCGCCATGTCGGGGTTGCGCGAGAGCGCGCTAAGCGCCCGGCGCTCCAGCTCACCGGCCTGCGAGGTCGTGATGCCCAGCTCGGCGCCGGTCTGGCGCACGGTGCGGGGCTCGTCACCGCCGAGACCGAAACGCAGCTGGATCACGTTGCGCTCCATCTCGGGCAGCTTCGCCAGAACTTCGGCGACCTGAGCGTCACGCCACTTATCCTGGGCGTGCTCCTCAGGCAGACGCTCGCTGCTCTTGAGCAGATCGCCAAGCGCGGTCTCGCCGTCGTCGCCGACAGGTTGGTCGAGGCTCGTGATCGCTGCGGCCAGCTCACGCACCTCAGTCACCTGGTCGATCGGGAGCTCGGTGACGGCTGCGACCTCCTCGTCGGTGGGCTCGCGGCCAAGCTTGAGGGCCAGCTCGCTCTCGACCTTGCGGACCTTGACCTGACGCTGGGCGACGTGAACCGGAACGCGAATCGTGCGTCCCGAGTTCTGCAGCCCGCGCTGGATCGCCTGACGGATCCACAGGGTGCCGTAGGTTGAGAACTTGAAGCCCTTGCGCCAGTCGAACTTCTCGACCGCGCGGATCAGGCCGAGCATGCCCTCCTGCACCAGGTCCTCCAGCGGGAGGCCGTGACCCTGGTAGCGGCGGGCCTGTGCGACGACCAGTCGCAGGTTTGCGTTGATCATCCGGGTCTTCGCCTCGAGGTCACCGCGCTCGATCAGCTTCGCAAGCTCGATCTCCTCGGCGGCCGTCAGCAGTTCGTGGGTGCGAGCTTCACGGAAGAAGAGCTCGAGGGACTCCATCGAGCCGTCCAGTACCGGCGTCGCCGCGCGACGTCGTGGCGTACGCGCGCTCAGCGCGGTACCGCGACGCTCGCGGCTGCCGGCGACCCGCTGGGTGGCGGTGGCGCTGGTACGGCGCGTGGTGCGCCCGGTCTCCTTCTCAGTGTGCTCGCCGCGAATGCGGCTTACAGGTGTCATGTGCTCTTCTCTGTTCTTTTCGTTCGCTAATTTGAAGATAATCGAATTATACGTCCACGTAAGGTTTTGTCAAGGTCCAGCCGCCCCGCTCGACCCTCGTGTGAGCAAGCGCACACTGGGCACTCAAAAGCGACTTCGGCGTTTGGTCTGATCAATTCCCCGTACGCCTCTTCAGAACACTCGACGCACTCCAGTGATGCGTAAGTGCTGATTAAGAACTCACGAAGAGGCGCGGCGAGACTACGCCACCAACCGATTCGCAGACGTCTCGGTCTGTCTCGAAACCGGGGCACGGAGCGTACCCCGGGTTTCGAGACAGACCGTCCGAATCCTCGAAAATACGCCGGCGGGGGCGATTCGTTACACGCCGACAGTGATTCGCACAGCTATACGCCGGCGGTGAACTCGACGCGCTGCTCGGAACTTCCGAGTACGCAATCGAGCAGGCCCGGAAAACGCGTGTCGACGTCGTCGCGACGGAGTGACACGAGCCGCTGCACGCCCTCGCTGCGGGTGTAGGTCAGACCGGCGTCGCGCAGCACACGCAGATGATGCGTGAGCGTCGACTTGGAGACGGAGACCTCGAGCCTGCCGCAGGAGAGCTCGTCGTGGGCGCCGAGCAGACGCACGATCTCGAGCCGGACGGGGTC
>Ga0307372_10011204_pt1 | contig 12013 bp, 18 predicted proteins | sample OX1MG_FD_202533 | JGI IMG/M metagenome (GOLD analysis project Ga0307372, IMG submission 202533) | Soil microbial communities from Risofladan, Vaasa, Finland - OX-1 | ecosystem: Environmental > Terrestrial > Soil > Coastal area > Acid sulfate soil | place: Finland: Risofladan, Vaasa | collected...
ATTTTCAGCCGGCGATAGCCGCGGGACAGGCCGGGGCGGCGTCTTCAAAAATGCCGCGCGATCAGCTAAACCGTCAAGATCTCCGCGCGTGCGCGCCCGTAGCTCAACTGGACAGAGCATCAGACTTCGGATCTGAGGGTTGGGGGTTCAAATCCCTCCGGGCGCAAAGGGTTTTTCCCGGTTGGCGCATGGTTTGACAGCCATTTTGACAGCCATTGGCATCGGAACCGCGCGCAAAGCGGTATCGAGCTCGGGGTCATCGGATGCGGGATTGACGCCTTCGCCGATGGTGCCGGGGGCTCGGACGGGCAAGGCTGTCAACATTCTCATCCAACATTCTCAAGATTTCATTGAGAATGTTAGATATCGTCCATATGGAATATGGGTGAAACTAACATTCTCACGACTTTCGTATGTCGTGAGAACCTTACACGCGACGAAAATGCCGATCTGCGAACAAAAAACCCAACAAATATGGGGCTATTCCTCGGGAGCGGCGATATTTCGTCCATACCGTGCGCTGGCGTGATCTAAACCCGGTCTACGCCAACGGCGTTCATCTTCTCGGCAAGGCGCCGCTTCATCGGTTCGGTCCAATGCCCGTACAGGTCCGCGGTCGTGGCGATGGTGCTATGCCCGGCCAGCCGCGATACAGAGAACAACTCCGCGTCTTGCTCAAGCAGCGCCGTGATCGACGTATGGCGCAAGTCGTGGATGCGCGTCGTGGCGGGCAATCCGGCCTTGGCGAGTATCCGCTTGAATTTATCGTGGAGCAGTCGGGGCTCGAACGGCCTGCCGATCGTGTTGGGGAAAACAAGTCCCTGGTCATGCCATACGGCGCCGGCCGCAAGGCGCTGCTTCGCCTGAACTATGCGATGAAATTCAAGCGCACGGGCAACATCGTCGGGCATCGGGATGGTGCGCCGCGATTCTTCGGTTTTGGTCGGACCGGCCGCGAGTGGCTGGCCTTTGATGCGCTGGATCGCACGCTCGATTTTCATCGTGCGGGCGGCGAGATTGAAATCCCTCCATTGCAGCCCGAGGCATTCGCCACGGCGCAACCCGCATCGCACAAGCACGCGCAAGAGCACTTCCAGCCGGGTTCCTACGGCCGCAGCGAGCATCCGCTGTACCTGCTCCGCATCCAATGGGTTGATCTTCGGTTTGCGGCGCCCTTTGCCGTTAAATAATAGCTTCTTCCCGGCCGCTGCGTTCGAGACGATTTGATTACCCTCGACGGCCTGGTCCAAAGCTTGTCGCAGGACTCCGCGTATATGGCGGACGGTCGTGGTCGAAAGGCCCGCGCGGCTGCGGTTGTTCAAAAACGCCTTCACCGCGTCGGGCGTAAGCTTGGAAAGCTGCATCCGTCCGATCGCTGGCGCGAGATGGACGCGCACGATTGCTTCGTAGTTTTGCCACGTCCGGATCCGGATGCCGGGCTGATCTCCGACTTCAATTACGCCCGACGCGGGGCGGATGCTCTCAAGCCACGCCGCGAGGTGCTGCCCGGCTGTGACGCGTCCCCTGGGCGTGGTCGCGCCGTGATTACGCGCATCGATCGCGCCGGCGAGGATGGCCGCGACTTCGGCGCGTGATCGGCCATACCACGATTTGCGCCGGCGCTTGCCGTCGATCCAGCCGAGATCCATCATCGCGCACCAACGTCCGTCTTTGCGCCGCGAGATTGACCCTTCATTGTTGCCGCGTGTTCGTCGTGGCATATCAATTACCTCCATTCGGGCAGTCGCTGAAATTGCAAACCCAAAGCCGGTCGGCGCTCCAGACGCGCCCGCATTTCACGCACTCGGGCTTTGCGCTCGGATGCCTGACATCGTTATGGCGCCGCAGATCCGCGCACTGGCGGGAACAGTCCTTCTGATCCTTGCGTAGCGCCAGAAATAGCCGCGAGCACGTTGAGCGAGTGCGGCGATATCTCGCGCGGCAGATCCGTAGGCGCTCGAGGTTGAGCTCGCCAAGGATCGCGAGCAGCGCGGCGCTGATATCCCGATGCTCGATGGTGATGCGGCCGTTGGCTCCGACGCTGATTCTATCACGCGATGCCACCATATCCGCCGAAGGCACGCCGATAGCGAACGGGCGCGGGTCGTGGTGCGCCTGGGCGAGCGCGATGCGCCAGAGCGCCGCGCGCACGATCCAGAGGGTTGCAACGAGATGCTCCACGTCCATACAGACGGCCGCCGGGCTGAACTGATCGGTTGGTCCGATCAGAACCTGCACCGCGGCTGCGACGGTCGGATGAGGGAACGCATCGCGGGCGCGAATCCATAGCGCGAGCAGCGCAGCGGGCATCCGGGGCAGGCCGCCATCGGGATAGGGTGCGCGTTCGAGCAGCGCCGGGTTGGCGGCGACGGAAGCCATCGCGCGGCGGATATCGTTCAGCGAACTTAACGTAGAACGACGTTCTACGAATGGCGTCGGCAGGTTGGCGAACTCAATCAGACGGGCGAGCGCGCGATCGGACGTGGCGATCCGGCGTGCGCTGGAAGCATGAAGACGGCTGGCGGCTGGCGATTTATTTGTCATGCTTCTAACTGTGTTTTGCGGTTCAACCCGAAAATTTTACGGCACGCGATATTTCGGGCATAATGCTTGTTATATCGCGTTGGTCGCCGAACAGCCCATACACAAGAGGATAGCAAAAGAAATGAATCAAAGCAAGACAAGCTTGATCGTTGAAGATTCGCGGACGCGGGCTTTGTCCGTTGTCGAAGTTGCCGCCGAGCTCGGGGTGTCCGAACAGCTTGTCCGCCTGGAGATTCGGCGCGAGCAACTCAAAGCGTCAAGGTTCGGGCGGCGTATCGTGATCCGCCGCGAAGACTTAGACGCTTACTTGGCCGCGCGGGTGATCCGATGATCGAAGAGGTTAAGGCGATTTTCGTCACCCCGGCCGTCGCCGCGAAGATGCTGGGGATGAGCCGCTCCAAGATTTATGAATTGCTCCGCGCTGGCGTCATCCCGTCGCGAAAATTCGGCGCGGCGATCCGCATCCCGGTGCGGTCCCTCGAACGGATGGCGATCGCGGCGGATAAGGTTCAGGACGAGGGCGCCCGTGGCTGATCCGATTCTCGAATTTCGCGCGGCGATGGCCGACGCGGAGCTTGCGTGCGACACCGATATCGTCGCCGACGGCAGGTTGCACCGCTTTCACGCGCCGGGCGACGGCGCTGGCGATAAGGCCGGCTTCTATGTCCTGCACCTCGACGGGATAGCGGCCGGTGCGTTTGGCTCTTGGCGCACGAATCCCGAGGCGATCAAATGGCGCGCGGATGGCGGCGCCGACTTCGATCCAAAGCAGATCGCGGCGATGGCGAAGCAAATTCGATCGGCTCGCGCGGCTCGCGATAAAGAGCTCGCAGGGCAGCACGCCGAAGCCGCCGAGCGTGCGCGGGTGGTTTGGTCCGAGGCGAAGGATGCGGATTCGGATCATGGTTATTTATGCGCGAAGCGTGTCGGTACTCACGGCCTTAAGGAAGTGAACGGCAGGCTGCTGGTTCCTCTATACATAGATGACGCGCTGGCGTCCCTCCAGTCGATCGATGAGCAGGGCAAAAAGAAATTTGCCGCGGGCGGCAAGGTAGCTGGCGGCTATTATCGCATCGGCGGCGAACCGAGCGATCCGATCTATATCGCTGAGGGCTTTGCGACGGCGGCATCGATCTATGAATCCATCGACGGCGCGGCGCCGGTCGTGGTCGCGTTCTTCGCCGGGAACCTGCTCCCAGTGGCGGAAGCCCTACGAAAAAAATACCGCAAGGCCACGATCGTCATCGCGGCCGACAACGACGCGAAAACGGCGGACAATCCGGGTGTCACCTTCGCACGCAAGGCGGCAGAGGCAGTCCGCGGGCGAGTGGCTATCCCGATCCTCAAGTCCGATCCGGCTGCAAAGTGCGACTTCAACGACATCGCGCGGATCGACGGCGCGGATGCCGTCCGCGCCATACTCGAACGGGCGCGCGGGCTGCTTGGGGTGTCGGCAGCGTCGATCGTCGTGGTTCCGACGAGATGGGATTGGTGGCATCGGTTCCCGTCCGGCGAAGTCATCATGATCGACTCCGATCCGAATCTGGGCAAAACCACGCTCGTGACGGACTTAGCAGCGCGTAAGTCGCGCGGCCTTGCTTGGCCTGACGGCGAGCCGTGCGACGCGGGCAACGTGATCATCGTCTCGGCCGAGGACAGCAACAACACCTTGGTCGGACGCCTGAAAGCCCATGATGCTGATCTTTCTCGAATCCGGATCGTCTCGGGCAACTTCCAGCGTGACGGCGCTACACAAGTCTTGACGCTACCCGAACACGCGGGGGAACTTGAAAAAATCATCCGCGCTGACAAAGCGCGGTTGATGTTCATCGATCCGTTGACGGGCATAATTTCGGAGAAAGTCGATTCGCATCGCGATTCGTCGGTGCGGCGCGTGATGGGTGTGATTAGCCACCTTGCGCAATCGACGGGATGCACCATCATATGCATTAGGCATTTAACGAAGCAGGCAGCGATCGAGAACGCGCTCTACCGCGGCGGCGGCAGCATCGCGATTATCGCAGCGGCGCGCGCGGGCTTCATTCTCGGCTTCGATCCGAATGATAAGGCGCCCGTCGCGGAGCGCGCCCGCATCTTCGCGCATCTGAAATACAACCTCGGGCCGCAAACGCCGTCCTTGGCGTTCCGTATCCGCGCTGCCGAGGGTGAGAGTTTCGCTCGCGTGGAATGGATCGAGGGCGGATCGACGTTGACACCTAACGAACTGCTTCTTGCGCCTGCGAAGCCGCGGAATACAGACGCGCTGAACCGCGCCGTTGATTTTCTTAAACTCGAACTAAAGCCGGGACAGCGGCGATCGACCGAACTCGAAGCCGCGGCCGATGCTGCGGGGATTTCTACAAGCACATTCGAGCGCGCTCGCAAGAAGTTGAAAACTGTCTCATTCCGGGTTGAAGGGGTGTGGTACACGAGTCTGCGAAATAGCAATTCATCAAAGGAGATTTAGTCGTGGAGATCGAGAAACTACTCACTGATGCGGAAACCGCGGGGGTCGCGATATCGCTGACCGCCGACGGCAAGGTCCGGGTGGATGGCACCGCAGCCGCAGTGCGCGAGATTGCGAAGCGGGTGAAACCGATGCGCGCCGCGGTGATTGAGTACCTAAAGCAAGTACCGCAACCGAACGCGCCTACGCCCGCGCCCGGAGGCGACGCGCAAGCGTCTGAGAGCATTGAAGTCGAGCAGGATGAATCGCCCGGATTCGCAGTCTGTCCGCGGTGCGGGGAACCGCTCCTGGCGCTATCGCCGGAAATCCAAGTCGCGAACGTCGAAAGATGGCAGCGTACCAATTCGAGTTATTACTGGTGGGCGGAATCGCAGCTCGCACGCCTGCGCGAGCACCTGTCCGCGAACCCAGACGACGTGGTTATCCTGCCGGGTTTTGCACATTCCCTCAACGTCCGGCGCCCCGACGGATCGGTATATACGTGGTTCAGAGTGAAGTGAGATGGGAATCGCAATCCAATCGCGAACATCACCGAAGCCGGCCGCGCCCGTCGTGCTCGCGTTTAAGAATGGCGGCGAATATGAGCTCGCATGGCCGTGTCCCTATTGCGGCGCGGATGGGCATCGTCACGCGGCGCGCGGGCTGAACGTTGCGCCATGCGGCAAGGGCGTTTATCTGGTGCGCTGGTGCGGCGGCAAGATTTGCAACTGAGCGAGGGATCGAGCAAATGAAGATAGACCAATTGAATCTATCATTTCCGCAGGGCGATCCGCTGAGCCAACTCGGGCCGCGAATCGCGATCGAAGGCGCGGCGCTGATCAATCTCGATCGCCAACGTGTCTCCGCGCAAGTTTGGCCGAGCACCGACGCGCCCGACCCGACCACTGGGTTTGGCTACTTCTACGTCTGGGTACTATTCACATCCGGCCGTTGGCGCGAACGCGGCAAAAAGCACATCAAGCGCATTAGGGTGTTGGACGGCCCCGCTTCCGTTGACGCTACCAAGCGCCCGATTCGCCTCGATTATCTCGCGCGGACCCTCGATCGTATGTATTCCGCCTGGCGATCACTGACATGGCAGCCGTGGGACGTGAAGCCCCTGGATTACAACCTCATGCTCTACACCTGTCGCGAGCAATGGTTTAGCGAAGAGGTGCTCGGGAAAGAATGGAACCCGCCGGTGCCAGAAACGAAGGGTCCGGAAAGCGCATGAACCGGCGCGCCTTAGTATCACCCGCGACCGAAAACGCTGAAGTTTGGCACGCGCGCGATCTGCTACATCGATAAACGTATGCGACTTCGCCTCATACTACTGATCGCTCTGCTCCTTGCCGCGCCCGGCGTCGCACGCGCGACGCAAATGGCTATCGGGACGGCGGTCGCGCCGCAGATAATGGTATCCCACGCCGATGTTTCGCTGACCGCGAACGCAAGCGCGGTAACGTTGCTACCCACGAATCTCGATCGGGTGGAAGCACTTTGCCGGATGGTGCCCGGTCAAACCTCAACGAATGTCCTACGCATCGGGGATTCCACAAGCGCCGCGTCCACTGGCTATCCCATGACGGTGGGAGACGCGATTACCATGTACGAAACCGCGCCTGTCTATGGCTATTCGACCACGGGCGCAACCGTAAATTGCTCCGAAACTGTGAGGCCGCGATCATGATCGAAATCGAGAAATTCAACCCGGAAATCGACCAAATAGCGGGCCCGTTCGCCGAGCGCATCAAAACCAAGGTCGGGCGCATATGCAGTCGCGAACTCGCAACGCTCGATGTCGCATTTCACGACAAACTGTCACGACAACCGCTGTCGGAACTGCAACGTCGCGTTTCCCTCGCGTTCGATAACTTCAAGCTCGATCAGATTCCGGATGCAATCGCAGACTTCGCGCGCGAGCTTCGCGCCGCGGTGATACGTGAAAAAGCGACTAACCCGGCGCTCCGGCCCTGGAGCGCGGAGGACCAGATCAAGCAGAACATCAACGCGCTGAACGCGCTGAACTGGAATGGCAACGAGTGCGCCGAAATCCAGCGCATGCTTACGCCGGGCGACGTGATCGCTCGCATCGGGCTACGCCAGATCGAGCTCGCGTCCGGAGTTGTTCTCACGCGCGGAGATCTTCGCGCACACAGGCTCGAACGGCGCCCGCGCGGCGTCACGCCGCCTGATGCTGAGTTTTTGGCGTTGGAGTTCACGAGCGACGCCGCGCTCGATGACATCGAGCAATCCGAACGGATCGCGAAAGACAAAGCCCGACGATATCAGAGCGGGCCGCCCGAGCTAATCGGGCATGTTATCCCTGGACTCGAAGAGTAAGAGGTAAGAGAAAATGAAAGGAATCTTCATCGGCGGCAGAGGCTATCACATGACTGAGGTGTCGCCCAACGCCGTCACGATGTCTCGCGAAGAGCGTGAAATTTGTCGAATGACGGGCTGCTCGATCGCAGCGTTCACGAAAGCCCGCGCCAAGCGGCTGAGCGGAATCGATCCGGTCACGGGAAAGGCTATTCCCGACGTGACTGCGCAGCCTGGACTCGCGCCGTTTCCGAGCGAAGATGTCGGCGACGGTGAGGACGATCCCGATGACGATCCCGTCGAGCGGGCGTTGCGCACCGCGCCGATGCGCGTGCGCTTTCCGGCAACGATCACAGAAAGGCACCCCGACGGCCGCATCACGCGGCGGAAAGCGGAGCGGTGAAACATCGAGGTAAATTCAAATGCACTGGACGCAACAACTACATAATGTCCCGAAACCCGGATCGCCTGCTGCGATCAACGCGATCACGTCGGCGACGGTAATCGGCGATTTTGCCGATGACGCGAACGGTGCCGCGCACCTATCAGCCGCGAAGTCGGCCGCCAATGCGGCAGTCGCCGGACTGACCGGCGCCGCAGCGATGGTCGATGTCAGTATCAGCGTCGTGTGCGACAACAGTCCCGCGATCGCGGGCAGCTATGCTGCGGGCACGCGAATCTCGATCGACGTGGTTGAAAAATATTAATCAACATATTGCCGTTCGGCGCGGGTCGCTCCAGTCGCCGGACGGCACGCTGGGGCAAACGTGGTTAGTGGTTTTCCCACGTGGATCGGGCGGTCTCGCGCCCGCTCGATCCCGCCCCGGCACCAAATAGCCAATGAGTAACATCACAGTCACCACACCGCGCGCGCCGACACGAAAGCGCGATCAGCAAGTACGCCGGATAATCCGCCGGCTGCGCACGCTCGCGCCGCACCTGGATAATCCGGTATTTTTGCCGACGCTGCAATCGTTCGCTCGCGTGAGCCTGATGCTCGAGCGCGGATACGCATTCCTTCGCGCGGCCGACGTGGTGGGCGATGATGGGGAGATTCGATCAAGCTACGATTCCGTGCGCCGGATGGCGGAAACCGCCGCGCGGCTGGCGAAAGAGCTCGGGCTGACCCCTTCGACCCTGCGCGCGATGTCCCGCGAGCGTCCCGTTGATCTCGCGGCGAGCTTCGTAGAGCACGATAATGGCGGCGACCAATAAGCTTACGCGATGGAAGTCCGATCCGGTCGCGTTCATCCGCGACGTATTGATCGATCCGGAATCCGGGCGCCCGTTCGAGCTCTACGCTGCGCAAGAACGATTCCTTCGCGAGGCCTTCACGCCAACGGATGACGGCCGACTACCCTATCCTGAAGCAATTTTTTCCTGCCCGAAGAAAAGCGGAAAGACCGCGACGGCCGCGATGGCTACTCTGTTTGTGATCGTCGCCCTGGGCGGACCCTATGCCGAGGGCTACTGTGTCGCGAACGACTTCGATCAAGCCCAAGGCCGCGTGTTTCAGGCGATCGGTCGAATCATCGAGGCGAGCCCGCTGTTACGAGACTCCGCCAAGATCACGGCGAACCGGATCGAGTTTCCCAGTACCGGCGCCATGATAACCGCCATCGCGTCCGACTTCGCCGGTGCCGCCGGCTCGAACCCGACGATCACCGTCTTCGATGAATTGTGGGGATATACGTCCGAACGTTCGCAGCGGCTATGGGACGAAATGATCCCGGTCCCGACGCGCAAAGTGAGTATCCGGCTCACTACGACGTATGCGGGTTTTGAATCTGAATCGGAATTGCTCGAAGGGTTGTATAAGCGCGGCCTGCAGGGCGACGAAATCGCGCCGTCCCTCTATCGACAGCCCGGACTTCTCATGTTCTGGTCGCATACGCCCGTCGCACCCTGGCAAACGGCCGACTGGCTATCGCAGATGCGCGGGCAGCTTCGCCCAAATGCGTATCTACGGCTGATCGAGAATCGATGGGTCACTTCAGAATCGACTTTCGTTCCGGTCGAGTGGTGGGACGCCTGCGTCGATCCCGAAGCGCATCCCGAACTCGCGGACCCACGGCTATCTGTGTGGTGTGGCGTCGATGCTAGCGTGAAACGCGACAGCACCGCGATTGTGTGCGCCACCTTCGACACGACAGCGAAAAGGCTCCGCCTGGTGTGGCATCGCGTGTTCCAACCGTCCGCGGCCGATCCGCTCGACTTCGAGGCGACGATCGAAGGCACGCTGCTCGATCTGCGGCGACGGTTCAACGTGCGCGAGGTCCGCTTTGATCCGTGGCAAATGCAAGCCGTCGCGCAACGCCTAACAGCCGCCGGTTTGCCGATGATTGAATTCCCGCAGAGCGTGCCGAATTTAACGGAAGCGAGCACGAATCTCTATGAAGCGATCAAGGGCCAAAATCTGATCGCATATCCCGATGATGATGTCAGACTGGCCATTTCCCGATGCGTAGCGATCGAAACCGCGCGCGGATGGCGTATCGCGAAAGAAAAAGCCAGCCACAAGATCGACGTGATCGTCGCGCTCGCTCAAGCTGCCCTGGGCGCTGTGCGGCAGGGACAGGCGGTGACCGAATACGCTTTCTTGCCCGTCCCGCGATCTGTGCCGAGTACCGGCGGCATATCCGGCGCCGGCTGGGGCGGACACGATGATGCGGCCGACGATGCCCGCGCGGATGCGCGGCGTGCATCCGCGATCATGCGCGCGCGGCGATCAAGGTGGGCGGCATATTAATGAACGTGCTCAAAGAAAAACGCGAGCGGCGCATGCGTCGCAAGTTAACGCGGCAATGCTGCCCGAAGTGCCTTGCGGAACCGCTGCCGAGTTTCGTGTGCTGCATTCCCGACTGCCCGCGCGTGCTCGTCGAGATGCGGCGATCGCGCCGCGCGTGGGAATTTCCCGAAGAACATACTCAGAAACAAGGTGAATGAAATATGAGATATTTTGTAGGTAATTTACCCTGGGCAACGACGACCGCGCAGTTGCTCGAGCTGTTTAACCCGTTCGGTTGCACGGCGGCCGAGGTCATCGCCGAGGCCGGCAGCGGCCGCGCGCTCGGCTTTGGGTTCGTCGATATCCCCGACGACCGCGCGGATGCGTGCCGCGCGGAAATGGACGGTCGTATGTACGCCGGCCGCGCGCTCAAAGTGCAGCCTGCACGTCCGCGGCGGGGATGAGCGGTGCGGATCAAGATCCGGAACCTCTCGCGATCGACGACGATCGGCGACCTCGAGCGCCTGCTCGCGCCATTCTTTGCGACCGAAATTTACATCGCGCGCGACGATCGCGAAGCCGCGCGAGGCTTCGGCTACGCGACGATTCCGGACGATCGCGCGGATGCGGCTATCGCCGCGCTCGACGGCATCGAGCTTCTTGGCCGACGGCTCGAGATCGTGCCAGCGAAATCGCCGCGCTGGGCGGCGTGATCAGACCGCTTTCGCGTTCCCATCCTCGATCGGCGCGAGCCGCTGCCGCAGCGCACGCGGGAATGCGCGGCGCAATAATTTCTCCGCATCCGCAAGTTCGTCAACCCAGTCGCCGCTTGTGTTGCGGCCTTCCTCTGACGGTAAGTAGCGAATTTGCTCGACGGCGTATAAGCACTCCGCGCGCTCCGCGACGCCTGGAGGCATTATTTCGCGCCAGTGCTCGGGTAGTTCGTCTATGCCGTAAATTTCGAGAATCGCACCGAGCTCGTCCGCCGCGGCTTTCGCGGTTCCTCGCGCGGGCAGTCCAAGAGCGCGCGCCGGGCCGGCTACCTCGCGGATTACCGCCTCGACTGCGCGCTGAACTGATCGCCTAAAGCCATCATTCTGTTTCATTGCCGTACCTCTGGCATGGTTTATTATACTTCACGCTGTCTAATGTCAAACGAACGGATAGTCACCGAAATAGCTACAGAATCTGGACTGGATATTGGTATAGAAACTGGCTATTCGGGTGTCGCGGCAGCGGACTACCGCCGTGCCGACGCCGCGTCTATAGCGCCCGAGATACCGATAGCCGCCCAAAGAATCCCGCCGGGCGTTTTAAGGCTCTCACAACAAAGAATTAGGGTGAGAATGTAGATTTCGTATATATCCCATATAGCTTATATCTAACATTCTCTCTGAGAATCTTGAGAATGTTGAGATGAGAATGTTGACAGCCAACTTGACAGCCAGAGAGTAGCAAAACGCGAATTTCAAAACGGTGTTTTTTCTCTGACAGCCACAGCACTTCCAAGCGCAGAATACACCCTAACACACTGGCGCACGCTGAAACCCTTGGCGGACAAGGTGTTCCCGAGCTATCCACTTGACGGTTGGACGCGGACGTAACGTGCGGACGCTATTGCGAACTGGCGCTAATACTTAGTCCGCCGAACTTCGGATCTGAGGGTTGGGGGTTCGAATCCCTCCGGGCGCGCCATTCCTTCCTCGATCGGATTTTCTTCAGCCTCTGCCCGCGATGTCGAGGGCGACTCCGCCGCAGGCGAGTTCCTATGCGCGGTGGGATGCGGAAACGCGGACGGGAGCGTGAACAAGCAGTGCGTGCGAGACAGAAGTGCCTTGAGGTCGAAGGTTCTTAAATCTGTCGAAATCGCTTCAAGACCTCTTGCGCTCTCTCCTGCGTCAGGCCGAGCAGCAGCAGGAACTGCTGAATCTCCGCATCGTTGACGGAAACAAATCGTCGCGAGGCTCCCGACA
>Ga0307372_10011209_pt1 | contig 12009 bp, 9 predicted proteins | sample OX1MG_FD_202533 | JGI IMG/M metagenome (GOLD analysis project Ga0307372, IMG submission 202533) | Soil microbial communities from Risofladan, Vaasa, Finland - OX-1 | ecosystem: Environmental > Terrestrial > Soil > Coastal area > Acid sulfate soil | place: Finland: Risofladan, Vaasa | collected...
GCCAGCGCGAGTACTACCTGAACGAGCAGGTCAAGGCGATCCAGAAGGAGCTCGGCGAGGGCGAGGAAGGCGCCGACCTCGAGGAGATGGAAAAGCGCATCCGGCGCGCGCACATGCCCAAGGAGGCACGCAAGAAGGTCGAGTCGGAGCTGAAGAAGCTCAAACTCATGTCGCCGATGTCGGCCGAGGCGACCGTGGTGCGCAACTACGTCGAGACGCTGGTCAATCTGCCGTGGAAGAAGAAGTCCAAGATCTCCAAGGAGATCAAGACCGCGCAGGCGATCCTGGACCGCGACCATTACGGACTGGAGAAGGTCAAGGAGCGCATCGTCGAGTATCTGGCGGTGCAGAGTCGCGTCGACACGATGAAGGCGCCGATCCTGTGCCTGGTCGGGCCGCCGGGGGTGGGCAAGACCTCGCTCGGCCAGTCGATCGCCAAGGCGACCAACCGCAAGTTCGTGCGCATGTCGCTCGGCGGCGTGCGCGACGAGGCGGAGATCCGCGGGCATCGCCGGACCTACATCGGTTCGATGCCGGGGAAGATCCTGCAGAACATGACCAAAGCCGGCGTCAGGAACCCGCTGTTCCTGCTCGACGAGGTCGACAAGATGGGCATGGACTGGCGAGGCGACCCGTCCTCCGCGCTGCTCGAGGTGCTCGATCCGGAGCAGAACAACACCTTCGTCGACCACTACGTCGAGGTGGAGTACGACCTGTCCGAGGTGATGTTCGTCGCCACGGCGAACACGCTCAACATCCCGCCGGCGCTCGCCGACCGCATGGAGGTGATCCGGCTGTCGGGCTACACCGAGGACGAGAAGCTGCATATCGCTACCCGCTACCTGCTGCCCAAGCAGATGAAGAGCAACGGCCTCGAGGACGGCGAGCTGGCGGTGAACGACCAGGCGATCCGCGACATCGTGCGCTACTACACGCGCGAGGCCGGGGTGCGCAGCCTCGAGCGGGAGATTTCCAAGATTTGCCGCAAGGCGGTCAAGCAGCTGATGACCGAGAAGAAGGAGGCCGAGGGCAAGGCGAAGCGGATCGCCGTCACGCCGCGCAACCTGGACAAGTTCCTCGGCGTGCGGCGCTACACCTTCGGCATGGCCGAAAAGCAGAACCAGGTCGGCCAGGTGACGGGGCTGGCGTGGACCGAGGTGGGCGGCGAGCTGCTCACGATCGAGACGGTGACGATGCCCGGCAAGGGCAAGACCATCACCACCGGCAAGCTGGGCGAGGTGATGCAGGAGTCGATCCAGGCCGCGCTCTCCGTGGTGCGCAACCGCTCGCGCAAGCTCGGCGTGCCGGAGGACTTCTACCAGAAGAACGACATCCACATCCACCTGCCGGAGGGCGCGACGCCCAAGGACGGTCCGAGCGCCGGCATCGGCATCGTGACCGCAATGGTTTCCGTGCTGACCGGAATTCCGGTGCGCGCGGACGTCGCCATGACCGGCGAGATCACGCTGCGTGGCGAAGTGCTGCCGATCGGAGGACTCAAGGAGAAGCTGCTCGCGGCGCACCGCGGCGGAATCAAGAAGGTCCTCATCCCGGAGGAGAACGTCAAGGACTTGGCCGAGATACCGGACAACATCAAGGGCAGGCTTGAGATCGTCCCTGTGAAATGGATCGACAAGGTGCTCGAGATTGCGCTCGAGCGACATCCCAAGCCGCTGCCCGAACCGGTGGAAGTCGGCGCGCTGCCGCAGGCCGAGGGCGACAAAGCGGGTCCGGTGGTCACTACGCATTAGGAACGGGGCGGCCTTGCCGGCGGCGCCACCGCGGACAAGGCGCGAATTTTTGGGTAAAGCTCAGCGAGCAGGTACGCGCAAGGAGGAGCGGTGAACAAAGCGGACATGATCGAGCAGATCGCTCAGGCGGCGGAAATCTCGAAATCGGCCGCCGAGCGCGCGGTCGACGCGATGGTCGGGGCAATCAAATCGAGCCTGAAGAAGGGCGACAGCGTGACGCTGGTAGGGTTCGGCACCTTCTACGCCGGCAAGCGCGCGGCGCGCACCGGGCGCAATCCGCAGACCGGAGCGGAAATCAAGATCGAAGCCGCGCAAGTGCCGAAGTTCCGCGCTGGAAAAGCCCTTAAGGATGCGCTAAACTGACGCGCTTTTTTTTGCGGCGCGTTGCCGAACGGGTGGCCGGAGGGTGCTTAGCTCAGCGGTAGAGCGTCGCCCTTACAAGGCGAATGTCGGGAGTTCGACCCTCTCAGCACCCACCAAAGGATCAACGCTGCATTGCGATGCAGCAGTACGCTGCCGCATCGCAATGCCTTACTTTCAGGAAAGCCGAAGGCAGTTCGTCCGGGCACGGAGTGGTAGTTCAGTTGGTTAGAATACCGGCCTGTCACGCCGGGGGTCGCGGGTTCGAGTCCCGTCCACTCCGCCAACTCTCTCAAGCACTTACCGCCTAAGCCTAGACCAGCGCCCCGGCGGACTGTGCCGAAAGTGTGCTTGGGAGGGCAAAAACTCTCGCCGCTTCCTCGGCTTGCTGCTTCGCGGTGCGTACAGTTGCCGCCGCTTTCCACTGCTCCGCGAGCTTCTCAGCGGTGGGCCGCAGGTCTTCGATGTAGAGGTGGGTGTAGTTGTCCATCGCACCCAGCCCCCGCACCGACCAGCCGCCTAGACGCGCCCGCATCTCCGCGCTGACCCCCAACTGTGCCAACCACGAGTTGCCGCAATGGCGCATCGTGTGGAAGGTAACAGTGGGCATCTCCACCGCGTCGCGTGCGTCCCGCCACGTCTTCGTTAGGACCTGAGTAATCCTGCTGCCCCGGTAGTGGAACACGTACTCTGGGTGGCGATCCTTGGCGGCGTTGCGTCGCTTCAGGATCTCCAGCGCGACCGAGTTGAGGGGAACGTAGATCGGCTTGCCCGTCTTGGTGAACCGGCCAGCGATTTGTACTGCACGCTTCTCCCAGTCGATCATCGACCACGTCAGGCCCGTCACGTTGCCGCGACGGTGGAGAGTCATTGCCGAATAAGCCGCCATGTCCGCCGAATGAGGTGGCAGCATCTCGCAAAGCCGTTGCACCTCATACGGAGTAGGGCACGCGTCACGCGGTAGACCCTCCTGGTACGTCTTGAGGACTGGGGCGCGGTTGCCCCATCCCCATTTGCGCTCGGCAGCGTTCAGGATCGTCTGGACCACCCGGACATACTTGTTGGCGGTCGAGTTGCACGAGGCGGGGCCGGATAGGTCCACCTTCCTGTGCTTCTCGATGATGCCGGCAATCATGTCTCGGGTGATCTTGTTCAGGTCCTTAACGTGCCGCAGATGGTCATCCCACCAGCGCAAACGCTGCTGCTCATCGTTCCAAGATTTCATCGAGGCGGCGACTTCCTTGAACCGCATCTCGACTGCCTCTTGCCATGTCCGCTTTGGCTTGACGCCCATGTACTCGCCGAGCCAATGGTCATGGCGCTTCTTCGATACTGCTGCTACTGCCTGCTCTAGATCGTCAGTCCCAGTGCTCTCGCGTACCCCCTTGATACGGCACCACCAGAATTTCGTTCCGGGGCGGCGAAAGAGGCCGTGTTTCTTCGCGAGTGCGTACTCCTTGCTGCTGAGTCCTTCGACCCAAGCGGGCATTCCTTCTGGCGCTGCTCCTGCTGCCTTTGGCATTGCTGGCCTCCATGATCTTTCTCGGAGTCCGGCAGTGCCAGCCGTGGCAGATCATAGGGGAAGCGCCACAGCTTGCCAACCTTGATGCCACCCAACTCCTTGGCATGTCTTCGCACCGTCTCCTCGCACACTGCGAGCTGTGCTGCCTTTTCGCGTAGAGAGAGATGCGGCTGTGTTGTGGTCATCTGATCGCGGGCATTGGCTTGCGCATCACGGCCCCGCCGTGTGCCGAGCGGTCGGCGGCCGGACTAGATGCCTTCCGGCGGGCTTCGTGGCCAGGGTCCCGATCGCCTTCGAGGCGGCAGGTGGGCTGGCCGGTTTGTGTTTGCGGCCGGACTTGCCCCGCAGGCGCTTGGAGACTTCGAGGCTTCCCTGGCAGGCGGGGCAGGTGTAGCGCGTAGCCCCTTCGTGCGCCTGGACCAACGTGTATGCGCGGCAGCGCGGCACACTGCATTGTGCTACGCGAATTGTGCCGTCGCTTTGCCTGAACAACTGCAACAGACGCCAGGCCCGATCTATCGGCATGCGCGGCCGACCCCACAGGCCGCAGTAGTGGGCATAGGCCGAAATAAACGCTTCTCTCGTTTCCTTGATCTGGGGCGCGAGACACTGGTAGAGCCTGATAAAGGTTGCGGCGTGTAGGCGCATCACTGGCGCGAAGTAGTAGTCGTTGCTTCTCGGTGTCTGCCCCGAGGGCGAGGAGCGTCCCGTGATCTCCTCGTAGAGTTGTCGCGCTTGGGGCAGCGACATGTCGAGGATCGCGGCGATAAGGCTTGCGCGCATGCCGCGTCGGATTAGCTCCGAGGCGAGCTGGCGGTGATGCACCTGGATTGAGCGATTCTTGATCATGGGGTAGGTGCCCTCGGAAGCGTCTTCAGGAACGCATGGAGCATGTGGTTTGCGTCCAGCGTGCCATCGGCCAGGCGCCGCCACGTTTGCTCGTCCGTGAAACGCAGCTGGGCGACCAAGCAATCGGAATCCACCACGGTCTGGAGGCTGCTATATGCAACCGTGCGTAGCGCCTCGACCACCGGCTGCTCGATTCCGAGAAGTAGGGATGCCGCCATGCAGCTTCTGGAGAGCCGAATGGCAAGGGAGATGTACTCACGGTTGAGCTGGCGGATTCGTTCCCGATCGGGTTTCTGGAGATCCAAGTTTTGGAGGTCCACTTGTGCCTCCTGATCTAGCGCCGCTTGGCCGATTTGACTTGAGGCTTCGCCCGAGTTCCCTGCTCGATCTGCGCGGCCAGCGTACGCAGGTGTTCGGCAACGCGGCGGCACTCGGCCTCGATGCGGGCATCGTTGCCGGCCATCGACAGCATGAGTGCCGCGGTGTACTTCGAGGCGAGCGCCTGAATGTCGGTGCGGAAGTTGACGAGCGCCTCGATGCCGGTCTGCGCGCGCGCGCGCTTATCCTGGAGGGCGGCGAACTCGCGCTGCGCTGCCTCCACGCCGGCCTGGGCCTTGGCGAGTTCGCCATCGACCTGGCGCAGGCGCTTTTCCTTGTCCTTGATAGCGGCCTCGACGGAAGCGTACCCGGGCGGGATTTTCGGGACTTCCCGCTCGATCACCTGTGGATTTTCCCGTAGCGAGGCGATCGTGTTTTGGAGTTCGGCGTGCTCCGCGCCGAGTTGCGTGAGCTCGTCCGTGGCGCTTTGCAGCGCCTGCGCAACGCGCTCGGACTGCTCCTTCTGGCGCAGCATGGTCAGTTCGAGCTGCTCGCACTTGGTGGTGCTCTGCTGCACCGCTTTGCGCGATTCGGCCAAGTCGCTCGCCACGTCTTCCTTCTCCGCTTCGACCTGCTCGATCGTGGCTTCGAGGCGCTTGACGGCGTCGTTCAGATCCGCGGGGGTGACGCGCTGGCCCTGGGCTGCCTGGCCGATGATTTCCTCGATCACGCGCTCGGAGGTCCTGCCTTCGCCGAGTTTGTACAGGAGCGTGGAAGAGATATTCTCGAGTACCGTGTGCTGGTCGCCCAAGCGCTGCTCGGCGAACTCGGTCGCTGCGACGATGCGTCGCGCGATCCGCGGGTCGAGCCCGCACTCGTATTCGCACACGGCATCGTAGTAGCCCGGCAGCTTGGCCTTGATCTGGATGAGCTGGCGCCCGATCTCGATCACCTCGTAGGCCGTGCGGCGCATCGACTCACGCACGCGCTGCACGTGGCCGGTCACTTCCGCGCGTAGCTGCGCATCCTTGATCTGCTGCACGCTAAAGCCTTGAGCCTGCGGCTGGGCGCTTGGCGCAAACACGTCCGCTTGCGCCGATGTGATGCTGACTACCTTGGTCGCCATCTCATTCCCCCCCAATGTTGATGGAGTTCCAATTAAATGACCGTGCCGAACCGGGCGGTACGTCGAAAGAGGCACCTTTTTGCACAGGTTTCGGTAATCAACTCGCATCCACCCTCCGCGCAAGCGCAGCTTTCGTGACTTGCGGCTCGGGAGGGCGCGCCTCGTCTGCGCTCGTACGCCGGGCTCCGGCGAGATGAGCGGCGAGCACCCACCTTGCGACGTATGGACGATGGCCGCGCTCGTCAGCCGTTGCGAATGGCACGATTCCTCCACGAAGAGGAAGTCTCTAGGGCACAAGCGCAACCACGCGACGAAGCGACACAGGACTGACGGCCCTCCTCTCGGACCGGCGACCCCGCTACCATGTGCCCCATCGGGCAGTTAGGTCGGAAGCTTTGCGTCGCCGCCTTTCGGCGGCTTTGCCCTTAGCGTAGATTTCAAAATATGGAATAACCGAGGCGATGCGCAACAAGAATTTGCAAGTTTTCACAGAAGTTCACATCAGACCGTGTTTTGCAAGGATGCGGCATCCTCGAGATCGGGCCGATCGCGACTCGCATATGCGCTGATTACCGGTTCGCCTCCTTCTAGGCGCTTGCGGGAGGTCCACCTTATGTCTTGCTTCGGTGCCGCTTGCCGAGTCGTTATTGGATAAGGGGCGAAATTAGGCAACGATTCGAGAATCACTCGGGACCCGGGACGCGAACAATGGGTCCGCATGCAATTCAGCACTCGTCAGCCGCGTGAGCTCGTCGCGGATCTTGAAGCAACCAGCGGCCTAGTAGGCCTCATACGCGAGGCCTCGAGCGCACACGAGGCGTTCGAGCGCGGCTACGGGGTGCCGATCGAGGCACTCGCGGACTGGGTGCAGGCGCTACCGGCCTGTCGTGAGCATCACTGCGACCCGGGCGGGCTTCTGCGTTACGCCGTGCAGGCCGGCTACTACGCGTTGCGACTCGCAGACGGCGTGGTCTTCGGCGCCGAGAGCGGGGCGGAAGCCCGCAGAGTTATCGAAATCGAGAGCCGGCGCGCGGCATTTCTCGCGGCGCTCGGCTCGGGCGTGGTGCTTGCGCACCAGAACCTGACGGTGTGCTCGCGCGACGGGCAGGCGTGGTCGGAGTTTTCTCGTCCCCTGGCGCTCGCGCGCTGGGTGAGTGAGCGGGGTGGATCCTACTCATTCAATTGGCGCGAGGATCGCACCGAGCTGCCGCGTGCCCTCATCCTATGGCTCGCGGGAAAGTTCGTCGCGCCCTTTTTGGGTGGGCTAAGGCGTGATGTGGCGTATGCCACCATGGCGGCGCTGTGCCCACATAGCGCCCCGCAAGGTGCGCCGCCGCCGCTGGAGCGCATTGTGCGCCAAGCGCTCGCGAGTTCCGTGGAAGTGGCTCAACGGGCACAACGCGCTCGCTATGCACGGCCGGCCGAGGTCGCGGTGCCGAGTGCGGCAGAGGTCGCGGCGCACGTGCCAGAAGGCCCAGCAGCGCCAATCCAGGACACGCACCTTGAAGCGGAGCACGAAGCACTACGGCGCGCACGGCCCCCTGAACCCGCGATGCGCCAGACAAGGCCCAACGGGGCGGCACCGGGGGCACAGGGCGCAAAGCCGGGACCAGCGCAAGCGGAGCTCCATCTCGAGGGCGGCGTGAGCGATCCTCTGGCGCCGCTGCCCGCGTCCATGCGAGAGCTGCTCGAAGCGCTGGCAGAGGACATCCGCACGAAGGAGAACGTGTGCAAGCGCGTGCGCTGGGATGACAACGGCTGGCTCGTGATCGACCAGAATCTCCTCGGCGGCTACGGCATGGGCTCTGCGGCGGGCGTGGCGGCGACGCTCAAAAAGGCCAACCTCGCCCGCGAGGGCAACGGTCGCACGCTCCACATCGTGGCGAGCATCGGCGAACTCATTCTGCCGCGCTCGGAGGCGGCCTGAGGTGGCGCAGCGCATTCAAGACATGTGGCGTCCGGCCCACGAGCAGTGGGCGGCGCTCGGCTGGGCGGTCGCGGCCCTGGTCGTATGCGTCGCGACGATTCCCTACCGGCCCATCGTCGCCCTGGTGTGCGCGCTATTTGCCGCCTGGCGCGGCGCGCAGGCCGCAAGGATGTACCGGTTTCGGCTTGCGATCAGTGGGCAGCGACTCGCTCGCGTGCCGCCCAAGCAGATGCTGGAGAAGACCGCTATGGCGCTCGGCCGGCAGCGTGGCCTGTGGCTTGGCCGCGGCTTTGCCTGGACCCCGCAGCACGCGCAGCTCGCGCGCCAGTTTTTGGATCGCAACCCGGAGGAGATCCCGATGCTCCCGGAATGGCTGCCGCGCATCGTGCGTAAGCTCCTGCTGCCAAGCGACGCGATCCTGGATCCGCATGTGACGCAGGGCGCTTCCTGGGTCCACGGATTGGGCAGGGAGCGGGACCTCTTTCTGCCGTTGTCCGCGCTGCCCGGGCACACCTTGATTGTTGGTACGACCCGCTCGGGCAAGACAAGGCTCTACGAGCTCTTGACCTTCCAGGTGATCCACGCCGAAGCGACCCTGCTCGTGCTCGATCCGAAGGGCGACGCCGACTGGGAGCGGCGCCTGCGCGCCGAATGCGAGCGATGCGGCAGGGATTTCCTGTATTTCCATCTTGCGTTTCCATCACAGTCGATTCGAATCAATCCGCTTGCGAGCTGGAACAATCCTTCCGAGATCGCCTCGCGTATCTCGCAGCTTCTCGCGGGCGAGGCGGGCGGGGACGGCTTTGTCGACTTCGCCGACTCGACGATCTCCCGGATCGTGAACGGCCAGATGAAGGTTGGTGAACGCCCGAGCCTGAAGTCGATTAAGCATTACGTCGAGCACGGCGTGGGAGAGCTCCTTGAGCGGTGTTTTCAGAAGTGGTTCGTGCCGCGCGAGGGCCCGAACTGGGACGCGGCGCTTGCGCCATACATCCAGAAGGCACCCTCCAGGGTGCACGCGATGGCCGCGTACTACGCCGAGCGCTACGTGCGGGGTACGGGCGATTCGGATGAGGCGATCGACGGCCTCGTCACCATTTTGCACTACGACAAGGACTGGTTCTCGCGCGTCATCGTGCGGCTCGTGCCGCTGCTTCAGCGCCTCGCGACCGGGGAACTGGGCGAACTACTCTCGCCCGATGTGGCCGACCTCGACGATGCGCGTCCGGTGTACACGATGGAAAAAATCGTGAGCGGCAAAAAGGTGCTCTACATCGGCGCCGATATGCTCTCGAACAAGCTGGTCGGTTCGGCCGTGCTCTCGATGCTCCTTGCGGATCTCGCCGCGGTGGCGGGGGCGATGTACAACTTTGGCGGCAAGCAGGACGTCTACCTGTTCGTCGACGAGGCGGCCGAGGCGGTGAACGAGCAATTGATCCAGATCCAGAACAAGGGCGGGATGGCCGGATTTCGCGTGTTCCTCGCGACGCAGACTTGTGCGGACTTCGAGGCACGATTGGGCAAGCGCGCGAAGGCCACGCAGGTTTTTGGCAACACGAACAACGTCATCGCCTTGAGGCTGCGCGATCACGATACCGCGAAGATGATCTCGGATCTCTTTGGGGAAACGACGCTCTCGAAGATGAACGTCTCGCACAGCTCCGGATCCCACAGCGAGGCGCTCGCCATCGAATTCAAGGGCACTGTGAGCCGCACGCTCAAGGAAGAGCGCGCGGCGCTCGTTGGCGCGGATGTACTGATGCGCCTTCCGAATCTTCAGTATTTCGCGATGGTTGCCGGGGGAAACATCGTGAAGGGGCGATTGCCCGTCATCACGTAACTGGAGTGCGAGGCACCATGCGAGAGCAACACCGGGCAAATAGCAAAGTTTTGGGGCAGGCCTTGCGCGCCATCGGCGCGCACGCGAGCGCGCAGCGCGCGTTCACGCTGTACCCCAACGTGGAGGCCGCGGCCGGGCGGCTCATTCAGTTCCTGACCGAGCGCTTCCCGGGCCGCAGCGAAGCGTTGGTGCACGAGTGCCTGAGGAGCGCGTTCCAGGCGCTTGCCGAGGCGAGAGCCGCGAAGGGAGGCGGCGAAGCCCTGGCGTTCCTCACGGCGCTAGTGGCCGATGCGCATGAGGTGGTGAAAAAGCGCGTCGGCGCGGACAACGGCCACGGCTTGACCTTCTGGGTCCCGTTCGAGGAACCGTTTAGCGAGTTCCTCGCGCGCTTGGGCGAGCGTCCCGACACGGTGGAGCTCGTGGTGCTCGATGAGCCCGCGGCAGGTGCGATCAACGAACGCATGGCCGCAGCGATGCTGGCGGTGCGCATCATGCCTGCGGCCGACGCAGACCGAGTCTGCGAGTCCTATCTCGCACGCCGCTCGCAGGCGGCGGCTTAGGGGCTCACCGTGGCCGCGCAAAGCCGCTTCGGGGAGCACGTGCTCCTGTGGCTGCTGCTTCCGGTGGTGCTGATCGTGGTCGTGCCCGCTATTCCGGACCCTGGCTTCGCCAGAATTGCGCCTGAGGAGATCGCGGGCAACACGCGCCTGCTCGGGGCGCAGGCGAATGACGCGGCGATGCTGCGGGCGCGCGCGCTCTTTGAACGCGTTGCTGTACGCTGGGGGCTGCTCGCCTGGTCGTTCGCGACCTTCGCACCAGTGAGCTCCGGCCGCGTGAGGATCGCCCCGGGGCGCCGCGCGGCGACCGCCTACCTGCGGCGCGTGTGGTGGACCGTGTACAAAGGGTGCTACCGCTTTGAGATTGCCACGAGCTGGTTGATGGCAACCGGATTGGTCGTTGCGGCTGCGTTCCTGGATGGAACGGTCCGCCGGCGCATCAAGTCTTTTGAGTTCGGGTACTCCAATCCCGTGGCATTCCACCTCTCGGCCCACGGCCTCGTCGGGCTATCCGGGCTGTTGTTCGCGCTTCCGTTTGTGCCCTTCGGAATCGAGCAGTGGGCGTGGCCTCTGCTGATCGCTGGGCTCGCGTTCGGTGCGTGGAAGGCTGCCGAGTCCTATCAGGCCGGCGTCTGAAGACCATCCAAAGTCGGCACGCCACCGGACATTATGTCCGGTCCTGTGGATAAATCACTGCTATTTGGATAGCGATGCACAGAGAAACAAGGCATTAGCTTTTTGCGGGAGCTGACGCGCAGCCTAGCAAGGGATACTGTACCGCGCAAAGGCGCCTCGGCATGAGAGCCTGTGTGAAGCCTGCATTTGCGTGGGCCGCGGGGCGGAATGCGGGAAGTGTCGAGGTGGTGCCGCCAAAAGGGCCAGCTGCGCATCAAACCCGTTCCTCCGGTCTCGCCAAGCTTATGCGGTGCGCCCCCGAGCTTGAGGCCAACGAGCGCTCGAGCGTCCGGCGCGACGATCCCCTCCACCATAAATGAACCGGCTTCCCGCGCGATGGAGGTGAAGGCGGAAAGCACAAAAAAACACGCGCGATTCACAAACAAGGGCGCGGCGCCGACGGGGATCATAGCCCTGCGTCGAATGCACAACCGAACGCGCTCACGATGCACGAATCTACGTCACCGAAGCCAAATGCCGCCCGCCGCCGCTGGTTCGAGGTGTTCGGTGGTGTCCAGGTAGCGAATACCCGCCTCACGATTATCGCGCTGCTGCTTGGCGCAATCGCGCTCACCGAGGCAGGCGCCATCGCGATGATGGCGCCGCTCAAGACCGTCGTGCCGTACGTGATCCGCGTGGACAAGGCAGGGGGCGTGTCGGCGCTTGCCGCCGCGGCGCAGCGTTTTCGTCCCGATCAAAACCAGATCGCCTATGGGCTCGCGCGCTGGGTGACCAACATGCTCACGCTCGATCGCTATCTCACGGGCGATTCGAAGCACAACAACGTGCTCGACGCCTACCTCGACACGCGCGGCGAGGCGGCGCGCGAGTTCGACCAGTGGTTTCGCCACGCCCAGCCCCTCAAGTCCGTGCGCGAAGATCCGAGCCTCACGCGTGTCGTACACATTCGCAACTGGGTGCAGGTGCAAGACGGCGAAATGATTTTCCGGGTGGAAACCGTGAGGCGTTCGATGAAGGAAAAGCCCGTCACGAAGCACCTGCAGATCGCCATCCACTACATCGTGGTGCCGCCTCAAACGCAGGAGCAGATCATGGCGAATCCGCTCGGGCTTTACGTCACGGA
>Ga0307372_10011210_pt1 | contig 12009 bp, 13 predicted proteins | sample OX1MG_FD_202533 | JGI IMG/M metagenome (GOLD analysis project Ga0307372, IMG submission 202533) | Soil microbial communities from Risofladan, Vaasa, Finland - OX-1 | ecosystem: Environmental > Terrestrial > Soil > Coastal area > Acid sulfate soil | place: Finland: Risofladan, Vaasa | collected...
GCGGTCTCGCTGGGGGCCAGTGCGGGTGTAGTTCAATGGCAGAACATCAGCTTCCCAAGCTGACAGTGCGAGTTCGATTCTCGTCACCCGCTCCACGACGAAGGCCCAGGTCAGAGATGTTCTCTGTAGCCTGGGCCTTGATCGTTTTCGGGCTGTTGGAGCCGCCGGGCCATTAACGGGCCATTAGCGCGCTGGCACGAGGATTCCGGCCGCGCCGTCCTCGTCATCGCCTTGGTCCTGCTCGGCGCGGACGAGCGCGTCGAGGCCGTCGGCGATCTGCCGGTCGGCGGCGCTGGACTTGTGCTGATAGATGAGCGCTGCCCGCTCATTGTCGTGACCCATCCGGGCCATCAGGTTGCGCAGCGAGACGCCCATATCAGCGGCGAGCGTGTTGCCCGTATGCCTCAGATCGTGGAAATGCAGGCCAGGCACTCCCATCCCGGCGACCACATGCGGCCAGCCAGTCAGCCGGTTGAAACCGCTCCGCCGCAACGGGCCGCCCTTGACTCCGGTGAACACCAGTGCGTCGGCACCGGGGCCGGTGTGCTTGGCCAGGTGCGCGATGAGATCGGGCAGGATCGCCGCCGGGACAGTCACCGTGCGCAGGCCAGCTCGCGACTTTGGCGGGCCGACGATCATCTGGCCGTTCGACCGCTCAATGAAGGCGGCCCGCACTCGCACGGTCCCCGCGCTGGTGTCGAGGTCGCATCGTTGCAGCGCGGTAACCTCACCCCAGCGCAGGCTCGCGAACGCGGCCAGCAGGACGATCGCCCGGTAGCGGGTGTCGCGGTCTCCGGCAGCCTTGCCTTGGTTCAGCAGCTCCCAGAGCACCCGTTCGGCTTGCGCCCTGGTGGCGAACAGCTCGGAATGGGCGCGCATCGCGCCGTCCCCGGCGCGGTAGCGAAGACGGTAGCTCCCGCCGCGCAGGTGGATGTTCCCGACCGGGCGGACACCGACGCGGTTCGCCAGCTCGAAGACCTGGGCCACGGTCAGCACCGGGCGTTCCGGCGCCTGCTCACCGCCAGCTCCTTTCACCCGGCATGGGTTGGAAGGCAAGAGCCGGTCCTCGTTGACGGCGGTCATCAGGATTGCCCGGAGCAGCCGGTACGCCTTGGCTGCCATCGTCGGCGAGACGCCCTGCGCCAGCAGCCTGGCCCGCCAGGAACGGATCATCGGAGTGGTGAGCTTGCCGAGCACGGCATCGCCCAGGTGCGGGGTGATGTGACGCTTGAGCAGCCAGCGGTACAGCTCGACGGTTCTCGGCCGCAGGCCGGGGCGTTGGGCGATCCAGCTCTCGGCATACTCAGCGAGTCGGACCTTGCCGCCTTCTGGGTTGGCCCAGTCGCCATGCATCATCTGCGCCTCGATGTGCGCCAGGAAGCGCTCGGCATCCGTCTTGCGGGCGAACGTATCCGGAGCCGAGTGCATCCGGCCATCAGGTCCGGGGTAACGGGCCTGGTAGCGGCCAGATTCGCGCTTGCGGACGCTCCCGAACCTCCGGTGTCTGTCCTTGTTAGCCATCAGGCGGCCCTCCAGGTGTCGGACTCGGTCATCGGCTCGACGAGCCCGGCCGCGATGAACTCGCGGAGTGCGGACTTGGGGATACGGACGTGGCCCCGTTTGCCGCTATCGCCGAGGCGGACGAAGCGGATACGCCGCTCAGCGATGAGGCGCCGGGGGAACCGCTCGGACGTACCGAGCAGGTCGGCGGCCTGGGCGACCGTGAGCAGGCGGTCAGCGTCGGGCGAGGGCATCGCTTTCCCCGAGGTCTTGACGGTCATGCTGATCTCCGATTCGTCAGGTCCGGCGGGTCGGTCGACGGGTGGCCGCGTCCGGCGTAGTGCCAGTGGCCAAGGACGAGGGTGGTGTCATGCGGCAGATCTGGCAGAAGTCCGATAGCTATCGCGTACGACCGCTGGTGGGCGGTACGGGCGGCGCGGAGTTTGCCGAGGGTGGTGGAGTAGGCGCGGCTCTTGGTGGAGAAGTGGCCGCGGAATCCGAGCATGTGCGCCCAGGCGCTGAGGCGGAGGTCTTCGAGCTCGGGGAGCTTGCCGAGGCGCAGGCATTCGGTGATGAGGCGGCGGGGGTGGGCGCGGACGGGCAGGGTGTCGATGCGGTCGGCGGTGGTGATGCGCCGGTCGAGGGTGCCGGTGCACTCGGCGGCTTTGGTGGCGTATTTCGCGACGTAGGCGGCGACCCTGGTGTCGGTCAGGTCGCCGGTCGAGGCGATGGGGCGTATGTCGACCTGGCGGCCCCAGGCCATGCTGCGCGGCGCCAGCCCGGTGGCGGACCGGGCCTTTGTGGTGACGTTTGCGGCGGCTTCGGTGATCGCGACAGTGAGCAGGTCGGTAGTCGCCCAGACGGGCGGCGGGGTGATCGGTCCGGCGGGGCCGTCGATGCGGATGATGGCATGGAAGTGGACGACGCCGCGCCGCTGGTATTCGGCGACTTTGGCGTAGGACACGCGGGCCTGTTCGGCGAGTTCCTTGCTGGTGATCCCGGCGTGGCGGGCCAGGTTGCGGCGCAGGGTGATGGTGAAGCGGCGCCATAGCTCGGGGGCGAGGGCGTTGAACAGGACCGAGCTGGTGTAGTCGTAGCAGTCAGGGCACAGCGGTTCGCCGAGCCGGGGATCATCAGTTGCATGCCTGGCAGCGCAGGACACGGGGTTGCCGTGCTGGCAGGTCTGGCCGCTGCGGCGGGGTCGGCAGCGCCGGACCTGGCCGCCGTGCTCGCGGCGGGTGTGGACGGGGCCGAAGGACGGCGCGGTCAGGGTGGCGAAGACGCACGGGTGGGTGGCTACGGTTTCGGGGACGCCTTTGCCGCCGGTCAGTCCGGCGCGGATGAGCTGGTAGGTGTCGGCGCGGTAGACCTCGGCGCAGGGCAGGCAGCGTGAGGCGCGGCGGGTCTTGCAGGGGACGGGCAGCATCCCGCCGGGCTCGTGGACGGTGGTGTAGCGGTGCAGGAGTTCCCCGGTGCTGCCGTCGACGTGGTCGACCCGGCCGCGCAGCAGTACCGGCTGGAAGCAGCCGCCCGCGTGACGGGCACGGGGTGGACCGGGAATCTGGTCTGGGATCATCAGGCCGCCTCTGCGGGCTCGGTGGCGGTGCTGTCGTCGGGCGTGACGGCGTCGGCGTAGGACATGAGGGCGATGTGCGCGGCCCGGCGGCGATCGGGGACACATACGGCCTCGTAGGTGATCCGGCCGAACCTTCGGCCGACCATGTAGTGGCCCCTAGCTTCGGTCTTGTCGTCGACCGGGACTGCGAGGATCGCGGCGATCCGGTCGACTTCGGCCCGCCGGTCGGTCTCGGTGTCGGACGGCGGGTAGACGCCGAGTTGCCAGCCGAACTCGTTGACGGGGATGTCGGGGTGGTCTTCGAGGTAGTCGGCGAGCTGGCGCAGCCCGGAGATGATGTCGGCGCGGGCGGCCAGGTAGGCGGCGTCGGACAGGTCGAAGGGGGACAACGGGCTGGGCATGGTGCTCTCCTTCAGGGGGTTTCTGGTGCGGTGCGGATCTGGCGGAGCAGGTCGGACGCGAGCTGGTTGGAGACGCCCAGGCGGGCGCGGAGCGCATCGCGGGTGATCGGCTGGCCGTTCGCGGCCTGGCGCTCGGCGGCGACCCGCCGGGCGAAATGCACGAGGGCGCCAGCGGCGTGGATTGCGCCGGGAACGCCGGACAGCTCGTCTGGCCCGGATAGCGGGGACGGAACGGCGGGGACGGGACGGTCCTGGCCGTCCTGGGCCGGGACGGGCAGGACGGCTGGGGCCTGGCCGGGGGCGGCGCGCCGTTCGAGCATGGAGACGGCGACCAGGAATGCTGCCGCCGGGGTGGCCGCGGTGATCCGGCCCCAGGTGGTGGCCTGGGCCTGGTCGAGGTTGGCGGCCAGGCTGAGCAGGATGCCAGCGGCCAGGACGACGGCGGGCCAGGACAGCCGTCCGGCGGCGCGGCCGGTGCGCTTGTCCCGCTGCCGCTCACGGGCGGCCATGACGCAGGTCAGGTCGATGCAGACGGCGATTGCCCAGGCCATCGGGCCGTGCTGGCCGTGCTGGGCGGCGGTGTCGCGGATGTGGACGAACGATCCGGCCCCGGCGATCCCGGCGAGGATCAGGACGGGTGCTGAGTCGAGGACGAGGGCGGCGATGCGGCGGGCTGAGGCCATCGGGTGCCTCCTTCCGGGCTGTTCCGGGCATGGGGGTGGTAGGGAGACGGCGCCTGGGACGGCGCCGGGACGGCTAGGACGGGGTCAGGCGGCTTCGTCCCCGGCGGGGACGGGCACCAGGACGGGGCCTTTTCCGGTGCGGGTGATGGCGGCCCAGTCGGGGGTGAGGTCCGCGTAGGTGCGGGCGGCTTGCTCGGCTTCTTCTTCGCTGACCAGGACTGAGCGGGCACGGTGCCAGGTGCCGTCCTGTCCGGCGACGATGGCGACGCCGGGTGTTTCGGCGGGGATGGCGCGGGCGGCGTCGAGCGCGGCGGGGTCGAGGTCGCCTAGGGTCATGTTGGCGGTTTCGGGGTCGTTGACGCGGTGGCAGACGCGACCGGAGAGCTGGGCGCGCAGGGCGGTGACGCCGGGGCCGAGGTCGGCGCCGATCCGCTGCCCGCAGATGATGAGGTAGACGCCGAACGCCCGGCCGAGCTGGGCGACCCGCAGCAGCGCGGTAGCCGTCCTTGCTATCTCGTCTTTCTCGGTCTTGCTGGCCATGAGGAACAGCTCGGCGACCTCGTCGACCAGGACCACGACCGGGATCGGCCGCAGATCTTCCTGGAGGCGCCAGATGTTGCGGGCGCCGTGCTCACGGCAGGTCGTCATCCGATCGGCGATGACGGCGAGCAGGTCATCGAGAAGTTCGTTGCATTCGGCGCGAGTGGTGGCCAGCGCCGACAGCCGGGGAGCGTAGGGCGCGAACTCGACGCCGCCCTTGAGGTCGAACGCGGCCAGGGCGACCGGCTGCGGGGCCAGGCCCTTGATGATCGCGTTGGCGAGGTTCGACTTGCCGGACTGGGTAGCCCCGGCGTTGAGCCAGTGCGGCACGGTGCGGAAGTCGATCACCCACGGCTGCCCGGTTTCCAGCATGCCGGGCCGGACGGTCAGCAGCTCCGCCGATTCCGGCGCGATGGCGACGTGGATGAGCGGGTCCTTGCGGGTGGCCAGTAGGGTGACCCGGCCGGGCGATGAGCCGGTGACCCGGACGGCGTAGACCCGCCAGGCGTGAGCGAGCTGCTCAGCGGCGCGGGAGTAGTCGGCGGGGACCTGGCCCTCATGCAGCCGTATCCGCACCGACCAGCCCGGCCCGGCCGGACGGAGCCGACTCAGGCGCGGGGCGCGGTCGACGTCGACCCGCCGGACCCGGCGCCGCTCGGTCAGCAGGACGCTGGTCCGGCGCATGGAACCGGCGACGGGCACGGCGTCGAGAGTCCACCGCCAGCGGCGCCGCCGCTGCGACAACCGGCAGCCGGAGGCGACGTGCGGCCAGGTCAGGTAGACGCGGATGGCGGTAACCGGGAACGCGGCCAGGAGCCACCAGGAGCGGGGGGCGTAGCGGCGCCAGGCGGGCACCCCGGCCGCGATAGCGGCCAGGGCACCCAGCGCCAGGAACATCAGCGGACGGTTCATCGCGGGTCCGCTCAGGCGGCCTTCGCCGCCATGTCGGCGGCGGTGATGGTGTCGGCCCGGTAGGCGATCCCCCAGCGGGTCTCGCCGTTGCGGGTCTGCTCCCAGACGAAGCCGACCAGCCCGGCCGGGTTGACCCGCTGGCCAACCCGGACCTGCGGCTCGCCGGAGACGCTGACGTTGACCAGCTCGACCCGGCCGGTGGAGTCGGCGGCCGACATGCCGACCTGGTAGACGGTCTTCCCGTTCTTGTCGGTCTTGACTTCGCCGGTGTGCTGGCTGACCAGGCGCGGGCGCGGGTCGGTGACGCACACGAACGTCAGCCGGTTGGTGTCGACAGGTATCGGGATATTGCGCATGGTGGTAGTCCTCTCGTCTGCCCCGTGATCGGGGCGCGTGGCCAGACGAGGAAGGCATGCCGAAGTCAGGCGCGGTAGCATCGAGGTGCGAATCAGCGGTGCTAAACCGCGTCTGGCCTGGGCGGGTTGCCTCCCGCTCAGGCCACTTTCACGTGTCGCCCATCAAGCCAGCGGCCGGGACGGGGCCGTCTGGCGACTGCGGCATCGTCACCCCCTTCTGTTACGGGATGTCCCATGCCGCTAAGACTACACGTACTTTCAGTCCGTGTCTAATACTTTTTCTTCTAGGCACGTACTTTCATGGCGCCGAGACGTACCGCCAGCTCGCGCAGCTCATCGCTGGGCGGGTCCTGCATGGTCAGCAAGTCCGAGACGATCTGGCGGGCAAGGTAGTGACCGCGGATCTGCTCGGGCGTGATGTCCTCGGCCTGGCGCAGCGCGGCGACCGCCTGGTCCGGCTGGCGGCGCTGGGCGCGGGCGCGGGCCACGTCGATCAGCATCCGCGCCCGCCGTTCGGGGGACAGGCCAGTAGTGTCTACCGATTCGGCGGTGCGCAGGGCGCGGCCCGCGTCGCCTAGCTCGACCGCTATCGCGATCTCATACAGATCCGCGTTGGCGGGGCCGAACTCGGTGTTGTAGTCGTTGCGGCCGGGGCCGACGCGGCCTGCCATGTCGCGTGCCCGGCCGAGGTGGCCGTAGGCGGCGCTGGCGGTGCCGGTGCGGGCGGCGATGACGGCGCGCTGCAAGGTGAGCGCGCCCCACAGTGACATAGCGCCGGGGTCGCCCTCATCGGCCAGGTGCCACAGGGCGTCGGCGGCGGTGCGGGCGGCCTCCTCGGCCTGGCCGTAATGGCGGGCCGAGAGGAACACGAACACCAGCCGGAACGCCCCGGCAGCGACCAGCAGCGGATTGCCCGCTCGGTCGGCGGCCGACATGGCGCGGTCAGCGGCGATCCAGGCCGCCTCGGGCTCGCCGAGCTTGTCGAGGGCGGCCGAGCATGCCTGGTAGGCGGCGGCCATCAGCTCGAAGACCTTGGGCCGGTCAGCGGCCGGCAAGGCGCGGGCGGCGGTTTCCAGGTCCGGGATCAGCGCCCGCAACAGGTCGGTCAGGTCGGCGTACCGGCTGGCGTGCGCCAGCTCCCAGGCCCGCCCGGATCGTGCCCGCAGGGCGCCCAGGGCGGGGGAGTTGTGGCCGTTCAGCATCGCCCGCAGCGAGTGGGCACCGGAAAGGACCAGCCGCAGCTCCCCGGCCGCCGGGGCTTCCTCGGTCACGGCGGCGACGACGGGGGCCTCTGCGGCCAAGTCGGCCAGCGGCACGTCCAGGGCAGTGGCCAGGATCTCAAGAACCGACATCCGGTCGATCCGGCGCACGCCCCGCTCGACCTGCGACACCCAGGCCACTGAGCGGCTGATCATTTTTGCCAGCTCCGGCTGGGACAGGCCCCGCCGCCGCCGCTCGGCGGCGATCTTGCGGCCCAGCGCCCGCTGGTAATCCGGCGCGCTCACAACGCCGTGACCTTGCCTACCTGCCAGTCCAGCCAGTCAACCTCGGTAGCGGCGAGGTACTGGTCCCGCTCGGCCAGGTACCGGCGGGTATGCGGCGCGGCCTCATGAGCGTCGAACGCCTCCTGATCCCGGTACAGCTCATAGAAGATCCGCTGCAACGGCTGGTCCCTGACCGTGTGGACCGCGTAGACCAGGGTTCCCGGCTCGCGCTCCCGGATGCCCTGCGCGGTCTCGGCGACCAGCCGGTCATACGCCTGCGCGCTGGCCTCGTCCTTGCACGTGAACCGGACAGACAGCCCGAACATGTCCTTCCTCCTTCTCCCGACACGTCATGCTCGCATTCATTGTCCGTCCCCGGTACCAGAAATCACAAGTATTCATTGTCCGGTCCTGAAATTTAAAGTACGCTCTTGCCTGGCAGTGACCGTGACCTGCGCAACCCCCGGGGAAACGATGCCCACACCAGCACCCGAAGCACCAAGCACCACCAGCGCCAGCTATCCCGGCCGCGCTGAGCAGGTCCGCGCCGTCCGCGCCGACCTTCGCGAACTGCTCGGCGACTGCCCGATCGCCGACGACATCCTTCTGTGCGCCTCAGAACTAGCCACCAACGCCGCCATCCACAGCAACTCCCGGCTGCCCGGTGGCACCTTCACCGTCCGAGCCGACATCCGCCCAGACGACCACGCCAGGATCGAGGTCGAAGACGCCGGCGGCCCCTGGACCCCAGGCCCCGCCGACCCTTTGCGCGGCCACGGACTCGACATCGTCCGCACCCTTGCCACCGGCTGGGGCATCGCCGGTGACCAGGAACGCCGCACCATCTGGGCACGGTTCGACTGGCCCGCCCCCGCCAGCGCCGACGCCGCAGGTAACGGGAACGCCAGAAGGTTGCACGAGGCGGGCTGTTGGCGTCCCGGACTGCCTAGCCCCCTGACGGCTCCGCGATGACCGGGACCGGCAGCCCCGAACTACCCGACCGGGAACCCGGTGAGTCATACCCGCGCAAGGTCCGGTATGCCAACCCGCAGCGGAACCCGGTTGTACTCCGCCGCGTCCTGCACGGACTGGAGAACCTGCCAGACACGGCGCCGCCCAGCGCGCCGCCCTAACGCACTACGAACCGAAGCTGGAGCACCACCGGATGTCTGGCTGGACGGCTGTGAGAACTTTCTTTACGTCTTCAAGGGCGGCCCGCTCCGCGTGCCGCCGCGCCGCCGCCCTGGCGCGGCGGGCGTGCGGCCTCTCCGGGCCGACCCGCCGCGCCAGTCGGCCACGCTCGGCCCGAGTGCGCGTCATGTTGACCGTCAGAAGATCCACTACCAGGCCGTATCCCCAGCGCCCACTGTTCCTCATGTGTCCATGACGCTAGAGACTCCTTCTGCGACAGGTGGTATCTCAGGGCCGCCGGACCACGATGTCAGAACACACGTTGGCGCGAGTCTTGGTCCTTAGAAGGGCCTTCATCACTCCGGATCGGGACCATCACGTACCGCACCCGTGCTAACAAAGACCATGACTGAGATCCCTGAAGTTCCACAGGTCCCAAGCACGATCGAAGCCCTGGCTGCCGAAACGGGCAAAACCGCTCGGGTGTCCTCCGCGGAGCTGCTCGACCTAGTGCAGGCCGCCTTGTCGATTGGCCGCACTGAAGCAGACTTCGTCGTAAGCGAGTCCGAGAGGCTATATGTCAATCGTATGACGGCACGGTTCTCGCAGCTACGCGTTGCTGAACGCCTTAAGCGGACCAATCCATTCCTGCTTCAAATCAGAGGTGCCAAGACGGTTCGCGATTGGGCCACGCTACAGATCGAAAGTGCCCTATATGCTTCTGAGGAAGAAGCGGTAGGTCATCTTCTTGAGGCTATCGCGAAGGGGTGCTTCCCTGGCGCTGCCGATCCCAGGTTCCCGGACGACTTCGACTTCGAGGTACGAGTGTCGGAGAGCGAGGTTCACGGATACCAGGTCAAAATGAGCTGGGACTGCATGCCCATGAGTTCAAGGAAGAACCTCTCCAATACGATCAGGAACGTCCGACGACAGTTCGCAGAGCAAGGCGGAACATTTACGGGGTTCTTTGCCTCCTGCTATGGAAAAGCGAAGACTACCCAACCTCCAGGCCAAGAGTACGTATCCCTTGCTAGCAGAGAATTCTGGGAGCGGGTCGGTGGTGGCCAGAAGGACTACGACGTCAAAGTGGGCGAGGTATGTGCGCTGCTGTGTTCCGAGTTTCGTGCCAAGATTCTAACGACCATGGTTCCAGCGCTGTTAGATAAGCTAACCGAGGCCGCTCAGCCAGAGGTCGGTAATGCCGATGGCACTATCAACTATGCGAAGCTATATCGCAGAATCAACCGCTAGCCTAGCTCGCAATAGCCCTAGCATCCTGGCGTTCAATCACTTGGCGGATATGTAGTCCCAGGCTTTTCGCCAGAAGCGGCGGGACGGCGTTACCGATCAGCCTGTATTGATCGCTACCGCGTCCGCAGAAAGTCCAATCATCCGGGAAAGTCTGAATGCGGGCACATTCTCTGACAGTCAGTGGCCTGTCCAGCGTTGGGTGGCATAGCGCCGTACTGGCATTCTGCGGTTCAGTCAGGATGGTAGGGGCCGGTTCGTCGAACGACAGGCGCCGCCAGAACCCTGACCTGCCGCCTTTAGCATAAAACGCCCTGCCCATAGACTCTTGCTGGATGCTCTCGGGCAAATCTCGCCAGTTGCCCCCCGGAGGCACCATGCGAAGGTATCTAAGCTTTCGCTCGCTAAATTTGGCACAATGAGAGTCGTCATCACCCAAGCCACTTAGTGCATCTTTGATGGTGCGCCAAGATTCGAGGAACAAGCCCTCATCTCGTGCATGCGTAGGATCCGGAAAGGTAACGTTGGTTCCATCCCGATAACCTATTATAAAGATGCGAACCCTCGTTTGCGGCACTCCATAATCTGCAGAATTGATTTCACGCAGAGCCAAGCTGTAGCCGATAGCTTTTAGGCGATCAATCAATTCCCGTAGAAGTGATCCATGCCATTGATCAACGATCTTGCCATTGTTGTTATATGGCAGTTGTCGCCACTTGACTGAAGCGGAAGTCAGCCCTTTGACATTCTCCATCAGGAAGGCCCGTGGTCGTAGTTCGTCGACCAGTCGGACGAACTCGAATACCAACGGACCTATGGCATCGTCATCGAGTCCCAGGCGCTTCCCTGCCGTGCTAAAACTCTGGCACGGTGGACCACCAGCGAGCAAGTCGATTTCTCGGTCGTCCAATTGCGCAAGTTCTCGGACTTGGCTAGCTGTCAAGGATCGAATGTCTTCGCCATACACGGGAAGACCGGGACGGTTGATGCGGGCCGTTTCAACGGCCGCAGGCATGTTATCGGCCGCAAAGCGTACCGAAAAGCCGGCTTGCTCTAGGCCGAGGTCGAGGCCCATCCCGCCAGAGAATACCGACACGCAAGTCATTCTTTCCATCGCGTTGAGGGCTGCACCTGCCTTCGGGTATAGATCTACTTCGTCTGGTGGTGCCACAGTAGCGTGTGGGGCAGACAATGCGGCGGCCATCTGACGCGAGTCGACTCTTCGGGCGTAGTGAGTCGCGGGCTTGGCGCGGGTAGTGGCGGGTATCAGTGCCATGCGACGATTATACAGCACCGGCGCTGTATCCGTCAGATGTTCTTGTCCCCGGGCTCCGGCGGACGACTTGCCCTTGGGCGGGCTGCGGCCCAAGTTTCGACGGTGGTCGGCCGCCACGCGGGTGATCGTCCGAACATCCGCTCCGGAGCCGGTGCCTGTCGGCGGGCGACATAGGCGGCCCAGGTGCTTCGTGTGATGCCGAGGTATTCGGCGCACTGCTCAGCTGTCCACCAGTCGGTGGGGAGCGGGCTAGGAGGTGAGATCTCCATCGGTAGGTAGGTTAACGGTGGGCGGAGCCAAAGGGGTGTCGTCTGGCCGCATTGCCGGGGGCGGACGAGATGTAAGGTGAGACCGGTGTGACATTCATCGTAGACCTGTCTTAATCATCCGAACCACACTAAATGCCATAATGTTGACGCGACGAGCTGTTCCGGGCAAAGGCGGATCGCCTTGAAGCCGATGCCCATGCGGTACCCATGTAGAGCGACGCTCTTTGAAACTGGCGCGCGAGATCCAAGCTGCCGCGCCGCTTCCGGTCCTTGGGCCTGGCGGCCCTGCGGTCCGGGTCGGCTTGCCACCGGAGCACCGTGGTCAATGCGGTCACGTGGTGCGCCGCGCCGCCGGGTGGTCCGTCAGGCGGGCTCACCGCCGTGGTGGCCGGGCCATTAGCGGGCCATTAGCGACGGTGAACAGGGGGCAATCACGGTCACTGGCGGTTAGGCGGTTACGCAGGTCCGGTGCGCTGAGCTGGGTCTTTGAGGGTGGATCTGTCGTATTCCCAAGCTGACAGTGCGAGTTCGATTCTCGTCACCCGCTCCAACCAGAAGGCCCAGGTCAGGGGTAGGCACCCCTGATGCGGCACGGGTAGCTGGAAGTATTTGGTCCTCCTCAACGGCCGTCAC
>Ga0307372_10011211_pt1 | contig 12009 bp, 10 predicted proteins | sample OX1MG_FD_202533 | JGI IMG/M metagenome (GOLD analysis project Ga0307372, IMG submission 202533) | Soil microbial communities from Risofladan, Vaasa, Finland - OX-1 | ecosystem: Environmental > Terrestrial > Soil > Coastal area > Acid sulfate soil | place: Finland: Risofladan, Vaasa | collected...
ACACTTCGGAGTTGTAGAATTCGCCGTACAGCTCGGCGTCCGACGGCCTGTCCTCCGGAATCGGCCGACTGACCCAGGTCACATTCATATAGTGTTTGAGCGAAACGTTCTCGTTGGTGATGTTGCCGCCCCAGATGCCGCATCCCATGCTTGAGGTCATGGGCATGCCGTTGGTGAAGTTGCCGGCGTTGGACCGCGACTGCGGCTGCCGCACCATCATGCGGCTGACCGGCGCGGTGAGCGCCAACTGGTGGATGTGGTCGTCGTTGCGGGAGAAGATGCCGCAGGAGTGGCCCTTGCCCCCGGTCTCGAAGACCTGTTCCACCCGGCGCAGGACATCGGGAAAGCCGTCGCAGCGGAAGATGGCCAGCACCGGTCCCAGCTTTTCGGTGGAGAACAGATGCTGCTTGCCGATGTGGTCTTCTTGCACCAGCAGGAAGGTCTTGCCCTCGGGCAGCGCGATGCCGGCCAGCTCGGCGACCACCGCCGCCGGGCGGGCGATGGTGGCCGGGGTGCGGTGGCCCTCGGCATCCCAGTAAGCCGCCCGCAGCCGGCGCTTCTCCTCTTCGTTGACCAGATAGCCACCCTCCTGCTGCAACGCAGCCAGCAGGGCTTCATAAATGCGGGCGTCGGCCAGCACGTTGCCGTCGGCCGAGCAGCCAGAGCCGTGGTCGTTGGTCTTGCTGCTGCGGATCATGCGGGCGGCCTCGGCGATGTCGGCGGTCTCATCCACCACCACGGTGGCGTTGCCCGCGCCCACGCCGTAGGCGGGCTTGCCCGAGCTGTAGGCGGCGCGCACCATGGGCTGGCCGCCGGTGGCGATGGTGAGGTCGCAACGCGCCATCAGTTCCTGGGTGAGCGGGATGCTGGGCTTCTCCACGCATTGGAAGACGTCGGGGGTCACGCCCTCGCGCTCGAGCACGGCGCGTAGGATGCGCACCACCTCGCCGGTGGTGCGCTTGCTCGCCGGGTGGGGGCAAAAGATCACCGCGTCTTTGCACTTGAGGGCGTAGATGGCGCTGCCCGCCGGGGTCACGACCGGGCTGGTGACCGGGATCAGGTTGGCGATCACGCCGGCCGGCTTGCCGTATTTGACGATGCCCTTCTCCGGGATCTGCTCGATCACGCCCATGCTGGGCTGGCGCAAGGCGTCGCGCAGGATGCCCAGCACTTTCAAGCGGCGCGAGGGTTCGCGGCCGCCCATGCCCGATTCGTCCACGCTCATGTGGGCGAGGCGGGTGGCGGTGGTCTCGTTGGCGGTGGCCCAGGCGAGGGCGCGGCAGAGGCGATCCACGGCGGCCTGGTCGAGCGGGGCGATGGCCTGCATCGCCTGGCGGGCGCGGGCCAGCATGTCGGCGGCCAAGGCGCGTTCGGCCTCGGTGAGAGCGCGCTGCGAAACGGTCGGGGTAGCCACGGTCGAAACAATCCTTTCTTGCCGCTTCAGTCCTTCATGGTTGGCGCGGGCCCCGGCGCGGCTGCGCCGCGCGTCCCGCTTGTGCTCGCGCCGGCTTGGGGGCCCGAGGCCCCAAGCCGGCGCTGCGCCTCGCAGGGGCCGCACCGCATTCGCTTCCCGGGGGCGGGCCGCCCTGCGGAATTTCGCAGCCCTTCGCGCCGCTTTTGCCGGCAGGCAAAGCGGCGCGACCCCCGCGAATTGCATCCGTCAATCCATCCAGGGAGCGCGGGGGCTCGCCGTCGTACTCCACCGGAATGCGAATGCGCATCGGCTTCTCGCGCGCGTACTCCTCGGCCACCTCGGCGGTCAGCCCCGCCACCCGCCCGATCAAAAAAATCAGCAGGCCGGCGGCGGGAGGGAAGCCCAGGTCGTACAGCAGCGCCGCCAGGGCGCCGTCAATATTGAGCGGAATGGGTTTGATCTGGACCCGCACCGCCGCCTCCAGCGCCAGCATGAACTCCACCCCCATGCCGGCCAACTGGTGGACGCGGGCCAGCTCAAACAGCACCGCGACCCGGGGATCGCGGGTATGGACGCGATGGCCCAGCCCGGGCAGGCGCTCGCCCCGCGCCCGCGCGGCGGCGATGGCCTCCTCGGCGGCCGCCGCCACCGAGACGCCCTCGCCGCGCATCTTCGCCGCGGCGGCGGCGATCATCTCCATGGTCTGCGCGCCGGCGCCGCCGTGCTCGTTGCCCACCGCCAGCAGCCCCGCCGCCACCGCCGCCGACAGCGACTGGCGATTGCCGGAGGCGACCAGGCGCGCGGTGGCGCAGGAAGGCGCGCCCGAGCCGTGGTCGGCCACCCCGACCAGGATGGCATCCAAGAGCTTGCGCTCCCCGGCTTCGGGCAGGCGGCCGCGGTGCAGCAGGAAGACGGTGTCCACAAAGCTTCCCTGCCGCATCAGATCGCCGATGTCATAGCCACGAATGCGGATATTCTCCGCATCCGCCTGCACGATGCCCGTCCGCCAGTTCCCCATGCCGCTCTATTATGACCAGCTTGGGAAAGGCTGGCAGGTGTAACGGTTGCCTACGGTTACACCCTTGCCGCGCCGCCGCCAAGCCGCGGCGGGCCGCGGCCGACAGGCTGGGCCCGCTCGCCCGGCGGAGGCCGGCGTGCTAGCATGCCTGAATATGCCACTCGCGCCGGGCTGTCTGGTGGGCCAGTATGAAGTGGTCGCCCTGCTGGGCGCTGGCGGCATGGGCGAGGTCTACCGCGCCCGCGACCGGCGGCTGGGGCGCGAGGTGGCCATTAAGGTGCTCGCCTCCGCCGGCATGCCCGAGCCCGGCCTGCTGCAGCGCCTGCAACAGGAGGCGCGCACGCTGGCGGGCCTGAACCACCCCAACCTGCTGGCCATCTTCGACCTGGGCGAACAGGAGGGGGCGCCCTTCCTGGTGATGGAGTTGCTCGAGGGGGAGACGCTGCGGGCCCGACTGCGGCCGGGCCCCCTGCCCCTCCGCCGGGCGCTGGCCATCGCTCGCCAAGTGGCCCAGGGCTTGGCGGCGGCGCACGAGCAGGGCATCATCCACCGCGACCTGAAGCCGGAGAACATTTTTCTGCTGAACGACGGGCGGGCCAAGATCCTCGACTTTGGCTTGGCCAAGGCGGTGCGCGCGCCTGCCGCCGACGCCGAGGTCGCCACCCTCCCCGGCGACGCCCTCGCCACCCTGCCCGGCATGGTGCTGGGCACGGTGGGCTACATGGCCCCCGAGCAGGTGCGGGGCGAGGCCGCCACCCCCCGCAGCGACATCTTTGCCCTCGGCGCCGTCTTTTATGAAATGTTGGCGGGCAAGCGCGCCTTTGGCGCCACCAGCAGCGTCGAGGTAATGAGCGCCATCCTGCGCGATGACCCGTCTGACATTGTGGTGGCGGGCGCGGCCCTGCCGCCGGCGGTCACCCGCATCCTGCGCCGCTGCCTGGAGAAGGAGCCGCGCCAACGCTTCCAGACCGCCGCCGACCTGGAGTTCGCCCTGGCCGCGGTGGACGAGGCCTCGAGCTCGACGCTGCGCCCCGCCGGGGCCGCGCCCGCGCCCGCGGCGGCGCCCCAACGCCGGGGGCGCGCCCGCCTGGCGGCGCTGCTGCTGGCGGGGGCGGTGGCGGGGGCGGCCCTCACCGCCCTGTTCGCGCTGGGGCGCGGCGGACCCGACCCCACCCAGCTTGTCTACACCCTGTTCGAGCCGGGCGTCGCCTCCCGCGGCTACTGGTCTCCCGACGGCGCCGCAGTGGCCTACGCCGCCAGCCCCACCGCCAACCAGCCCGCGCAAGTGTTTCTGCGCTATCTTCATACCTCCAGCGCCACCCAGCTCACCCATATTCCCAACCTCGAAACCGTTCGCGGCTGGTCCGGCGACGGCCATAGCGTCCTCTACAGCGATACCCGCGGCGGCATCTGGAGCGTGTCGGCGGTGGGCGGGGCGCCGCAGAAGCTGTACGACTTCGGATCGGCGGATGTGCGCGCCCTGGCGCTGTCGCCGCAGGCGTGGGCGGTGCTGCGCGCCGGCCCCGACCGCAAGTTTCGCGTCTTTGTCTCGCCGCCCGGCGGCGCGCACTGGACTGCCTATGCTCCCGCCCCGTTCGCCACCGCCAACATCGTCAATCAACCGCAAATGGCGTTTGCGCCCGACGGCAAGAGCCTGCTGCTGTTCCTCCACGGCGACAGCGGCCGGGAATTGGCGTGGCTGCTGCCCTACCCGGCCGATCCGCGCCGCCCGCCCCACACGATCCTGCGCCAGCTCGGCGTGATCGTGCTAACTCCCACCTTCGCCTGGATGCCCGACAGCCGCCACTTGCTGGTCGCCGCCGTGCGCCACCCGAACCAAAGCCCGCAACTGTTTCTCGCCGGTATCGGAGGCGCATGGCGGCAGCTCACCTCGAGCGTAGACGGCGATGCGGCGCCGACGGTGTCGCCCGACGGCGCCCAGGCGCTGTTCCTGCGCTTCAGCGGCAACTTCGACGTGGTGGCAGCGCGGTTGAGCGACGCGGTGGTGTCGCCCCTGCTGGCCAATGGCACCAGCAACAACATGCCGGCCTGGGCCTTGCGCCAGCCGGCGCTGGTGTATGAAACCGACCGCAACGGCGAGCCTGAACTCTGGCTGCACGCCACCGACGCCAAGGGCGGGGCGAGCGAGCGGCGCTTGCGCGACTTGCCCCAAGGGAGTATTCCGATGGCGCCGGCCTTGTCGCCCAACGCCGACCGCGTGCTCTACTCCGCCTTCCTCCCCGGCAAGAGCGCCATCCCGCTCTATCTGGCCTCCGTCGCCCAGGGCAGCCCCGTGCCGCTGCTAGCCGCCACCAGCGGCATTGAAGTCGGCGCCAACTGGTCGCCGGACGGCGACCAGGCATCGTTCCTGAGCCTGCACGGCAACCAAGCCGACCTGATGGTCGCGCCCACCAGCGGGCAGGCGACCGCGCGCAAGCTGCGCACCGTCAGTTCCGACCTCACCTTGATTCCCGTCTGGTCGCCCGACGGCGCCTGGATCGCCTACCAAGCGCCCGACGGCGACCTGCACCTGGTCGCGCCCGATGGCGCGCGGGAACGCAATCTGGGCAAGTTCGACACCCCGGCGGTGGCCTTCTCCCCCGACAGCCAGCGGCTCTACGGCGTCACCTCGACCCCCGGCCACAACTACCTCGTCCAACTGGAGATCGCCAGCCGCGCCCATCGGCGCCTCGGCGACCTCGGCGCCGATTTCACCCCCCAGACCGCCGCCGAACCGGGCTTGCGCTTCACTCTGACGCCGGACGGCCAGAGCCTCGCCTTCAACACCGCCCGCCGCAGCCAGAGCCTGTGGATGATGCGCCATTTCGACCCCGCACCCAGCGGCATCGCCCGCCTCCGCGCCCTGCTGCGGTTGCCCTAGCAGCCTGTGGCGCCGCGCGGGCCAGCGCCTAGAGCGGCAGCAGCTTGCCCTTCTCCAGGTGGCGGGTGACACCGGCGTAGGCGGCGGCGTGGGGGTCGTGCGTCACCATAATGACGGTCTTGTGAAATTCGCGGTTGAGCCGCGCCAGGATCTCCAGCACCTCGTTGGCGCTGCGGCTGTCGAGGTCGCCGGTGGGCTCGTCGGCCAGGATCAGCGCCGGGTCGGTGACGATGGAGCGGGCGATCGCCACCCGCTGCTCCTGCCCGCCGGAGAGTTGCTTGGGCAAGTGGTGGCTGCGGCCCTGGAGGTCCACCAGTTGCAGCACCGTTTCCACGTGCTCGCGCCGCTCCGCCCGGCTGAGCGGGGTCAACAGCAGCGGCAGTTCGATATTCTCGAACGCGGTCAGCACCGGGATCAGGTTGAAGGTCTGGAAGATGTAGCCGATCCATTCGTTGCGCCAGCGGGCGGAGGTGCGGTCGTCGAGCAGAAAGATGTTCTCGCCGCGCACCCGCAGCTCGCCGGCGGTGGGGCGGTCAATGGCGGCGATCATGTTGAGCAGGGTGGTCTTGCCCGAGCCCGACGGGCCCATGAGGGCCAGAAATTCGCCCTCCGCGATGGTGATCGAAACATCGTCCAGGGCGATGACCAGGAACTGGTCGCGGCGAAAGATCTTGCTCAGGCCGATGGCCTCCACTACGGGCGGGGTCACGGCAGCGTCCCCGCCACCACGCGGGCGCCGGGCTTGAGCTCGGCCGGCGTCTTGACGATGACCTCGGTGCCGGGAGCGACGCCGGTAGCGATGCTGCCCAAGGCGCGCTCAGCGGTGACCTGAATCGGCCGCTCCGCCACCCGTCCGTTGGCGATGATCTGGACGTACTTGGCGCCGGCGCGATCGCGAATCGCCACCAGCGGGATCAACACACCGGCCGGAGGCGGCGCGTTGAGCGCCTGGTCGGCCAGGAACTGCACGGTGGCGTTCATGTCGGGCCGCAGGCGGCTGTCGGGGTCGAGCACCTTCACCTTGACCTGCACCGTGGCCTTTTGCCGGTTGGCTTCGGGCGCGATCTCGGCCAGCTCGCCCTGGTAGCGGCGGTCGGGAAAGGCATCGGTGGTGACGATGCCGGGCTGGTGGAGCTGCAGCCGGCCGAAGTCGTTCTGCGAGATGTCGAGCTCGACCTGCAGGTCGTTGAGGTCGGCCAGCGTCACCACCGAGCCCTGCGGCCCGCCGGTCTCGACCGCGCTGGCAAATTGCGCGGTGATCAGCTCGCCCTTCTCGGCGGTGCGCTCCAGGATGGTGCCCCCCACCGGGGCGCGGATCACGGTGGCGTCGAGCAGGGTCCGGGCGTACTGCAGGTTGCCTTGGGCTTGCTGCAGCGCGCCCTCGGCACGGGCGATTGCCTCCGGGCGAGTGCCGATCTGGGCCAGCTCCAACGTCTGGGCGAGCGACTGGGCGAGCTGGCGGCTGGCGTCGTAGGCAGCTTGGTCGGCGTCAAGCTGCGACTTGGCCACAATCCCCTTGGCAAAAAGCGCCTGCGTGCGCGCCAGCGCCAGGCGGTTGTTGCGCTCGGTGGCTTGGGCCTGCTGCAGATTGGCCTGGGCGGCGGCGATCTCCTGCGGGCGGGAACCGTGAGTGAGTTCATCGAGGTAAGCCTTGGCCGCCGCCACCGCGCCGGTATCGGCCACCACCTGGGCGCGAAACTCCTGGTCCTCGAGCCGCACCAACACCTGCCCCTGGCGCACCTGGTCGCCGCGCTCGACCCCCACCCAGGCGACGCGGCCGGTGACTTTCGAGTTCACATTGATGGTGTGGTGGGCGACGATGTAGCCGCCGGCGGAGAGCACCACCTGGCCGGTGTCCCGGGTGGGCGGCTCCGCCCGCGCCACCTCGACCACGGTGGCCCCGGGCCGGAGATAGAGCCACAAGGCCAACGCCACCGCCACGGCGGCGGCCAGCCAGAGCCAGCGGCGGCGGCGGCGGGGCCGGGCGCTGAGCGCGGCGCGGTCAATCTTCAAGCGCTCCAGATTGGGCGCGGGCGTCATGGCTCCCTGTCCTTACCCCTCAGTCCCGCAGGCCCGCCAGGATCTCTTGCCGGGCGGCCTGCCACGCCGGCGCCGCCCCGCCCAGCGCGCCCATCACCACCGCAAACAGCAGCGCCCCCGCCACCAGCGCCGGCGTCAGCTCCATCTTGAACACCATCTCGCTGAAGGTGAGCGGGTTGAAGGTGCCGGTGGAGACGCCCATGAACGGCAACATGAGTAGGATGCCGACTACGCCCCCGGCCAGCGACAACAACACCGATTCGAAAACAAAGCTGGCCAAAATGCTGGCGCGCGAAAAGCCCAGGATGCGCAGGGTGGCGATCTCACGCCCGCGCTGCGCCACCGCGGCGTACATGGTGTTCATGGCCGCAAAGCTGGCCCCCACCGCCATGATGATGGCCACCAGGGTGCCGACGATCTCGATGCCGATGCCCGACCGGGTCTGGGTGGCGTAGTAGTCGGGTTCGGGCCGGGCCTCAAGCGCCAGGCTCTGGTCGTCGCTCACCCGGCGCACCAGGCGCTCGCGGGCGGCGAGGTCGCGGGCGCGCAGCAGTTCCACCGAGTACACCGGGCGGTCGAAGTCGGCCGCCACTTGGTCCACATTGGCCCAGATCTCGGAGGTGTAGGCGGTGCCGGCGGCGTCGAAGACGCCGACCACGCGCCAGGCGTTCTTGCCGAAGACGAGTTGGTCGCCCAGGCCGGCGTGGGCGAAGCGCCGCGCCACCGCCGTGCTGACCGCCACCTCGCGCTGCCCGGAGCGGAACCAGCGCCCGGCGACGAGTTGAACGTTGGGGCGCATCTCCCGCCCCGCCGCCGACAGGCCGCGCACGCTAACATTGACCTCGCCACTGCCGTCGGCGCGCGGCAGCACGATGGCGAGCGCGATCTCGCCCGAGGCCAGCGGCTGCCCGGAGGCGTCCGTCGCCACCCCCGCCAAGTTCTGCAGTCGCAAGGCCTCGCCGCGGGTGACCACACTGCTGAGCTCGGCCTCCGCGCCCTTGCGCATCACCAGCAGGTTGAGCGGGTCGCCGGTGGAGAGAAAGGCCTGGCGCAGCCCCACCAGCAGCATCATGATGAACAGCGCCGTGGTCACCGTCAGCGCAATGCCCAGTGCCGTCATCACGGTCGCGCCCGGACGCTGCCGCAGGTTGCGCAGGTTGTAGCTCAGCGGCAGCGCCATCGTCGCTCACCCCATATGGCGCAGGCCGGCGATGATCTCCAGCCGCGCCGCCCGCGCCGAGGGCAGCGCCGTGCTGACCGCCCCCACCAGAGCGGCTACGACCACGCCCATTCCGATCTCGGTTCCGGTCACGCGCATGTGGTGGAAATAGAAGCCCCAGGACGAGGCTGACAGCCCCGCCAGCAGCCCACGCGCCCCCAGCGTGCCGAGCACGCCGCCGGCCAGCGCCAGCGTAATCCCTTCGCCCAGGAACAGGGCCAGGATCCGGCCGCGGGTGAAGCCCAGCGTCTTCAGCAGCGCCACCTCGCGCGTGCGCTCGCGCACCGCCATTGCCATGGTGTTGCCAGTGACCAGCAGGATAGTGAACACCACCGCCCCGGCGATACCCACGATGAATGCCTTGACGTTGCCCATCATGGCCATAAAGTAGAGCTGGAAGGCCTTCTCGCTCTGCGACAGCGTCGGCGCCGGCGCGTTGCGGAACATGGCATCAATCGCCTGGGTGACCTGCGCCACTTGCGGCTCGGTGGCCACCCGCAGCGAGACGATGCCCACCCGGTCTTTCATGACGGGCACGCTGTCGGTGAAGTACTTGTCGGAGATGAGGATGGCCTGCCACTCCGACGGAGCGTCATAAATGGCGCGCACCCGCAGATCGAAGTCCGCCGGCCAGGTGCTGGCCTGCAGATAAATGCGATCGCCCAGCTTCCAGCCATACCGCTCCGCCAACAGGCGTTGCACGGCCACCCCGGTGCGATCGCGCTGCCAATCGCGCAACTGTTGGGGGTCAATCGTCCAGTCGGTGTAGACCTGGAAAACGCTGTAGGGATCGGTGGCAAACTGGCCAAATTGGTTCTCGGGATTGTCGTTGATGTAGCGGCCACCCACCCAGTCCAGCGGGGTGACCGCCACCACCCCCGGCAGCGCCGCGATCTTGTCTCGGTAGTAGCTGGGCAGCATCGCCGTCAGCCCCACCCGGTGGCGGCTGAGGATGCGCAGCACCGCCGACGGCGCCTGCGGCACCGCGTAGAAGCCGCGCCACATGCTGATCAAAAACGTCAAAAGCAGCAGCGACACCCCCACGCTCAGCACCGTCAGCAGGCTGCGGCGCGGGTTGCGCAAGGCGTTCTTGACGGCAAACTGCGCAAACGTCATGCGGGCGCCTTTCCTCCAGCTTAAGCCCGACTGTAGTGCCGCGGAAGGTGCGCGACGGCCTCAGCCCCGATCCAGTTCGAGATTGGCGCGCATGCGGGTCTCGACGGCGCGGAGTTCCGAAGTAGGCAGCCTGCCCAGCCGAGCCAGGATCATTTCCTGTTTGATGGTGCGGACGATCCCGGTGACCACCGAGGGCAGCGGCAAACCTGCGTCACTCCAACCTTCCAGCCTGGTGTCGCCAAAGAGCATGCGACCGGTGTTGCTGGTCACCGCAGCGACGATGGCCTCGCGGCGGCCTTGGTGGTAGGCATCGGCGCTCAGCACCAGTCCCGGCCGCTGCTTGGCGCCGCGCTCGTCGGCAAACACGAACCTCACCAGGACGAGGTCGCCACGCTCAAAACTTGTCGTAGACGGCATCGCGCGGATTGTCCCACAGTTCGCCCAGCACCGGGTCTTCCGCTTGGTGCAGGGCCGCAGGCGGCCGCATCCGGGCCCGGTCGCGCCGCAGCCGCGCCGCGATCGCGTCGCGCACGTAGTCGCGGATGGTCTGATCGCGGCTTGCCGCCGCCAGCCGAATCTCCCGGCGCGCCTCGGGCGACACGTCAATGCTCAGCCGCGCGCTCCGGGGGGGCTTGGCTTCCTTGCCCATGGCCGTAGGCTAGCACATGCGCGTATTTACGTAAATACGGACGGCGCACCGGCCCCGATTCGGCTTGGGCGCAGCCGTCATCTGGCGGGAGGTTGAGGCTGTTGGCGAGGATCCAACCAGCAGCAGTTGCGGCACCAGCGCCACAGTAGACCTTCCGGCCGCCGCGGCTGGACCGGCCCAAGCCCTTGTGCAATAGTGGGTTAGGTAGCCGCGCGAGAGTGGCGGAACTGGCAGACGCGCCAGACTTAGGATCTGGTGCCCGCAAGGGCCTGGGGGTTCGAGTCCCCCCTCTCGCACCAGCAAACCAGACTCCGGCCCGGCTTCCCTCGGCGGGCTGTGCGGTTCAGGACAGACGCACCGGCGCCAGGGCGATACCGTTGGCTGTGCTCTGGATGATTGTTGCGGTGCTTCTGATCCTCTGGCTCTTGGGCTTCAGCCTGCACGTCGCCGGGAGCCTGATCCACATCCTGCTGGTTGTCGCGCTGATCGCCATTATTTACAACCTGGTGACCAATCGGCGTCGGGGCGTGTAGGCGCCAATTCTTGAAAGCCGGTCGTAGATAGCGTCGCGGGGGTTGTCCCCAGAGCTCGCCGAGCACCGGGTCGTCGGCTTGGCAGAGGACCGCGTTGCGCCGCGGCCGCGCCGGCAGCACACCCCGCACGAGGGCGCGAACGGCCTGGGCGATGTTGGCGCGCTGGGGGTTATTGCTCGTCGGCTTCCTGCTGATGCTGCCCAACCGGGTGTGCGGGCTGGTGCTGCCCACCTCCACCAAGTACCTGATTGATTCGGTGATCGTGGGCCACCCCGCCGGGCTGCTGGCACCCATCCTACGGTTCGCCTATGCCGACGGGCCCGAAGTGCTGCACGAGGGGAGCCTTGCCGCCGCCCCGGGGACGATGACGGCGCTGGTAAGGCCGTCGGGCTCGGGCAAGGTCGCGCGCCGGCCCCAGCCTAACCGACGTCCAGCGCATTGGGGCCGGTCACTCCATTCTGACTAGGCTTCGACACGAGTGCCGACAATTCCAGGTACCCGCGGCTCCGCGGTTGCCCCTGAATCGAGCTGCGGTTTCGGCTGCGCCACTTTCGATGCTGGCCAATGCTGCAGCTGGTGCTCGTGCACAAAGTGCGTGCAGCAGGGAAACGAATTACCTGGCCCGCGAGGGCCCGGTAATTTCCAACAGCGCTGCTGGGCGAACTCGCACTGCGGATGCACGGATTGCTTGAACATTTGGCGAAGCCCATTCGTAATCTTAGCTGCGGGCGGCCAGGCCGGCAACACCAAGCCAATGGCGCGCCCATCGAGGAAGCGAAGCATGAACCAGCACCTTTCCTTTCGGTTGATCTGGATACTAGTCGTCGGGCTCACCATCCTGGCGTTGACCGTTGTATTCGGCGTCGTGGACGCGGTGGTGGTGCGCCCGTTGCCGTATGCGCATGCGCATGACCTGGTTGCGGTCCACTGCGCGCTTCCCGGCATCCCCAACTTGCCGGTCTCGGCGCTGGAAATCGATTCGATCCGCGATGCTTCCGTTTTCTCTGAAGTCGCGCTGTACCGCCCGGGCCAAGCGCCGGTCGCGTCATCCACCGGGATTGGCGTAGCGCGCGGGTTGATGGTTTCACCCAACTTTCTCAAGGTGCTTGGGGCCCAACCCGACCGCGGACGCGATTTCG
>Ga0307372_10011212_pt1 | contig 12009 bp, 20 predicted proteins | sample OX1MG_FD_202533 | JGI IMG/M metagenome (GOLD analysis project Ga0307372, IMG submission 202533) | Soil microbial communities from Risofladan, Vaasa, Finland - OX-1 | ecosystem: Environmental > Terrestrial > Soil > Coastal area > Acid sulfate soil | place: Finland: Risofladan, Vaasa | collected...
TGACGCGATTGTCTTAGGTGCCCGCCCGCCCGCCCCCGGCCAGCCCGCCTCCTCCGCGAAGAAGGTCAAGCTCGACGAGGCGATCTTCACGACCCGCTTCAACGAAGCGCTCGTCCACCAGAGCGTGCGCGCCGAGCAGGCCGCACGCCGGCGCGGGACCGCGGCGACGAAGACGCGCGGGATGGTCTCCGGCGGCGGCGCGAAGCCCTGGCGCCAGAAGGGCACCGGACGCGCCCGCGCGGGCTCGAACCGCTCCCCGATCTGGACGGGCGGCGGCACCGTGTTCGGACCGCAGCCGCGCTCCTACACGTTCAAGGTCAACCGCAAGGAGCAGCGCGCGGCGCTGCGCAGCGCGCTCTCGCTGCACGCCGAGCGCGGTTCGCTGGCGGTGCTCGACGCCTCCGCGTTCAGCGCCCCGAAGACCAAGCAGGCCTTCGACCTGCTCGACGATTGGAACCGCCCCGGCGCGACGCTCGTCGTGCTCGTCGCCGACGACGCGAACGCGGCGCTGTCGTTCCGCAACCTCGCGGGCGTGGCGGTGCTGACGCACGAGAACGTCGGCGTCGCCGATCTGCTCGGGGCCGCCTCGCTGTTGATCTCTCAGCCGGCGCTCGACGCGCTCACCGCGCGCGCCGCCGGCTCGGGCAAGACCGCCGAGGCCGCGGAGGCGAAGGCGCCCGCAAAGAAAACTCCCGCGGCGAAGGCTGATCGGGCGAAGGTTGCGGAGTCGAGCGCCGACGAGTCCGACGCGGCCGAGGAGGCGAGCGCCTGATGGACCATTCCCAGGTGATCCTCCGACCGGTTGTCTCCGAGAAGAGCTATGTGCTCTCGGCGGCGAACCGCTACACCTTCCGCGTCCACCCCGACGCGCACAAGACGCAGATCCGCCAGGCGGTGCAGGCGCTGTTCGAGGTGAAGGTGCTCGAGGTGCGGACGCTGAGCGTCAAGTCCAAGCCCAAGCGCCGTGGTGGGATCGCCGGTCGCACGCGCGTGTGGAAGAAGGCGATCGTGCAGATCGGCGCCGGCGAAAGCATTCCGATCTTCCAAGGCCTGCAGGCGCTGGACTAGGCCGGCACAGAGAGAAAGAGCTAGAGAGACCACCCAAATGCCCATCCGTAAGCCCAAGCCGACAAGCCCCGGTATGCGTTTCGTGTCCTACCCGGACTTCGCCGAAATCACGAAGACCGAGCCCGAGAAGACGCTCGTCGAAGGCCTGAAGAAGAGCGGCGGTCGCAACGCGCACGGCCGCAAGACCTCGCGCCATCGCGGCGGCGGCGCCAAACGCGCCTATCGTCGCGTCGACTTCAAGCGCCGCAAGGACGGCGTGCCCGCGCGCGTCGCCGCGATCGAGTACGACCCAAACCGCTCCGCCTACATCGCGCTGCTGCACTACGCCGACGGCGAGAAGCGCTACATTCTCGCTCCCCAGCGCCTCGCGGTCGGCGCGACCGTCGCCTCCGGCGATGGCGCCGACATCGCGATCGGCAACTGCATGGAGCTCGCGCGGATGCCGGTCGGCACGGTCGTCCACAACGTCGAGCTCTCGCCCGGCCGCGGCGGCCAGCTCGCGCGCTCGGCCGGCGCCTCCGTACAGCTGATGGCCAAGGACGGCGAGATGGCCACCCTGCGCCTGCCCTCCGGCGAGATGCGCCTCGTGCGCGCCGAGTGCCGCGCGACGGTCGGCACGATCGGCAACGCCGAGCACCAGAACGTGAAGGTCGGCAAGGCCGGGCGCAAGCGCCACATGGGCGTGCGCCCGCAGACGCGCGGCGTCGCGATGAACCCCGTCGATCACCCGCACGGCGGCGGCGAGGGCTCGACCACCGCCGGCCGGCACCCCGTGACGCCCTGGGGCGTGCCGACGCTCGGCTATCGCACGCGCAAGCAGAACAAGGCATCCGACCGCTACATCGTGCGTGGGCGCAGGCGCGGGAAGGGTAGGAGTAGATAGATGAGTCGCTCTAGCAAGAAGGGGCCCTGGGTCGAAGAGCGTCTGATGGCGCGGATCGAGGCGCTGAACGCCGAGAACAACAAAAAAATGCTGCGCACGTGGTCGCGCGCGTCGACGATCTTCCCGGAGATGGTCGGCCACACGATCGCCGTCCACGACGGCAAGAAGCACGTACCCGTGTTCGTCAGCGAGTCGATGGTCGGGCACAAGCTCGGCGAGTTCGCGCCGACGCGCACCTATCGCGGGCATGTCGGTTCGGGGAGAGTGCGATGAGTCCCGCCGACGAGGAGAAGGACCCGAAAGACGGGGCTAAGGAGGCCAAGGCCAAGGAGGAGGCGCCTAAGGCGGAGGCGAAAGACGCCGCCAAGGGTGAGACGCCGGCGAAAGCCGCCGCAGCCGCGAAAAAAGCTCCGGCGAAAACGGCCGCCAAAAAGCCTGCCGCTGCCGAGAAAAAAGCTTCCGCGGCCAAAGAGCCGGTTGCTGAGAAAAAGACTGCCGACGCTGAGAAAGAGCCTGCCGGGAAAAAAGCTCCGGCGGCCAAAAAAGCTCCGGCGGCAAAAGAGCCTGTCGCCACCAAAGAGGCCACACAACCTGAGAAGAAGCCCGCGAAACGAGCGGAGTCGAAACCGCGACGGCGCGTCGTTCGCGCCCAGGCGCGTTACGTGCGGACCTCCGCCCGCAAGGCGCGGATGGTATGCGGGCACCTGCGGGGCAAGTCGATTCCGGAGGCACGCGCTATCCTCGCCTTCACCCCCCGTGACGTGGCGCGCGACTGGAGCAAGCTGCTCGAGTCCGCGGTGGCCAACGCGGAGAACAACCACGAGTTGCTCGAGGACGACCTGGTCGTCCGCGAGGCCTACGCCGATGAGGGGCCGACGATCAAGCGCTTCCGGCCGCGCGCGATGGGGCGAGCGACGCCGATCCGCAAGCGCACCAGCCACCTGACGATCACCCTGACACCGGACGCCTGAGCGCGAGCCCGGAACAGACAGACAGACAGACAGACACATCACACAAGACTGAGATAGAGAGAAGAGCGAAGAGCGAGAATGGGACAGAAGGTTCATCCAGAGGCCATGCGCGTGGGTTACATCCACGACTGGAAGTCGAACTGGTTCAACGAGAAAAACTTCTCGGAGTACCTCGACGAGGACATCAAAGTGCGCGCGCACATCACGCGCAAGCTCGCCCATGCCGGCCTCGCGAACATCACGATCCGCAAGGATGCGCAGGAGCTCGAGGTCAACATCCACACGGCCCGTCCCGGCATCGTGATCGGCAAGTCCGGCTCCGAAGTCGACGCGCTGCGCCGCGATCTGCACAAGATGACCAGCAAGCAGATCAAGGTCAACATCCACGAGATCAAGCGCCCCGAGCTCGACGCCTCGCTCGTCGCGCAGTCGATCGCCGAGCAGCTCCAGAATCGCGTCGCCTTCCGCCGCGCGATGAAGCGCGCGCTGACCAGCGCGATGCGCTCAGGGGCAAAGGGCGTCAAGGTGCAGGTTTCCGGACGCCTCGGCGGCGCCGAGATGGCCCGCACGGAATCGTATTCGGACGGTCGCGTGCCGCTGCACACGATGCGCGCCGACATCGACTACGGCTTCTACGAGGCGCGCACCACCTTCGGTCGCATCGGCGTCAAGTGCTGGGTCAACAAGGGCGAAATCATGCCCGAGGGCTACACCGGCGCCGATCTCACCGACATCACCGCGCCTGCGCCTCCCGGTAACGATCGCGACGGCCGTGGCGGTCGCGATGGACGCGATCGTGGTCGTGGCGGCGGAAGTGGTGGTGGCGGTGGAGGTCGCGGCGGACGCGGTGGCGGTCAGGGCGGCGGTGGTGGTGGCGGACGTGGTCCGGGTGGCTTTGGCGGGCAGGGCGCTCGCGGCGGATCGGGTGGTGGACGCGGGCCGGGCGGCGGCGGTCGCGGTCCTGGTGGGGCGGGCGGGTCCGGATCCGGTGGCCGCGGTCCTGGTGGGCCGGGTGGCGGACGTGGTCCTGGCGGTGGCGGCGGCGGTCGCGGTTCCGGTGGGCCGGGCGGTGGCGGCGGTGGCCGTGGCCCAGGCGGTCCAGGTGGTGGCGGTGGCGGCCGAGGCCCTGGCGGTCCAGGTGGCGGCAATCGCAGCCCCGAGGTGACCCGCTGATGCTCTCCCCCAAGCGTGTCAAGCACCGCAAGCAGCACCGCGGCCGTCGGCGCGGGATGTCGCGCGGGCAGGTCAAGGTCCAGTTCGGCGAGTACGGGCTGAAGTCGCTCGAGCAAGGGTGGCTCACCAACCGCCAGATCGAGGCCGCTCGTATCGCGATGACGCGCAAGATCAAGCGTGGCGGCAAGGTCTGGATCAACGTCTTCCCGGACAAGCCCGTCACGAAGAAGCCCGCCGAGACGCGCATGGGCTCCGGCAAGGGCAACCCCGAAGGCTGGGTCGCCGTGGTCAAGCCCGGCCGCGTGATGTTCGAGCTGGCCGGCGTGCCCGAGCCGCTCGCCCGCGACGCGATCCGCCTGGCCGCGCACAAGCTTCCCCTGAAGTCCAAGTTCGTGATGCGTGAGGACTGAGTAACCGCGATGAAGGCCAAGGAGATACGAGATCTGACCGACCAGGAACTCGCCACACAAGTTGCGAGGCTGCGCAAGGACCTATTCGGTCTGCGCTTCGCGAACGCCACCGGCGAGCTCGAGAACACCGCCGGGATCGGCCGTGCGCGGCGCGATCTTGCGCGGGCACTGACAGTAGAACGTGAGAGAACAACAACACAAAATGGCTGACGACACAGACAACGAGACACCACCCGAGACACCTGAGACTCCCGCGGCTGAGGCTGAGGCCCCTGCGGCTGTCGCGGCGCCGGCCGAGCAGCTCTCCGCCAAGGAGCGCCGCCGCAAGGCGCGCTCGACGCATTCCGGCGAGGCGCGCCCGACCCGCACGCCCGAGGATCGCCACGCCGAACGCCTGGCGGTTCGCAGCGCGAAGGCGGCAAGTCGCCGTGCCCGCCGCCAGCAGGAACGCGCGAAACGGGCCGCCAAGCGCGAGAGTGGGGCTGTGGCTCCGGTGCAGGAGCTCGCGCCCGTGCATGCTCCCGTCGAGGGCAAGCGCACCGTGCGCCAGGGGATCGTCGTCTCCGACAAGGCCGACAAGACGATCACCGTCAGGATCGACTTCGCCCGCCGGCACCGCCGCTACGAGAAGATCGTGCGCAGCTCATCGACGCTGCATGCGCACGACGAGTCAAACGACGCGCACGAGGGCGACACGGTGCGCGTGATCGAGAGCCGGCCGCTGTCGAAGAACAAGCGCTGGAAGCTCGTCGATGTGCTGGAGCGGGCGCGATGATCCAGAACGAGACCAGGCTGCGCGTGGCCGACAACACCGGCGCGCGCGAGATCCTCTGCATCCGCGTCAAGGGCGGCTCGCGGCGTCGCTACGCGTTCGTCGGCGACGTGATCACCGCGACCGTCAAGCAGGCCAACCCGCAGGGCGCCGTCAAGAAGGGCGAGGTCGTGACTGCCGTCGTCGTGCGCACGAAGAAGCCGATCGGCCGCGAGGACGGGACCTACATCGCCTTCGACGAGAACGCCGCGGTGATCATCGACGACCAGAACAACCCGCGCGGCACGCGCGTGTTCGGGCCGGTCGCGCGCGAACTGCGCGAGCGCAACTTCATGAAGATCGTCTCGCTCGCACCTGAGGTGCTGTGATGGCGCGTACCCGCACCCGTACCGCCACAGCCCCCAAGCGCCGCTCGCTGAAGATCCATTCCGGCGACCAGGTCAAGGTGATCGCCGGCAAGGATCGCGGCAAGACCGGCAAGGTGATGCGCGTCGAGCCGGCGAAGGAGCGCGTCTACGTCGAGGGTCTCAACATGGTCAAGCGCCACATGAAGCCCCAGCAGGTGCGCGACACCAACCGCGAACAGACCGTCGGCGGCGTGATCTCGCGCGAGGGCCCGATCCACGTCTCGAACGTGATGCTGATCGACCCCAAAGGCGGGGCGCCGACGCGCGTGCGGATCGAGCGCGACGAGCACGGCAAGCCCCAACGTGTCGCCAAGGGCACGGGCCAGAGAATCGACTGAGCGACGGATGACTGAGAACGAGAACCAGAACCGATGACCGAGACCGCCACCAAAGCCCGCCTGAAGACCCGCTATCTCGAGGAGATCCGCCCGGCGCTGATCGAGCGCTTCGGCTACTCCTCCGTGATGCAGGCGCCGAAGCTCGAGAAGATCACGTTGAACATGGGCGTCGGCCTGGCCAAGCAGGACTCGAAAATGCTGAAAGCCGCGCAGGACCAGCTCGCGACGATCGCCGGCCAGCAGCCCAGCGTGCGTCGCGCGCGCAAGTCGATCGCCGCCTTCAAACTGCGCGAGGGCATGCCCGTCGGCGTGGCCGTCACGCTGCGCTCCGAGCGCGGCTACGAGTTCCTCGACCGCCTCGTCTCGATCGCGATCCCCCGGATCCGCGACTTCCGCGGCTTGAGCCCGCGTTCATTCGACGGTCGCGGCAACTACACGCTCGGCGTCAAGGAGCAGATCATCTTCCCCGAGATCGACTACGACGGGATCGACCAGGTGCGTGGCCTCGACATCACGATCACGACCTCCGCGGCGACCGACGTCGAGGCGTTCGCGCTGCTGATGGCCTTCGGTATGCCCTTCTCGACCAAATGGCGTCCCAAGGGCTTCGACGAGGCGATCGGCGTGGTTTCGGAGCCAACCGACGAGGACGGCGCGAGGGTGAAAGCCCCCGAGGACCAGGACGACGCCCCCGAGGACCAGGACGACGCCCCCGAGGACGAGGACGCCGCGGATACCACCGAGAAAGAGAGCACCGACTGATGGCCAAGACCTCGATGCGCGTCAAGCAGGCCCGCCCGCCAAAGTTCAAGACGCGCGCCTATACTCGCTGCAACCGCTGTGGACGTCCGCGCGCGGTCTACAAGAAGTTCGGGGTGTGCCGCATCTGTCTGCGCGAGCTCGCCCACAACGGCCAGATCCCCGGGATGACGAAGTCCTCCTGGTAGGGCCCCCGGCAGAAATCACACCGAGCAGCACTGAATCTGAACTGAATTCGAACCGAACCGAACCGAACTGAACTCGAGCCGAACCGAACCGAACTGAACTGAACTGAACCCATGTCGATGACCGATCCGATAGCAGACTTCTTGACGCGCGTGCGCAACGCGATCCATGCCGCCCACGAGACGGTCGAGATTCCCGCGTCCAAAACGAAGGCCGAGCTGGCGCGGATCCTCGCCGAGCAGGGCTACATCGACTCGTGGTCGGTCATCCCCGCCCCCGAGGGAGCGGCGGGACAGCTGCTGGAGATCAAGCTGAAGTACACCGAGGACCGCCGCTCGGCGATCTCCGGGCTGCGGCGCGTCTCGCGCCCGGGCCGGCGCACATACGTCGACGCGAAGCACATCCCGAAGGTGCTCGGCGGGATGGGCACCTCGATCGTCTCCACCTCCCGCGGCGTGATGACCGGTCACGACGCGCGCGCCGCCGGCGTCGGCGGCGAGGTCCTGGCGCAGGTCTGGTAGGCGCGAGCGAGATGTCGAGAATCGGAAGACAGCCCATCCCCGTGCCCGCCGGCGTGACCGTCGCGATCGAGCCCGAGTCCGTCCGCGTCAACGGCCCCAAAGGCGAGCTCTCAGAGCGCATCTCCCGCGACATCGTCGTCGTCCAAGAGGGTGAGCAGCTGCTCGTCTCGCGGCCGACGGACCGGGGCGAGCATCGCGCGCTGCACGGCCTGACGCGCTCGCTCGTGGCCAACATGGTGCAGGGCGTCACCGCCGGCTACGAGAAGCGCCTCGAGATCCAGGGCGTCGGCTACCGCGCGCAGCTGAAGGGCAAGAACCTCGAGCTCGCCGTCGGCTATTCGCACCCCGTGCCGATCCCGGCGCCCGCGGGCATCGAATTCGAAGTGCCCCAGCCGACCCGCGTCGTCGTCAAGGGCATCTCCAAGCAGCTCGTCGGCGAGACCGCCGCGATCATCCGCAAGCAGCGTCCCCCCGAGCCCTACAAGGGCAAGGGCATTCGCTACGAGGGCGAGTATGTGGCGAGAAAGGTCGGCAAGCGCGCATGAGCGTCATCACCAAGGGCAACCGTCGCCTCAAGCGCCGCCGCAGGGTGCGCGCGAAGATCTCGGGGACCGCCGCGCGGCCGCGGATCTCCGTGTTCCGCTCGAACAAGGGCCTGTCGGCGCAGCTGATCGACGATGTGGCCGGCACGACGCTCGCCGCGGTCAACTGGTTCGAGCCCGATCTCGGCAAGCTCTCCAAAGACGAGCGCGTCAAGCGCGCCGGCGAGGCGCTCGCCGAGCGCGCCAAAGCCGCGGGCGTGAGCGAAGCGGTGTTCGACCGCGGCGGCTATCGCTACCACGGGCACGTGCGCGCGTTCGCCGAGGCGATCCGCGAGGCCGGCCTCACCGTCTAGGCGCGCCTCTCACCCGAGCCAAATTTCTCCTCAGCCCACTTTCCACCGCCGACTTTCTCCCGCCAACTTCATTCCTCCCGCTACCCTCCACTTCCCTATGGCTATAACCCAAGATCGCTCAGTCAGTCAGTCCGGCCTCGACCTGCAGGAGCGGGTCGTCGAGATCAATCGCGTTGCCAAGGTGGTCAAGGGCGGCCGGCGGTTCTCCTTCACCGCGCTGGTCGTCGTCGGCGATGAACGCGAGGTCGTCGGTGTCGGCTACGGAAAGGCGAACGAGGTGCCGCTCGCGATCCAGAAGGGTGTCGAGCGCGCGAAGAAGGACCTCTTCCGGGTGCCCAAGCACGGCTCGACGATCACCCACCAGACGACCGGCATCTTCGGCGCCGGGCGCGTATTGCTGAAGCCCGCCTCCCCCGGTACCGGCGTGATCGCAGGCGGCGGCGTGCGCGCGGTGCTCGAGCTGGCGGGCATCCACGACATCCTCTCCAAGAGCCTCGGCACGCAGAACCCGATCAACCTCGTCAAGGCCACGGTCGCGGGGCTGCGCGGACTGCGCACTCCCGAGGAGGTCGCGACGCTGCGCGGTCTCACGATCAACCAGGTGCTCGGCCTCGCCGACCAGCCGGCCGACGGCGCCACCGAGGTGCTCGACGGGTCTATCCCGGCCGGTGATGACGCAAAAGAGCCGGCCGAGGAGGCTCCGGCCGCCGAGGAGACGCCGGCTGCCGCAGGGGACGCGGCCACAGCCCCGGATCCGGCCGCCGTCGAGGAGACGCCCGCCGCTGAGGAGACACCGGCCTGATGTCCTCGCTGAACGTCACCCAGCTTCGTTCGCGCAACGGCGCGAACAAGAAACAGCTCGACACGCTGCGCTCGCTCGGGCTGCGGCGGATCGGTCACACCGTCGAGGTCAAGGACTGCGAGCAGGCCCGCGGCATGCTCCACGCGGTGCGCCATCTCGTCGAGGTCCATGAGGAGGGCAAGAAGAAGTGAGCCCCGCCAGAGCCAAAGAGGAGACCGAGGAGCGCATCGTCGGGCTGCACAACCTGAAGCCCGCCCCGGGCAGCCGCCGTCCGCGCAAGCGCGTCGGCCGCGGCGAAGGTTCCGGCACCGGCAAGACCTCCGGTCGCGGGCAGAAGGGCGCGGGCTCGCGCTCGGGCTCCAAGCGGCGCGCGCGCTTCGAGGGTGGGCAGATGCCGATCCACATGCGCATGCGAAAGTTGCGCGGCCCCCACATGAAGAAGTCGATGCCGTTCGAGATGTTCCGCACGCACACCCAGCCCGTCAACATCGCCGACCTCGACGCCCGCTTCGATTCCGGCGCCGAGGTCACGATCGAGGGGCTCAAGGAGCGGGGCCTCGGCACGCGCAAGGACATCCCGATCAAGATCCTCGCCAAGGGCGAGCTCTCCAAGCCGCTCACCGTTCACGCCCACGCCTTCAGCGCAAGCGCGCGCCAGCAGATCGAGGCGGTAGGCGGCACCTGCCACACCATCGAGAGCTAGAATCGGGCGCGCCGCGGACGACGCCCGTCCCGCGGTCCCAAACCAATGCTCTCAACGATCCTCAACGCCTTTCAAGTAGCGGACATCCGCAAGAAGCTCGCCTTCACGGCGGCGATGCTGCTGATCTATCGGTTCGGCTCGCACATCCCCGTGCCGGGCGTGAACCTGACGGCGGTGAACGCGATCCAGAAGTCCTTCGGCGGCTCGAACATCCTCGGGCTGCTGAACCTGTTCTCCGGCGGCAGCCTCTCGCGGCTGGCGCTGTTCGCGCTGGGGATCATGCCCTACATCACCTCCTCGATCATCCTGCAGCTGCTGCAGGTGGCGGTGCCCTCGCTGGAGAAGCTCTCCAAGGAAGGCGAGGTCGGGCAGGCGCGGATCACGCAGTACACCCGCTACCTGACCGTCGGGCTCGCCTTCGCACAGTCGATCGGCTACGTCTTCCTGTTCCACTCGCTGCAGGCCAAATCCGGCGAATCGGTGATCACGCACTTCGACGCGCCGCACATCTTCCTGATCGTGATCTGCCTGACGACCGGCTGCGTGATGCTGATGTGGATCGGCGAGCTGATCACCCAGCGCGGGATCGGCAACGGCATCTCGCTGCTGATCTTCGCCTCGATCGTCTCACGCCTGCCGACCGGCATCCAGGCCTGGTGGGACACGAACGACCAGGTCTTCAAGGTGATGATGCCGTTCCTCGTGCTCGCGATCGTCGCCGGGATCGTGTTCGTGCAGGAGGGCCAGCGGCGGATCCCCGTGCAGTACGCCAAGCGCGTGATCGGGCGTCGCATGACCGAGGGCGGGCAGACCTACCTGCCGCTGCGCGTGAACATGGCCGGCGTGATCCCGGTGATCTTCGCCGCCTCGATCATGGCCTTCCCGCCGACGGTCGGCCAGCTCGTGAAAACCCACTGGGGCCAGTCGCTGTCGGACTTCTTCTCGCCCAACGGCTGGCACTACGTGGTCGGCGAGTCGATCTTCATCGTCGTCTTCACCTACTTCTACACCGCTGTCACGTTCAACCCCGTCGACCAAGCGGACAACCTCAAGAAGTACGGCGGCTTCATCCCCGGCGTCAGGCCGGGACGCCCGACCGCCGAATTCCTCGACCGGATCCTCGCGCGTCTGACCTTCCCCGGGGCGCTCTTCCTGGCCGCCGTGGCGGCGCTGCCGACGATCCTGATCGCGCGCACCCACCAGAACATCCAGCTCGGCGGCACCTCGATCCTGATCGTGATCGGCGTAGCGCTCGAAACGATGAAGCAGTTGGAGGCGCAGCTGATGATGCGCAGCTACGAGGGGTTCTTGAAGTAGCAGCAGGGGGTGGTCGGGAGGGGGACCTGTCCCCCTCCCGCTTATAAGGGTACGCTGGGAGATAGGTGTCGGAGCTGAATCTCATACTGCTCGGCCCGCCGGGGGCGGGGAAGGGCACGCAGGCCGAGCGTCTGCGCGAGGACTTCTCCCTGCCGCACATCTCCGCCGGGGACATGCTCCGCGCACAGGTCTCCGAGGGGACGGAGCTCGGGCTGAAGGCCAAGCACTACATGGACGCCGGGGAGCTCGTTCCCGACGAGGTGATCATCGGCATGATCGTCGACCGCGTCGGCGGCGAGGACGCGCGCGACGGGTTCCTGCTCGACGGCTTTCCGCGCAACGAGGAGCAGGCCGACGCGCTGAGCGAGGCGCTGCAGGGCCTCGACCGCCGCCTCACCGCCGCGCTGCTGATCGAGGCGCCGGACGAGGAGGTCGTACGCCGCCTCGCCGGGCGCCGCGTGTGCGTGAAGAACCCCAGCCACATCTACCACGTCGACTTCGACCCGCCCAAGCACGAGGGCATCTGCGACCAGGACGGGGCCCGCTTGGAGCAGCGTAAGGACGACGCCGAGGAGACGATCCGCAACCGTCTCGTCGTCTACCACGAGCAGACCGCGCCGCTCGTCGACTACTACGAGCGCGTCGGGCTGCTGCGCCGCTTCGACGGCCGCCGCTCCGCCGACGAGGTGCACGCCCACATCCGCGCAGCGCTTGCCACCCTACGCCTCGAGGAAAACCTCTGACGTCCGCTGACCGAAGCCGGGAGACACTCGCTTCGCTCGCATCCCCGTTTCGGCCAGCGCA
>Ga0307372_10011213_pt1 | contig 12008 bp, 9 predicted proteins | sample OX1MG_FD_202533 | JGI IMG/M metagenome (GOLD analysis project Ga0307372, IMG submission 202533) | Soil microbial communities from Risofladan, Vaasa, Finland - OX-1 | ecosystem: Environmental > Terrestrial > Soil > Coastal area > Acid sulfate soil | place: Finland: Risofladan, Vaasa | collected...
GCCCTCATCCACATCGCCCCGCGCACCCGTCCGCCTTCTCTCCCTCCATCTTTTCTCCGCATCCATCGCATTTCTTTCTCGGCATCGCTCCTTCACATCACAGACAGCATGGAAGGACCGGCCACTCGGCCACGGTTATCGTGGATTGCGCGAGCCCGGCCGGGTGATCGCACCGAGCCACACGTGGGGAGAGCCGGTCCATGCAGAAAGGTACGGCGTACATCGGTCTGGACGTGCACAAGGCGAGCATCGCGGCGGCGATCGCCAGCGACGACGGCAAGCCGCCGACACTGCTCGGAACCATCGCCAACGACCCCGCAGCGGTCCGCAAGCTGGTCGCCGGGGTGCAGCACGGTTTTGACGAAGTCCGCGCTGCCTATGAGGCCGGGCCCACCGGCTATGGGGTGCAGCGCCAGCTCAGCGCGATGGGCATCGAGTGTCGCGTGGTGGCGCCGGCGCAGATCCCGCGCCGCGCCAACGAGCGGGTGAAGACCGATCGTCGCGACGCGCTTAAGCTCGCCCGCCTGCTGCGCAGCGGCGACCTCGATGCGATCTGGGTGCCCGACGAGAGCCATGAAGCGCTGCGCGGCCTGGTGCGAGCTCGCGCCGACGCGCATGCCGACCTGCTCCGCGACCGCCACCGGCTCAACAACTTCCTGATGACCCGCGGACTGCACGGGCCCGTCGGGGCGCGCATGTCGTCGACCCGCTACGACCGCTGGCTCGAGACCCTGCACTTCGAACGCCCCGCAGAGCGCGTCGTCTTCGATGACTCCCGCGACGTCATCCGTGGTGGTGTGCAGCGCGAGCGGCGCATCGAAACCGCCCTCTACGAATGCGCTCGCGACAGCCGTCATGCCGGCTTGATCCGGGCCCTCCAGGCGCTCCGCGGCGTCGGTGAGCTGACCGCGATCACCATTGTCACCGAGGTCGGCGACTTCCGCCGTTTCGCCACCGCGCCGCACCTGATGGCCTACGTCGGCTTGACTCCCTCCGAACACTCCAGCGGGGCGGTGCAGCGACGTGGCCACATCACCAAGGCGGGCAACCACCTGCTTCGCCACGTCCTCATCGAGTCGGCGCACCACGCGCGCCGGACGCCGCAGGTCAGTCCGCTCATGCAGCGACGCCTCGCGGACCTCCCCGAACCCGTGGTGGCGCTCTCCTGGCGTGCCCAGCAGCGCCTCCACTTCCGCTACCGCCAGCTCGGCGCGCGTGTGGGCCGACCCCGAGCGGTGGTCGCCGTGGCCCGTGAATTGGTTGGCTTCGTCTGGGCGGTCGGTACCATGTGGGAGGGACTGCCAGCAGCGTGACCTGAACGACAGGGGCGGGACCGCGACGGGGTGGCAGTGATGCCGAGCACCCGCGTAAATGTGTTGCGACCCGACTCGCGTCACCACAGACTCGACGGCAGCTTGGCCTCGGATCCCCTGACTTGCGGCACCAGCGTGCTGACCCGCGAAGAGCAGACTGATGACCATCGCTGTATCTGCCTCCGTCGCGTCTCGCCCCCGTCGTTCACCACGCCGCACACACAACGCAGCGCATTCCCTTCGACATCACCCACTGGCTCGCGCTTGACAAATCCTTCCAGAGCACACACTTGCACCTACTGGTGCGCACGACCTTCTTACGTCACGAAAATGGGTCGGAAACCTTCTTCTCATGATCGCGATTCCAGCCCGCACCTCTGTCCGGCGGAGGTACGTCTGGTGCGTTGAACCGCGACGCGCGTCTGGGCGCCGGGACGCCAAACGTTGATGGACCCTCGGGGCAAGTCGTGCCGCGCGGACCGACGGAGCAGGTGAATCGGTCGCACGAGCGCAAGATGGGGTGGGATGGAGATTCTGCGTAAGAACACACGCCGTGAACGGCAGATTGCGGCCAGCTTGGTTCGACAGTGAACACGAATCTCGGCCAGGATCTGACCGAGCTCGCAGTCTTGGTGGCGGCCGTCGCCGGATACGTCGTCCTCATCTACTGTTTTGTCTTGCTTCGCTGGTACCGCCCGAGGAACGGCGTCAAGCACTTTCACCTCAAGCTGGGGCACCTGACGCCGTGGCTCGACCGCCACCCTTTTGTTCCGTTCCCGGGCTCGCTCGCTGCCCTCTTGCTCGTTCTCGCCGTTCTAGTGCCTTACGCGTTAGCGCGAGGGGTATTCCTGGCTGGGGCAGGCGTATGCGTTCTGGCTGCAATCCGTTTTGCCGTTCGCGAGCCTGCGTGGGCCGATGATGCGCGGCTCTATCTCGGATCACCGGACTCATACGTCCCCGGACGAGCCGAACGGCTGGAATGGGCTGCCGCTGGACTCTCCCTTGCGGCCCTTGCCGCCGGCTACTTCATCGTCGCGGGAGCGACTGCCGCTGCGCCGACGATAGCGATTGTGATCGGGGCTGTCCTGCTCCAACTAGCGCGGGGCCGAAGGCGCCGCCCCCCCGCGTAACCAGCCGGCGAGAGTTGTAAGTCGGCACGCGATTTCCTCTTCAGCGACTCAAGGACCGATGCGACCTCCGCGCTGGCTCATCTCGGTTGACCTGGCTGACACCGTTTCTGACACCTTGCGCTGCGGTTGTGGCCGGATTCCAACGGACGCAATCCGTGTGTGATCGCCGGGTACCGCACACTGGACGGCCGTCGACGAGCACCACTGTATGCCCCAGCGACGGTCTCAAGATCCGCAAGGACCGTCCAACCGTCAACTACGCGAGTCCACCACCCGCCGCCGTTTCCCTATTGGACGTCGTCGGAGCGTCCAACGGAAGCGGGCGCCAGCGAATCGTGCCAAAGACGGTTACTTCACTTGGCACGCGACGACCACGCGGATCGTTGCGCCGCCCGTTACCGTCACCGGCCCACTTGACGGGCAATCCACATTGCCACCGTCATACAGCGGGCTGCGCCCAGTGATCGCGTAGGTGCCAATCGGGACTCGGACTGAAAACACACCGTCGGATCCTGCCGCTGCGCTGACTACCGTTCCGTCCGAGTCGTAGAGACTGATGGATCCTCTGAGCGGACGCGGCGTTCCGGGGGCGACACCGCCGACTGCTTCAAGCATGCCTTGGACGACACCGGTGTCCACGGTCGAGCCTCGCAAGAACGTTGGCATCACCAGACTCCACGTGGCGCCGGCGTCGTCCGTCTGCCACAAGGTGAACGGCGCGGTGTTCGGGGTCGGGACATAGTTGGCGGGTTCCGAACTGATGTCGACCGGGGTGGCCCAACCAAGGCTTGCGTTGACAAAGTCGATCTCATCGATATCAGAGTCAGGCCCGGTCGCACTCGCGCCCGATGCCGTGGTCCGACTCGCTTCCTGCCACGAGCGCCCGCCGTCCCTTGTGGTCCACACGACAGCAGACGGGTTGTTGTTCCCAGTCAGTCCGAGGGCAAATCCACGATCGGCATTGATGAAGTCCACAAAGGTCGCTGGAGGCTCGGCGCGTTGGGTCCAGGTTCGACCGCCGTCGGTCGTGGCGAACAGCATGGGAGTGCCGTTCGCAGCCACCAGCTCGCCGTCGAGCGGCGACGTGAACTGGGGGGCGTTGACGGAGCACCCGGTGCCGCAGTCGAGCGGCTGCGGACGCCACGTGGCGCCGCCGTCATGCGAGACCTCGAAGAACGGACCGCCGTTGACGCACCCTCCGGTGACCCATCCGGTCGTCGGGTCCGCGAAGGCCATGCCGTATTTGGCACACGACACAGGAAGCGCCCCGGGCACCGCGGTTCCGCTCGCTGGAGTCGTCTCCACACGCGACCAGTGCATCCCGCCGTCGACCGTCCGAAAGATGAAGATTGGTGATCCCTCGGTCCCGTCCTGCGTGTCGAAGAACCAGCCATGTGTCCGGTCGACGAAGTCGAGGTCGGTGGCCGAATATATGCTCTGCGTCGTCTCGTCGAGCGCGGTGAAGGACTGTCCCCGCGTCCATGTGGCGCCGCCGTCGTCCGTCGACCACCCCACCAACTGGTAGGTGCCGACATTCTGTGTCGACCCAGACGACGCGAGGATCCGAGCCGACAGGGCATCGACCCACGCGACTTCGATGACGTTGAACCTCCCAACCGGCGGCGAGACGATGGTCCATTGCTTTACGCCGACGGTCGTGTGCAGGATGTCGCTCCCGCCTCCCCATGCCCACCCGGAGGTCGGACTGAACATGTGCAAGTCGGAAACCTCGGCGGGCCCTCGCACCACGCCGGCAGCTGAGCGCGTGCCGCCCGAATGGAGCAGCAGCGTGACCCCAAGAGGAACGCCAATGACCACGGCGACCAGGACGGCGACCGCGGAACTCAGCAGGCGCCGGTGTCGCGCAGAAGTGGCCGGAAGTCGTACCTGCGGCCGCGGCTGCGCGGTTGGTGCATAGGTCGAATAACCCTTGAGATACGCCGAGAGGGAGGAGGCGAGATCGTTGTCGTCGCGATCATTCATGTTGCAGTTCCTTCCTGAGCCTGCTCAGCGCGCGCGAGAGATGGCTCGCCGCAGCCCCAGCGCTGCATCCCATAAGGTCGGCACACTCGGTCAACGTGAAGCCGCTCATGTAGTGCAGTGAGACCACTGCCCGCTGCTGTCGGGAGAGCCGACCATAGGCGCGGTGCAGGTCGATGTATCTCCCGTCGGCCTCGAGGTGCTGGTCGATCCGAGCGCGCTCGGCGCTCCGCATCAGTGCTGAGAAAGATCGGGTGAGCCAGCGTCGACGGTGCAGTGCCTGATGCACACCGATGGCCATCAGCCAGGCTCGGGTGCGCTCGGGATCGGTTCGGGTCGCCCATCCTCGCCATGCAGCAGCCGCCGTCTCCTGTACGGCGTCCTCGGCATATCCGGCATCGCCGAGGATGGAGAATGCAAGGGCAAACAGGTGGCCGCGCTCGGCTGCGAGCAACTCCTCGAACTCGGCAGCGTCTGGCGCCGATTGGCCGTGGATCACCCCGCGACATTCTGCCGCGGTATCAGAGACTTGACCATGCCCTTAAGTGCCCGCTCGAGGGCAAATGCATGACAGGCGTCGTGTCGTCGCACCCCCGCCGGATGGTGCCGTGGCGGACACCCGAGACGTGACTAGTACCTCATCGGGCGCATGTCCCTGGCTCCTAGCGGACTAAGTCTCCCGGCGGATCGCGTCGATCGAAGCGGCAATGACGCTCAACGGATGCGGGTGAACACGTCAAGCCCGAACTCAAGAACCGATAGGGATCGCCCTCGCCAAAGTCGACTCATCGTATGTCGCCGGTGGGTCCGCCGGGCATTGTCGCCGGAGCGTGACCAGGACAGTTGATGGCGCACCATCATTGCCGATGGCTCCGAGCATCGAAACGGACTTACTCTGAACGGAATGGCCATCGCCCTTTCGCCCCGCAAGTGCACCGTGAGGGCGGTCCTGGAGGCTCGGGACCGATCTGGCGAGCGTGAGCGCTGATGTTCCGAGCGCTCTGGTCCCAGTTGCTGCATCGCCGAGGTCGCGCGGCGGCGGTCGCTGCGGGAATCCTCGTGGCGTCGGTGAGCTTCTCGCTTCTGACTGCGGCGACAACGACCAGCACCGCTCAAGTGCAGGGCACCGTGGCGCGGAACCTCCGACCCGCTTACGACATTTTGGTGCTCCCGCCAGGCTCGACCACACCACTCGAGGCGAGCAAAGGCCTGGTCCGGGACAACTACCTTTCAGGAATCTTCGGTGGCATCACGCTCCAACAATATGCCCAAATCCAGAAGATTCCTGGCGTACAGCTCGCGGCACCGATCGCGATGATCGGTTACATCTTGCAGGACGTGCGAGTCCCCATAGATGTGACCAACGTTCTGACGTCTGCCGGTTCGCAGGTGCTCACTCTTACCGACAATCGGACGACCGACCGAGGGCTGACTCGATTCCCGCCTTCCTCTATCGGGTACGTGTATGTGACCAATGATCAACTGGCGCCTCAGGGAGGGCCCGGCACCAGCTTCATCGGCACACCTACCACCGTAATTGGGGGGAGCACCGAGGTGCTTCCCACTGGACAAAAGGTCACCGTCTGTCCGAGCTATCTTCACGTGCCCAATCTCACCTCGCCCTTCGCCGACTATCAGGCTCAAGACGGATCCTGCTGGTCACGCCAAGACTTGACCGCCAACACTGCTCCGGTTCAACTGCCACCCGGGCACGTGGGCGGCTATGTCGATGTCGTGTTTCCGATGCTGGTCGCGGCGATCGACCCGGTTGCGGAGCAGCAACTGGTGGGGCTCGGCAACGCTTTGACGAGTGGAAGATATCTACACCCTACCGATAGTGCCCTTGCAATAGGAGCGCAACCGACGGTTGGGTCGCTCGCGCCGCAGTTGCAAGTCCCTGTGCTGGCTACCACGAACCCGTTCGTCGACGACACCGATCAAATCACCGTCAACCGGTTACCCGCCTCGGCAGTAGATCTGCTGCACCAAGGACTGCTCCCAGACAAACTGGCCGCGGCTTTGGCGAAAGAAAGGCCCACCCCTGTTGAGAGAGTCACCATCACCGCGCAACAGGCGTACCAGGAGATCCTGTCAGACCCGTTGCAGCTGTCGGGCGTGGACGCGTATTGGACCAGCGGCCCCACCTCCTACCGACAGCTGTCCGGTGGGCAACTGACGCCTCTTCCGGTGACCAATCCCAGCAGCGTATGGACTTCGAGCCTGTTCGCGGACACCGGCTATGAAGCAGCCTCGATCGACTCAACTGACCTGGGGTTTCGACAGCTCAACGAAGAACTCAGGACAAATACGAGTGAGCACCTGCTAACCCTTCACACCGTTGGCGAATTCGATCCAAGTAAGTTGCCCGGGTTCAGCGCGCTCTCACAGGTCCCGCTGGAAACCTACTATCCGCCCCAGGTCACCGGTGCCGACCCGGCGAGCCAAAGGGCACTGGGCAACCAGCCGCTACTCCCGAACGCGAACGTGGCCGGCTACCTTCAGCAGCCGCCGCTGATCCTCACAACGCTCAACGCATTGCCGGCATTCGAGCAAGACTTCCCAACCGTCAACGCGACAGCGCCCATCAGTGTCGTCCGCGTACGGGTAGGTGGGCTGCATGGCAGCGTCCGCCAGCAGCTGGCGCAGATTGCGCAAGTCGCGGCTACGATCCGTCGAGCGACCGGGCTGGATGTAGACATCACCGCGGGGTCTTCCCCGACCACCGAGACCATTGCGCTCCCGGCGGGCAGTTACGGGCGGCCAGCCCTGACCCTGAACGAATCCTGGGTCCGAAAGGCGGTCGCTCTGGTCATCCTCAACGCCGTCGACGGCAAGAGCTTGGCGTTGTTCGTTCTGATCTTGATTGTCTGCGCGTTCTTTCTTGCCAACGCCGCCTTCGCAGCGGTGCGAGCTCGACGGACGGAGATCGGCGTACTGCTATGTTTGGGTTGGCCGCGAAGGATGATTTTCATGTTCACTCTCGGTGAGGTCATGCTCACTGGCCTGGTGGCCGGCGTGGTGGGTACGGGGCTCTCCGCTCTATTGATTGCCCTGCTTCGTTTAGAGGTCCCTTGGTGGCGGGTCGGCCTGGTCATTCCCGTGGCGATGCTCCTTGCGGGACTCTCCGGGCTCGTTCCGGCATTGCTAGCTGCGCATGCGCAGCCGCTCGACGCGGTGGCACCCGCGGTACGTGCCCCGCGACGGCCTCATCCGGTGCGGCACATCGCCGGGCTGGCGCTCGTCAACCTGCGCCGTGCGCCAGCTCGAGCCGCGCTGGCCGCAGCGGCGCTCGCTGTGGGAATCGCCGCGCTCACCGTGCTGCTCGCGCTCAATCTGGCATTCGATCAGGGTGTGGTAGGCAGTGCGCTCGGGGGGTTCGTCGCCAACCAGGTGCGAGCGGTAGATTACCTGTCCGCTTCACTCGCCATCGTTCTGGGCGCCGCTTCGGTAGCGGACGTGCTGTACATCAACCTGCGCGAGCGCGCCTCCGAGTTCGCGGTCCTCACGGCCGTGGGCTGGCGGCGCGGGCACGTGGCACGAGTCGCCATCGGTGAAGGCCTCGGGATCGGCCTCGCAGGCAGCTTCGGCGGCGCCGTCCTTGGACTGGCAGTGGTCGCGCTACTACTCGGCCCCGACCTTTCGCTCATGGCAGCTCCTGCGGCCGCAGCATTCGTCGCCGGAATTGTGGTAACGATCGTCGCGGCCAGCATCGTGGCGGCAACTCTCCAGCGTCTGCCGTTGGCGGCGACCCTTGCCGAGGACTAGCGGCGACATGGCGGCACGCGACAGCAAGTCATCCCATCCAAGCCGCGGCGACCACCAAGGTCTGGGTGTGTCTCTCACGGCCGTGAGCAAGACTTATCGCAGCGGCGATGGGGAATCGGTCAAGGCTGTCGAGGCGGTGACGCTTGACATCCCGTCTGGACAGAGCCTCGCGATCACAGGACGGTCTGGCTCCGGCAAGTCAACTCTGCTTCACCTAATCGGCGCGATGGATGTTCCCGACGAGGGTCAGATCACGATCGACGGCACCGACATCGCGCGCTTGCGCGACTCGGAGAGGGCGGCGCTCCGGCGGCGCATCGGGTTCATATTCCAACGCTTCCACCTGCTTCCCGCCCTAACCGCACTGGATAACGTCCTCGCCCCAGTCCTTCCCTATCGAACTGACTTTGACAAGGTGACTCGTGCACGCGAGTTGCTCGGTGCAGTCGGCCTCGCCGACCGCGTGAAACACCTACCGTCTCAGCTGTCTGGCGGCGAGCAGCAACGTGTGGCGATCGCCCGCGCGCTCATCAATCATCCTGGCATCGTATTGGCCGACGAGCCGACCGGCAACCTAGATACCCATACCGGTGCTGAGATTGTCGCTGTACTCGACCGACTGGGAACTGAGCGTGACCTCACGCTGCTCGTCGCCACCCACGATGCGAGCATCGCCGCGAGCTGCGACCGCACCCTCGTCCTCAGCGACGGCAGGATCGTGAGCGACAGCGATTAAGGCGAGACGGAGCGAACCGACGCCGCCTCGGCTCGCCGGCTCCTCTCTTGGCTGACTCCTCTGGACCTGCTCGAGATGGAGCAGCATCACCAGGTCGTGAGTCTTGAGGGCCGATCCCGGTGGAAAGTGGCCGCGCTACTGGCCAGTGCTGTTGTTCTCGCGGCGACCGTCGGCTTCATCCTGTCGCGCCCGAACGCGCCCAAGCCGTCCCCGCCCAGCCGGGCCGTTTCACCGCCAGTGATCACGTCAGTTCCACCGTCGCCCAGCCCGACTATCCCGCCTCATGAAACCTGCGCCGCGTGTCCGATGTCGAGCTTTGGCTATGCCCTCGCGTACTACCCGCCGGCGAGGCAGGTGCTGCTGTTCGGAGGCATCGACAACTACGACAACACCTGGCTCTGGAACTACCATGGTTGGACGCTCGCGCATCCGAGCGCCAGCCCACCAGGTCGATTCGACGCAGCCGTGGCCTACGACCCGGTTATGCATGTGGTGATGGTGTACGGAGGGAGGCTCGCTCCCGGACAGGTGGTCGACGACACCTGGGCGTGGGACGGGAAGACCTGGACGGAGCTAGACGCCGGGACAGGCAATCCTCCACCTGGCGACGGAAGTGTGATGGCCTGGGACCAGCGGCTCGCGACGATGGTGTTGGTGGTCCCCGGGCCATCGGTGGAGTCCCCGCAAGCCGAGACCTGGACCTGGGCTGGAACGCGCTGGTCCCGTGTACCCACGGGTGACTTCCCCACGAACATCTATCCCGGTCCCATCGCCTTTGACCCGGTGAGCAATTCACTTCTCGGGGTGGGCATTCGCTACGAGACGGCGACGTCGTCCAGCGTGGTCATGCTCCGATGGGACGGGACCGTCTGGCGCGAACTCTCCACGAGTCATACGCCGCCGTCCATCGTCGCTGGGCTTGCATTGGATCCGTTGAGTAACAGGCTACTTCTGGTTTGTGATCCAGCGCAGCTCCAGTCGAGCAACGAAGAGCTATGGATGTGGACTGGGGTCGACTGGCAAGCGCGCGGACTCTTCTCCGGCGCGCTCCAACCCGGGGGAGTGGTAACCGAAGCTGAAAGCGGCCGCGTCCTGCTGTTCGGCAACGCGGTGCAAGCGGCTCAGGGATTGCAACAGCCTGTGCACGTCTGGGAGTGGGAGGGATCGATATGGACGAGACAGGATCTTGCGCCGTGAGCGCGGCGGAGCCACTCAGGGGAGATTTAGCGAACGCGCCGTTGGGCTTCGACTCCTCGACGCGTTGACTCCACTTCTCGACGCGGCCACCCCGCGCGTGCCGAGGGCGTGATGCTCGCTCAGCCAGCGTCAGCACACCTACATGGATGAACAAACGCGACAGGATCTTTCCTGGGGCGCGAAGCTTCACGCCAGCGTCAGCGCAGCCTAAGGCATCGGACCCGAAGATGGTCGGCCATACACGTGGCGCATCAGCTCGGCCTGCTGGAATGGGGGATCGACCTCATAAGCTGGCTCGCAGTACGATCGCAAGTACTGCGCAGCTCGGACTTCGGCCTCCCGTGCGTTTGTCACGTGGCCATCTTTATCTAGGGTCAGCACATTTAGGAATACCGCCACAATCTGTTCCGCCGCACTCGGCTCATCATTCAAGACTTGGCGATAGTTCAAGTGGCTCAGTAGCGATGGCTCGACGAGTCCATTCCACATGTTGTAGACGAATCTCGTAACTACGGCCCTCAGGTCAACGTCAATGGACCGCGGCATCATCGAATCATAGAGCCGAGCTGAATCGCTAGTCCGTGTACTCGTGGGCGCAACGGCGCGCCTGCTGACACCCTATCCGACACCTTACGGTTCGGTTATGGCCGCACTCCGGCGGACGCATTCCCTATTCGGCGCCAAAATCTGAGTGCAGGACGGCCGTCCATGGCCAACACCGAACACACCGAGGACGAACTTGAAAACCGGAGGGGCTGCCTCGCGCACGGATGAGTGCACACGTACGCGCGTCCCATATCGCCGACCTGCCGGCGCGCGTTCTTACGCCACGCGAATAGTCGGTCGCCGCTCGGTGGATGTGTTTTACTCGGATGCAGCTCGATCAGCCTGTATCACAAACGCGAAAACCCAATGAGCTACGCATTCGACGATCTGGGGCTTCCGGTCGCCTACGACCTACTTATCGATCCCGAGTTTCCCTCTGCGGGCATCTGGTCAGATCGCGTCCAGCATTTTCACCGCGACGCTCTTTGCGACAGTACAGAGCCGTTCAGATCCACCTGGGGCGCACCTGTGGTGGTCCGCGTCGAACCGAACCATTCGTCTGCCTGGATTGGGATGGCGGAAGCGGGCGGCGCAGGAACGCCTACCCAAATGGTCGCCGGCCCAGACCCGAACCAATTGATCGTCGTCAACGAGGGCGTTGCGTACTTGATCGATGTGACGAGGCCCGGCGACTACAACGCAATAAAGCTCATGCCGATACTAGCCGTCAGATCGATCAGCGACTTAAGGCTCGTACTACTGTCGAGCTTCACAGCCCTCGTGGCCATCGACAAGAAAGGTGTCTGTTGGCGAACGGATCGGCTCGTCCTCGACGATCTCCGTATTCTAAGAGCGGGAACCGAGGGGATTGTGGTCACGGGATCGACCGTGGAAGGCTTGGTTGACTTTGAGACCACGATTGATCCGCGAACCGGTCGCATCCTCAGTCAGCCCGATGCCGCCTCGCTTCCCGAGCCCGTGAGAGATCGCGACCACTGGGAGCGCGCGGCCGAGTGATCGCCGAATGGCCTGGCTATGAGAACTGACGCCTCGTTTCGAATCGCCATGGGATGCGCCATCGACCTCCGCTTCCGGAAGCGTCACACCACCTGACTCAACCCAGAACCAGCCTCTACCAACGACCTCCAAGAACCCGAAAGAGCTGCTGTTGGGGAAGGATGGAGGTACTCCGTCAAACTCGCGATCTCAGCCCGATCTCAAGGCCGGTGAGACGCACATTGACATCGCAGAGGTCATAGGTTCGATCCCTATTGCGCCCACCACCGGCACTTTGAATACAAACCAGCCCGAGAATCGTTTGCCTCGTCTGAGGACCGCCAG
>Ga0307372_10011214_pt1 | contig 12008 bp, 11 predicted proteins | sample OX1MG_FD_202533 | JGI IMG/M metagenome (GOLD analysis project Ga0307372, IMG submission 202533) | Soil microbial communities from Risofladan, Vaasa, Finland - OX-1 | ecosystem: Environmental > Terrestrial > Soil > Coastal area > Acid sulfate soil | place: Finland: Risofladan, Vaasa | collected...
ACAGCTGCTGCCTTATGGAGCTCGGATCATCGCTCTCGAGCCGGTCAGAGAGATGACTGACGAGTTGGAGCGCGCCGTCGTCGGGGTAGAGGTGTTGGCCGCCACGGCCGCCGAGACCAAGCTCGCCTCAGGATCGGTGGACGCTGCCACCGCAGGCCAGGCGTTCCACTGGTTCGCCGATCAGGCCTCCCTCCATGAGATCCACCGCATCCTGCGGCCGGGCGGACGACTAGGTTTGGTCTGGAATCGGCGCGACCTGCACGCTCACCTGTGGCGGGTGGTGGGCGAGCTGATCGACCCTTTGCGCAAGGACTCGCCCGACCACTCGACCGGGGAGTGGCGACACCAGCTTCGGGCCAGCCTGCTCTTCGGGCCCCTCGAATCGCGATCTTTTCCACACCGTCAGCTGGCCAACCCCGAGCAATTGGTCGATCGCATCCTCTCGCTCAGCTTTGTGGCCAGTGCCGAAGCGCCGGTTCAAGACCGGCTCCGACAACGGCTCTTGGAGCTGGCGCGGGAGTACCAATCCCGGCCTGGCCAGCCGATCTCGCTTGCCTATCAGAGCGAGGTCTTCGCCTGCCGTGCCAGCTGACGGGAGCCGGAAGACGGTGTCGGGACCCCTACCACACGAGTTCTTAGAACTCCTGGATCAAGAAGAGGAGCTCCTCGTCAGCTCCAGAGACCAGTCCGGGCAGGGCACGGTCCGGATGTGGTTCGCCGTCATCCCGCCCGGCTACGTGTATCTCCTCACCCCAACGTATACCCGCAAGGCGGAGCGCTGGCGGGACGACCCTTGGGTGCGCTTGCGAGTGCCCGGCAGCGATGTCTTCCAGGAAGGAGTGGTCGTACCGGTGGACTGGGATGAGGCCGAGACCGACATCGAGGTGCTCACCTCCAGGTTTTCCATGGCTGGAGCAGCCACCGGGGAGGCACTTCGTTGGATGCTCCAGGACGGCAGCCGCAAGCTCCTTCGGGTCGGGGTCGATGGCGGATCAGAGGGAGTCGAGTCCGTCTAACCGGATGACCGCCTCCAGCAGAGCGGCCACTCCCAGGGCCACATCCTGGGGCTGGCTCCATTCCTCGGGGCAGTGACTCCGTCCATCCTGGGACGGTATGAAGATCATGCCCATGGGGCAGACGTGGGCGGCGTGGGCGGCGTCGTGGCTGGCTCCCGAAGTCAGCTCAAGCGGACGGTGTCCGATTCCCTCAATCGCCTCAGAAATGACACGTCGCATACCGGGGTGACACGGAGTTGGCGCTTCAGCTGAGACCCAATCCACTTGGACGTCGAGCTGGCGCCGGCTGGCCAGCTCCATCAGACCCATCGCCAAGGCCTGGTGGGCGTCCACCAACCAGCCGGCGTCGGCACTGCGCAACTCCAGGGAGGCGATTGCGGTCCCTGGGATGACGTTGCCGGCGCCTGGAGTTATCTCGATCTGGCCCACCGTGCCCACGCCAAGCCCACTCTCCCGGGCCAGGCTCTCCACCAGGAGAACCCCCTCGGCGGCCGCCGTCAAAGCGTCCCGGCGTTCTGCCATGTCGGTCGTCCCAGCATGGTCGGGACGTCCTGTCCAGGTGATCACGCCGCGATGAATTCCGGCGATCGCGGCGACGACTCCGAGCTGCGAGCCGGCCTGTTCCAGGCGCCTGCCCTGCTCGATATGGAGTTCCAGAAAACAATGGAACTGGTCGGGAGTCCACCTCGCCGAGGCCAGGGCTTGGGGCTGGGCGCCGGCTATCCGGAGGGCTGAGGACAGGGTGCTCCCCTCGAGGTCGGGACGAGTTAGTTGAGCGTCGGTCAGCTGGCCCGACACCGCCCGGCTACCGACGCAGCTCAATCCGAATCTGTTCGGTTCCTCCCCGAGGAAGTCGGCGACCACGAGGGGGTGGCGCAGCCGGGCTCCCTCCTCCCCCAGCAGGCGCGCCACTTCGATCGATCCGATCACACCGACCATGCCGTCGAAGCGGCCTCCTCCGGCCACCGTGTCCGTGTGCGAGCCGATGACGATGCGGGACAGGTCGGGCTCTGCTCCCGGCATCTCCCCAAGAAGGTTGCCCACGGAATCGATGCGTACCGCCAACCCCACCTCCTCCATCCGCTTGATCACCCAAGCTCGGGACTCCTGGTAAGGGACGGAGAAGGCCCGTCTGGTGAAGCCCGGCTGGTCCACTTCCCGGAACTCCGCCAGGGCCATCAGCTGCTCCCAGAGACGATCCTGGTCCGGGCGACGAGAGGGCGTTGGCATGACGTCGGGGAACTTAGCAGGCGGGGTGCCGGTGCGGTCTGGAGGCGGACCCGGCACCGTGTGGGTTGTGCCGGAGGTTCAGAGGCTGGCAGGATGGCTGGCAGATGCCAACCCGAGCCGAGGCGCTGGCGCTCCTCTACGAGACGACCAAGACCGACAGTCTTCGTCGCCACGGCCTCGCCGTGGAGGCGGTGATGCGGCAAGCGGCGCGCCGGACCGGCGGTGACGAGGAGCAATGGGCCGTCACCGGCCTGCTCCATGATTTCGACTACGAAGCTCATCCTCAAGAGCACCCTTTCTGGGGCCGCCCGGTACTGGAGGAGCGAGGCTATTCGCCCGAGGTGGTGCTTGCCATCCAGGGCCATGCCACCTTCAGTGGGGTAGCCCGGGACACCGAGATGGCCCGCTGGCTGTTCGCGCTCGATGAGCTGACCGGATTCGTGATGGCCGTGGCTATGGTTCAGCCGGGACGGGACGTGTCCGCGGTCAAGACCTCTTCAGTGCGAAAGAAGCTCAAGGACAAGGCCTTCGCCCGCAGCGTTCTCCGCCAGGACATCACCCTGGGCAGCGAGGAACTGGGTATCCCCGTCGAGGAACTTGTTGAACTGGTGGTGGCCGGTCTCACCCCGGTCGCCGCCGAGCTCGGGCTCGGTTCCGCCCAATAGCGACGCCTATACTCGACCGCTGACCGCAAAGGGGAGGTGGCTGAGTGGTCGAAAGCGCCCGCCTGCTAAGCGGGTGACGGGGGTTAACCTCGTCCGAGGGTTCGAATCCCTCCCTTCCCGCGCTGTGATGTCTCAGGTCATGGTGCCCGTCTTCGCAGATGGTAGTGCCCGATTTTGGCGAGCTTTTGGGCCGGGTGATGGCGAAGACCGCTCATCTGCCCTTGACTTCCCGTTGGAGACGGACGCGCGGCGTCGGGCCGATCCCCGTCGGAGAGGCCCGTACCCGCCAACCGCGAACCCGGCAGGGATAGGCTTGCGTCATGTCGGCTGAAGGCGCAGGGGTCCCAGAGCTCGCCCCCGAGAATGACAGCGAAACCCTGGTCGCCCCGCCGGGCGGCTTTCGCATCTATCTGGGGGCGGCCGCCGGAGTAGGCAAGACGTGCGCCATGCTCGACGAGGGTTGGCGGCGCCGGGAGCGGGGACGCGACGTGGTCATCGGCTTCGTTGAGACCCACGGCCGTCCCCACACTGCCGAACAGATCCGGGATCTGGAGGTTGTCCCTCGCAAGAAGGTTGAGTACCGCGGCGCCCAGTTCGAGGAGATGGACCTCGACGCCGTTCTGGCGCGGAATCCTCAGCTGGCGCTGGTGGATGAGCTGGCCCACACCAACGTGCCCAACAGCGGCCGCCACGCCAAGCGCTGGGAGGACGTGATCGAGCTGCTCGATAACGGGATCAACGTGATCAGCACGGTCAACATTCAGCATCTGGAGAGCCTGGCCGAAAGCATCGAGGCCATGACCGGAACCAGCATTCGGGAGCGAGTTCCCGACTGGGTCGTCCGGCGGGCCGACCAGACCGAGCTGGTCGACTCCTCACCGGAACAGTTGCGCCGCCGGATGATTCATGGAAACGTCTATCCCGAGGCCCAGGTGCCGGCCGCGCTCACCCACTTCTTCACCACTCGGAACCTCACTATCCTGCGGGAGCTGGCCCTGCGCTTCGTGGCTGACGAGACGGAGGAGGTCCTGCTCCGCGAGATCAAAGCGCCGGGAGCCGTGCCCATCGAAACGGGCGAGCATTTCCTGGTCGCTGTGGCCTGCCTTCCCGGAACCGAGCACATGCTCCGCCGGGCGGCGCGGATCACGGCGCGCACCAAGGGCGACCTCCACGTGGTCCATGTAATTGCCGCTGACGCCACCCGGGCCAGCGACGAGCGCATCTTGAAGGAGTTGGAGACACTCAGCTTGGCCCTGGGTGCGGACTGGGTCACGCTCCGAGGCGACGACGTGCCCTCAACTCTGGTGGCGTTCGCCAGAGAGCAGCAGATCACTCAGCTGATGGTGGGCTCGGACCCGAGCCACAAGTGGGGCATGGGCCGGGGCGGAATGCTGAAGGACCTGCTCCGGGAGGCAGGCAAGGCCTCGCTCGACGTCCACGTGGTCTCCCTTACCAGGGCGCGGGAGAGGGCCGCCGCCCGGGAAGAGGGGCCGCTCGACGGCGGGTAGCCCCTGAACTGGTACAGCCGGCGCCTGGCCACCGGGGTAGCCGCGGCTCTGGCGCTGACCGCTGTCCTGGCGGCCCTGATGCTCCCGGTCCGGGCCCAGCTGGGCAGTTCCACCAGCGGACTGGTGCTGATCATCCCGGTGGTCGTCGGTGTCGCGGTCGGCGGATGGGTGGCGGGTGTGGTGGCGATCGCCGCCGGGTTCCTCTGCTACGACTTCCTCTTCATCCGGCCCTACAGCACCCTGGCGGTCTCCGGCTACCGAGGTGGGGTCACCCTCGCCGTCTACGCAGTGGTGATGCTGATCGTGTCCCGCATGGTCTTCGCCCTTCAGCGCGCCCGTGCCCAGGCCCGGCGCCGGGCCGACGACGCCCGCCACCTTCTGGAGGTGTCTGACCTGCTCATCGGCGAGAAGCCGCTGGAGGAGTTGCTGAGCACCGTGGTACGCACCGTCCAGAGCGAGTTCAGGCTCACCTCGGTTGCCCTGCTGCTCCCGGTCGCCGGTCAGCTGACCGTCGCCGCCCGGGCCGGGGAGAATCTGCCGGAGGAGGCTGTGACCGGCGGAACGGCGACCAGGGTCCCATCGACCCCCATCGCCCTGGCGGGGCTCGGGGGTCTGCGCACCCTGCCACTGGCCACTGCGGAGCGCCCGGTCGGAGTCCTTCTCCTGGCCGGTCCCGCGCTCTCAGCGACCGACCAGCAGATGCTGACGACCTACGCCAACCACGCGGCCCTGGCCGTCGAGCGAGCCCAGCTTAGGGAGCAGGCTCTGCAGACTCGGGTCCTGCGCGAGGTCGACAGCTGGCGCCGCGCCCTCCTGGGCTCGGTGGCCCACGACCTGCGCACCCCGCTGGCGTCGATCAAAGCCGCGCTTTCCGACCTGGGGGACTCCTCGGTCCCACTGTCGGCGGGGGACCGCCGCGACCTGCTGGCCACAGCGGAGGACGAGACGGACCGGCTCACGCGCCTGGTCAAGGACCTGCTCGACATGTACCGGATCGAGGCTGGGATGCGCCGGCTCCTGGCTACCCCGGCCGCGCTGTTGGAGCTGGTGGACGAGGCTCTGGAGGCGATGCGCGGGCCGCTCGAGTCCCGGCCGGTGGAGGTGGACGTCGCCAGCTCCCTACTGGTAAACGTGGACCGAGCGCTGGTCGTTCGGGTTCTGGTCAACTTGCTCGAGAACGCCGCCCGCCACACTCCGGATCGGACGCCCGTAGCTGTGCGCGCCCGACGCCGGGCCGGCTGGGTCGAACTGGAGGTGGAGGACGAGGGCCCCGGACTCAGCCCCGAGCGGCTGGCCAGCCTCTTCAGCCCGATCGTCGAGACTGGCAACCCGGCGGGATCCCCGAGCGGCGTGGGGCTGGTCATCTGCAAGGCCTTCATCGAGGCCAGCGGCGGCCGGATCAAGGCCCGGTCCGGGTCTCGTGGAGGGCTGGAGTTGGATATCCAGCTCCCGGCGGCCTAGCCCGATGGCGAGCCTGCTGCTCATCGATGACGAGCCCGCCATCCTTCGGGCGCTGGGGATCGGGCTGCGGGCTAGGGGCTACGACGTCCACACCGCACGCAGCGGCGCCGAGGGTTTATCCGAGGCGGCTCACCATCATCCAGAGGTAGTGGTGCTCGACCTCCGCCTGCCGGACATGGACGGGATCGAGGTCTGCCGTCAGTTGCGAAGCTGGACCCAGGTGCCGGTGCTCATCCTGTCGGCCCACGGCGAGGAGGACCGCAAGGTGGCCGCTCTGGACGCGGGCGCCGACGACTTCGTGACCAAACCTTTTGGCATGGCCGAGCTGGAAGCGCGAATCCGGGTCGCCCTACGGCACCAAAGCGACAGCCAAGGGGGCTCCGAGCTTGTGGTTGGTCCTCTCCGAATGGACTTGGCTGGGCACACCGTCTCGATGCGCGACAAAAGAGTTGCTCTCACCGCGACGGAGTACGAGATGCTGGCGTATCTGGCCCGGAACGTGGGAAAGGTGGTCACCCATGACCTATTGCTGGCTCAGGTCTGGGGAGGGCGGTACGGAGCGGACGCCCACTACCTGCGGGTCTATGCCAACCGCCTCCGCCGCAAGTTGGGGCTCGGCCAGGGCCAGTTCCTGGTGACCCATGCCGGGATCGGCTACGAGCTGCGGGACGATGAGGGGCCCCAGGCGGGGGCTGGGAAGGGCGCCTAGGGGAAGCCGCCTCCGCATCGGTGTCTCACGTCCGTTGCAGGAAGTCCAGCACCCGCTGAGTCAGGAGCGCTGTGGCCTCCGGGTCATAGGAGGGCAGGGAGGCGTCGGTGACGAGGTGCTGATTTGGCCGGATACAGGAACAGCTCGGCGTCCTCTGTGTCGGCCACCAGCGCCCGGGCGGCGTCGATGTCTCCACCTTGCAGTGGTCGGGCGTGTGCACTGTGTGCCCCGCCCGGCATAGCTCGTCGGCGAAGGCGACGACCCCCTGTGTCAGCCCCTGCGCGTGGTGGAACAGGACTACCTCAGCCATGGCTGCCCTCAGGTAGGCTCCATCCTCTGGGCTCCGCTCACACGGTGACCTGGCTCCAACATTAGCCCACGACCGGGGCACACCAGACGGCCGATCGGTGCCACCCGCTGGTACCTCCCTGCGCAGTGCTTGACGACCTGGGGTCGGGCGGCTAGCGGGCGGCCAGCTTGGCCAATGCCTCATTCAGCTGGAGCACGTTCACCGTGGCATCGCCCAAGAAGCCCCACTCTGGACCGCTCTCGTGGTCCACCACCAGCTTGCGGACCACGGCTGCGGACAGGCCGCGAGCTCGGGCCACCGCATCGACCTGTATCAGGGCCGCCGCCGGCGAGATGTCAGGGTCAACGCCACTGCCGGATGTCGTCACCAGGTCAGCCGGGGGATTCTTGACTCCCAGAGCTGCCTCGGCCTTGACCGCCGCCTCCACTGCCTGCTCCAGCGCCTTGGATGTCGGCCCCAGGTTGGTCGGTCCCGTTGCCATAGGGTCGTCGGCGTCAGGACGCCCATGGAACCACTGCGCTCCCTTCCAGGGCTGGCCGACCAGCGTCGAACCGTTGGGGGTGATTGAGCCATTTGCCTGGGAGGGAAACAGCCACTGTGCCAGGCCTGTCTCCGCCAGGGGATAGCAAATGCCGCAGATCACGGTGAGGACGAGGATGGCGATGATCGAGCGGCGCAGATGGAGTAACACTAGGAGATCCTCGAAGCCGTCAGGCAGAGATCGATCAGCTTGATGAAGATGAAGGGGGCGATCAGACCACCCACCCCATAGATGAGCAGGTTGCGCCGAAGCAAGGCAGAGGCGGTGGAGGGCCGATAGCGCACGCCCCGGAGGGCTAACGGAATCAGGGCAACGATGACCAAGGCATTGAAGATGACGGCCGACAGAACAGCCGTATGGGGGCTGTGCAACTGGAGAATGTTGAGCGCCTTGAGCTGCGGGTAGGTCGCAACAAAGAGCGCCGGAATGATGGCGAAATACTTGGCCACGTCGTTGGCAATCGAGAAGGTCGTCAGGGCCCCCCTGGTGATCAGCAGCTGCTTGCCGATGGCGACTACTTCGATCAGCTTGGTGGGGTTGGAGTCGAGGTCAACCATGTTGCCCGCCTCTTTGGCAGCCATGGTCCCGGTATTCATGGCGACTCCCACGTCAGCCTGGGCCAGGGCTGGAGCGTCGTTGGTTCCATCCCCAGCCATCGCCACCAACCGTCCCCCCTCCTGCTCCTGTCGAATGAGTGCCATCTTGGCCTCGGGGGTGGCCTCGGCGAGGAAGTCGTCGACTCCGGCTTCGGCCGCGATGGTGGCTGCCGTTAGGGGATTGTCTCCGGTGACCATGACGGTTCGGATTCCCATCCTTCGCAATTCGTCGAAGCGCACGCGAATGCCCGACTTGACCACGTCGCGCAGCTCAACCACCCCCAGGATTTGAGGACCGTCTGCCACTACCAGCGGGGTGGATCCGGCTCGCGAGAGCCGCTCGACGATGGGCCCCAATTCCTCGGGAACAGTGCCACCCTGCTCCTTGACCCAGTTCCGCACCGCCTCCCCGGCACCCTTGCGGATCTGGCGACCATCTATGTCGAGACCCGACATCCGGGTCAGGGCGCTGAAGGGAATGATCTGGTGAGTGGCGCTGAGCTCGCGCCCCCGGATATCGAAGCGCTCCTTGGCCAGGACGACGATCGAACGGCCCTCCGGAGTGTCGTCGGCGAGTGACGCCAGCTGCGCTGCGTCTGCCAGGTCACGCTCCTTCACTGTGCCAATCGGAATGAATTCCTCCGCCATTCGGTTGCCCAGGGTGATGGTCCCGGTCTTGTCCAGCAACAGGGTGCTCACGTCCCCAGCAGCCTCCACTGCACGGCCGCTCATGGCCAGCACGTTTCGCTGAACCAGCCGGTCCATTCCGGCGATCCCGATAGCCGAGAGCAAGGCGCCGATGGTGGTCGGAATCAGGCAGACCAGCAGGGCGACCAGGATCACCACCGACACCTTGCCGTGGGCGTACCCGGCGAAGGGCGCCAGGGCAATGCAGACCGGGACGAATATGATGGTCAGGGCGGCCAGCAGGATGGTCAGGGCCAGTTCGTTGGGGGTCTTCTGACGGTTCGCCCCCTCGACCAGGCCAATCATCCGGTCCAGGAACGTATGCCCCGGCTCGGCAGTGATCCGGACCACGATGCGGTCCGACAGCACCTTGGTGCCGCCCGTGACCGCGGATCGGTCCCCACCACTTTCCCTGATCACCGGCGCCGACTCTCCGGTGATTGCCGACTCGTCAATCGAAGCCACTCCCTCGATCACCTCGCCGTCCGAGGGGATGACGTCATTGGCCTCACAGACGACCCGGTCACCCTTGACCAGACTGGCCGCGGCAATGCTCTCCTCGGTCCCGTCCTGACGCAGATGACGAGCCATCGTGTCGGCCCGCATGCGGCGCAAGGTGTCCGACTGAGCACGCCCTCTACCTTCTGCGGTCGCTTCCGCAAAGTTGGCAAATAGGACAGTGACGAAGAGGGTCACGGTGACCACCCAGTCGAAAACCGAGGGGTGGAATATCGAGACGATGAGGGTGACGATCGTCCCCAGCAGCACCACGAACATCACCGGATTGCGGAGCTGGACCCGAGGATCGAGTTTGATGAATGAATCCAGGATCGCCCGAAGGAAGATCTCGCGGGTCATCCAGGGAAGCTTGCGTCGACCTCGTCCTCCGCCCGACGGTGTCGCGGCAGCGTCCCCTGGGGACTCGGGACGCGCTTCGGGGACCATGACGCTGTCTCCCGGCCCAGCACTCAGGTAAGTGGCCACTAGAAGAGCACCCCGTGGTGAACCAACGCTTCAGCTATCGGGCCTAGAGAAATGGCCGGCAGGAAGGTCAGGCCTCCTACCAGAATCACCGTCCCCAGCAGCAATCCGACAAAGATCGGCTTGTCAGAACGCATGGTCCCGACCGTGTCGGGAATGTATTTCTTGGCCGCCAGGGACCCTGCCACCGCGATCACGGGAATGATGATCCCGAAGCGTCCGAGGAGCATCGCCAGCGCTCCGGCCACGTTATAGAACGGGGTGTTGCCATTGAGTCCGGCAAAGGCGGATCCATTGTTGTTGGCCTGCGATGTGAACGCGTATAGGATCTCGCTGAACCCGTGTGGTCCGTGGTTAAGCACTGAGCTGAGACCAGCCGGTATCGCCACTGCCAGCGCGGTTATCGCGAGCACGGTGACCGGCATCATCAAGACGCCGATAGAGGCCAACTTCACCTCACGTGCCTGGATCTTCTTGCCCAGGTACTCAGGAGTACGCCCCACCATTAGGCCCCCGATGAACACGGCGACGATGGCAAACAGCAGCAGCGTGTAGAGCCCGCTGCCGTCCCCTCCCGGCGACACCTCCCCCATCATCATCCCGGCCAAGAGTCCCGCCCCTCCGATCGCGGTGTACGAGTCATTTGATCCATCCACGGATCCGGTCGAGGTCTCGGTGGATGCGATGTCGAACAGATCGGAGGCGGCGGGACCGAAGCGGGTCTCCTTTCCCTCGACGTTTCCGCCTGACTGCTGCTGCTGGGTCAGGCCGGCTGCAGTCAGGGCGGGATTGGTGCCCGTCTCCGCGATCATGCTGACCCCCAAAATGGCACCGAACAGGATGAGCATGGTCGCCAAGAGAGCGACCCCCTGGCGGATGTTCCCCACCATCTTTCCGAAGGTGTAGGTGAGGCCAAAGGGGATCGCCAGAATCAGGAGGATCTCCAGCAGATTGATCAGCGCTGTGGGGTTTTCGAAGGGGTCGGCGGCGTTGGCGTTGAAGAACCCTCCCCCGTTGGTTCCCAGTTGCTTGATTACCGACATCGATGCCACGGGCCCCAGTGCGATCACTTGGGACACCCCATTCAAGACGTCGTGTATGCGGGCCGGCCCAGCCAGGGTCTCTACCGCACCTTGGGCCACGAATATGACGGTCACCACCAGGCTGATCGGAAGCAGGATGTAGTACACGCCTCGGATCAGATCGACCCAGAAATTCCCGATGGTTGGAGACTCTCGGCGCACAAAGCCGCGGATGAGCACGATGGCAATCTGGACTCCCACCGCAGCGCTGACAAACTGCTGGACCGCCAAGGCCGCCATCTGGGTGAAGTAGGACATGGTCGTCTCGCCGAGGTAGTTCTGCCAGTTGGTGTTGGTCACGAACGAAACGGCGGTGTTGAGGGCTAACCATGGGCTCACGCCTGTCAGATGTTCAGGATTAAGGGGCAGCGACCCCTGGAGCCGCTCAATCGCGTAGACCAAGAGCACGCTCACCGTTGAGAAGACAACCGTCGCCATGGCGTAGCGCTTCCACGTCTGCTCGGCCTGGGGATCAACCCCAAGGAGTCGATAGGTGGGACATTCCAACCAGGCCAGCCACTGGCTCTTACCGGTATAGACGTCGGCCATGTACGAGCCCAGGAAGCGCCAAGTGAGCCCGAGCGCGACCACCAGGGCCACAAGGGTCAGCCAGAAACCCATTCAGAAACGCTCGGGCCTGATGAGGGCATAGACCAGGTAGACGAACGTCGCGGTGGACAGGATCAGCAGCAGTATGTCTTCGACGCTCATCAGATCTTGTCCATGGCCTCGACGAAGAGATAGAAGGTGCCGAACGCGACAAGGACGAGGACAACTACCAAGAGGTCAAGCATTTACTGAGGCTAACCGGGCCGCCGTCAACGAGACATAAACAGACCTCGCCGGCTCGTCAAAAGATAGTCAATATCGCATGTTCTGAAGTGGGCACAGAAGGCAACAAGGGGCACGGCGACCTACGATTCCGCGGTATGGAGAAGCGCCACGTCGGCCCTGAGCGGCGTCTCGACGGCGCCGACGACTCGGTGCACGAGCGCACGATTCTCGTTGGGGCGTCGATCACAGACGCTTTCGACTTCTTGGCGGACGGGCGCCACGACCCACTGTGGCTGCCGTGGATCTCCAGGTCGCACCTGGAAGAGTTTGGCGGTGGTGTCGGAGCCGCCTATGCGCAGGTTGTTACCGACAGCGCTTTCGGCCAGCCTGACTTTGCCTATCGAGTGATGCACTATCGTCGACCTGTGATGTTGGGCATTGAAGTGGT
>Ga0307372_10011216_pt1 | contig 12007 bp, 14 predicted proteins | sample OX1MG_FD_202533 | JGI IMG/M metagenome (GOLD analysis project Ga0307372, IMG submission 202533) | Soil microbial communities from Risofladan, Vaasa, Finland - OX-1 | ecosystem: Environmental > Terrestrial > Soil > Coastal area > Acid sulfate soil | place: Finland: Risofladan, Vaasa | collected...
GCAAAACCGGTCAAGATTTCAAAAAAATAAATAACGGGATATCAACAAGTTGGAAAGGCATCTTAGAGAGTGCCTTAACTCCTGTTCTCATCGGAGTACTTAAACATTGTCGCCATACCCTGGTTGATGCAAAAATGCCCCTAGATCGTGAAACGATCCTTAGATAATGAGAATTTCTTGCAATTGTCCCTAGATCGTGAGAATCCCCGTCAGTCTGACAGTGGTTTATCGGAAATTACGGTCGAAAATGCATTGGGTAAAGTACAGCGATAGGTCCACCAAAGCCCCGCGAACCGCTAATCGCACGACCAGTGGCTGGCAACCGAAAAGCTGTTACGCCTTACGGCTTGCGTATTTCACACCATGCCGGCCGGAGATTTCACGTCATGGCGGCCACCCCTATGAAGGGGTAAATCGGGGGAAGTGGGACAACCCGCTATCGTTTGGCTCCTTTGTATTGAAGGAGACCGGAGATGGCACAGCAAAGGTTGTCCATGAGAACGATACGCGACGTTCTGAGATTACGGTTTGAGGCGAACCTGAGCCGCCGGCAGATTGCCATGAACGTCGGCTGTTCGCGCGCGGCCCCCCCGCCGCACGGCTGTTTCGAGCGAAACACACCCAGGCGGAAGTCGCACGCCGGCTGGGCGTGAGCCGCCAAAGTGTCAGCCGCTGGTACCGGCAGTATCGTCAGGGTGGCGCGGCGGAGATGACGGGGGCCGGTCGCGCTGGGCGCAAGCCCCGGTTGGACCGCCGGCAGCTTAATCGGCTCGATGCGGCACTGCGTCAGGGGGCGCAAACACACGGGTTCGGCACCGATCTGTGGACGCTGCCGCGGGTGGCGCAGGTGATTAAGCGCCTCACTGGGGTGACCTACCATCCGGGGCATGTAGCGTGCGCTGCGGGGACGACGGTGCATTCTGATCTGGGACGGCCTGCCTGCGCACAAGAGTAAGAAGATGCAGGCGTATCTCGCGGCCCACCGGCACTGGCTTGACGTCGATCGCCTTCCCGGCTGCGCCCCGGAGCTCAATCCGGTGGAAGCGGTGTGGGGCAATGTCAAAGGACGGGAATTAGCGAATCGGTGTGCCCACGACCTCGGCGAATCTGCCCATGCCGTGCGGCGCGGCCTGGAACGCGTGCGCCGCCGGCGCAATCTCGGGTTCTCATTCCTGCATCATGCCGGCCTATTTTTTTGACCACATTATCACTATATTATGCGAGACTCAGTAGGTGAAAAGGGGAAGGTGCAATTCGACGGCTACGTTTTGCAGGTACTAGCTAAGGACCTTGTGGATCACACAGCGGTGCTCGGCCGTCTACACGCGGAGTCGCGGGATTTTCGATGATTCCTTATTTTAAAATTCCAACTGCAGTGGAATCGAGTCGCAGGACTATCGCAATATCTGGTCCAGAAGCGCCCCAATGTCTGCGCGCATGTCTGTCACACCACTGCGAGTAAGTTGCCGAGCATTTGCACGTGCACGCTCTATGTGTTCTTTTTCGAGAAATCCGAAGATGTCAGAACGTTTCGCATATGTCGGCCAATGACGTCTCATCAATCTTGATTCGACTTCACGACAGTTCATTATGGAATCTGAGTACTCAAAGTGAAGTAATAACCAATACTCAATGCAAGGTAGTGTTATCGCAGAACGCTGTATAGCGTAGTTCCTGGACGTCACTGTGCGCACCCGTTTTTCCGGCTCAATAGGCAAGCCCCGTATAGCATCACCGTCACAAACTGCGTACGCATAGTCACAGACCTCGGTCTCCCTACAAAGCTGCTCTGTGCGCCGCAAAACTGACTGATAGTCTGTGGCGCTATCTCCCGCGCGGATATGAAGATTGGTTAGTCCATATAGTGTTCGAACATGTGCAAAGTAGCCGGGTTCCGTTTGTCGACCCTCACAGACAAGCAAATAGACGTCGCGAGCAGCCTGACGGGGCACCGACGCGATCGTTCGGCTGCTACGTGCCATAACCGTCCTATTCGATATATGGGATGCCGCCGTAACGACCGGCAAGATAACCCTTCAGGATGGCTTCACCTTTCCGAGGAGAAAACGATGATAACGGATAGACTCTGGACTGCAGAGATGGCTCTTTGTCAAAAATCCAGATTTGATCGCGGCGGAGTGTGTCTTGGGAAAACTGCGTGGCATCATGCGTAATAAAAATCAGTTGGGCATTTTTCTTGTTATGTTCTTTGCTATTAAATAACTGGACAATGTAGCTTACGAGTTGCGGGTGAAGACTAGTATCAATTTCATCAATAAATAGTGTTGCCCCGTTATCCAGCGCCTTTAATACCTGGCCAATTAATTTATAAAAGGTATTCGTACCGGCGGATTCTTCTTGAAGAAGAAATTTCGCTGTCTTGTGCGTAAGAGGGGACTCGTGTGTAAAGCGCAATATTTTTATTGACTGTTGACTAACTACTCCCTCTGGGCCACTTCCGCCGGTCAATTTGAGAGCAAGGCTCTGCATCGTCTCATCTTCGAATGCGGCATCAATAAGTCCGAAATCCACTTTTTTCAAATGCGTTAGCACTCGCTGCTTATCTGACTCCACAAATTGATCTGTAACCTGCGTGCCCAGCGAATTACTGTGCTGAGCAATGAGGTACAGATTGTTTGCGAACCATTTGTGGGGAATGGCCAATTGTTCGCTGTTGAACTGCACAGCGGTCGACAAAAAAAGAGCGTCAGGGCGGGTTAAGTCGCGCCAAGTGATTTTTTTTCCTTCAAGTGACGAGCCCCACTCCCACGTATCCTTCGCTTCGTCTGTTGGGTCGACCGTTCTGTTATAAAGCAGTACCCGCTTAACGTTTTCCTGGACATAAAGTGATTCTTTGACAATACGCGACTTGGTGTACGCGATAGTCAGCCAATACATCTTTTCATCTTGGATGAAGCAGATCTCGAATTCGGTAGGTGACTTATTTGAATCGTCCGAAAATGCGAATGGCTGATGCCGGGCGAAGCCCCATTGCTGCCACGTTTGTGCGGATGAAAATTGGACGAAATACCAGGACGCAAGTAGCGCGAGATAAAGATTAGTCTTGCCAGATGCGTTGGCACCAAATATTCCATCAGTCGCGTGAATCCACTCGGCCCGCCTAAACGGAGTCTGGATGCAATTGGTTTCCCGCAGCGACTTGTCCGCCTCTCCAATCAGGCTGAAAGTCTGCTTCGCATGAAATGAGCGGAAGTTCTCTACGGAGAACGATACGAGCATGAGTTGCGTCCCGGGTTAGGCCATATATGAGGCCATTTCTCGCACATTTTCTGCACAAACTAGCGCTATCTTGACATATATCTTGTTTTATGATAAAATTATGCGCGTTTTCTGCATTTATAACATCTATTTTGCCACATGATGCGGGCGAACGCAACAAGTTTAACCATAACCCAACAGACGAACATGTCTTCCTACGGAGTAACTGAAAAATGAATGCCGAAGCTGAGAAGAAACACGACTTCACCATCGTCGTGAACATGGAGCAGAAGCCCTGGGACAAGGAGAAAATTTCCTACCAGCAAGTGGTCGACTTGGCGTTCCCGAACCCGCCGCCGCCGCCGCCTGGTTCGAAGATCGGGTACACCGTGGAATACGCCAAGGGCCCGCCCCAGAATCCTAAAGGCAGTATGAACAAAGGAGATCACGTCTACGTAACAAATGGCATGGTGTTTACCGTCGATGAAACTGGACGCTCGTAAACACCCAGACCTCCAACGCCTCCGCAACGAGGGGTACGACGTAAAGCTGGTGGGCACTCACTTGCTTGTCGGCAGCGTCCCCTACGTTACGGCGGCGAAGGATGTGCGATTTGATGGCATTTGGGTTTCGCCTTTGGAGCTCGCGGAGGATTGCACTGTTCCGCCAAAAGACCATACAGCATATTTTGTCGGCGAACGCCCGCACCACTCCGATGGTACTGCCATGACCAAAGAGGACTTCATCGTCGACGAAACTACCAAAGTATTGGTTGAGGGCGTAACGGTTAACTTTCAGTTCTCATACAAGCATCGCGAAGGAACTGAACTTGTACCGTACAAGGACTACTACGACAAAATGGTTCACTACGTGAACCTTATGCTTTCTCATGCTCGGTCTGCACATCCGAACGATCCCACCATCAAGGCCGATGTTTATCCAGAAATTCCTTCGGAAGATGGAGACTCGCCTTTCGTATATGAGGACACCTCAGCAAACCGGGCTGGAATCGAGGCGCTATCCCATAAGTTGGAACTTGAGAACTTGGCGATTCTTGGCGTCGGCGGAACTGGCTCGTACATACTGGACTTGGTTGCCAAGACCAGGGTTAAGAACATTCATCTTTTCGACGACGATGACTTCCACCAGCACAACATGTACCGGTCACCAGGTACCATCGCCAAGAGCACGTTGAAGGCGAATCTCAAGAAGGTTGACCATTTTCGCGACGTTTATTCACAAATGCATATGAGGATCCATGCTCATCCGTATCGCATTGACGCGACAAATCTGGATCAATTGGATCGGATGAACTTTGTGTTCCTCTGCCTAGACAGCGGCGAGCTGAAAGATGTGATTATGCGGAGGCTCGAGGACCACAAAATTTCGTTCATTGATGTTGGCATGGGGGTCCAGCTAATCGGCGATACTCTGCAGGCCATGGTGCGTGTAACGACCAGCACTGAAGGTCACAGGGCACACATTAGGGACAAAGACCGCGTGTCATTTGCGCCGGCTGACGGCGACAATATCTATCGGCGGAACATACAGGTGGCCGACCTTAACGCTCTGAACGCCGCCCTTGCGGTGATAAGGTGGAAGAAGCTATATGGGTACTATGGTGACCTTGAAAAGGAACATCACAGTGTCTACGTCAGTACGCTTAGCACGCTATCTGCGGAAGACGCCTAATGCCACGCGTAAGTGAGCTAAGACCTGAGTTCGTTGAGTTCGCCCCTTCGCCCCTAGAGGAAGGGGTGCTCTACATATCGTGCCAAAACCTGGTAATGCTCCACCTGTGCTGCTGCGGCTGCGGCTCAAAGGTAGTTACTCCAATTTCGCGTACAGGTTGGGAACTTAGATTCAACGGTGATAATGTCACGCTCTTCCCGTCAATAGGGAATTGGAAGTTGCCTTGCCAGTCGCACTATTGGATTCGTGGCAACAAGGTACGATGGGCTCCGAAGCTGTCGAAGTGGGAAATAAATGAACACTACGCAGCCAATCAACGTCTGAGGGACCGGTATTTCAGTGGTCAGCATGACTCAGTCGATGAACACGAACTTGGAGCAGATTTCGGAGGCGAAGGTTCCGAAAGATCGGGACAGTCAGGGTTGCTAGCCCGCATCAAGAAGTGGCTTTCCTGAACTAAACCAGTGCTTTACGCAAAATTGACGGACGCCGGTCAGAATTTGGTATTAGTCCGCGGTCAAGCTACGGTATCAGGCACAAGTGCGATTGTGACCATCCTTTGGCCTTAAATGTGACGAACAGTTGGCCTAGGCGGGTAGTTCAAAACTGGCAGGGTACCCATTATGGTGCCGGTATGGTTCAAAGATGGCCGCGAAACGCATATCCTTATAGTCGACTATTAACGAATTCGGCTCTCTTTGTGTTCATAGCGAGCTCCGCTAAGGGTGCGGATCAGTGACCGGCCTGAATTCTTTCTGCCAAGTTCAATGTAGTATTCCGGTCAATTCAATCATGGTAAATGAACCTGCGATCATGCTGGCTGGTCAAAGCTATTTGGGGGTTTACCTAAATAGTTATGTCAGCCAACTGAACCAGCGCTTCTTAGACGCTTGCGTATTCCGCGCTGACCTTTCCCTTTCCGCCGACAAATGTCTATCAACGCCAGGGTGCTCGCGCTCACCAGAAGCTATCAACTTCGGGAATGTGCAATCAGAATCGCATCCAGAAATTCCGATGTCGATTTGGCCAGTAAAAAGATGGTAGATCTGAGGGCTTGGCCCAACATCAAGAGGGCGTATTGCCAACATGATGAGTTGTGCAATTTCTAGAGATGCCAGCCCCAAGCTAAATGCGAATACATTTTCGTTGACCCTCGCTGGATGGTCATCAGCTAATGTTTCGAGGTACCGTGGGTCGTTAAGATCCCCGGACCTATCTGCAGCCACTAGTCCCGGGTCATATTGCTTCAGGCACAGCAAACAGCGGTTGTCTGGACCGGCAGCGTGGGCTTTCCAATCCGCGCCGCGCAGCTTGTGGGTTCGTGTACGCGCAACGAATATTCCGCCATCAATTACCGGAATAAGATGTGCATAAGCAACGAAGTTGAGGACGCTTCGCGCCCATGGGCGATCCACGCAAGAAAACAATACATCGCAATCGAGAGCATGTCTGTAGCCTTCTTCTTCGCAAACGCTGTACTCGTAACTTTCGACCAAAAACCGATCCGCGGTAGCGCTCCTCTTTAGTGCACGCTCGGCAACAGATACCTTGGACTGGTCGCCACGACTATGCTCTTTGTAAGCGTTTAGTGTCCTATCGAGGTTATGTACTTTTAAAGTATCAAAATCTATAAGCATGACCCGACCGATACCAATTCGCGCAAGAGCTTCCGCGATGATGCTTCCTACAGAGCCGACGCCAACAACTCCTATCAAGAGTCGCGCGAAATCAGCGTGCGCCTCTTCTCCCCAAGCTGACACGGTGCGAATCTGTGTGCCCATGTATTTTGGGGGAGGCAGAATCTTGTCACAGTAGTGGGCTTTCAAACCTGACCCAACTACTCGCACGTTCTCGCACCAATCGCGTTGGTACTGACCAGAGGTGCCTTTATTCCAAAATCTTGCACTCCATGCGCCATCATTTGCCCCGAGCGTCAGACCAACAACCGGTAAACCAGTCGCGCCCATGACGGACGGCGCCAAAAGTTTTTCCGCTGCTACATCATCAGGACTCATACCCTGCCAGCCATGGGCAGGATGGCTGTGCAGAAATGCAATACCGCAACTATGATTCAGCGCTTCGCCGATTACCCGTTCAAGGTATTGCGAGTTGAATGAGGCGTTGCCATGGACTGTTCTATCGCCAGATTTCGGGAGTACTACAGATTGTATTAGTGCACTGGTTCGCTCTGTTCCGCAGGATGGATTCCAAAGCGCGAAGCAAAGATCTTCCTGCCGATCGTGCCGAATTAGGTGGTCGCCCACAACCTAAATGGCAAGCCACGCAGTCTCGGGGTCGAACTGTTCCAGCCTCAGAAACGCGCCCCTCACAGTGCCCCAGTAGTCGGCCTCAACGCGCCGGAGCCTAGTGCTGATTTCCCGCGCCACATTCTGAAGATTACTGTCCATCGCTCACCCCTTCCCGAGCAACCGGATGCGTGCGGCCATACACTTACTTGAGCGACTTGATTGCGACGTGGGTGTGGACTTGGGTTGTGCTGATATCGGCGTGACCCAACATCTCCTGGACGTGGTGGATGTCCGCGCTGCGTATTCCGGTCGAATTCCGCCAGCGATTATTCTCTGAACGCCGCCACGTGGTCAGGTGGGAAAAGCGCCACCCATTTTGGTTGAAATGCCACCTGCGTATTTACGGTCATACCGCCAGTTTCAAGACCCCTTCACGTAACGGGCCTATGGCGTGCCGCGCAGCCAGTGTACTCCGGCTTCATCACCGTTTTCATCAGGGACTATGGCCGTACGGATTAATACCGGCTCATTAATACGCTCGCGGGTATAACCATATATGTACACGGTTTCATCCTGCACCCATGCTTGGTCTGGTGGCGAATATGACTGGAACAGATGGCAATAGATCTACCTGAGGTCTTTACCTTTTGTGTCAAATGAGTAAATGATGTCCGCTATTCGGCGATAGCGTTCTTGCTCCACGAGTGCACCATCTAGCGTTTCAATGCCAAAATGAACTACGCATTTTTTACCATCGGGAAGCTGCTCCACAGCTTGAGCAAGCCTCGCCCTGATATCTCTCGCTTTCGTTTCAGTTGCTTGTTCCGCATCGCAACTCCAAAAGGAACCAGCGCAGAATCCAATATCATTAACATATACATTGTTCCCCTTACCATCTCCGACTCTCACAGCGTTAACCTCCATTGTCACGGTAAAGCATCTATTGGGTTCCCTTCTTCCAGCTACTAAGCGGTTTAGCTGCTCCGACGGGTATTTGACTAGGTATTTCTTTAAATACTTTTTCGCTTCCTTTATTTTAGCGACGTCTACATTGACAGTCCAGATTTCATTAGATGCAATATTAGATGGAGGCGCTAAAGTAAGCAGAGCAGGCACTAACTTTGCTACCAGATAGTCATCAGGTAACGAATTCAATTCAACGTGAAAATTGATATCAAAAATATATGGTAACGCCTTTTTATGGAGAACTTTGGCAAATGGCGCCCACATTTGTATCCATTTCTGCCGCTCTTTTTCACTGTATTCGGAAGTCTTTGCCAGCCGTTTACACTCAATAAATCATTCGTCTACGTCACTCGTCGCTCTGATGTCTGCCGTCTTTTCGGTGGCACTCTCATCAATAAACTCGACCAACGGCCATCCGTTTCGCTTCCACAGAAGCGCAATCAAGATTTCAAACAGCGTAGTGTCTGGATTTTGCAAATCGCGATTTAGTAGTGCATTAATTTTTCTATCGATTCCATGTATCTGTTTCAGCAGTTCTAAATCTTCTCCTAATCTTTTGAAAATAGGTAATATCCTGCATCCCTGTAAGGGCTCATATTTTTGTTGATCGAATAAGAAGCATTCAATAAGATATAAATACCATCCAGAGCGATCATCCGCGATAGAGAGTCGCGCACCTGGCTCGCTGGAGTGGAATGATTCGATTTGAGATTCGATCGCCGTTCTTCGTTTCTTCCACACGTCTTGCTTCAAGTATGAAGCAAAGTAATCAAATGCTCGCCTAACATCCTTATCGACTTCCAATTCTTGACTATCCATTTAACGTTCCTTACTGACACTCTCGTTTACACATAGGTAAAGCCAATGCCGGCTTTGTCCGACGCAATGCGCTTCTAATGCGCTTCTGATATTCACGCGAATGCCCGGACATCGATCTATTAGTGACGTGCAGACTTCTATAGTGCCCAGAATTGCAGTGTAGGAACGGCGGGAACAGCTCCCTGCATTGCAGCGCCCCCCCTTGATGAAAGCTGGTTACTGACCTGCCTTTACCTTAACCATACAACAAGCGTGCTCACGGCTATGTATGGCGGGTCAGCGCCTCCCAGAACTTGAGCGCATAGCTCACCGCTTGGCATCAATTTTAACCCATACCGGCTGATTAGGATGGAACCAGGTGGTGGCAGGTTTGGACTGGAATCACTGGTGGTTTTCCCAACGGAATTATCGGCGGTTTTGAAACCGAAACAGGTGGCGCTTTTCACTAGAATACGCGCGCGCCGACCCGAAGTGTCAATGTCGTCGTCGAGTGCCGATAGAGATAGCAGGTACCTTTTTTGGCCACACCCACCCGCGTCACATACCGCCAATCGCGACACAAGGTGATATTTTTCACGGCTGCTTTTTGCACCAGCACCCAGTGTGCCGATGTAATCAAGCCTAAATTCAACAAGCGATACTGGAACAAAAAAAACAATTGCAATTGCATGCGTGACGAGTTTTCATTGCGGTTGTTGTAGGAGCTCGGGTGGAAGACCTTTAGTAGTGCGAGAGTGCGAGACGCAGAACCGTGAAAGTCTCGCGAATTGCGCGTCGAAATTTCTCAGTAAGTAAACACTAGTTTTAGAATTATTTATTGGCAGCATAGCGATAACCTCACCGCCAAATTGACCGCAATTGAACTCGGCATTCAGCCCAGAAGTTGTCCTTCCAGATACAGTCTTACTTTTCTTAATCCATCGGCGCTCATTAGCTTTAATGGGGTCTTTCCCATCAATATCTCATTCTTTACTCTCAACCAACGCAACACGCTGTCACCCTGCTCTGGAAACAGCACCATTAATGCTTTGTATATCGCTAATAAGTCTTCTATACGTAGTAGCTGTGCTTTTCTGGTCGGAAATCCACCGCGTTCATATTTACTATAGGTATTTCTGGTTACGCCGAGGATTTGAGATTGAATATGAGCTGGTATGTCCCATTGCTCGAACAAAGCGAATACCACTTTGATCGCCGCCGATGCCGGCATCTTGATTACATCGGATTCGCTCAATTGATTGCTATTGGCTATTTGAGCTGGCAACCTAAGTCCAAGCATCTTGAATTCCCCCACTGTTCCCAGTGGTATCCCTGGATCGATTCGCTTCTTCGGAATGTGTTTCATAAATACAGCCTCTTTACGCCGCACGGTGTTGATCTGCCCGGATTGCTTTCTGAGTAAGACCTCGGCTTATTCCCCTGTTCGGTTCTTGGTATTTTCTATCCTCAGAAAATGCTTCCAGAAAAAGAGGTCGTCCACTCTCGATCAGACACTCCCAGACCAGATGTTTCATCCAATGACGGCGTCGTGATCTGCCTGCATCCGGGAACCATTTCAGAGAAGCCGGCGGCCCGGGACTCCTCAGCTGGGATACGATCCACACGGCGGAACGCCGATACCCCGGAACTGGTATGGACCGGAACCGCTTCCATGAATCGGCTACGCCCTTGCCGGGAGTAAGACGATGCGGAGGCAAGTTGAAAAGCCGCTCAGGACTCCCGGTCGGAGTGAATTGGTTCATAAGCGGCACGTGAAATGCACCCGACCATTTACCGGCAGCTAATATATACAGCCTTCGTATGCGCCATTGAATCGACAGATGGGCGGTATCGTACGATTGCATGAGCGACAGAAGCTTCCTTTCATGCTCCGTAATCGCACGCCATACGCGTTTAGTGATCGCATCCTCCCAATTTATTCTGCCTATAGAGGTGAAGGGGCGGGTTTTGTCGTAATAGTCCGGGACCGGTGAGGATTCGACACCCTTCGCAAGGTGAAAGCGGTACCAGTGTCGTTCTCCCAACCGTTCAGTGATGTGCGACCACACCTCCAGTGGGCATTTGTGTTTTGTGCAGTGCGTCATAAAACACCAGCTCCAATCCGCCCGAAAATACGGATCGCGTCCCGTGCGTACGTCTTCGGTCAGGCATTTTGGACAGCACGCTATCCGCGCCTTTGGAATAAGTCGCCACGCGGGTGTTCCGAGTCGCAAGGATTCGAGCTGCATCGGATCCATTTCCAAAGCCTCGGCGAGTTTTGCCACAATCGCGGGTGGCGGTGACACATCAAGATCGATATCAGACAGACGGATTCGCAGCCCGGGGCACAATTCCTCGATCAGTGCCGCCCGCGACAGGTTGTAAAGGCTGCAGGCACGATCCACGATCGAACTGATCGTTTCATCGGATGGCGGCCGCGAAAGAATCAGGCGCATTGCTTGCCGGCACCCAGTCCGCCAGTCAGCACCGACAGGTCCGGCCGGTGGTCTGCCGCGAGATCGATCATGCGCACATCAATATATTCCTGGCCTTCGATAATGGCGTGGATGGCGGCATCCTGCAGCAGACGCATGATTACGCCCAATATCCCTTTCGAATGCGTGATCAGACATTTCATGACGTCGGGCGATGTGAGTGACGAGGATTTGCGCAACGGCAGCTCGCTATGTATGGCCTTGAGCAGAGCCGCGAAATGCGCGTCCCTTTTCCAGACTGGTAGCGCCATGTGGCGAAAACGCGCGGCCAAATGCGCGTCCGACTGCAGCGTCCTTCCCGCCTCCTGGGTTCCCAGGGCGAGAATCGGCAGATTGAGCTGGTTCATGAGCAGCTTGATTGCGTCCAGCGCCCGGTTCTGATCCCGCTCGCTCCCCTTCGATATATCCTGAAACTCATCCAGCACCAGCAGGCGGCAGCTCACGCGTTTCAGAAGATGCAGCACCTGGATCTCGCGTGCATTTTTTGTCATTTTGTCCGAGCACGGCACTTGCAGCGTCAGCATCACCCTGCCATAAACCGTCCGCATGTCGTAGGCGCCGGACATCGTGATGGCCACGATCGGCATC
>Ga0307372_10011217_pt1 | contig 12006 bp, 12 predicted proteins | sample OX1MG_FD_202533 | JGI IMG/M metagenome (GOLD analysis project Ga0307372, IMG submission 202533) | Soil microbial communities from Risofladan, Vaasa, Finland - OX-1 | ecosystem: Environmental > Terrestrial > Soil > Coastal area > Acid sulfate soil | place: Finland: Risofladan, Vaasa | collected...
GTCCTGGTGCAAAGTGAATTCTATACCACCCAACTGCCGGATGGGACGTATTCGGTAGACGCCAACAAACTGGATGCGGGGATGCCCGATTACGTGGTCTTCAATGGCTATGCCAACCAGTACAAAACGTCGCCTATCGTAGCCAAAGCGGGAGAGCGCATCCGCATCTTCATCGTGAATGCAGGCCCGACACTTTTCTCGGCCTTCCACGTCATCGGGGCGATCTTCAGCGATACCTATGCTGACGGCAACCCCGCCAACCATCTGGTCGGGAACCAGACGGTCACGATCCCTCCCGGCGGCGGGATGGTGGTAGAACTCACGATTCCCCAGGCGGGCCTGTACCCGTTCGTGACACACTCATTTGCCGATGTGGGCAAAGGCGCGCTTGGTATTCTCAAAGTCACGCCGTAACAAAGAACGATCAACAGGGGATGTCCTTTGTACCAGGGACATCCCCGCACGAAATCAATGAGTGGCGGGGAAAACGAAGAAACAAGATGAGAGACTTTTGTCATAGTGTATGAGGGGGATGTCGTTGTATGCTGGATGCAAACAATACTTCACAGGAAAGGGATCATCACATGCATACGAGAGCGCATGGGAAAATCATGCCCCCTCCGATGCGGGAGGAGATACGCAAACAGGAGCCATTCTCGCGTGTTGCTCCGACTTTGAAGCCGGAATAACCGTGGCTGCGCATCACGATCAAACTGGCATGGTAAGCTTGTGCGGCAGCGATGATAGTTGGGGAGACCGCGCCGAATAGGGCCTTAGCTGTAGTGACCATACTCTGTAGGCGCTTCCGCTACTCTGAGCAGGGTAATCGATCCGCCGTAGGCGCGCGCGATGCGGGCCGCGACGGGAAGAGCGCTTTCGGCGCGTGTCGATCCATCCAATGGGACAAGAATACGCTTAAACATCATTTTCCTCTTCTTTCCTGGCCGGGCTAACGGTAGCCTCGACCTGCTCTTTGCTCTCTTGCGTTTGTTTGCTTTGCCTCGCTGAGTGAACAACTAGCATGGGCAGTCTGGTGGCGTGTAGTACTCGTTCTGTCACGCTGCCCATCGTCCAGCGTTGTAGACCGCCGCGTCCATGCGTCGCCATCGCGATCAGGTCAAAGCGTCCGCCGGTGTGCAATTCCTGATCCGCCATCTGTATCAGAGCCTCGGCCACGTCGGGATTGACAGTGATCGATGTCGTAATAGTGAGATCAGGGACTGTGTCCTCACCCTCTGTGAGCTGATGCGCAATGGTGGCCAGGTACTTGTGCGCCTCGCGTTTGGTGTCTTCTCTCATCTGGTCGAAATGAGCGTTTAATGGGGATTTGCCATAGGTCACAGGCAGATCAACCACGCGCACGAGATGCAGCGTTTTGTCCGCTGAGGGGGCAAGCGCGGCGAGCAGTTGGGTGACAGGGGCAAGCACGCTTTCGGCTAGAGGTGAGCCATCCAGGGACACTAGCGCATATACCGATTTTGCGCTAAGTGAGGGACCGCTGTCGCGTAACACGAGGACGGGTACCGTGCTATGTGAGATGATCTTCTGCGCTATGCTGCCCAAAGCCCAGCGTTTGAAGCCGCTGTAGCCATGGCTGCGCATGACGATCAAATCGATGCCAAGTTGCTCAATCGCCGCGAGAATAGATGGTGCTACACCGCCAAACTCTATTTGGGTCTCGGTTTTCACGCCGACCAGTTCCGCCATCCTGCTGACGGTGTCCAGGTAATTGGCTGCCAGCGCCTTGCCTTCCTCAATCGCATTGTCGGAGTAAATCTCCGCGAGTTTCTTTTGCTCTGCTTGAAAATTAAAAGGGATCGGGGAAACTTGCACCAGAACCACAGTACTATTAGAAGCTCGCGCTATACGGGCAGCGACCGGGATGGCTTCTTCTGCTCTGTCCGACCCATCCAGCGGAACGAGAATACGTGTAAACATAATTTTCCTTCTTCACGAACGCAATCAACCGAGCGACCGCGTCCCTGGCCGATGGCAGGCTCATGTCTTTTTCATATACATAGGATAGTGTAGGACCATCACATGTGTATCACGGTCAGAAGCAGTGCAATCACGAAAGGCTCACAGAAGCGATCAGTAGCTCTTCATCACCTGGCTAAAATTGACTGTGATCTATCTGTGACAAAAACGAGAGGCATTGTGATGAGAAAGATCACAGGTATCAACTACAATTTGTATGATCTCTGCCCGACCTGGGCAGTGCGTGTGGTGGATCAAAAGGGGCGAGAGCGGAGAATTGGGTGGGCATGATCCTGTCATTGGACAAGAACGAAAGAAGGAGAAAGCTATGCATGAAACATTTGCAATGCAAGGCATAGTGCATACCGTCCTCGAATGTATGCGGAAGGCTGGCGGATTGCGTGTAACAAACGTGCAACTGGTGTTGGGCGCATCGGGTCACTTGACAGCCGATGTTGTCTATCAACACTTTAAGGCACTGACTAAAGATACGCCAGCCGAAAACGCCTCGCTCACCATCCAGTGGTTGCCCGCGACATACAAGTGTTTTTCCTGTCTGTATCGTTTCGAGAGCTGCGAACCATGCGAACAGGTGGCATGTCCCAAATGTGGCGATGTTGCACTGGAGATCAGCCACCATGATGTCTGTTATGTGAGCGCCATTGATATCACTGGTGGTGAAGAGCATGAGAAGGTCAATGAGCTGGTATTACCAGCGGAGGAGAGCGAGGCCGGATCGCACGTGCTTTCCAGCCTGTATGCCGTACCCTCATCACGAGAGGGTTCGTTCTGCTAAATCTGGTGCCTTAGTTTCGCTTTTGCAATATCTCCTCAATGGCATCGATCACAATCGCATTCTCTTCGATTGTGTTGTAGAAGTACGGCGAGACACGCAGCAGACCGGGCCGATAGTCGGTGATGATATTGCGGGCCACGAGGGCCTTGACGATTTCGTCGGGACGCTCAAGTTCCAGCATGACGATTGAATTGCGGCGTTCCGGCTCCTGTGGCGCGTGTACTGACCATCCTTTTTCGCGCGCGCGCGCAATCAGATCGTTCGTCAGGTAGCGCGTGCGCTCGCAGATGCGCTCCACGCTGACCTCCTTGATGATATCCAGTCCGCCGTTGGCTGTGTAAATGGTGGGAACAGCAGGCGTGCCCATCTCAACCCTGGCGGCATCATCGCGGAACTCAAATTCGCGCGTCTTGAACTGAAACTGCTCGCGATGTCCGAACCAGCCGGTAGTGGTAGGCAGTAATTGCGGGATCAGTCCTTCGCGTATGTAGACTAGCGCAAGTCCAGGACCGCCCATCAGCCATTTGAGCGTTCCCGTCACCAGGAAATCGATGTCCATGGCTACTACGTCGAGCGGAATCTGGCCCGTCCCCTGGTAATCATCGATCAGCAAGTAGGCTCCATGTTTGTGCGCGATATCGGCTACTGCCCGCACGTCTTGAATATAGCCGCTGGTGAAGAAGACACGCGATGTAGCCACAAGCGCCGTCTTTTCATCCACTTTTTCCTCGAAAAGTTCGGGTGGAGTATAGATGCGATCCCGACTGCTGACAAACTGGCATTCGATTCCCAGGCGTTCTTTTACCAGCCATTGATAGGCCAGCGTGGGAAAGTCCATATCAGACAGGATCACTTTGTTGCGCTTGCTGTAATCAAGGGCTGTCGCAATGGAACTCAGAGCTGCTGAAACGCTGGGAGCAATGGCCACCTCGTGCAGTTGCGCGCCGATGATCGAGGCGAACTTCTCGCGTACTTTGGCGATCTCTCCCAGCCAGATTTCGTACCAGGCGTGCGCGCCCCATTCGTTCCACGTTTCCATGAATGTTGCCAGTCCCTGCATCGAGCGAGTGGAGAGCGGGCCTAATGAGCAACTATTCAAATAGGTTTTGCGCTGCAAGATTGGAAATTCGGCCCGGTAGGCGACAAGGTCAGGGTGCTCGATAGCGTTGAGAGCCGGGAAGTCTTTGCGGGAATCACTGGTGGTCATGGCAACTATGCTCCTTTGTAAGAGAATCTATACTTCTGAGCAGCAATCTCGCGACATGCTCAACTTCGTCTTCAGTTGACCAGCGACCGAGCGTCAGCCGCAGCGCGCCCAGCGCGCGCGCGCGCGATTGGCCCATAGCCATCAAGACCGGTGACGGGTCCGTGCTGCCCTCGTGGCAGGCCGAGCCGGTGGAACTGGCGATCTCAGGTGTAGCCGCCAGCACGTCTTCGCCAATGATGCCTTCGACACTGACGTTGAGTGTGTTGGGAAGGCGCTCGATGGCGTGCCCGTTCAGGTGTATGCTACCGGGTAAGTCCTGTTCCAGGTGGTGTTGCAACTGGTCGCGCATTTTGCGCAGGCGTGCCTGGTTGCTCGCGAGTTGCTCCTGTGCCAGCGCGCAAGCAGTACCTAATGCGACCATGTAGGCCACGTTCTCGGTACCTGCCCGGCGGCCTGACTCCTGGCCACCGCCATAGATAAGCGGCTCAAGTTGCAATCCGTGCCGAATGTACAACGCTCCGACGCCCTTGGGCGCGTACAATTTGTGTCCCGCGATGGTCAGCAGGTCAACGCCCAGTTCGTTGACGTTGGTGGAAATCTTGCCAACCGATTGTGCCGCGTCAGTATGCATCAATACGCCATGGCTGTGCGAGATCGTCGCGATTTCTTGAAGCGGCTGCAAGGTCCCCGTTTCATTGTTGGCATGCATTATCGTAATTAGCACGGTCGAACCATCGATAGCTGCTTCAACATCAGCAGGATTGACTCGCCCATATGCATCGACGGGCAGATAGGTTACGCGAAACCCGTGCAGTCGCTCAAGCGCGCGGCATGTATTCAGCACGGCGGGATGTTCTGTCACCTGCGTGATGATGTGATTGCCCTGCTCTTTGCGCGCCAGAGCAACACCGCGAATGGCGAGATTGTCGCTTTCCGATCCACCTCCCGTGAAGGTGATCTCGTCAGCAGCGCTGCCTAACAGGCGGGCTACCTGTGATCTGGCCATGTCCACTGCTTCACGCGCTGTATGCCCGTATGCGTGGGCGCTGGAAGGATTGCCGAAATGCAGCGCGAGATATGGCAGCATGGCCTCGACTACAGCCGGATCAACCGGTGTAGTAGCATTGTAGTCAAGGTAGATGGGGCCATTTTCCAGGCCGAGATGTGTTGTCATAGCCGTACCTCACTTACTATTGTGCGGTTCGCTGGCGAGCGTATCTTGTAAGATATTCCACAACTCGCTGATATGCTGCTCGTTGGTACGCAGATTGCCAACTGCTACGCGCATAGTAAATTGACCATGCAGTTTTGTATGTGACAGGAAGTAGCGGCCAGCAGCGTTAATGTTGCTCATGATGCGCTCATTCAGGCCTTCTAGCTGCGTCTCGTCGTCTATGCCCTGTGGATGAGCGCGAAAACAGACGGTGCTGAATGGCGTAGGAGCCGTGCGTTCAAAGTCGGGCGATTCATCAACCCACTGCGCGAAAAGTTGGCCCAGACGGATATGCTCGTGAATACGCGCCGCCAGTCCTTCCTGCCCGAAATAACGCAGGATCATCCACAGTTTGAGCGAGCGAAAGCGGCGGCCCAGCGACGTTCCATAATCCATCAGATTTGGCACTTCATCCCCGGCGCTTTCAGAATTGCGCAGGTATTCAGGTACCAGGCTGAAAGCGGCTTTCACAACGTCCGGCTTGCGCGTGTAGAAGACGCTGCAATCAATGGGGGTGAAGAGCCATTTGTGCGGGTTGACGATCAGCGTATCGGCGCGTTCGCAGCCCGCCAGTACCCACTGCATGGCCGGGTCAACGGCAGCGGAACCGCCATACGCGCCATCCACGTGCAGCCACAACCCATACCGTTCGCAGATGTCAGCTATTGCAGGTACGGGATCAATGCTAGTGGTCGAGGTCGTGCCAATGGTGGCGACGACGGCGAAGGGCTGCCAGCCTTCCGCGATATCCTCACGGATAGCCTGCTCAAGTAGCGCGACATCCATGCGGAACTGGTCATCAACGCCGATCTTGCGTATACCCGTTTGCCCGATACCCAGCACAATGCCGGCTTTCTCAACCGAGGAATGCGCCTCCTGCGAGGCGTAGTAACGCAGGCGTGGCACATCAGAGCGTCCGCCCATGCCCTCCTGCCGGATGTGCAGGGGCAAGGCTTCACGCGCCGCCGCCAGCGCGTAGAGCACGCCGGACGAAGCGGTATCGTTAATCACGCCAAAAAGCGGGTGTGGCAAACCGAGCAACTGACGCAGCCAGTCGAGCGTGACCTGTTCCAGTTCTGTGGCTGCCGGCGAGGTGCGCCAGAGCATGGCATTGACGTTGAGCGCACCAGATAGCATTTCGCCCAGGATACCAGGTCCCGAACCAGTAATGCCGAAATAGGCCATAAAGCCCGGTGAGTTCCAGTGTGTAATGCCCGGCATGATGACCTGCTCAAAATCTTCGAGGATGCTTCCCATCGATTCAGGTTGCGCGGGTGGGTGAGCGGGCAAAGCGCGGCGAATATCGCCCGGTGCCGTTCGCGCTAGCACGGGATAGGACTCCACGTTGGCTAAATAGTCGGCCATCCAGTCTACTACCTGGTGCGCGTAGGCGCGAAATGCTTCCGGGTCCATGTCGCCCGTGGATGTCGATTGTTGGGCTATGTCGAGATAGTGGCGTTCTGCTTCAGGCATGCTACGGTCCTTTGCTCGGTAGGTGTTACATCAGGTACTATGGACAGTATCGCATAGAATAGTGGGGTGTACAAGAAAAGTAGACTTTGTACAACTCAGTCAAATTTAAATCTCTTCCTTTTTCGCTACAATCAAGAAACGGTGCGAATGAAAATCGATATGCCCCTGTCGCTCGATCTGGTTGTGTATCTGCTCCAGCTTATCAAAATAGCCCTCGACTGAGAAATCTGGTATTTGCCAGGGAACGGCTTTCAGGTAGTAAACGATAGCGCCGACATCGAAGAAACGTGTGATCGGGTGATCTTCTTTTTGCTCGACTATGTTCCATCCCGCATCTTGCAGTTGCTTGACGGCATATTCCAGAGACCAGGTGATATACTCATATTCCTTTGCTCCCATCAGCGCGTTTAGATCGTCTCCATTCTGCCCACCCACCTGCTGTGTAATGAACCAACCGCCGGGTTTGAGAACGCGTAGTACCTCTTTGGGATCGTAATATTCATGTCTGTTGATAACCATGTCGAAGCGATCATCCTCAAAAGGAAGTTGTCCACTCTCTCCAACTTCATATACCTGTACACCCTGGGGTTCAAGACGCTGGCGAGCAACGGGAACATTCGGGGCATATCCTTCGGTGGCGCAGGTATATGGCGGTAATGGTTGCAGGTAGGAGAGGAATTCGCCGCCGCCTGTTCCCATGTCCAGCAAGGATTGCGCTTTGCGCAGGTGAATCAGAAGCTTACTGGTGTAGCTCCACGAAAGTGGAGCGTCGGCCATGCGACCCGTTGCAGTTATATGCGAGAAGCCCCATCCCTCGAATGGATGGTTGGTTTCAGAGATGAGTAAATCGAAGAGTGCTTGATTTTGCATTCAGCGGCTCCTTACTGGTCAAATTGAGTATAAAAAAGAGGCAACCAACCTGATTGCCTCACATTATACCCGAAATTTATGCCGAGAACTTGGCGGCTAACTCGCGCGGAGATGGCTCAACCAGCACGGAACCATCAGGAAAAACAATGGTCGGCACTGCCCGCATGCCGCGATTGACCTGCATGACATAGGCCGCGGCTGCGTCATCCTCTTCGATGTTGATATAGTCATAAGAAATTCCACGCGCGTCGAACCAACGTTTTGCCATACGGCAATCGCCGCACCAGGCAGTGGCGTACATTTTTATCTGCTGCTCTTGACTGATCTGCTCGTTAGCCGGTGACATGGATGAATTATTGGACATGCATAACTCCTCGTGAAAAATTAGTATGGAAACTGAAGCAGAGTTGCTTATCAATACTAACAATTATTTAGTGCGTGATATTCCCGGCAGGCTTGTTGATGCGCTCTAGCATCAGGTCGAGGAATTTTTTGCCGCCAGTTGCGACAAGGCCTGGATTGCGTGCCAGCACGCCCAGCACCAGCCCGGCGGTGAAGTCGCCACGCAGCGCCTGTGCCATCTGCGTGGGAGTGAGGCGTCGCATCAGGTCGAGTGCGTTGTCCCACTGCTCGTCGCTATAGTTGGTGATATGCTTATTAATCATGTAGGAGATATCCATGTCGCGTCCGAAACGGGCGCGCCACTGTTTATCAAAGCGTCCCAGGAATGCGGCTGAGCTATCACCTGCCCTGACAGCTTCGGCGGCAACTGCGCCTGCCATTTGTCCTGAATAGATGGCAAAGCGAATGCCCTCGCCCACCAGCGTTGAACCGTGGCCGCCCGCATCACCAGCCAGTAATAATCCATCACGAGAGAAGGATTCGACTGGTCCCTCGGATGGAAATAGACCGGTGTGGTACTCAATCGGGCTGGCATCCTTGAATTTGCCGTCGAACTGAGGCAGATCGCGCATAATACTATCAAGATAGGTGCGCGCATCATCGTCGCTATCTGGATGCAACACGCCGACACCCAGGCGTACGCGCCCATTGCCGCGTGGAAAGGCCCAGGCGTAACCTCGTGGCGCGAATTGACTGCCCATAATCAAATACAGTTCATCCTGGGGATAGTGCGGCGCGTACAGGTCGTACTCCGCTCCATAGCCGTAGCGATGGAAGGCGTTGCCCATCTCTGTGCGTACTCCAATATGGCGCGAGAAGCCGCTGGCGTCGATTGTCACAGCGGCACGCACGCTAAGTCGCTCGCTGACATGATTTTTAGCGGTAACACCCAGCACGCGCCCACCTTCTACCAGTGTTTGCTCGACAGTATGGCGCACGCGAAGCGACGCGCCGGACGCTACTGCGCGCCCCGCGAGATGCTGGTAAACGCCGCGCACATCCATGACGCAGGCCACGGCTGGCTTATAGTTGAGAGGCACTTCACGATGGGGCGAAACAAAGTATATCTTTGTTACCGGGTGATACAGGTGTTCGGGAATGCCCAGTGCCTGCATATCGCTAACCCAACTCCCGCCGCTTGTATGAACCGGGTAACCAATTTCGTTCTGCCGTTCCAGAACCAGCACGCGCACCCCCTGGCTGGCGACGGCTTCGGCGGCCGCCAATCCGGCGGGTCCTCCGCCCACAATCAACACATCTATATCAATCTCGTCTGACATGGAGAACCTTCTTTGAATAACCAACTTTTATTCCTGGAATAGTATAGCGCAGGGCATTTAGTGCTGTCCAATATGCGCCTTCTTCACAATGCGCTGGAGCTTCCTGAAAACAGCAATGCGTACAAAAGGTAACAGCCATGTCAGTTAGAGAGTCTGTTGGGGTACAATGTTCTTTCAGGCAGAAAAGAACGATGTGAACGATGGCATACTTTGGGAGGAGAACATATACATGGCACGTATCAAACTGGCGTATATTGGAGGAGGCAGTACGCGCGCGGCTGGCACGATGGCCTCTTTGATCCATCAGGGAGAAAATTTCGATGGTTCCGAGGTGGTACTGATCGATCTTGACGAGGAACGCCTGGGGATTGTGCAGACCATCGCGCGCAAGATGGCACGCGCCAGAGGGCTGGATATCACCTTTACCACTACGACCAACAGGCGAGAGGGGCTGCGTGATTGCGATGCCGTGTTGACGAGTTTTCGCGTGGGCGGCTTCGAGGCCCGTTACCTGGACGAAAGCATCCCGCTCAAACACGGCGTGATCGGACAGGAGACACAGGGGCCTGGCGGTTTCTTCATGGCATTACGCTCTATCTACGTGACGAAGAGTATCATCGAAGATATGGAAGCCATCTGCCCCGGCGCGCGGCTCTTTAACTATACCAACCCCATCAATATTGTCTCCGAGGCGGTCACGCATCATACCTCTATTCCGACTGTCTCGTTATGTGAGGGGCCAATCATGGTCAATCGCGAATTTGTCGAATTGGCCGGACTCGATCCCGACAAGCTAGACGCAGTTTCTATCGGACTGAACCACGGATCGTGGACCATACGCCACCTGTACGATGGGCAGGACTTCATGCCGATGCTGCGCGATGCCTACGAACGCGTACCTCGCACATTCGAAAATCGCGCGCAACTGCGCATGGTCGAACTGGCCCTGATGATGGATGCCTTGCCCAGTCATTATTTCCAATACTATTACTTCAAGGATGAGATGCTGGCAGAATTGCAGGCCAAACCGACTACCAGGTCGCAGGACATCATGGCGAGCGTGCCGGATTACTGGGCGCATTATCGCGAGCAGGCGGCGCGAGACGTGCCTGAGCTTGACCCCAAACGTTCACGCGGCGGTATTCACGAGCTTGAGTTGGCCTTAGATGTGATGGATGCCATCTACAACGACCGCCATGAGGTCTGGTATGTCAATGTGCCTAATCGCGGTTCGCTGGCCGATTTCCCTGACGACCTGGTGGTTGAGACACAGGCATTTGTGGATTGCAACGGCGTCATGCCTCTGGCGTTTGGACAGATGCCGCGTCACGTGCTGGGCCTGGTCAAGATGCTGGGAGAATACCAGGCACTGACCGCCGAGGCCGCGTGGTCGGGCAATCGCCGCGATGCCGTTCGCGCCCTCGCCAGTCATCCACTCGTATACTCGCTACCCAAAGCAGAAGCCATCTACGATGAGATGGCGGCGGCGCACCGCCAGTATCTGCCCGAACGCTTGCTGCGCTAGATATCGAAGCTTAATATAGGAGGAAGGGTATGTCCTACGTTCTGGGTGTCGATGGAGGTAATACCAAAACAATCGCGCTGGTGGCCACGCTGGATGGGGAGATCGTGGGAGCAGGACGATCTGGCTGTGGCGATATTTATAATGCCCCTGTTACTGGTACGCGGTGGCCTGACCCTGCTGCTGCCGCACTCGCCAATATTGAATTTGCCGTGGAGACCGCATTAGAGGCGGCGCGCGTCGCTCCTGCCGATCTGCTGGCCGGGGTCTTCAGCATGGCAGGGGCGGACTGGCCTGAAGACTTTGCGCTGCTCAACGCTGCCATGCGCGCGCGTGGTTATGGACATTCCATCATTGTGCAGAACGACGCTCTGGGTGTGCTGCATGCTGGAGTAGCTTCTAACGTTGGTGTCTCGGTCGTGTGTGGCACGGGCGGCGCAACGGGCGCGCGCGGTTATGATGGGCGTAGCTGGCATTCCAGCTTCTGGCAGGACCAGGCGCAGGGTGGCGCTCAGATGTGTTACGCGGCGCTGGATGCGGTTGTGCGCGCGGAACTGGAAATCGATCCACCCACGAGCCTCAAGCAGCGTTTTCTGGAGTATTTCGCAATGGAGAGCGTGGAGAAGGTATTACATCTCTTCAAGGGACGCACTCAACGCTTTAGCAGGCGGATTGACGGCGTGACTCCTTTCTTGCTGGATGAAGCAGATGCGGGTGATATGGCCGCGCGCAAGGTGGTGCTGGATCAGGGACGCGCAATGGGTGAGTACGCCAGGGTCGCGGCACGTATAGTTGGATTGGAGGGTACATCTTTTTCGCTGGTGCTGGCTGGCGGTGTGCTGCGCCATCCCACGACCTTGCTGTCTGACGCCATCATTGAGCGCGTTCAGATTTCCTCGCCAGGTGTGCGCCCCACCCGTTGCCGCTTCGAGCCGGTCATCGGGGCGCTCTTCACAGCCTTAGAGTCCGCGGGCAGAATTATCGATGAAGCGCTGATCGAACGATTAACCCCGACCATTCCGCCTCAAGAATTGTTCGCCACGAATCTAGAGTATGTACTGGAGTAATGCAGCGCTCTGTGTTATACACCAGGCTCTTCTACAACAGTCTCTGGCTCCTCGATTATCTCTTCCTCTGTCTCTTCAATCACGGGCCCACCCGGAGTGGGCCTTACGGTGCGCACCCGCCTAATGCGTTTGAGTCGTCCATAACCCAGTTCCCAGGCACCTTGCGTATACAGGCGCACGCTCGTGAAAACACCTGCAA
>Ga0307372_10011219_pt1 | contig 12005 bp, 5 predicted proteins | sample OX1MG_FD_202533 | JGI IMG/M metagenome (GOLD analysis project Ga0307372, IMG submission 202533) | Soil microbial communities from Risofladan, Vaasa, Finland - OX-1 | ecosystem: Environmental > Terrestrial > Soil > Coastal area > Acid sulfate soil | place: Finland: Risofladan, Vaasa | collected...
ACCCGGTCGGCCCCGATCCGACCATCGCGCACGTCCTGTTTGAATTGTTCAGCGGCATCCATGCCGAACCTTTACCTGAAATCAGAAATCTCCGCAGCGCCAGTTTTATAGATTGGACGGCTACCATCAACTTGTAAAGGGCGAGCAGTGTATTGTTATGGTAGCGCATGCATACTTTGACGACCCGCGAGCACAAAAGGGATAACACCAATCCGAAAGCGCATCGGAAGAGCGCCTCGTTTATTTCAGGTACCGACGTCCAATCAAAGATCTTCACATCCTTCGGAATACCTAGAGTCAGTTTAGAGAATATGCTCGCGATATCAACCACCGAAATCGCAAATACTGTCCAAAAGGGCATATAGAACATACAGCGCGCACCGACTCGCTCTATTAATGGTATTTCGCCTAGTGGGTTAAATACGAAAGGATGTACAATCGAGTGATACAGGTACGCGGCTCGGTGCGGGACCATTTCGTCCGGCCCCTTTCCTGCCTCTTCAAGAATGCGCCAAATGACATGGTGTTCGCGCCGCAGGCAATAGAAAAACCAAAACGCCAAGAGCAGCATCGCGACCGAGCCAATTATCGACAAGTCATACGCCGAAAGTCTGACGCCAAAAATAGGAACGGCCAGTGTTTGCAGGTCACGGTAAATAAGGCTGACGATTTGTCTCTGCTCTTCACTTCCTGGCGCCTTATCGATGTTGTTTCGCAGCCACGGTGCGTACAGATTAAATTGTGCCGAAAGCATGAGCACACCGGCGATCGTAATCGCCAACAAAACGAAGCGTGCGCGAGCAACCGCTCGCTTGCCGGCGTCCAACAACTCGCCCAATTTCTTTTCGTCGTATGTCGTCGCACCTGTAGCGTGCTCGTCCATTGAAAGTCTCCCTCGCAAGTCGGAAGCGACACATGGTTTTAGCTCGGCTGGAAATGGAATCATTGGCTCACGCAAAGTGACTGGATCGTCTTTACGAATTCGGCGGTCGTGCGCGACTTGATGACCGCGTTCATCGGCAGCGAGCGGCCGATCGTTTTTTCGATGTGGAACAACAGTTCGGTCGCCATGATCGAGTCCATGCCGAGTCCATAAAGGTCATCATCGGCGGCGAGCGTCTTGCCGGTCGGAAGCTCGAGCACCCGCACCGCGAGTCGGTGGACAATCTGCTCGAGCGTCTCGTCGCTGCCGCTCGCGCCGGCGGCTTCCGTGACGGGCGGGCCGTGGCCGTTGCTGGCGCCAATTGCCGGCGCGGCTGCGTTATCGGACGCTGGCGCGGCGTCCGCATTGTTCGACGATTCCCCCGAATCGGCGAGCCTTTTTAAGCGAATGCCTGACCATCGCAGGATCGGCGAACCGCCGGCGTCGAACAAGATCATCCAGCCGGAGAGGTCGGCGTCGATCGGCGCCTCATCGAGCGCGGCGTAAGCCCAGACCTCGCCGCGAAGGGGGGCGGATAGGACGAATGTTTCCCAGCCCACAGGCACGTAGGCGCCGTGGCCGTCGCCCAGCGCGGCCAGGGAGGTTTGCAGACAGGCGTCGAGCAGCGCGGGGTGCGCCGTGTAGTCGGAGATTTGCCCGGCGATTTGCGTCGCCGGCGCGATTTTGGCCAAGGCGCGGCGCGGCCCCGCCGCGATCTCGACGATGCCGCGAAACGCCGGCCCGTAATCGAGTCCTCGGCCCGCCAGCGCCCGGTAATGCCGCTCGATGTCCAACTGCTCGCCACACAGCGACCGCGCTTCGTCGAGCGTGATAGAAGCGCCGTCTGCGTGGGGCGGGGCCGAGGCGACCCGCCCCTCGGCGTGTAAGGCCCACGCGCCGTCGGCGCCCGCGGTTCGGCCGGTCGAATAGACGCCAAACTGCCACTCGCCGTCGGCGAGCGGGCGTAGGATTGTTTGGAGCAGCGTGTCGTCGCCGTCGAGCGGCAAGAATCGAAGGAGAGAGACGGAGTTAGTGGTCAGCGGCCAGTGGTCAGGGGCCAGTGATTGGAGGCGCGCGGCGGCCAGCGCGAGTTCCACGTAGGCGGTGGCGGGCAAGACTACCGAACCTCGCACGCGATGATCGGCAAGCCAAGTGGGAGAGGTGTCGGAAAGCAGGGCTTCAAATTGAACGTCGCGCGACGCGGAACGTATCCGGGGGCCGAGAAGCGGATGCGCGGGGGGCGAGGTTTCGAGCGCGTCGTGCGCTGAAGATGGGCTGACGAGCGAGGAAGTGTCGGCGGCGACCTGGGCAGGTCGCCCCGCAGAGTTGACGACCGGGGCAGGTCGCCCCACGGACGCGGTGCGGTCGAGCCAGTAGCGCTCGCGCTGGAAGGGATAGGTGGGCAGCGAAACGCGACGGCGTCGCTGGCCGCGATAAACGGCCTGCCAGTCGATCGCGCCGCCCTGCATATAAAGCTCGGCGAGTTTGCTGGGGTCGGTCGCTTCGCCGTTGGTGGGCGATGGGTCCGCTGTTGGCGAATCGTGGGGGGCGTGTTTGGCCGAGGCCGTGGCGGGACGAGCGGCGGAAAGCCGGGCGAGTTTTTCGGCCAACTCCTGGCGGGTGGCGCCGACGATGGCTAGGCGGTGCTCGAAGTGGGCGCGGCCGGTGTTGGCCGTGAAGCTGATGTCGGCCGCGTAAGCGTCGGTGCGCGAAAGCTCGTCGGCGTAAGCGGCGACGAGCGCCGTGAGGGCGCCCGGCGTTTTGGCGGAAAGGCAGAGCAGGTGGTGGGGGGATGCGGGAGGAGCCGGGGCGGGAGGCACGTCGGCCCGAACTCTCACGAGTTCCGCTACACCGGCCGCTGGCCGGCCATCGGGTGGAACGGCACGGAGTCCGTTCCCTACAGAGGTGACGATGACGTGGGCGTTGGTGCCGCCAAAGCCGAACGAACTAATGCCGGCGATGTGGCGGCCGTCGGCGGCTTGCCAGGGCATAAGCTGCTGGCAAACCTTGATGGGCAGGCCGTCGATCGCGGCGGCGATCTTGGGGTTGAGCTGGCGGAAGTGAAGGTTGGCGGGCAGCTCGCGGTGGCGCAGGCAGAGGAGCGTCTTGATCAGGCCAGCCATGCCCGCCGCAATTTCCAAGTGGCCGATGTTGGTCTTCACCGTGCCGATGTGGAGCGGCCGATCGGGCGCGCGTCCCTGGCCGAGCACGGCCGCCAGCGCGGCGACCTCGATGGGGTCGCCCAGCGGCGTGCCGGTGCCGTGTGCCTCGATATAGCTCACGTCACGCGGCTCGACACGCGCGGCGGCCAGGGCGGCGCGGAGCAGTTCTTCCTGCGCCAGGCCGTTGGGCGCGGTCAGGCCGTTGCTGCGGCCGTCTTGGTTGACCGCCGAGCCGAGGATGACGCCCCAGATCGTATCGCCGTCGCGCTGCGCCTGCTCCAGCGGCTTGAGCACGACCACCCCGCACCCTTCGCCCCGGCTATAGCCGTCGGCCGCGGCGTCGAATGTTTTGCAGCGGCCATCCGGCGCCAGCATGTGAGCCTTCGTGAAATTCACGCTAATATCGGGCCCGAGCACCAGGCTGACTCCGGAAGCTATGGCTAACGTACACTCTTTCTGCCGCAAGCTCTGACAGGCGAGGTGGACCGCCACGAGCGATGACGAGCAAGCCGTGTCGATCGCCATGCACGGCCCTTGCAAACCGAGGACATACGAAATCCGCCCCGCGCCGGCGCTCGGAAAGGTGCCGGTTGCGCAATACGCGCCTACGCGGCCGGAATCTTCGTAAACGAAACGGAAATAGTCGTTCGTGCAAAGCCCGGCGAACACGCCGGTGCGGCTGCCGCCAAGCGAGTCGGGGGCGATGCCGGCGCGTTCCAACGCCTCCCAGCAGACCTCCAACAGCAATCGCTGCTGAGGGTCCATGTAGGTCGCTTCGCGGGGCGAAATGCCAAAGAAGGCGGCGTCGAAGCCGTCGACCCGGTCTAAAAAGCCGCCCGAGCGCGTGCATATCTTGCCCGGCGCGTCGGGGTTGAGGTCGTAATAGGCGTCGGCGTCCCAACGATCCGGCGGCACCTCGCGCACGGCGTCGCGTCCCTCGGCCAGTAGGCGCCAAAAGGCCTCAGGGCAATCGGCCCCGCCCGGAAAGCGGCAGCCGATGCCGGTCACGGCGATCGGCTCCGCGGCCGGCTGGGGTTGGGCGCGCCCGTTCAATAGATCGAGTAGCTCACGTTGTTCGGGCGAAAGTGCGGCAAGGCGGTTGGACATGGGAGTTTTCAGTTTTCAGTTTCCAGCGGCCACGCAGGGGCGTGATTCGTTAGCCCAGGGTGAAAGCCTTGTTGTTCTACACATCTTTTGATTTCGGGTGGTGAAACGGGAGTGTTGGGGAGTCCCGGTCTCTTCGTAAGACGCCAGGGGCTTGTCCCCGGGGCACCTACGTAGTGGGTCGGGGGCAAGCCCGTGGCCTCTTGGCCGCGCTCCGCGCCCTTCGTGTCGCGGGCGGCGTCGTTTCAGCATGGCGCCTCCTTTGAGGCAATGGGGGCGGCATCGCGAAAGTGGGCGATGACTTCCGCGGCTTCGTCGGCAGTCAGACGTTCAATTTTGGCGAGCAGGTCGGCCTCGAAGTCGTCGGCCGGCGATGCGGCGGCGGGCGGCGGCTCTTCCGCCAAGGCGAGGCGGTCGAACATGTGCGCGGCGATGGCGGCAATGGTCGGGTAACTCCAGACCAGCGTTTGCGGCAACGAGCAATCGAGCGATTCGCCCAGTCGGGCGCTGAGCTCCACCGCGGCCAGGGAGCCTAATCCGAGATTGCGCAGCGGCTCGTTGATGGGCGCCGCGCGGCCGTTGGAGGCAAGGTGGGCGAGATCGGCGAGCGCACGCTCGACGAGCGCGCGGCGGTGGGAAGGGGAGCCGGCCCGCACCCGTTCGAGCAGCCAGCCGCGCGCGAGGGCGCCTGGCGCGCCATTGGAGGGACCATCGCCCGGTTCGTGGGCCAATCGTTCGATCTGCCGGCCGATTTCGTCGAGGAACCGCGCGGCGGCCACGCCGTTGACAATGCGGTGATCGAAGCTCAGGCAAAGGTGCGCGCGGCCGCCTTCCGGCGTGGGCTGCGGCGCGCCGAGAAACATCACGCCCGTCGCCGGCGCGACCAGCACCGGCACGGCGTCGGTCGCCGGCAAGCCGCCCAGGTAGGTGACGACGAGCCGCACGTCAGCCTGGTCTGCCGCCGCCCCGTTCATCGCCGCCCCGTTCATCGCCGCCCCGATCCGCGCGGCGAGCGCCGCGGCGAATTCGCCGAACGACATCTGGTCGGCGTCGCGCACAACCGCCAGACCCAGGTCGTCGTCGGGCAGATGCACCGCCACGCCGAGATGCACGCGCGCCGATTCCCAAAGCGCGTCGTCGCCGGCCAGCGTCGAGCGGAAACGCGGGTGCGACGCGGCGCCGCGGGCGATCGCGTAGGCCACCACGTCGAACTCCGCCAGCGGCAGATGGCCATGCCGCCGGTGCAATTGGCGCGTGACTTCCACGACGCGGTCCCAATCGAGCGGTTGCGAGATCGCGCCGGTCGCCGCCGCGCCGGCCGATTGCCGCAGCCGCCGGTTGAGCGCCCGCTGCCGCTGGGAAAGCGGCCGACGCGTGTCGCCGGATTCGGGAGTAGGCCGGGGGGCGTCGTCGTTGGCCGGAACTCTCACGAGTTCCGCTACATCGGCAACAGGACAAACCACCGGGAGGCTTACGCCTTAGGTTTACCCACATCTGGAAAAACGATCCTTGAGTCCAAAAACGCGTAAATATGCATGGGACGAGGCAGAGTTTGAGTTACGACTTCGGATCCCTATTTTGTCCAAACGATGACCCAATCGTCATAAACTGAATGTGGGTAGTCCTAAGGGCTTACGCCCCCCGCTCGCCGACCCTCCGCGGCGTGCCCATTGCGGCGGGTGAGAATCGGCGTTCCGGGACGTTCGCGCGTGATGGGCTTGGGGCGCTGGCCGCCGGCGGTTCGCAGGCGGATGAGGGGCCGGCCGACGGCCACGGTTTCGCCGGGCGCCGCCAGCACCTCGCTCACGGTTCCGGCCACTGTCGAACAAATGTCGATCGCCGCTTTCGCCGCTTCGGCGATGGCCACCACGTCGCCGACCTGCACTCGGGCGCCGGGGGCGACGAGCACGTCGGTGACGAGCACCGCTTCGTCGGAAGGGCCGGAGCCAATGGCGTCGATCGTAAACAGCCCGGCCTCTTCGACCGACTCTTCTTGCCAGGCAAGGTCGAGGTCGAGCAGCTCGGCGGCGGCCGCCAACACGCGGCGAAAGCAGGGCAGCACTTCGAGTTGGTTGCCGAAGTGGCAGGGCACGAACGTGTCGGGCCGCGTCACGCGGCGCACGGCGACCGGCACGCGCGACTTTTCGGCCACGGTGGCCACGACCTCCGCGCCGAAGCCGCAGGTATGGTTGTCTTCATGCACCACGACCAGCCGGCCCGTTCGCTCGACCGAGGCCAGCACCGCCGTTTCGTCCCAAGGCGAGAGTGATCGCAAGTCGATGACGTCGGTCTCCATGCCGACGGTCGCCAAAGCGTCGGCGGTCTGGCGGCAGTGCGCCAGCGTGTTGCCCCAAGAGACGAAGGTCAGGGCGTCGCCGTGGCGCGCAAGCCGCGCCTTGCCCAGCGAAACCCATTGTTCGGGCACGCCGGCCGATGTCGGGTCGTCGGCGATGTTCAGGCGGGCCTTGGGATAGAAGAAGAGCGTGGGCCGGCCGGAAGCGAAGGCGGCGTCGAGCAGGCCGGCGGCGTCGGCGGCGGTCGAGGGCATGACCACGTCGATGCCCGGCGTGTGCGCGGCGATCGACTCGAAGGTTTGCGCGTGGAACGGCCCCAAGCCTGGCCGGTAACCGCCGCAGGCGATCATCACGATCACCGGCGCCTGCCAGGCGCCATCGGTTCGCCAATAAAGGCTGCCCAACTCGCAATGAATCTGGTTGTAGGCCAGGGGCAAGAAGTCGGCGAATTGCAGAAAGGCGACCGGCCGGGCGCCGGCCAGCGCGCGGCCAATGGAGACGCCCAAGATGGTCGCCTCGGCCAACGGCGAATTGCGCACGCGGCCGGCGAACTCGCTGCTCAGGCCGCGCGTGACGCCAAACACGTCGCCTTTCGGGTCTTCGATGTCTTCGCCGAAGAGAACCACGCGATCGTCGCTGCTGAGATGATGTCGCAACGTGGCGCGGATGGCTTCGCCCATTGTCGTAGAATGGCCGTTGTCGCCGGCGGCCCAATTTTGCGCAGCCCAGGCAGAGCCGGCAGAGCCCGAGCGATGTCCCGGTGACTGAGTTTTCGGGGCACCGCTTCGCTCCGCCCCAGCGACCGAAATTGAGAGCGGGGCGAGCGGGGCCTTGGCCGTGAAAACCGCTTGCGGGTCGGGGTCTGCGAGGGCCTGCTCGGCGGCCAAAGCGACCGCGCGGGCAACCTCGGCGTCGATGCCCCGCAGCGTCGCCGCCTCGACGCCGAGCGCTGACAACCGATCGGCAAACACGCGCAGCGGATCGGCGTCGGCGCGCGCGGCTTCAATTTCGCTGGCATCGCGATAAAGGGTTTGGTCGTCGGCGTTGGTATGGTCGCAGAGCCGCTCGACCTCGAGCCACACGATGGCGGGCTGCCGCTCGTCGCGCAGCCGGCGCACGACTTCGCCAAAGCGCTCGCCGGCCGCCAACGGGTCGCGGCCGTCGAGCCGGTCGATCGGTATGCCGTAAAACTCCGCGGCTGGGCCGTCGGGAAGCGAGTAGCAGGTGCGGCCCGGAGTGCGCGTCGAGATGCTCCAGCGGTTGTCTTCGATCAGAAACAGCACGGGCAGCCTTTCTCGCACCGCTTCGGCGAGCGCTTCCAGAAACTCGCCCTGTTGCGTCGTGCCATCGCCGACCGAGCAGACGACGATCGGCCGCTCGACATGATGGAGCACCTCTGCGGCGATGCCAACTGCTTCCAATGTATTGGTCGCTACCGGACCCGCCATGCTCAGAATCTTTAAATTGCGATCAGAAAGGAATGGGCCGAGCTGCCGGCCACGGGAGTGCGATTCGTCGCGGCACAGCAGGCTGGCGAAGAACTCGCGCGGCCCGACGCCGCGGGCGATCAAGAGCGCCTTGTCGCGGTAATGGCAGTGCAGCCAATCGTGCTCGGTGAGGTGCGCCGCCAGGGCGGCGACGGCCTCGTGCCCGGCCCCCGAGACGTGGAAAAACGCTTCGCCCCGGCGGACGAGCTCAGCCTCGACGCGGTCGATCGCCCGCGCCGTCGCCATCGCGCGGTAGAGCGACAGCCAATTTGGTTCAGCGACGCAGTGCATGGAGGCGGTGGTGAGCGGTGGTGCTATTATTTCAGCCCGTCGAACGGTCGCGATTGGTTACACCGATTCCTGGGCGGTCCCCACCCTACAGGCTGCGGCTCGCCTCTCCCTAACAGGTAATATGCGCCGAGGCCCGAGAACCTTACAGAGAATCCGAAAAAAAGTTTCCCCACGCCGTCTGCCTGCTTAAAACCGGCCGCCGTATGGCTACCAGGGCTACCGGCGTCGGTTTACCGTCTGCTTTGGCCCGCAGCTACTCTCTCTAACAGGTAATATGCGCCGGGGGGCGAAAACCTTACAGAGAATCCCGAGAATTCTTAGCCCGCGGGGACTTTCGTGGGAATTTCCCTTCGCTGCAATGCTCCAAGTCGTTAATACGTAGCCATTTACATCGCTGGTCTGAATCGGCCTGGAGTTCCAAAAAATGTTTTGTGAAAGCGACTCTGTCGCGCTGGCGGGGCCGGCGCGCGGCGTTGATCGCCGCGGGCACGTTCCGGCCGGCCCGGATTATTCATGGTCCAGGCGGAACGAGCCCAGTCTGCGGTCACTCTATGCTGCACGCGGCTGGCTTCGACACGAACCCGCGGCGCAAGCAAGGCGCGTAACGACTGGCCTTGCTTGCGCCGCGGGTTGGTGTTGGATGAATCATCCGGGCTCGCCCGGAGGTATGCGGGAAACCCGCCCGTACGGTTCGGAGGGAGGGCGGGGCGGGAGGGGCCGAACTCAATCGGCCCTCCCTACCCCTATCGTTGAACGCCGGTCGGCCCGTCGATTTCCATCGTGCCATCCGGTATCTTGGATGTTGAAGAACCTGGAGGAGCCCGAAGAACCCGGAGGAGCACGACGTTGAGTGACTTCGATAGCCCGTGGAAAGAGGCCCTGGAGCAGTTTTTCCCTGCTTTCCCGCAGTTCTTCTTCCCGCAAGTGCATGCGGCCATCGATTGGTCACGCGAGTACGAGGCCCTCGACAAGGAGCTGCAACAAATTGTTCGCAAAGCCGCGGTGGGCCGCCGTTTCGTCGATAAGCGGCTGATTGATTGGATGATGGATCTGCCTGAGGAAATGGAGGAGCAAGTGCAAGAAGAAATGGTCCGTTTTGGGGAGGAGAAGAACATGCCCTACGTCACAAGTTTCGAGCGGCTGGGGTTCAAAAGGGGTGAGGCGGAAGGCGAGGCGAAAGGCAAGGCGGACGCGCTGTTGCACGTCCTTGAGCGGCGATTTGCCCGCGGCGTTTCGACGGACCTGGAGGCGTTCATCCGCGCCGCGACCGACCTGGAACGGTTGGATCGTTGGCTTGACCTGGCCTTCGAGGCCGGTTCGCTCGACGAATTCCAGCGACTCGCTCAACGGTGAATGGACTCTGGAACTGGGCAAAGGAGTCAGGAGCCAGAAGGCAGGAGGCAGGAGGCAGGAGGCAGGAGCACGGCCCAAAGTAGCAGGCACACTCCGTGTGCCGTAGCTTTCCGGCAGGCCGACGTCGAGTCGCCGAAGGTTGCGGCACACGGAGTGTGCCTACTACTTTGCCCGGCGGCCTGCTACGACACTAACCCACAACGCAAGCAAGGAGCGTAACGACTGGCCGTGCTTGCGCCGCGGGTTGGTGTGGGACCATGAATCATCCGGGCCAGGGCGGAAAGACTGCTTCACCGTGCCAGGCAAGCTGGCAGGGGTCGCTGCAAAAGTTGTGTAGAACCGCCCAGGGCAAACGCCCTCGTTGTTCTACTCAAGTCAGTATCGAAAACAGGCCAGGGGCTTGCCCCCTGGCCCACGACGTGGGTGCCCCGCTTGACGTTGGTTTATACTTCAAAATGCCCCCCGCTCCCCACCGCCCGTGTCGCCCCGCAGGCCGCCGAAGGCGGCCTGCGGGGCGACACGGGGAAAGGGGCGGTAATCGGGGCAGCCTGCGTGTGTAGAAACGAGCGTGAATCTCCAGGGGACAAGCCCCTGGCCTCAAAAAGATGTGTAGAACAACGAGGGCTTGGCCCTGGGCTGTCGAATGACGCCGCGTTGCGTCTACGTGGGCCGCGCCGTCGGCTCCCGGCGGGGCGTTGATGAAATCGATCAAGAAGGCGCAACATCAAAGGGCGCAAGCATGGCCCGGCCCCGGCCAAGCGCCCCGGTTCTGCACACTAACCCGCAGCGCAAGCAAGGCCCCGCCCCGGCCAAGCGCTGCCTAGAAAATAAGCACGGCAAACCGCGTGCGCCGCCGGCTGAAACGGCTGGCAAAACCTTGACGCGAAACGTTGTTTTCTATGGAGTTTTCAGCGTGTTTTTCAATCGGTGTTACTGTGGTTTGCTTCGACGCTTTCGGCACCGGGCTGCCTACGCTTTGTGCAGTGCTGCCCATAAATGATGCACCAGGTAGGTTAGCCTTTCCAGGCTGACGGTGTTGCATGTAGCTTAGCCTTTCCAGCCTGGAAAGCCCGACCCTGCCACGGATAAAATGAAAAGCCAACTTGCCCTGCCGCCGAAGATGCCCAAGATGGCCGGGGGAACTGGCCATCTTCGTGCTCCAACGACCGTTGGGCACTGGCCAAAGATTGACCACACGTCATCGACACCACAGCAGTGCCGCTTGCCGCACCCCATCATGAATAATACGCATGTCCAGTTTGGCGTACAAGGGCCAGCCGCCCAGGCGGGAAAACAGGGCGTCGTTCGGGGCGAGGGCGGCCGGCTGCGGTGAATCAGATGGCGTGCTATAGCGTCGCGCCACGGCAAGCAAGGAATCTGCTTCACCAACCCCGACGAGCGGGGTGGTGTGGGAACCTTAGGCTTTCCCGCGTGCAGTATGGGAACACGGTTGCTATAATTGCCGTTGCGGCGAATGACCGAAGCTGGAGGGTGCCAATGGCAACTGACCTGATTCACGACCGGGGCCGCGGACCAGAGATCGCGGGAACCCGGATTACCGTCTACAACTTGCTTTCGCACCTCCTGGATTCGACCATGACCGAGGCCACGATGTGCCGGCTCTATAAGTTGACTCCCGAACAGGTGGCCGCGGCTCGGGCGTATGTGCTCAACAACCTGGATACGGTCTTGGCCGCACACCTCAAAATCGAGGAAAGAATGGCGGCGGGGAATGTGCCGGCGGTTATCGAAAAGGCGAGAGCGACGCACGCGGCCTTTTTGAGTTTCAAGGAGTGGCTCGCCCATCGCGACGTGGCCACGGCCCAAGAGCAATCCACTGTGACGTCGAAAACCGGCCGTGCCGGTTCCGGGCAGTTGCCGTCGTTCCGAGAATGGCTCGCCGAACAAGAACCACGGCCGGTGGAGGGGCCGTGAGATGTTGGGGATGTTGGCGGACGTGAATGTCCAGGGCTATTATTTGGAATCGAACAAGAGGACTATCGCGACCAACCGCGGATCTATGTCCCGCGGCAATAGTGCGGATACAACTTTCTAGCTCTCAATCATTGCTCGACGGGGGCAAGCCCCGTCGTGGCGGAAACGACTTAGAACAATTGGCGTTGTTCCACACATCTTTTGGTCGCGGGTGGTGTGGCCGCATCCCCAGCCGTCCGTGTCGCCCCGCAGGCCGCCTTTGGCGCCTTTGGCGGCCTGTGGGGCGACACGGGGAAAGGGGCGGTAATCCAGGGCCAGCGCGCACTCTGAGGTAGCTGGGAAAGATGGGTAGGTTGCGCTCGGCGCTCTGATTCTGTAGAACCAACCTCCGTGTGGTGATGTTCTTGTGACTCACGGAGGATGTGCGATGGCGAAGGGAATTCGGATTGGACTCGAC
>Ga0307372_10011222_pt1 | contig 12002 bp, 10 predicted proteins | sample OX1MG_FD_202533 | JGI IMG/M metagenome (GOLD analysis project Ga0307372, IMG submission 202533) | Soil microbial communities from Risofladan, Vaasa, Finland - OX-1 | ecosystem: Environmental > Terrestrial > Soil > Coastal area > Acid sulfate soil | place: Finland: Risofladan, Vaasa | collected...
CGGACTGGCCGTACCTGGCCCGCACCATCGTGGCGTTTGGCGGCAGCACGAAGGGGTTCCGCGCCGGCGCCAGGCCGTGCGGGCTGCAATGGTGGGAAAACCCCGCCATCTTGCCGGGGATAATCGGTGAGACCACGCCGGCTCCCGCAGCCGCGGCAATGGCCTTGCTGCTGTCGCCGCAGGCGGCTGCCGCCGCTCCCTCGCCGGCACCCAGGAACATTGTGCGTTCGGAAGCCGAGCCTGCACGGCCGCCTGCGTTCCGCCGGCAGGTCCTTGCCCGTACCGCCACAGGTCCGCCGACCGGGCCGCCCGCGATCCGGGCGCACCATGTCTGCTATGCCTGAACGACCGGGGCCAGAGCATGGCTGGCCCCGCCGCACTGATTCGTGCCGACCGCAAATGCCCGTTGGCAGAGCCTGACACGGCAGTCCGATCGACCGCTCCGGCTGGTCCCCGCATTACTGAGTGACTCAGGGCAATAGTACATCGATTCCATGGAACGACTCCTATGGGGCTCTGCCCGAAGCCGGCGGTGCGACTCCCGGTGAGAGCTCATCGATATGAGCGCCTTCATGGAATCGATGTGCTACTGCCCCGAGGCGTTGATCCTGCGGGGTTCCGACCCCGACTGACCGGCGCGGCCTCTGTGTCGGACAAGCCGCAAAGGCGCCGCAAAATCGGTGACGCGGGGCAGTAGTGCTGAGCGATGATGCCGGATAGTTTGCGGTGGGTCGCCGCGCGCCGTGCCGGGTGCATGCGGAGCGACAGGTGCACAAGCTGGACACTTTCACGGATATGCACCGCGCCGCCCAGCAGCGTGTGCCCAAGCTGATCTGGCACTTCGACGCCGCTCTCAAGGCGTACCGCTTCTGGCGTGAGCGGGGTATGGTTCCGTAGATGGTCCCCCTCGATCCGGCTTTCATTCCGTCCAACCAATCGGTCCAGGCTCTCTTGCTGGTCCCACGGTGGAACTCCAAATTCATGATGGTTCCGTAGCAGGAACGGCTACGGTGGCTCACGAAACGACAGGCCGGTTCATGCCGAATGTCCGACGCGAGACGGATGGATCGGAAAGATCCACGCTAGTGCTGACCGTTTTCCGGTACGATCTGTTCTACGTCCCGATTTCGACAGTGCATGCGTGCATCCCCTGGCGCTTCCGCGAGGACGACAAAAAAGTGGAGGCAGACCCCATGCAAAGCGGTGAGCCGCCGGCGGCATGCGGCAAGCAGCGCCCCGCCATCGCCACCTGGCGCGTCCATCCGGCCGATTGCCCAGCCGATGCCCGAAGGCGTGCCCGTCGCCGGGCGGAATCACCGTGCCAGCGCGCAATCGTGATCCTGCAGCGACTCGCCCGAACCGCGGTCGCCGGCGGCCGGATCGGCGCGGTCGTCGAGCAGGATGAAGCCCGGCTGACCGGGCGCGAAGGTCGCTCCGGCAAGCACCAGCGTGTGCGCGCCCATTTCCGCCTCCGGCACGCCGGCCGAAAGCAGCCGGAACGGGTTGGTGGTGCCGAGTTCTGCCCCCACCAGGCGCATCGCCCGGTAGCGGTGGCCGGCCAGCCGCACCGGGAATTCGCTCCATTGCGGGCCGATCTCCGCCTGGTGCAGCGTCAGCGCCGCACGCACATCGGGCCGGATGCAATCGACGTGGATGTGCAACTGGTTCTGCGTCCGCCCGCTGGTCGAATTGATCGCCAGCGCGATGTCGTCGCGCGGTAGCGCATGCCCGGCGCGTTGCGCGACGTAGCGCCGCGCCCGCCAGGCGTCGTCCCAGTAGTTTGGCGCGTCCGGGGCGAGCACCGATTGGTCCTCGATGCCGCCCACCCGAGCGGTGGGGATCAGCAGGAACTGCGTGTCACCAACCCGGTCCTTCAGCACGGCGTAGCCGCCAGCGAGGTTGACCGCGACGCACGGCGCCGGATCCTGCTTGCCCTGTTCATCCGGCACGCAGCGGTCATGCACGATGTGCCAGAGCGCGGACGGATCGGCGGCGCCCGCGGCCGGCGCCACGCCAGCCAGCAGGAGCATCAGCAGCAGGCGATGCGCGCGACGGATCATGCGTCGATCAGGCTGACATGCGCGGCGACGATGCGCCAGCCTTCCGGGAAGCGCGCCCAGCTCTGCATCTGCCGACCGATTTTTCCCGCCGCGCTGTCGCGATGAAACAGCGTGGAGGCGGTGGCGAAGTCGCGTCCGTAGGTGGTGATGACCCTGCGCGACAGCGTGCGCGCGAGGCCGGCGGGCGACCGGGCGGCGCGGAACGCGCCGATCTCCTCCCAGCCATACAGCACCTCGCCGATGCCGTAGCGGATGGTGTGCGGGCTGCGCCAGAACAGCGCCTGCAAGGTCGCCGTGTCGTTGCCGACCAGCGCGGCTTCGTAGCGCGCGAACGCCGCCTCTATTTCGGCAACGACCTCGGGCAGGTTGATCTCCATGGCGATCTGCACCCCCTGGGACTTTCAGCGGATCGGCGGCCAACATTGTGCGCTGTGCGGAACACGAAGGATGCGGACCATGTCGCGTTCGATCTCGCGGATGACGATGCTGGGCGTTCGTGCCGCCACCAACTCACTTGCCCCGGCAACCCGCCCCGGACGCCCGGTCCGGGGGTAGTTGGCCAGCCGGCCCGTGGCAACCCAGATAGCCTTCGCCATATCCAACGCTGCTCGTCCGGGTTGCGCTCGGAGATGTCACGGCAATGAGCACCAGGCCTCTTACCCCGCCACCAGTTGCGCCAGCGCCGACCCCACATCCGCGGTGCCGGCCTGGCCGCCCATGTCGCGCGTCTTCGGGCCGCTTTCGCGCAGCAGCGTCTCGATCGCATCGACGATCGCCTTCCCCGCCTCCGCTTCGCCGAGATGCTCCAGCATCAGTGCCGCCGACCAGATCTGGCCGATCGGATTGCAGATGAATTTTCCGGCGATGTCCGGGGCGGAGCCGTGCACCGGCTCGAACATCGACGGATACACCCGCTCCGGGTTGATGTTTCCGCCCGCCGCGATGCCGATCGAGCCGGCCACCGCCGGGCCGAGATCGGACAGGATGTCGCCGAACAGGTTGGAGCCGACCACCACGTCGAACCAGTCCGGGTGCTGCACGAAATGCGCGCACAGGATGTCGATGTGGAACTGGTCGGTGCGAATCCCGGGATAATTCTTCGCCATCGCGGCGAAGCGCTCGTCCCAGTACGGCATGGTGAAGGTGATGCCGTTCGACTTGGTGGCCGAGGTCAGGTGCCTCTTCGGCCGCGTCATCGCCAGCTCGAACGCATATCTCATAATGCGGTCGGTGCCATGGCGCGTCAGCACGGTCTGCTGCGACACGAACTCACGGTCGGTGCCTTCGAACATCCGGCCGCCAACGGAGGAATATTCGCCTTCGGTGTTCTCGCGTACCACGTAGAAGTCGATGTCCGCCTCGGTGCGCCCGGCCAGCGGCGTGCGCACGCCGGGCAGCAGCTTGCACGGGCGCAGGTTCACGTACTGGTCGAAGCCACGGCGGATCGGGATCAGCAGGCCCCACAGCGAGATGTGGTCCGGCACACCGGGCCAGCCAACCGCACCGAGCAGGATAGAGTCGGAGTCGCGCAGGCGGTCCAGGCCGTCGGGCGGCATCATGGCGCCGGTCTTCTGGTAGGTCTCACAGGACCAGTCGTAATGCGTGTACGCCAGGCCGAAGCCGAAGCGGCGGGAGGCGGCGTCGAGCACCTTCAGCGCCTCGGGCACGGTTTCCTTGCCGATGCCGTCGCCGGGCAGGACTGCGATGCGGTGGGTGCGCGCCATGGGCTGGCTCCTTCGTCATTGGTCGGGTATCAGGTGATCGAGTGGTCAGATAGAGGACTCGCGTGCGATGGCCAAGCCAGCCCCTGCCATGCCGAAGACCGCCAGCACCGCGTGGGACCGCGACGCGGCGCTGACCACGGCCCGCATGCTGCTGGAGATCAAGGCGATCAATTTCCGGCCGGAGGAGCCGTACACCTTCACCTCGGGCTGGAAGTCGCCGGTGTATATCGACTGCCGGCGGATCATCTATTTCCCGCGCGTGCGTTCGAAAATCTGCGAACTGGCGGTGGAGAAGATCCATCGCCACGTCGGCTACGAGACGATCGAGGCGGTGGCGGGCGGCGAGACCGCCGGCATTCCGTTCGCCGCCTGGATCGCCGACCGGATGGCCGCGCCGATGGCCTATGTGCGCAAGCAGGCGAAGGGGTTCGGGCGGCAGTCGCTAATCGAGGGCGACGTGCCGGAGGGCAAGCGCACGCTGCTGGTGGAGGACCTGACCACCGACGGCGGCTCGAAAATCCGCTTCGCGCAGGCGCTGCGGGACGCGGGCGCGATCGTCAACCACACCTTCGTGGTGTTCTTTTACGGGGTGTTTCCCGGCGCGTTCGAGACGCTGGCGCGGATGGACATCGCGCTGCACCATCTGTGCACGTGGTGGGACGTGCTGGAGGCCTGCGCTGACCGGCCGTATTTCTCCGACCCGGCGCTGGCGGAGGTGCGGCGGTTCCTGGAGGACCCGGTGGCGTGGTCGGCCGCGCATGGCGGCGTTTCCTCGGCCGAAGAAGCGGCAGCGCGGCGCGCGGCGGCGGAGGGGTAGCGGCTGACCGGCGCGCCTTGCGCCCGCTGGCGGCGGTTGCGCCCCGCCGGCGGCCGTTGCGCCAGCAAGGCGCGGCCGGCGGCGTCGAAGCCGTCTGGTCCCGCCGCCGCCTGGGCCGTATTTTTTGCCTCTCTACGGTTATTCATTTGACAAACGCCCGCGCTCGCGGTCTCAATCCCGGTGTAACTAGAATTCGGCCGATAACGGTACGAACAGCCCGAACCAGGGCACACAGGGAGTACGTCGAAAATGAGCAACCTGAGCAGGCGCTCGGTGCTGCAGCGGTCGCTTGCCGTCGCAGCAGCGGGGACGTTGGGTCGTCCGTACATCGCCAACGCCGCGGCGACCACCGTCACCGCGTGGTGGACGCAGGGATTCGTTCCCGAGGAAGATGTCGCCATCAAGAAGCTGGTCGCCGAATACGAAAAGCAGAGCGGCGACACGATCGACCTCAGCATCGTGCCGTTCGGGCCGCTCGGGCAGAAGGTCGTGTCCGCGATTACCAGCGGCAGCGTCCCGGATGTCATGTCGTACGACGGCGCCGACGGGACGATCGTCCCGCAAAACGCCTGGATCGACAAGCTCATCGATCTCAGCGACATCGTGGAAAAATACAAGTCGGAATACTCGCCGACCGTGAACCTGGCCGCGCAGTACTTCAACAACGTCACCAAGAAGCGCGGCTATTACATCGCGCCGTACAAGACGGCCTGCGTGCCGTTCCACATCTGGGGCGACCTGGTCGAGCAAGCCGGCTACAAGCTGTCGGACGCGCCGAAGACCTGGAATGCCTACTGGGACTTCTTCAAGCCGATGCAGGCGAAGCTGCGCGAAAAAGGTCACCGCGGCCTCTACTCGCTGGGTCTGCAGATCACCAGCACCGGGCCGGCCGACGGCAACAACCTGTTCTACGGCTTCGTGCTTGCCAATGGCGGCCGGAATTTCATCAGTCCGGACGGCCGGACGCATTTCGACGATCCGCAGGTCAAGGAGGCGGTGATCAAGTCGATCGAGTACATGACCACGGCCTACAAGCAGGGCTTCGTGCCGCCGGGCGTGCTGAGCTGGAACGACGCGGACGACAACAACGCGTTCCACGCCAAGGAAATCCTGATGGATTTCGATGGCACCATCTCCACCGAAGTGGCGATGTTCCACGACAAGAAGCGCTATTACCATGAGGCGGTGACGCAAGGCCTGCCGATGGGCAACGACGGCCAGACGGTGCCGGCACAGATCGGCGCGCTCGGTTGCTTCATGGCGAAGGGGGCGAAGAACGTCGCGGGAGGCAAGCAATTCATCGCCTATATCTGCCAGCCGAAGGTGGCGAACATCTACCTCAAGGAGGGGTTGGGCCGCTGGCTGCCGGCCATGCCGTCCATCGTCAAGAATGACCCGTTCTGGCTGGATCCCAAGGATCCCCACCGCCCGCCTTATGTGAAGGAGGGCCTGCTTGGCCCGACGCTCCCCGGTTACCAGGTGTTCAATCCGGGCGTCGCGGTAGCCAACGCGCAGCAGGTCTGGGGTCAGGCCCAGGCCGACGTGATCCGCAATGGCATGACGCCGCAGGCTGCCGCCGCCAAGGGGTTCAAGGCGATGGAGACGATCCTGGGGAACTACAAGATCGTGCAGAGCTGACAGCATGGGCGAACGGGACGCGGGGCTCCGGACGGCCGCGGCAATTCATTGCGCGGACTGTCCGGCCGCGTCCCGGCCATGACGGTGCGCCGGTGGCGGGGGTTCGCGGCGCGCGGCGTATCCGCTACGCTCGGGTGAGCTTCCGTCCCGCGGCGGGAAAACCTGCGCGCGGCGTTTGGGTGCTGCTGGCGATAGGACAAAGTGTCGCAGGGCTGCCGGGAAGCAGTATCGCCACGCGTGGCAAGATGCAGGGGAGGCGGCCGGCCGCATTTCTCGGCGGCGGCCGAGGCAGCGGGGGTCCCGGTGGCATGGTCCGCGACGGGCCGGACGGCGGGTAGCGGCACAGACGATGGTGAGGCTGTCAGGCGCGGTTGCGCCGACAGAGCTGCCCGTCGCCGGGAAGTCCGGCGCGTGTTCGGGCTGACGGGGGTTGTCTCCCGCGAGGTATTCGGTTATTCACTTGACAGGGCGTCGGAATGACGTCCTGAATCCGCGCAATACAAGCGATAAATCGGCCTTAACGGTACGGATGCCCCAGGACGGGGCAGACAGGGAGAACGGCAATATGAGCATACTGAGCAGGCGCTCGGTGTTGCAGGCATCGGTTGGCCTTGCAGCAGGTGGGGCGCTGGCCCGTCCTTACATCGCCAACGCCGCGGCGACGACCGCATCGGCGTGGTTCACGCAGGGGTTCATCCCCGAGGAAGATGCCGCCCTCAAGAAAGTGGTGGCCGATTACGAAAAAGAGAGCGGCAACAAGATCGACCTCAGCATCGTTCCGTTTGCCCCGCTGGCCCAGAAGATCGTGTCCGCGATTACCAGCGGCAGTGTCCCCGATGTCATGTCGCACGACATCGCCGACGCCATCATCATTCCGCAGAACGCCTGGCACGACAAGCTCATCGATCTCAGCGAGCTCTGCGAACAATACAAGCCGCTCTACTCGCCGACCGTGAACCTGGCGGCGCAGTACTTCAACAACGTCACGAAGAAGCGCGGCTACTACCTCGCGCCATTCAAGACTGGCTGCCTCCCGTTCCATATCTGGGGCGACCTGGTCGAAGAAGCCGGCTACAAGATGTCGGACGCGCCGAAGACCTGGAACGCCTTCTGGGACTTCTTCAAGCCGATGCAGGCGAAACTGCGCGACAAGGGGCACCGCGGCTTCTACTCGCTGGGCCTGCAGATCACCAGCACAGGGCCGGCTGACGGCAACAACATGTTCTACGGCTTCGTCCTGGCCAACGGCGGCAAGAATTTCATGACCCCGGACGGCGTCGCGCATTTCGACGATCCGCAGGTCAAGGAAGCAGTGATCAAGGCGATCGAGTACACTACCACGGCGTACAAGGGAGGCTACGTGCCGCCGGGCGCGCTGAGCTGGAACGACGCCGACGACAACAACGCCTTCCACGCCAAGGAAATCCTCATGGATTTCGACGGCACCATCTCAACCGAAGTGGCGATGTACCACGACAAGAAGCGCTATTACGACGAGTCGGTGACGATGGGCCTGCCGCTCGGCAATGACGGCCAGGCCGTACCGGCCGAGCTGGGTGCCGGCGGGTGCTTCATGGCGAAGGGCTGCAAGAACGAAACCGTGGGCAAGGACTTCATCAAGTACCTCAGCCAGCCGAAGGTGGCCAACGAATACCTGAAAACCGGGCTTGGCCGCTGGCTGCCGTGCATGCCGTCCATCGTCAAGGACGATCCGTTCTGGCTGGATCCGAAGGACCCGCACCGGCCGCCTTACGTGAGGGAAGGCCTGCTCGGCCCGACGATCCCCTATTTCTACGTGTTCAATCCCGGAATCGCGGTGGCCAACGCCCAGCAGATCTGGGGCCAGGCCCAGGCCAACGTCATCCGCAATGGGGTGACGCCCAAGGACGCCGCCGAGACGGCGTTCAAGGCAATCGAAACGATCCTCGGAAACTACAAAACAACGCAAAGCTAACAAGAGGCAATCATGGACGGGATGCAGGCTCTCCAGACGGCCCCGGCAATTCCTCAGACCGCCGCGGCGTTTGCCACTCCGCAACCACGGCGTCGCCTATGGCGCGGCGGCCTTCAGGGATCAGAGTACACCTGGGCGATGGCGTTCTGCGTCCCGTACGTGGCCATCTTTCTAGCGTTCGTGGTCTATCCGGTCGCGTTCGGGTTGTGGATGGGCCACTCGCCCCGCCTCTACGCGGAGCTGTGGCAGGATCCGATCTATCGGACCGCGATCGTCAACACGATCGTGTATCTCGCCGTCGGCGTGAACGTGAAGCTGTTCTTCGCACTGCTCCTGTCCGGCTTCTTCATGCGCAAGCGCCTGTGGGTGAAGGCGCTGCTGGTGATCTACGTCCTGCCCTGGGCCGTGCCGGCGCTGCCGACCTTCCTGTCGATCCACTGGATGCTGAACAGCCAGTGGGGCCTCATCAACAACTTCCTGTGGAACGAGTTCCACATCAACGGCCCGTCCTGGCTCGATAACTCCCGCTGGATGGCGCTGGGGACGGTGATCGCCTCCTACATCTGGAAATGGATGCCGTTCTGGACCGTGATCCTGCTCGCGGGCCGCATGGCCATCCCGCAGGAACTGTATGAGGCGGCTGACGTGGACGGCGCCACCGGGCTGCGCAAGTTTACTATGGTCACCTTCCCGCTGCTCGCCAACCTGTACCTGGTCTGCACGCTGCTCTCGACCATCTGGACGCTCGGCGACTTCACCACGGTGTATTTCGTCTCCGGCGGCGGGCCGGCCCTGACCACGAACGTGCTGGCGACCCTTGGGATCCGCGATGCCTACACGATCGGCCAACCGGACCTCGGCGTGGCGGCGGTAATGACCGCGCTGCCGCTGCTGATCCCGCTGGTGCTGGTGCTGATGCGCACGCTACGCACCGCCGAGGTGCAACTGTGAGCGCCTCTGTCCTGCCCGCCCATGCGGTGGTGCCGCGCAGGAAAAAGGCGAACTACCGCGTGCGGGCCTGGGTGACCGAGGGACTGTCCATCCTGCTGGGCATCGTGCTGGTGATCTGGTCGGTTACGCCGATCTACAGTATGGTGATGGTGGCGTTCCAGCCCCATGGCGACGTGTTCAGCAGCAGCATCTGGCCGGCCCACCCGTCGGCCTACAGCTTCTGGGTCGTGGTCACCGAGGGCTACTGGTACCTGGAACATTTCTGGCGGCAGTTCGGCAACAGCCTCTACATGGGCGCGATGACCGTGTTCTTCACGCTGCTCATTGGTACGCTGGCGAGCTTCGCGATCGGTCGCATGCGCATCCGCCACGGCTGGCTGCTGACCAACGCGGCGCTGCTGACCTACGTGATCCCGGCTTCGTTCCTGGCCATCCCGTTCTACCTGATCATGGGAAACTACGGGCTGGAGAACAACATCTGGTCGGTGATCGCCGCACTCGTCACCTTCGCGACCCCCTATGCGATCTTCATCTTCCTGAACTATGGGGCGAGCATTCCGATGGAGCTCGACGAGGCGGCGCGGATCGACGGCGCCTCGCCGATGCAGGTGTATTCCCGCATCTATCTGCCACTGATGGCACCGGCACTCGTCGCGGTCGGCACCTATGCGCTGCTGCTGTCCTGGAACGAATTTCTCTACCAGTACCTGCTGCTGTCGTCGAGCCGGAGCATGACGGTTGCGGTGGCGCTGGCGCAGTTCCTCAACAGCGACGAGTCGCCTTGGAACTACATGATGGCAACCGCCATCATCTACGCGCTGCCGCCGGTGGCGATCTACTACGCGTTCCGCCGCAAGATGAGCGCTGGCCTGACGATGGGCGGCGTTAAGGGCTGAGAGCAGTGGCGCGCGCCAGATCCGCCCGGATCGGGAGATCTGGCGCGCGCGCCGTGGTGTGGCGGCGGACGGGCCTGTCCCGGAAGGCATAACTCGCCGCGTTGTTGAATTCAGCGCCGGCGGTCCGGGACGGCTATGTAACGCTTTCGTCGCGAAGTCCGGCGATCGGGGGCAAAGCCAGTCGCACCTCGGGGAAAACGGCACCGTCCCTGCCGGCTGCACGGTTCGACTAATCCAGCCTCCTCGCTGTTTGGAATGGGTCGTCACGAGCGCCCGTTGCCTGGCCAATCCTCCCCGCCTACCTGATGGCGTTTCTTGGTTCGGCTGACGGGGGCGGTTTCTTTGTCCCGGCCTGATGCCCCCCGGACGCCGCGCACAGCCTCGGTCAAGGAAGGCCACAGGCCACCGCGCGCTTGCGCGGCGCGTAGAGTCCTTGACGCAGGCGCGCACGGCGCCACCCTCGGCCAGATCGGGCCACTGCGGAGACCCCGATGCCATCAGCGAGGTCTGCATCGACATGAGCCTCGCCTTCATCAAGGGTGTCAGCGAGAGCCTGCCCAAGGCGGCCATCGCGTTCGATAAATTCCACGCGGTCAAGATCATCAACGATGCGGTGGATCAGGTGCGGCGTGCCGAACAGAAGGGGCAAAGCCTTCCGCGCGGCACACGTTATAGATGGCCGCGCAATCCGGCCACGCTGTCCGAGCGGCAGCGCCCGACACTCGAGGCCTTGCCCACGCGGCATCTCAAGACCGCGCGTGCCGACCAGATACGGCTGGCCTTCCAGAACCTCTACGACCAGCCGTCAACCCAAGCCGGAGCTGACTTCTTGAAGAAGTGGTACTTCTGGGCCACCCACAGCCGGCTCGACCCGGTCATCGACGCCGCGCGCACCGTCAAGCGCCCCCGGCTGTCGCACTAGTACATCGATTCCATGAAGGCGCGCATATCGATGAGCTCTCACCGGGAGTCGCAGCGCCGGCTTCGGGCAGAACCTCATAGGAGTCGTTCCATGGAAACGCTGTACTAGTGCCCTGCGTCGCTCATGTTGCGGAGATCGCTCCGCACGGACGGTTTGCGGCGACAAACGGCGACGCTCGCGAACCGGTCTCGCTGGCGTGGAGCGGTCATGTCCGATGACGCCGTGCGGTCCGTGTCGGCCGTTCTGTCGCAAGCATTTAACACGGAGACCACGAAGAACCACGGAGCAGCACGGAGCGGTTCAGACGATAAATCGCCGCAGGCCAACCTTCAGCAGCCGCGCATGGAAATTGAACAGCAGGCCGAGACGCAGGCCGCTCATGCGGAGGTAGGTCAGGACCTGAGCGTCATGCGCCGGCAGGATATTCGCAACAACTTTGATTTCAATGATCAGTTGCCGGTCCACGAGGATGTCCGCGCGAAAGCCTTCGTCGAACTGGACGCCTTTGTAGGACACCGGAATTCCGGCTTGCCGTTGGAAGGCAATTCCCGCTTGCTCCAGCTCATGGCAGAGGCGGCCTTCATAAACCGATTCCAGCATGCCCGGTCCGGTCAGCCGGTGCACTTCGATGGCCAGCCCGATGACTCGTTCGGTCAATTCGCGCGCAGGCAACATTTAGTGGCGCCTCCGTGCTGCTCCGTGGTTCTCCGTGTCCTCCGTGTTAAATGCTTGATCTTAAGAAACGCTGGACCGAACCCCGAGGACCAAACGGCACCCCCCGACCCAACCAAGCGCCGGAGTCGATTTTGCGCGGGCGCCGACGGTGGCGTCCATCCAGAGGTCAGCCCGCAGAATCAACGACGCAGGGCAGTAGTGCCCTGAGTCACTCATCATGCGGGGACCAGCCGGAGCAGTCGATCGGACTGCCGTGTCAGGCTCTGCCAGCGGGAATTTGCGGTCGGCACGAATCAGGACGGCGGGGCCAGCCATGCTCTGGCCCCGGTCGTTCAGGCATAGCAGACATGGTGCGCCCGGATCGC
>Ga0307372_10011224_pt1 | contig 12002 bp, 7 predicted proteins | sample OX1MG_FD_202533 | JGI IMG/M metagenome (GOLD analysis project Ga0307372, IMG submission 202533) | Soil microbial communities from Risofladan, Vaasa, Finland - OX-1 | ecosystem: Environmental > Terrestrial > Soil > Coastal area > Acid sulfate soil | place: Finland: Risofladan, Vaasa | collected...
TCGCGCCAACGACCTGCGCCTGTGGGCGTTGATGGCGGCCATCCGCCGCGGCAAGCGCCCGGAGGAGCTGAGCGCCTTGAGTGGCATTGACCCGTGGTTCACACGCAAGCTGGCGCGGCTGGTGGCGATGGAGCGGCGACTGGCGGCAGAGGAGCTGACACCGAGGCTGCTCTGGTCGGCCAAGCGGGCCGGTTTCGCCGACGCTCGAATCGCGCAGCTCGCCGGGACCGACGAGGCCGACGTTCGGCACGCGCGCGAGGCGGCCGAGATCCTGCCCGTTTACAAGATGGTCGACACCTGCGCGGCGGAGTTCGAGGCCGCCACGCCCTACTTCTACAGCAGCTACGACCAGGAAGACGAGGCCGCCCCAATCGAAGGGCCTAAAGCGCTCGTGGTTGGCTCGGGTCCGATCCGCATCGGTCAGGGCATCGAGTTCGACTACTGCAGCGTCCAGGCAGCACACTCGCTCGGTGACGCGGGCCGCGCCTCGATTATGGTAAACTCGAATCCCGAGACGGTCTCCACCGACTTCGACACGTCGGACCGCCTCTACTTCGAGCCGCTCGACGCGGAGAGCGTCACCGAGATTCTGCGCCACGAGTCGCGCTCGGCCGACGGCACGCTCGACACGCCGGTGATCCTGCAGTTCGGCGGCCAGACGGCGATCAACCTGGCCGAGCCGCTGGCGGATCGCGGAGTGCCGATCCTGGGGAGCGCGCTGGAGGTCATCGATATCGCGGAGGACCGCCGGCGTTTCGAGCGCTTCCTGTCCGAACTCGGGATTCCCCAACCGCCGGGCGCGGCGGTGACGTCCCAGGCGGAGGCGATAACGGTGGCTGAACGCATCGGCTACCCCGTGCTGGTCCGTCCATCCTACGTACTCGGTGGGCGTGCCATGGAGGTTGTGCACTCCGCAGACTACCTGGCCCGCTACCTGGAGCACGCGGTCAGCTTCGGCAGCCGGCACCCGGTGCTCATCGACAAGTACCTGCAGGGCAAAGAGGTCGAGGTCGACGCGATCTGCGACGGCCGCGAGGTCCTGATCCCGGGCATTATGGAGCACATCGAGCGCGCGGGTGTCCACTCGGGGGACAGCTTCGCGGTCTACCCCGGATTGAATCTGGAGACGGCCGAGGTCGACCAGATCGTTGAGCACACGACCCAAATCGCCCTCGCGCTCAGGGCGGTTGGTCTGATCAACATCCAATACGTCATCCACGCCGGCAAGATCTACGTGCTGGAGGTCAACCCTCGTGCCTCCCGCACCGTACCGTTCCTGAGCAAGGCGACCGGGGTGCCCATGATCCGGCTGGCAACCAATGCCATGCTCGGACGGAGTCTGCGGGAACAGGGCTACCAGGGTGGGCTGTGGCCGCGCCAGCCGCTGGTCGCGGTCAAGGCACCGGTCTTCTCGATGGCCAAGCTGCGCGGTGTGGAGGTACACCTCGGCCCGGAGATGAAGTCGACCGGCGAGGCTATGGGAATCGACCGCACCTTCGCGGCGGCCTTCCATAAGGCGCTGCTGGCTGCCGGGATGGCGCTGCCGCCGCGCGGGTCGGTGCTCGTCAGCCTCGCCGATCAGGACAAGCAGGAGTCGCTGCCGATGTTGGCGGCGCTCGCCGCGCTCGGCTTCCGCATCTTCGCCACCGAGGGCACCGCGTCGTTCCTCGAGCGCGAGGGCGTCGAAGTGCAGATGGTGACCAAGCGCATCGGGGCGGGATCGCCGGACGTGCTCGACGTGGTGCTGGACGGCACCGTGGACGCAATCATCAACACGCCCGGACCGGCGCAAAAGGAGGTGCTGGACGGGTTCCAGATCCGCCGGGCCGCGGTCGAGAAGGGGATTCCCTGCATCACGTCGACGGACACGGCCCGTGCGATCGTTCAGACGCTCAGCGAGGGAGCCAACTCGTACGCGGTGGCGCCGCTGCCATCGTATCGGAACCCGGTGCCCATTCGCGTCGAGCGGGCCATCGCCGGGGAGCGCGAATGAACGCGTTCGACTTCGAGCAGACGCTGCGTGAGGTCGGAGCGCTCAAGGACGGACACTTCGTGTTGACGTCGGGTCGTCACAGTGACCGCTACGTAGAGAAATTCGACTTGCTGCGCCGGCCCCGAACGACGGAGCTCGTCTGCCACGAGCTCGTGTCGCTCGTGGCGCCGCTGAAGCCCAGCGTGGTAGCGGGACCGACGACCGGCGGAATCCTGCTCGCATTCGAGATCGCACGCCAGCTCGGAGTGGCCGCCGCCTACGCTGAGCGCTCGGGACGGGGAGCAGAGCGCGAGTTCCGCCGGGGGACCACGTTTTCACCAGGTTCACGGGTGCTGGTGGTCGACGACATCGTGACCACCGGCGGCTCGGTGCGCGAGACACTGGATGCCCTGGCACGACATGAAGTGGATGTGGTCGGCGTGGCGGTGCTGGTAGATCGCAGCGGGGGCCAGGTCGACTTCGGCGTTCCGGTTTCCGCGCTGTCGCAACTGATCATCCCGAGCTGGGACCCGGACGAGTGCCCGCTGTGCGCGCGGGGGTCGATTCCCGCCAAACCGGGTTCGTCGACCGCCGTCTGAACTCAGCCGTCGATCGACTCGGCGGCGCTCTGCTGCTCGCGCCGCTCGCGCAGCTGCACATGGAGTACGGCCAGCTCATCAAGGCGTCGCTCGATCTGGTCGAGGGTGTCGGGGCGCGGCGCCCTCACGAACTCGTCGCGCAGCTCCAGGATCATCTGTGCCAACCGCCCGATCGTGCGCACCGTGTGGACCGGATCGTCCTCTCGGGTTGGCAGGCTATAGCCGGGCATGACCCGCTCCTTGCCGTCGCGTCGCGCCGCGCCGATCAGGCCGAGCCGCCGTCCGCGGTCCCGCCGATCAGCTGTAGAAACCGCTGCTCATCGAGCGTCTCGACGCCGAGCGCGCGGGCACGGTCCGCCTTGCTGCCGGGGTCGACACCCACGATCACGAAGTCCGTCTTCTTCGAGACCGAGCCGGCGACGGTCGCTCCGGCGCGATGCAGCAACTCCTGAGCCTGCTCCCGCGTCAGCTTCTCGAGGCGCCCCGTCAACACGACCGTCTTGCCGGCGAACCGGCCGTCGGTGGCCCGCGTTTCCGCTCCATGCTCATCCAGGCGCAGTCCAAAGGCCCGGAGACGCTCCATCAGAGCACGGTTGTGCGGCTCGCGGAAGAAATCGCAGACCGACTCGGCGACGACCGCGCCGAACCCAGGAATCGCCTGTAGCTCCTCGGGCGAAGCAGCCAGGATGCGATCGATTGTGCTGAAGTAGTCGGCGAGCAGACGCGCGTTGCGCTCCCCGACATGGCGGATGCCGAGGCCGGTGAGCAGCCGAGACAGCGGGTTGTCCTTGCTCCGCTCGATCGACGCCTTCAGGTTCTCGATGCTCTTCTCGCCGAATCCTTCGAGCTCGCGAATGCGAGCCCAGTCGAGGTCGTAGACGTCGGCCAGCGACCCGATCAGACCCAGGTCGACGAATCGCACCGCCAGCCGCTCGCCGAAGCCCTCGATGTCCATGGCGCCACGGGACACGAAGTGTCGCACCTGTTCCCGGAGCTGCGCCGGACACGAGGCGTTCAGACAGTAGCGGGCTACCTCGCCGTCCAGCCGAACCGCGGCCGCGCCGCAGACCGGGCAGGTGTCCGGCATCGAGAACGGTCGCTCGTCGCCGTCACGCCGCGCGGTGACCACGGCGATGATTTTGGGGATCACGTCGCCGGAGCGCTGCACGACGACGGTGTCGCCGATCAAGAGGCCAAGGCGCGCGATCTCATCCTCGTTGTGCAGCGTGGCCCGGCGGATGACGACGCCGCCGATCTCTACCGGCTCGAGGATGGCCACCGGGTTGAGCGTTCCGGTGCGCCCGACGTTGACCTCGATGTCGAGGAGCGTGGTGTTCTTCTGGATCGCCGGGAATTTGTAGGCGGTGGCCCAGCGCGGCTCGCGAGCGACCGTGCCCAGCTCCTCCTGGAGTCCCAGGTCGTTGACTTTCACCACGACGCCGTCGATCTCGAACTCCAGTGAGTCCCGCAGCGCCTGCCACCGCTCACACTCCGCCCACACCGCATCGATCGAGTCCCAGGCCCGGTAGTCCGGCGCCGTTATGATGCCGTAGCGCCGCAGCAGATCCAGGTTTGCGGAGTGGGTGCGCTGCGGCGGTGTGCCGTTCAGCAGGCCCACGTCCCAGGAGTAGAACCGCAGCGGACGCGAGGCCGTGATGTTCGGGTCGAGCTGGCGCAACGAACCGGCTGCGCCGTTGCGCGGGTTGGCGAAGAGCGGCTCACCGGCGGCCGACCGCTGGTCGTTGAGGCGCTCGAAGTCACGTTTTCGCATGTAGACCTCGCCGCGCGCCTCGAGCACCGCCGGTGGCGACCCACCGTCCAGCGAATCTATCTGCAGCGGAACTGTTCGGATCGTCCGGATGTTGGGGGTGACGTCTTCGCCAACGACGCCGTTTCCACGCGTGGCGCCCCGCTCATAGCGTCCGTCGCGGTAGAAGATCGACACGGCGCTGCCGTCGATCTTCGGCTCGGTGACGAACTCGACCTCGCGCCGCCCCGCCAGCCGAAAGACGCGCTCCGCCCAATCGCGCAGCTCCTGCTCGCTGTAGACATTGCTCAGGCTCAGCATTGGGATCTCATGGCGAACGGTGCCGAATTCCGTCGACGGCGCCGCGCCGATCCGCTGCGTCGGAGACTCCGAGGTCACGAGCTCCGGGTGCTCGGCCTCGAGGCGCCGGAGTTCGTTCATGCGCTCGTCGTACTCGACGTCGCTCACGGACGGCTCATCGAGCACGAAGTACTCGTAGTTGTACTGGGTGATCAGGCGGCGCAGGACGTCCACTCGCTGCCGAAGCTCGGCGTCGCCCATCGTCAGGCCCCTCCCGGGCCGAGTGACTGTCAAACCGGAGGCCGTGCAGGGCCATTTGCCGCTGGCGACCAGTATAGCACGACTTGTCCGTACACCTGTTCGAAAGTATACTGCAGCCCACGCTGTGACCGAGGGGCAAGGGAGGGCGGCATGGCGGCAGCCGAAGAGGAATCCGGGGGATATCAGCAGCTCCAGCAGCGGGCCTACCTGTACGTGCGCGAGCACGCCGGTGCGGTGGCCGAAGAGGACCTGATCGGCCACGTATTCGGCAGCTCGGCCAACGTGGCGCTGTGGCGGCCGCTGCTCCGGCAGGTCATGCAGACCGACGGGCGCGTGAACCTGCGCTCGGATGGGTGCTGGGCGGTCCGTGGAGCCCGCCCGCCCGTGTCTTCGGCGCTGCCCGATAGCTACGTGGTCGTCGATGTGGAAACGACGGGGCTGCGACCTTTCCGCCAGCGGCTGATCGAGGTCGCCGCGATCCGCTACCGGAACGGCGCGCGCGACGCCGTGTTCACGACGCTCGTCAACCCCGGTCGCCGCGTCCCCGCCTACATCAGCAAGCTGACGGGAATAGATGACGCGCAGCTCGTCGGGGCGCCGGAGTTCCAGAATATCGCGAGCGACCTCGTCCGCTTTCTCGAGGACGACCTGATCGTTGGCTACAACGTCGGCTTCGACGTGGGCTTCCTCGATGCCGAGCTGAAACGGTCCGGCCATCCGGGTCTGGCAAACGAGCGGCTGGACCTGTTACCGCTCTCGACGCAGCTCGTCGGCGGGCTCCGACGCTCCGGGCTCGAGGCCGTGGCGCAGGGGCTCGGGATCGCCGTGCGCGAGCGACACCGGGCCCAGGCAGACGCCGAGATTACCGCGCTGCTCCTGGCGCGGCTCATCGAGCTGGCACGAGAGCGGGGTTTGACGTCACTGGATAGCGTCCGCCGCGCGGCCGCGGCGGACGTTCCAGTGCCACGCCGACGCACCGCGGTCGGACGCGGGCGCGCGGTGCTCGATCGATCCCACCTCGCCGGGATTCCGCACGCACCGGGCGTCTACCTCATGCACGATATCCATGAGCGCGTAATCTACGTCGGCAAGGCCAAAGATCTGCGCAATCGCGTCTCGTCGTACTACTCTCAGCCGCTCGGCTATACGCGGAAGATGGACGGGTTGCTGGAGTCGATCGCGCGCATCGAGGTCGTCCAGACCGGGTCCGAGCTGGAGGCACTACTTCTCGAATCGCAGCTCATCCGCCGGCACGGGCCACAGTTCAACACACAGCAGCGCAACAGCGAGTCCTATCCCTACGTCAAGGTCGATGTCGTCAACCCGTGGCCACGGGTCACACTGACTCGGCATCGCGACGACGACGGGGCGGCCTACTTCGGTCCGTTTCGCATTGGCCGGGCGGCGCGGGACGTCGTCGACCTAATCAACGAGATCTTCCCGCTCCGCACCTGCCCCCGCTCGTTTCGGACTTCCCGCAGCTTCGGCTCACCCTGCCTCCAGTTGTCGCTGGGCCGCTGTCCGGGCCCGTGCGTCGGTCAGGCGGACCGCGACGGCTATCGCCAGACCGTCCAGGACGTCGTCGCGTTCCTGCATGGCGGGCGCGACGACGTGATCGCACGGCTACACCAGCAACTGGTCGAGTGCGCAGAGCGGTTTGACTTTGAGCGCGCCGCCCGCGTTCGCGATCGGATTCGCCGTGTACAGCAGCTGGTCCTCAGCCAACAGCTCCTCGACGAAACCATCCAACGTGGGAGCGTTGCGGTGGTCACACCGTCGACCGACGCCGCGAGCCGCGAGGTGCTGATCGTCCTCGGCGGACGGATGTGGGCGCAGGTCCGAGTTGGTCCGGAGGATGATACGTCCGAGCTGGTCGCCCGCCTGGACCAGATGTGGCGGCGCGCGAGCAGTTGCCAGCTTCCACCGGTGGACCAGGACTCGCTCGATCAGGTCCACATCCTGGGACGTTGGCTCCGCAAGCACGCGGGCCACCCGTCGATCCTGCCGATCCGCGGGGAATCACCCGACTGGACCGCGTTGCTCGCGGGCGTTCGGGCACTGGGGAACGATGACCTCAGGGTCGACGAGCGGTCCTCCGACCCCACCCGGGACACGGTGGCCACGGTTGATGGCGCCGAGGGGATCTGCTAGCCTCGTTGGCCGTACCGTCGAGAGCGGCAACGAATGGGAGTGGAGTGGCGATTCACTTCGGGACCGACGGCTGGCGCGCCATCATCGCGGACGAGTTCACCTTTTCGGCGGTCGCGGCCGTGGCCCGGGCCTATGCCGGTGTGCTGTTGCGTTCACAGCAGCCGCGACGGCTGCGCGTGGTCGTCGGTTTCGACCGCCGGTTTGCGTCGGATGCCTTTGCCCGGACCGCCGCCCATGCGCTGGCCGCGGCGGGGTGCGACGTGTCGCTCGCCGACCGCGCGGTGCCGTCGCCAGCAGTAAGCTGGGCGGTCGTCGACGGGGGCGCGGCGGGCGGCCTGGTGGTCACCGCGTCGCATAATCCGCCGCTGTACAACGGGATCAAGCTCAAGGCAGCGAGCGGTGCCGCCGCGCCGTCGCGACTCAACGCCGAGGTGGAGGCGGCCGTCGGCCTCGACGTGCCCGGCGCCGAAGGAGGTCGGGGACACGTCTCGACGACCAACTTGATCGATCCCTACGTCGCGCGACTGAGCCGTCTCGTGGCCCTCGAACGTCTGCGCGGAGCTGGCATGACCGTGGTGGTGGACCCGATGTTTGGCACAACCGCGGGGGTGATGCCGAGACTTCTCGGCGGCGACTCGACCGAAATCGTCGAGATCAACACGGCGCACAATCCGCTGTTCCCCGGCATCTCCGGCCCCGAGCCCGTTGACCGAAACTTGGCGCGACTCAAGAAGGTCGTGGCCGACGGCAGCGCGGACATCGGCCTGGCATTCGATGGCGACGGCGACCGAGTGGGGGTGGTGGACGAGTCGGGCCGCTATGTGTCCAGCCAGCACGTCTTCGCACTCCTCGCACGCTACGTGCTCGAGGTACGTCGCGAGCGACGGCCCGTCGTGACCTCGGTGACCGGGAGTGTGATGGTCGAGCGGCTGGCGGAGCGCGCGGGCGTCCCGGTTGTCGAGACCGCGGTGGGTTTCCCGTCGATCGCCGAGGCGATGACGCACGACAACGCCGCGCTGGGCGGCGAAGAGAGTGGGGGATTCGCATTCGGCTTCCACCTTCCGGAACGAGACGGCATCCTGGCCGCGCTCCTCCTGCTCGACTACACGATCCATTCAGGGCAGCACGTGAGCGACCTTCTCGAGACACTGGAGTCCGAGGTCGGGTCATGGGTTTATCGGCGGGAGGACGTCTCGCTCGATCGCTCGGCGCGCGCGGAGGTGGTTGATCGACTCGCTGCCGCGGCGCGGCCGGCGACACTGGTCGGGCAGCGCGTCGAGGCGGTGTCCGATCTGGACGGGATCAAACTCCGGCTGGCCGATCGATCCTGGCTGCTCGTCAGGCTCTCGGGGACGGAACCCCTGGCGCGAATCTACGCCGAGTCGCAGGACGCAAGCGCCGTTGACGAACTGCTACAGGCCGGCAGAGAGATGATGGGGGTGTGACGTCGCCGTCGCCGACGGGTGACCGTATACTGAGGTCGAATCCGTAGCCGAGGCGAGGAGGCGAGTGTGGCGGCGAGCCTGGCGGAGGTTAGCGCGCGGGTCAGCAGATGTACCCTGTGTGAACTGCATCGGATGCGGACAATGGCGGTCCCCGGCGATGGAAATCCGGACGCCGACATCGTGTTCATCGGAGAGGGGCCGGGCTGGCATGAGGACCGCCAGGGACTGCCGTTCGTCGGTGCCGCGGGCCAGTTCCTCGACGAGATGCTCGGCAAGATTGGATTGACCCGCGCCGACGTCTTCGTGACAAACGTTGTCAAGTGCCGACCACCCGGCAATCGCGATCCTTTGCCGGATGAGATCACCGCCTGTGCGCCGTACCTCGACGAGCAGCTCGAACTGATCAAGCCGAAGCTCGTCGTCACCCTCGGCCGCTTCTCGATGGCCCGCTGGTTCCCCACTGAGCGAATCTCACGCATTCACGGCCAGCCGCGCCGTATCGGGAGTCTTGTCGTCGTGCCGATGTACCACCCCTCGGCGGCGTTGCACCAGGCGTCTCTGAGGGCGACAGTCGAGGCGGACATGATGAAGCTGCCGCAGATCCTCGCCGGCATCGAGCGCGAGACGGCGGAGGACGAGGCGGCCCCGCCGGAGCAGATGCGCCTCTTCTAGAGACGTCCGCTGCACTCCCCCAGCACGTTCAGGTGGTGCGCTGAAGCGGCGCGTCGTTGGCTGTCTGCCCGTCCAGCGCCGTCGCCGTGGTCTGCTGGCCCCACCTGAGAGCCGTGTTCGGACTCCATCGCCTCGGCGCTGCCCGGTCACGACCTTCCGCGGACGCTTTCAACGCGGTCGGTCGTGGTATAGTGTGTCCGTACACGTTGCGCGTACGGGAGTGCGGGATGGCAACTCGGGCAAAGACCCGCGGCAAGAAGGTAAAGACGCCGGCGCCGCAATCCGCGGCAATCCCTGCGGTAGGACGAGCCCTGCTTCGTGGAGGGGGTCGCCTGCTGCTGGAGGCCAGGCGCTGGGTTGGGCGGGTCGAGACTCCGGAGCGTCTGCGGCGCGAGGTGGCAGGAGTCGTGGGCGTGTCGGCAGCGGTGCTGCTCTCCCTGCCGCTCATCGGCTTGGGCAGTAGCCACGCGCTCCTGGGAACTGTCGGAGGTTGGCTGATCAGCCTGCTGGGACGGGGCGCGCTCCTCGTGCCGATCGCGCTGCTCGGCGCGGCGATCGAATCGTTCCTGCCGGTGACCGACGGCGCGCGTCGGCGGCGGGCAGTGGGCTACGGGCTGCTCTCGCTGGCGATCCTGATGTTCCTGTCGCTGGCGGCCGCGCGCGGAGCGTCGGGAGGCGGATACCTTGGCGGGGGCGTCAGCACGCTGGCGCGCGACGTGGCGGGTGACGTCGGTGCTGGGATCATCGCGTTCACCATCGGTCTCGTCGGAGTGTACTTCCTCACCGGAGCGGACGTCGTGACCGTCTTTCGCACCTGGCAGCATGCTCGCCAGGCGCGGGAGGCGGCTCACCGCGCGCGTGCCGCGGCGGTCGCGGTGCCCGCGCCGGAACGGAAGCAGCCGGTCCCAGCTCCCGCCAGGCCACGCGCCCGGCCGGTGATCAACGTCCCGAAGCCCGATGCGGGCGCGTCACCCGCGGTCGACCAACCCAGCCAGACCAGTGCGCTCGGGGACGGGTCGTCAATCGTCCTGCAGCCGGTCGCGCTGCCGGACCTCACCAAGTTGGCGCTCTACGACGGCGCTACCCCGGACTCAGGCGAGCTCGAGCACAAGGCCGGGCTGATCCAGGAGACCCTCGCCAACTTCCGGGTGGACGCAACCGTCCGCGAGGTCTATCCAGGGCCCGCGGTGACCCTCTTCACGCTGGAGCCGGGACCGGGTGTGAAGGTCCGGCGCATCACGGAGCTGCAGAACGACCTGGCCCTGGCCCTGGCCGCGCCGTCGATTCGAATCGAGGCGCCAGTGCCGGGCATGGCGCGCGTCGGTATCGAGCTCCCGAACACTACGGTGCACACGGTTGGGCTGCGCGAGACCATCGACTCCTCGGCCTTCCAGCGGTCGAAGGCCAGGGTCCCGCTCTCGCTGGGACGCGATGTCAACGGGAGCTACGTGATCGGCGACCTGACCAAGATGCCGCACCTGTTGATCGCCGGTGCGACCGGGTCGGGTAAGTCCGTCTGCATCAACGGGATCATTGCCACGTTCCTGCTGACGCGCCGGCCGCACGAGCTTCAGATGGTGCTGATTGACCCCAAGATGGTAGAGCTCGTGGGGTTCAACGGGGTGCCGCACCTGAGATGCCCGGTCGTGACCGAGATGGACAAGGTGGTGGGCACGCTGAGGGTGGTGCTGCAGGAGATGGAGCAGCGCTACCAGAAATTCTCGGCGCTCGGCGTGCGCAACATTGACGGCTACAATCTGCGCCGCGACGACGACCCGTCGCTGGAGGCGATGCCTTACCTGGTTGTGATCATCGATGAGCTGGCCGACCTGATGATGACCACCCCGGAGGAGGTGGAGACGCTGCTCGTCAGGCTCGCCCAGATGGCGCGCGCGACCGGTATCCACCTGTTGATCGCGACTCAACGTCCCTCGGTAGACGTTCTAACCGGTCTGATCAAGGCCAACGTGCCGGCGCGGATCGCGTTCGCCGTCACCTCTCAGATCGACAGCCGGGTCATCCTGGACTTGCCGGGCGCCGAGCGACTGCTGGGGCGCGGCGACATGCTCTTCCTTCCGCCCGACGCGGCCAAGCCGCACCGTGTCCAGGGCTCTTTCATCGATGACCGCGACCTGCAGTACCTCGTTCGTCACTGGAAGAAGGTGGTGCCCAACCACCAGTATGACCCTGTCTGGAGCGCGATACCCGGCGCCAACGAGGAAGGCGGCGCGGACGATCCGCTGATGGAGCAGGCGCTGCAGGTTGTCCGACAACACGGCACCGCCTCCGCCTCGATGCTGCAGCGGCGGCTGCGCATCGGGTACAACCGCGCGGCGCGGCTGATCGAGCAGATGGAGGAGGAGGGATACGTCGGACCGGCCGACGGCTCGCGCGGCCGTCCCGTGTTCATCGGCGACGACGCGTGACGTAGGCGGTCGAGCGCCCGCACTCAGCCGTATTGCGCCGTGAGTTGTCCGCAGCCACTCGTCTCTGCCGGTACCGGCGGAAGCGGGAGGCGGCCTCTCTGGTATACTTAGCGTGGATGCGTGAACGGTGACGGTGAGGTTTCGGTGCGCTCTCGCGTTACTGCGGAACCAGTGACCAGGCTAATCGACGAGTTCGCGAAGCTGCCCGGGGTCGGTCCAAAGACCGCGTCGCGACTCGCGTATTTCGTCCTGCGGAGTCCTCGCGAGGAGGCCCTGGCCCTGGCCGACGCCATTCTCGAGGTCAAGGAGCGCATCGTCCTGTGTTCCACCTGCTTCAACCTCACCGAGCAGGATCCGTGTCCGATCTGCGCGGACGTGCAGCGCGATCGCGCAATGATCTGCGTGGTGGAGGAGCCGCTCGATGTCGTT
>Ga0307372_10011225_pt1 | contig 12001 bp, 7 predicted proteins | sample OX1MG_FD_202533 | JGI IMG/M metagenome (GOLD analysis project Ga0307372, IMG submission 202533) | Soil microbial communities from Risofladan, Vaasa, Finland - OX-1 | ecosystem: Environmental > Terrestrial > Soil > Coastal area > Acid sulfate soil | place: Finland: Risofladan, Vaasa | collected...
AGATCAGCCCGAAGGTGGCCGCCGCCGTGATTACCGCAAAGCGATGCAGCGCCGGCGAGGGTGCGCGGCTGACGAGCGAATTTTCTGGATTGGCCATGAGGGAGATTTTGCGGATGCCACGCGGACTCGAAGCCGAGCCTCTGGCATCATTAGAAATACCGTATCCGCTAAAACTACGAAATTAGCTCGGCTTCAAAATCAACCAAATTCCGGCGACGATTGCAACCCGGCCGATCGGTTTTTGGGCATCGGCGCGCGGCGGCGCGCTCAGGCATGCGCCGCATCGGCCGGCCGCGTTGGGCTGAACCGCACCGGCATCCGCTTGATCCCGGCGACCGAATTCGAGCGTAGCTTCTCGACCTGCCCGGCGAGTTCGAGCCCGGGCAGCCGACGCAGCGCCTCGTCGAACATCACACGCATCTCCACCCGCGCCAGGTTGGCGCCCAGGCAGAAATGCTCGCCGTGGCCAAAGGCGACGTGATCGTTGGGTGTGCGCGAGATGTTGAATTGCTCCGGATCGGCGAACTGCGCGGGGTCGCGATTGGCCGCGGCGTTCCACAACACCACGCGATCGCCCTTGCGGATCCGCTGGCCGCCAATCGCGGCGTCGCGCGTGGCGGTGCGCATGATATGCGTGATCGGCGTGGTCCACCGCAGGAACTCCTCGACCGCGGCCGGCGCGTCCGGATTGGCGGCGAACTTCGCGCCCTGATCGGGATTCTGCATCAGCGCGAGCATCCCGCCCGAAGTCGCGTTGCGAGTCGTCTCCTGGCCGCCCAGGATCAGCAGCAGGCAATTGAACGAAATCTCTTCGCTGGTCAGCGGTTCGCCCTCGATTGCGCCGTGCACCAGGGCGCTGATCAGATCGTTGGTCGGATGGGCGCGCCGGCGTGCCGCCTCATGCACAAAAAAGTCGCGCGCCGCGACCTGCGCCGCGTAGGCGGTCTCCTGGCCGGTGCGGCCCTTGGCGTATTCCTCGTCGTGGCGGCCGAGCGTCTCGTTGGTAATCGCGAACATCAATTCCCAATGCTCGCGCGCGATGCCCATCATTTCGCAGATCGCCGCGGTCGGCAGCTTGGCCGCAATGTCGCGAACGAAATCGCATTCGCCGCGCTCGACCACCGTGTCTAAAATCGCCGACGAGATGCGCCGGATCATCTCGGCGTTGGGCTTGACCGCGTGCGGCGTGAAGCGCCGGCTGAGCACCTGGCGCATCTTCGGATGGCGCGGCGGATCGAGCAGGATCATCATGCGGCGGAAGCCCGCCTGCTCGGGCGACGCATCGCCGAAGTAAAGCTGCACGCCCTGCTCGGAGCTGAAGCCTTGCGGGTCGCGATAGACCGCGACCACATCTTCGTACCGGGTCAGCGACCAGAAGCCGCGGCCGGGCTTGCGTTCCTGCCACTGCACGGGAGCCTGTTCGCGCAGCACGGCAAAGGCCTCGTACATGTCGCCCTGAACGAAGAAATCAATGTCGGCGAGATCGATTTGGTCAATCGTCAGCATCGAACGGCTACTCCATCGCGGCAAAATAATCGTGGTATCGCGGGCACGGCCGACAGCCCGACTCCGCACGCCGACGGCGGGCGCGCCCGGCCGTCGCCGGTCATGCGGGCATGGCCCATGATAGATTATTTGCCCGGCGGTTGGTAAGCGTACCGATCGACGAAGCGGCCGTGCGCGGCGTCATCGCGCCGGTTTTAGATCACGCTTGCGGATACGCGACGGTTGGCCTGTACTGAGTGTTTGGCTACAACTCGAAGCGCATTACAAATCGAAGCGCTTACGGTTGCATACCGAGGAACATCCGCATGCCGATCGCATCCGCCACCATCGCCAAAACCTTCGAGCAGCAGGCGCACAAATACGGCACGCGCGCGTTCCTCAAAGACAAGCACGGGGGCGTCTGGCACGACCATGCGTGGCAGGATCTGGCCGATCGTGCGAAGCGCCTGCGCGGCGGCCTGGCGCAACTCGGCATCCAGCCCGGCGATCGGGTCGCGATCCTGGCCGAAAACGGCCCGAACTGGGTGGTCTTCGATCAGGCCGTCCTCGGCCTGGGCGCGGTGGTCGTACCGCTTTACACCACCAGCGGCGCCGACGAGATGCGCCACGTGATCGCCGATTCCGGGGCGCGCCTGGTCGGCGTGCAAGGCGCCGCGCTAGTCGAGAAGCTGCGCGAACTCGGCGGGCTACCCGCGGTCGAGGGCATCATCGCGATGCATCCCGGGGCGGCCGCGATCGATGACGGCGGCCTCGAGGTAATCACGCTCGAACAGGCAAGCGGATTCGATCCGATGCCCGCGGTGTCGGGCCATGGCGACGATCTGGCGACGCTCATCTACACCTCCGGCACCAGCGGGATGCCCAAGGGCGTGATGCTCTCGAACCGTAACATCCTGGCCAATTGTGAATCCAACCTCGACGCACTGGGCCTTGGCGAGAACGACATGACGCTCTCGTTCCTGCCGGTGGCGCATGCGTTCGAGCGCACCGCGGGCTACTACACCGTGATGGTCGCCGGTGGCATGATCGCCTACGCCGAAGGGCTGACGCAGATCGCGGCCAACCTGCTCGAAGTCGATCCGTCGGTCGTGCTGACCGTGCCGCGCCTGCTCGAGGTGATATACAGCCGCGTGATGCGCAACGTCGAGACCGCCCCACCCCTGCGCCGGCGGCTATTCACCGCGGCACTGGCCACCGGCATCAAGGCAGCCGCCTATCGCCAACGCGGGCTCAAAGTGCCGTTTGCCACGGCGGCGGCGATGGTGCTCTACCGCCGGCTGATCTTCGACCGCATCCGGAGCATTTTCGGACCGCGCCTGCGCTACCTGATTTCGGGTGGCGCGCCGCTGCCGATCGCCGTCAACCGGCTGCTCGCCGCCGCCGAACTTCCGATCGTCGAGGGCTACGGCCTGACCGAGGCCGCTCCGGTGGTGGCGGTCAACCTCCATGGGCAAACGCGGATGGGCACGGTCGGGCGCGCGCTGCGCCACGTCGACCTGAAGACCGCACCCGACGGCGAACTGCTGGTGCATGGGCCCAACGTGATGCAGGGCTATTACGGGCTCGCGGCGGAGACCGCCGAGGCGATCGACGCCGACGGCTGGCTGCATACCGGCGATATCGTCGAGATCGATGACGACGGCTACGTCAAAATCACCGACCGCAAGAAAGAGATCATCGTACTATCGGGCGGAAAAAACGTCTCGCCGGCCAATCTCGAGGCGCGCCTGATCGCCGACCCCTATATCGCGCAAGCCTGCGTTATCGGCGATCGGCGCAAACATCTGGCGGCGCTAATCGTGCCGCATTGCGAAAACCTCGCCGAGGCGATCAAGCAGGCCGGCCTCACCGGCAAATCGCCCGAGGAACTGGTCAACGACGCCAAATTCCGCGCGATCATCGACCGCCGTCTGCGCGCCTTTAACGAGGCGCTATCGACAGTCGAGAAGATCACCGACTTCGGCCTGCTCGCGCATCCCTTTACCCAGGAAAATGGCGAGCTGACACCGACCATGAAGCTGCGGCGGCGCGTCGTACAGGAGCATTACCGCAAGGAGATCGACGCGCTCTACGGGGAATCGGCGCCGTCGGTTGGCGATTGAGCGGCGCGGGCCTCAAAGCATCGGGCGGCGAGATTTCTCCCGCCGGTCGCATAAAAAACGGGCGGCGGGATTGCTCCCACCGCCCGTTTGGCACTACTCAGTCGTTACTCGCAGCGATCGTCAGGCGCCAACCCCGCGGCGCAGCAACTTGCCCGAGGTCGCTCCGGTGCACTTGTCACCCTCGAACGTCACCTGTCCGTTGACGATGGTGTACTCGTAGCCGGTGGCACGCTGCACCCGGCGCCATTCGTTGCCCGGCAGGTCGTGGAGGATTTCGATCGGCAGCACGTTGAGCTTGTCGAAATCGTAGCAGACGATGTCCGCCGCCGCGCCTTCACGCAGGAAGCCGCGATCCTTGAAGCCGCCGCAGAACGCCGGCAACGCGCTCAGCCGCCAGTGGATCTGCTCGAGCGTCATCCACTGCTTCTCGCGGACGTACTTCACGATACCCTCGGTCGGGTAGCGTCCGGCGGTCAGGAACTTGGTATGCGCGCCACCGTCGGAAACGCCAAAGGTCACGTGCGGCGCATCGACCAGTTCCTTCATCAGTTCCATGTTCTGGTTGACGGCGGGAGCGAAGAACTCGGTCTTCAAGTCTTCCGACACCGCCGTGTCCAGCATCACGTCGACCGGATGCTTGCCGGTCTGGGCCGCCGCCTTGCGCAACGTCAAGCCTTCGAGGTGCTTGTTCTCGGCCTTGGTGCAATCGGTGATGATGATCTCGTCGAAGTAGCTGGTGATCAGGCTCTCACGCGGCATCTGATTCTTCAGCGCGTCGCGGCGGCGCGGATCGCCCAGCTTCTCGGCGCGCTCCTTGACGGTGCCGGTAGTCGCATCCCGCCACGCGTCGGAATCGTCGAACAGGTTCCAGTCTTCGAAGGTGAAGCTCAGACCGGCGTCGGTGGTGACGCCCTGTCCGAAAATCCGCAGCCCGCGCTGACGGCAGCGATCGAGCCACTTCAGGGTGTTGCGATGGCGATGCGGGAAACGGTCCTGCGTCGCAACCACTTCGAACATGATCGGGCGTCCGCTGATCTCGGCCAGCTTCTCGAAATGCTGCGCGTCGGCCTTGGGATCCCAGCTCGACAGCGTCAGCTCCTGGAAGCCCTCGCCGCGCTCGCCGAGCACCCGCGCCATCTCGAAGCAGGTCTCGTCGTGCATCAGATCGGTGTTCATCGGCGAGCCGTCATAGTCGCGCTGCACCGACGACGGTCCGTTTGGCACCAGGCGCTGCGCCGACCATCCGCAAGCACCCGCGTCCATCGCCTCGTTCAGCAGACGGCGCATCGTGGCGTGCTCGGTGTCGGTCGGCATCCGGCCGGTCTTGGACTCGTCGATACCCATGACGTAGCCCATCAGCGGATTCATCGGGACGTAGGGCAGCAGGTTCATGCCCTTGGGCTGGCGATCGAGGGCGTCCATGAACTGGGGATAGGTCTCCCAGTCGAACTTCATCGCCGCCTTCATCGAAGCCAGCGGAATCGCCTCGGTGCGCACCATCGTGAGCATCGCACGCTCGGTCTCAGCCGGTTTGACGGGCGCGAAGCCGAAGCCGCAATTGCCGATGACCACCGAAGTGATTCCGTGCCATCCGGAAATCGTCAGGTACGGATCCCAGAAGATCTGCGCATCGTAATGCGTGTGCAGGTCGATGAATCCGGGAGCGACGACCAGTCCGTCGGCGTCGATAACCTTGGCGCCTTCATGGTGCGCGATCCTGCCAATCTTCGCGATTCGGCCGTTTTTGATTCCAATGTCGTCACGGAAGCGCGGGGCCAGCGTGCCGTCCACGATCATTCCGTTTTTGACTACCAGATCATATTCCGCCATCTCAGAACCTCCTTAGCAAATAATTTGAATCGAATGATTTGAATTTTTGTGCTTGAAGCCGCCGGCCCGATGCGCCTAAACTAACGGCTGTTTGTTTCTATAGTGGCGTTTTAACAATCCCGCGACGTATTTGTCAATCGCTCAATGATCACCCCCCGCACAGCCCGCGCCGCCCTTGCCGATTTGACGCCGGGGACCGTTGCCCGGATTCGCGCCAAGGCGGAGATTACGGGGCATCCCCGAACGCGAGGCGCACTGGAGTAACGATGCGAAAACCCGGTTCAAATGGCGCCCAGACCCTGCGCAACCTGCGCATCGCCGCGATTCAACTGCTCTCCGAGCACGGCTACCAGGCGATGAACCTGCGGATGCTCGCCGGCAAGGTGGGAGTGCAGGCCGGCTCGCTCTACAACTATATCGAGAGCAAACAGCAACTGCTGTTCTGGCTGCTCCAGGAGACCACCCAGAAGCTGCTGGTCGAATTCGATCTGACGCTCAACGCGATCGACGATCCCGAAGAGCGGCTGCGCCAGTTCGTCGCCTTCCATCTGCGCTACCATATCGCCAACCGCAAGCAGTCCTCGGTCCTGCAGACCGAAATGCGCAGCCTGACGGCCAAGAACTATCACGCCATCGCCAAGCTCCAGCGGCTCTACACCGACAAGGTCCGCGGCATTATCGAGCACGGCGCGCGAGTCGGCCGCTTCCACGTAGAGGATGCGGAGATCGCGACCTTCGCATTCCTGCAGATGCTCACCGCGATCATCCGCTGGTACCGTCCGCAGGGCCGCCTCACGCTCAATCAACTGATCGAGATCTATACCGACCTGACCTTCGGGATGCTGCGCGCCGACGACGGCGCGGGCACCCGGCGGGTCGCGCTGAGTGTGGCGCCGCCGCGCCGCCGCCTGCGCGCGGTTACGCCCGCTGCGCGCCGGCCGCCACCCGCCGACAGCGCGAACGACGCGGACCTGATCGCCGAAAGCTGACGGCGCGCGCGATCGGCTAGCCCTTGTGCGCGCCGGCTTCGAGCTCGACGCCGAACGGCACCAGGATTCGCACGACCATGTTGTAGAACGCGACGTTCATCGCGAGCTCGGTAATCTTGCGGTTGTCGAGAAAGCCGCGCAGCGCGTCGAAGGTCGCGTCGCTCACCTTGATATTGGTCGTGACCTCGGCCGCATAGCGCATCACCGCGCGCTCCTGATCGTTGAAAACGGGCGCGCTCGCGAACTCGGCCAGCCGCTCGAGTTGCTCGCGCTTGACGCCGACCTTGAGCGCGATATTCCAGTGATGCACGAACTCATACTCGGCGTTGGCGATACGCCCGACGGTCATCAGGGCGAGCTCACGCAGCTTCGGATCGAGTTGCGTGCCGTTGCGCAGTTCGTTGGCCAGAGCGAGAAAGCGGCGCAACAGATTGGGCGCGTTGGCGACGGTGCGATGGATATGGCCCGGTTCGCTGCCGCGCTCCTTGATGAACTGGTCGAAGATGTCGCGATCCGCCTCGGGCAGATCGATCCGAGTGAGATAGGGCAGCCGAGCGGCCATGCGATATTCCTCCGTGGCAGAGCGCGCGAGCGACGCGCGATCGTCAGAATCCAGGCGCCTCATAAGTAGCGCCTCGCGGGGAAATTGAAAAACGAATCCGCGCTGTGCAAAAAAAAGACGGTCCCCTCTGCGCGGAGAGGACCGTCGTGAAATTAATCGTGAAGTCAGCCGCTTACGCGAAGAGCATCTCGGACATTGCGCCGCCCGGCGGAATCATCGGCATCACGGCCTCTTCCTTGGGAATCACGATATCGATCAGCACGGGGCCCGGCGTGGCGAAAGCCTCTTTCATGATGCGCGCCAGATCCTTCGCCTTCTCGATACGAAAACCCTTGGCCCCGTAGGCGTCGGCCAGCTTGACGAAATTCGGCACCGACATCGCCGAGTACGAATAGCGCTCCTGGTAGAAGCGCTCCTGCCATTGCCGCACCATGCCGAGGAAATAGTTATTCAGGATGACGACCTTGATGTCGACGTTGTACTGAACCGCGGTGCCCAGCTCCTGGATATTCATCTGGATCGAGCCGTCGCCCGAGACCACCACGACCTTGCGATCGGGCGCCGCGAACTTCGCGCCAATACCGGCCGGCAAGCCGTAGCCCATCGTGCCGAGGCCGCCCGAGGTCAGCAGCGATCGCGGCCGCTCGAACGGAAAGAGCTGCGCGATCCACATCTGATGCTGCCCGACGTCGGTCGCGATGATGCAGTCGCCCTTGGTCAGCGTGTGCATCTCTTCGATCACGTGGATCGGCGAAATGGTTTCGCGCGCCTTGTCGATGCCGTTCTCGTAGAGCGGACGCTCGCGCTTCCATTGCAGGATCTGCTGATGCCATTTGGCCCATACGGCCTTGCGCTTGCCGATACTCTCGCGCGCGCGCACCACCGCCAGCATGTCGGTCAGCACCGACTTGATATCGCCGACGATCGGCACGTCGACCTTGACGTTCTTGGAGATCGACGACGGATCGACGTCGATATGGATGATGCTCTTGGCCTTGGGCGCGAAGTCGGCGATGCGCCCGGTGACGCGATCGTCGAAGCGCGCACCGATCGCCACCAGGCAGTCCGTGTTGCAGACCGCCGTGTTGGTGCCGTAAGACCCGTGCATCCCGAGCATCCCGAGGCTCAGCGTGTCGGACGCCGGAAACGATCCCAGGCCCATCAGGGTCTGCGTGACCGGAACGCCCAGGCCGCGGGCCAGCTGGGTCAGTTCGGCCGCCGCCCCCGACCATTGCACGCCGCCGCCGACATAGAAGAGCGGCTTCTCGCTCGCCTCGATCGCCTCGACCGCGCGCTCGATTTGCCGCGGATTACCCTTGAGGGTCGGCTTGTAGCCGCGGATATCGACCTTGGCCGGATAGTTGAACGGATGCTCGGCCTGCTGCACGTCCTTGGGCATGTCGACGACCACCGGACCGGGGCGACCGGTGCCGGCGATATAGAACGCCTCCTTGATAATGCGGGCGACGTCCTTGACGTCCTTGACCAGGTAGTTGTGCTTGGTGCAGGGCCGCGTGATGCCGACGAAGTCGGCCTCCTGAAAGGCGTCATTGCCGATCATCGTGGTCGGCACCTGGCCCGAAATCACGACCATCGGGGTCGAGTCCATGTAGGCGTCGGCGATGCCGGTGACCGCGTTGGTGGCGCCCGGACCCGAGGTCACGATAACCACGCCCGGCCGTCCGCTGACGCGCGCATAGCCCTCGGCCATATGGGTCGCGCCCTGCTCGTGGCGGGCCAGCACGTGCTGAATCTTCGAGTCCATCAGGGCGTCGTAGGTCGGCAGGATCGCGCCGCCGGGATAGCCGAAGATCACGTCGACGCCTTCGGCCATCAGACTCTCGATAACGATTTGGGCTCCAGTCAATTTCTTCATTTAGTGTATTGCGGCAGTTAGGAAAACTCCGCCCACGTCAGGTTGTCATTCTGAACGGCGTCTGCGACGTGAAGAATCCCGGGATTTTTCGCTGCGCTCAAAATGACACAGTGGGCTTGTGCAGAGCTTCCTTAGGGGCTGGATAACGTCGGTGATAGACAAAAATTACACTATTGGCGGGGTCGGGCACAACGCACACCCTGAAACGGCCCGTTGCGCCGCGGTTTTCGTCCGATCGGCGCCGCGCGATAACCGTCGCCCAAGCGCTTGCGCCGCCGGGTCCGCGATCAGAAGCGCAGCACGAACCGGATATCGCCGAAGCGCACCTCGCTGCCGTTGGCGACCGGCACCGAGCCTTGCACCGGCTGGCCGTTGACATAGCAGCCGTTGGTCGAATTGAGGTCCATCAATTCGAAGGCGCCGTTGCGCCGCATCAGCCGGGCATGCGCACGCGACACGCTGGCGTGCGGAATCACGATGTCGTTGTCGTCGCCGCGGCCGATCGCGATTTCGTCCTTGAGCAGCGCGAACTCGGCCGGCACCGGGTCGTCCGGATTGACGGTGGTGAGCCGCGCCTCCCTGATCGTGCCCAACGAGGCCGGCGGCGCGGGCCGGACCGCGGTAGGCGCCGCGGTGCGGGCGGGCGCGGCGCGCGCGGCCTGGCGATTGACGAACTGGCGCGCACTCGTGACGATATTGCCGGCGCTGACCGGCGCGGCGTGGCTCTGCGCGTCGACGATCGATTGCAGCTCTTCGTGCGACACCCCAAAGCGCATCCGCGACAGCGCGATCAATCCGCCGATTGCGATCAGCGGCACCAGCCCGTTCCACCATGAAAAGGCGAGTTGCGAAAGTCCCGTGCCTGCCGCGCTCGCGCCGCCGGCGCCGCCGTCTTCGGGCACATTGATTGCCGCGCCGCCGATGCCGCGCACCTGGTATGAGGTGTCGGCCGTACCGACCTGGCCACCGTAGCTGACGCGCAGTTCGACCTTGCGATCGGTGCCGTCCTCGATCGGCCGCGGCGTGCGATAGGTCAGCGAATACTCAGTCGCGATCGAATGGCCGATCTCGCGCACCAGATCCGGAAAACGGCTCGCCTCGGTGACGATATTATACAGGCGGCCATGCGTCGCCTGCACGATCTCGTCGTACTCGGGTGCGATAAACGGCGGCGGCGCCACCGCGTAAAGGGTCAGCCCGTTTTTCTGCATCAGCGCGGCGACCTTCGCGCCGGTCTCCTCGGTGACGTCGGCGTTAGGGTCGGGATGATGGGCCTGGTAGGCGGCGTCGCCAGTGCGATCGGGACCGTCGCCCGCCTGATGCGAGGGCGCGTCGGTAATTATGATCACGATGCCCTGCGCGGTGGGCCGAAAGGGAAAACCCGCCGCATAGGCCAGCCCGTCGAGCTGATCCTCCGGGATATCGCCGCCGCCGCCCGCATGTAGGCCGCCGACCCAGCCGATGAACTTCTGCACGTCGGAGGTCATGGTGTTGCGGTACTCGCAATTGCAATCCGGGTACTCCGAGACCACGTAGTCCTCGAACGTCACCAGGCCGAGCCGGTAGTCGCGATTGTTCGCCGCGAGGTCCTGCGCGAACTGGATGATGTTCTGCTTGACCGCGTCGATGTACGGCTGCATCGATTCGGTGACGTCGAGAACGAACACGATATCCACCGGACGGCCCTGGCCGACGCCGCGAAAATCCAGAATCTTGGCCAGCACGCCGTCTTCATAGACCTGCAAATTCTCAGGGCGCAGGTTGCCCACCGGCTGGCCGTTGTTATCGGTCATGCCGAAGTCCAACTGGACCACGCCGTCGGAGTCGAAATGCTCCATGCCGGGATTGCCGACCGTGATATCCAGCGAGGCCCGCGCCGGCGCCACCGCGCCGCCAATCAGGATCGCAAGGCCACCCGCCAGCGCACTCAGCGCCGCACCAACGCGCCGTCGAAACGGTATCATCCGCATGATCGATTTTCCGAATCACCACGTGCCACAGTCAAGCCCTCCGCGGACGCCGGCCGCGATCGCGCCACGTCGCACGCTCAGCGCCGCACACGTCTTAGTATGCGTTAACATGCGTAGCGCGATCGCTTACTTGCCTTCGCCGGACAGTTAGGTTATCCCAACGCCTAACCTATTTCTCTACGCGGCGGGTTTTGCGTGAAAAATCTTTCCTCTCGATGGGCGGTGACGGCGCTGCTCGCCCCGGTGCTGATCGTGCTGGCGATCGGGTTGGTGAACTCGCCGCGGAGCGCGCGGGCGTACGGCGTGCCCAAGAACAAGGGCTTCCTCGCAATCGGTTTCGTCAGCGCCAACGGCGGATCGACCAGCGCGCCGAGCTTCGAGAGTCTGCTGATGAACGTGATTGCGGTCCGGCTCAACAAGAGCACCGACACCAGCCTGAGCGATTTCGCCGCGGGCTGGGTCATAGTCGGCGTGCCGGCGCACGTCGGCGGCGTCGGGCTGGGGGTATCCCAGATTAACACCGGATCGAATTTCGGCGGCAACTTCGGCTTCAACGGCGTCTCGGTAAGTATTGGCGAGGCGCGCCCGGAAGTTCAGGTCGACCTCAACGCGATCCAGAGCCTGGCGCAAATCTTCAACACGCAAGCGGTCCCCGCGGAGACCTATGGCCAGGCCGAACTGATTCTCGACACCGCCCGCCCGGTCACCGTGATCCCGGTATGCGGCAACGCGCTGCCCCGCGGCGAGGGCTGCATCAACTACACCGCGACGCTCGATCCAAGTCTGAGCAAGCAATACATTCGCGTCGCGTTAGTCGATCCGAAAACCGGCAACGCCGCGCTCGACGTCTCCCGCCAGCAACTCACGCCGCTGATCCTGGGACTGAACCTGAGTTTTACCGGCGTCCCGATCACCTCGACCGGCACCTATACCGTGCTCCCGTCGATGACGTGGGTGCAGAATACTACGCCTACGCCGCCTACGCCGATTACAAATCCGGATCTCGGGACCGTGCTGGGCGAGATCGATACGTCGCTCAGTGGCGGTTTCGCCAGCGCGCGTCCCGAAACGATTACCGCTGAAGTCGCGGGGACCAACAATGTGGTCGAGAGCCTGAATCTGCCGACCACCTGTAATGGCAAACCCACGTGCCAATTTACGATGCA
>Ga0307372_10011226_pt1 | contig 12001 bp, 12 predicted proteins | sample OX1MG_FD_202533 | JGI IMG/M metagenome (GOLD analysis project Ga0307372, IMG submission 202533) | Soil microbial communities from Risofladan, Vaasa, Finland - OX-1 | ecosystem: Environmental > Terrestrial > Soil > Coastal area > Acid sulfate soil | place: Finland: Risofladan, Vaasa | collected...
CGCACGGCGACCTTTCCGGTGCTGCGCAGACCCGCCAAAGTCAACACCTGCAGCGCCAGCGTACCGTCGAGCATGGCCACGTCGACGAAGCTGCCCTCGCCCGAACTGCGCGCGCCCATCACCGCGGCAAGGATGCCGATGACGCAGGTCAGCGCGCCGCCGGCCAGATCGGCGACCTGGAAGTTGCCGACCAGCGGTGCGCCGTCCTGCGGACCGTTCTGGCTCAGTTCACCGGCGTAGCCGCGGTAGTTCATGTCGTGACCGGGCCGGCCGCGATACGGACCGCTGTAGCCGTAGCCGGTCAGTGCGGCGTAAACCAGCCGTGGATTGATCGACCTGAGCGTGTCGTAGCCACAGCCGAGTTTTTCCATCACGCCGGGCCGGAAGGAATCAACCACCACGTCAGCCGTCGCTGCCAGCTGGCGGAACTGCTCGGCCTCCGCCGGTTGACGCAGGTCCAGCGTCACCGACTTCTTGCCACGGTTAACCTGCTCGAACAGCTCGGGCGTCAGCCGCGCATAGTCGCCGCCGTTGGGCTCCTCGATCTTGATCACTTCGGCACCGAGTTGAGCTAAATACAGGGTGCAGAACGGCCCAGGCAACAGCCGCGACAGGTCGAGCACGCGCAGGCCGGAAAGCAGAGGGTTGAGTGCCATCATGATTTCCTTATGCGTCCGCAGCATCCGGGCCCAAGCCGCAGTGGTGGTCCATGAACGCTTTCATCCGGTGCAGGTACTCACTCTGGTGCAGATGCAGAAGGTGATTTCCAGGGAACCAGTGCAACTGGCTGCCGGCCCAGTACGGCGTCGGCATTACCCGCATCGGCAAGCGGTTTGTAGAACTCCGCCTGATGTAACTGTCTGCGCAGGCCGCCTGGCTTCACCAGCCCCGGCCCCATCGCCATCAGCAACAGGCTACCCAGACTCGAGCGCAGGACACGATCCAGTGCCGCTGTGCTCATGATTTTCAGCGGATCGAGGGCATCCAGCTCGGTGCGCACCGCTTCCAGGTAGTAATCCTCGGGAAGCTGATTCCACCACGGGGCGGTCACCGCCGCTGCACTATCGAACGTCATTCTGGAGCTGGTCAATACGATGGCGGCACACCGCGACAGCGGTCATTTTCGACCAATGCTAATAAGTTAAGGCGGCGCCGGTGACGACGGCGACTTGTCATCGAATCGAAGTTCATCTGCCATCAGCCCTACTCCATGCAAACGTCAAAAATCAGCGCGGCGGCTCTCCACGCCCCGCTCCCAGGCTTCGCTCTCACAGGGTGCGGGCGGTCAATTCTTTCATGACCTCGTTGGTCCCGCCGAACCGCGCGTGGCGCGTGTATCTATAGCGGAAAGGCGTCAGAACGCCACCGCCCGCACTGTGTCGATCCAGGATTGAATCCGCCCGATCGGTACACTGGCCGGATGACGCTAAGCGACGCCACCGTTTCCCTCGACTACCCACGGCTGCTCGATAGCCTCGCCGCCGACAACAATCTGCTGATTATCCAGGACCTCGACGGCGTCTGCATGGAGCTGGTGCAAGACCCGCTGACACGCGGCATCGACCGCCATTACGTAGAAGCCGCGCACAAGCTGAGCGGCCATTTTCAGGTGCTGACCAACGGCGAACACACCGGCCGCCGCGGCGTGAACCGCATCGTCGAGCAGGCGTTCGACACGCTGGAGCAGGTCCGCCAACACGGTCTGTACCTGCCGGGCCTGGCTGCCGGCGGCGTGCAGTTACAGGATCGCTACGGCAATGTTTCTCATCCGGGCGTTACGCAGGCGGAGCTGAATTTTCTCGGCCTGGTGCCAGAAAAGATGCGACAGTTTTTAACCGAGACATTGCGCGCAGCTCCGTACCGTCTCGACGCTGCAACCATCGACACACTGCTGCAGTCGGCGGTGCTGGACAACCGCGTCTCGCCAACGATCAACCTCAACCACTTCCACTCGCGGTTCAAAAACCAGCCCGCGTGCTACCGACAGTTGCAGCAACAGGCCGGGCAGTCCCTGGTGCAACTGCTTGACGACGCGGCGGCGCAAGGCCTGGCGGACGCTTTCTTTGTGCATTACGCACCGAACCTCGGATGCGATGCTGCTGGCCACGAGCGCCTCAAACCCGGCGACAGCGACCATGCGGGCACCCACGACTTCCAGTTCATGCTGCAGGGCGCGATCAAGGAAGTCGGCGCGCTGGTGATCCTCAACGATTACTACCAGCGGCGCACCGGCACTTATCCGCTGGGCGCGCAATTCAATGCGCGTGCAGCGCCCCGTGAGCTCGATACGCTGCTGAAACTGGCCGTCGATCGCTTCGATCCGCGCTACATGCCGCGCATCCTCGGCGTCGGCGATACCGTCACGGCCTGCCCGCAACCGACTGAAGACGGGCGGATTCAGATACTGCGCGGTGGTAGTGATCGCGGTTTTCTGACGCTGGTGCAGGCACTCGGCAAGTCCTTCGATACCGACAATGTCGTGGCCTATGTCGATAGCAGTGGCGGTGAAGTTCAGCGGCCCCGGATAGAGACCAAACAGTTGCACTCATCGGCTGCTGCCCACTGGGCAGGTCTCGACAACATCAGCGATGCCGATGACCCGCTCACGCTCAACTTCGTCTTTCCAGAGGGTTATCGGCAATACGTTGGATTTTTTCGCGCACTGGCCGATCGGTTCCCCAGCGTTGGCCCCGGCTTGCCTGCGGCAAATCGGGCGACTGATAAGCTGCGCCAAGGTGGCCGGTAACCGTGACAAACCGGAACTCGTCCGCAACCGTGGAGTCTGAGCGCAAACACTTCCGTCTGAATTATTCGCAAGAGAGCCTCCATGCGTAGAGCAACCCTGTGGTCCGGCATATTTGCCTTGCTGTTTATCCTGTCGGCACACGCCGCAACCGTGGTCAAGACAACCAGCAGTGCCGATACTGCGGCCAGCGCGATCAACACTCAGGTGCTGCGCGCCACACTCGACAACGGCCTGCGCGTGGTGGTGGTACGTAATGCGCTGGCACCGGTGGTGACCACCGAAATCAACTATCTGGTGGGATCGAACGAGGCACCGGCCGGCTTCCCCGGTACTGCGCACGCGCTGGAACACATGATGTTCCGCGGCAGCCCTGGCCTGTCGCGCGATCAGCTGGCGGAGATCGCCGCGCAGATCGGCGGCAATTTCAATGCCGCCACCACGCAGACCGTAACGCAGTTTTTCTTCACCACGCCGGCTGCTGATCTGGATGTGGCGCTGCACATCGAGTCGCTGCGGATGCGCGGGCTGGACGCCAGCACCAAAGGCTGGGCCAAGGAGCGCGGCGCCATCGAGCAGGAGGTTTCACGCGATCTGTCCAATCCGCAATATGTGTTCTACCAGCAGTTGCTCGCCGCCATGTTCAAGGGCACGCCTTACGCGCACGATGCATTGGGCACGCGGCCTTCGTTCGACAAGACCAGCGCGAAGATGCTCAAGGCGTTCCACACCAACTGGTATGCTCCCAACAACGCCATCTTGGTGGTGGTCGGCGACGTCGATCCGCAAGCTACGCTGAAAAGCATCAAGGCCCTGTTCGGTTCGATCCCAAAGAAGAAACTGCCGGCCCGCCCGGCTATCAAGCTGCAGCCGGTGACGCCGCGCACCCTGCAGCTGACTACCGACCAGCCCTACGGCATGACGCTGGTGTCGTATCGCATGCCGGGCTATGCGTCGCCGGATTTCGCCGCCGCCAGCATCCTGTCCGACGTCCTCGGCAGCCGCCGCGGCTCGCTCAACGCGCTGGTACCGGAAGGTAAGGCGCTGTATGCCGGCTTCGATTCCAACGCGATGCAGGACGTCGGGCTGGGCTACGCCATCGGCGTGTTTCCCAAGGGCGGCGACGCCAAACTACTGCTCAAGACCATCGAACAACGCATGGCGGCAACGCTTAAATCCGGAGTGCCGGCGGAGCTGGTGGCGGCGGCCAAGCACCAGGAAATCGCCCAGCTTGAATCGCTGAAAAATTCGATCCCGGGCCTGGCCAACGCCTGGTCGACGGCGCTGGCATTTCAGCACCTGGATTCACCGGAGGCGATGAAAGCGGCATTCCAGGCGGTGACGGTGGCCGACGTCAACCGCGTTGCCCGTCAGTGGCTGAACCCGGCGCACGCGATCACCGCCATTCTTACGCCGCAACCGTCCGGCAAACCGGTGACCGGTAAGGGGTTTGGCGGCGCGGAGTCGTTCTCGGTCGCGCCGAGCAAACCGGTCACGCTGCCGCAATGGGCCCGCGCCGCACTGGCGCGGGTGGTGGTTCCGTACTCGGCGCTGAAGCCCGTGGATACTGTCCTGCCCAATGGCATCCGTCTGATCGTGCAACCGGAGACGATCAGCGATACCGTCTCGATCTACGGCAGCGTGCGCAGCAAGCCCGAACTGCAGGAACCGAAAGGACAGGAAGGGATCAGTTCCGTACTCAACGCCCTGTTCGACTACGGCGGCGGCGGCCTCGACCGCGACGCGTTCCAGAAAGCGCTGGACGACATCGCCGCGCAGGCAAGCGCCGGCACCCGTTTCGGTATCGAAGCACCGGCGAATCGGTTTGCTCGTGCCGTGCAGCTGCTGGCCGACAACCAACTCAAGCCGGAGCTGCCGCAGGCCGCGTTCAAGGTAGTGCGTGCGCAGACTGCGCGTGCGCTGGCCGGTGAATTGCTGTCGCCCAATTACCTGTTCGGCCGCGCACTGGACAAGGCGCTGTTGCCGATCGGCGATCCGGGTTTGCGTCAGGCCACGCCGGAGTCGATTGACAAGCTGACACTCGCCGACGTGCGGGCCTATTACAAAAAAGTATTCCGCCCCGATCTGACCACCGTGGTGGTCATCGGCAAGGTGGATCCGCTGCAGGCACGCAAGGTCGTCGAGCGCTATTTCGGCGACTGGAAAGCCGGCGGGCCCAAGCCCGACCTCGATCTACCGCCGGTACCGGCCAACCGCGCTTCGCAGGCGTTCGTCCCCGACAGCAGCAGCGTGCAGGACAGCGTGGTACTGGCCGGCAATGTTGCCGTCACCCTGCACGATCCCGATCACTACGCCCTGAACCTCGGCAACCAGATCCTCGGCCAGGGCTTTTACGCCTCGCGCCTGTACCGCGATCTGCGCGCCCGTACCGGCCTGGTCTACACCGTGGGATCGAGCTTCAACTTCGGCCGTACGCGCAGTTCATACGTCGTCAATTACGGCTGCGATGCCGATAACGTCGACAAGGCGCACAACATCGTTTTGCAGGATCTGAAACAGATGCAGATCCAGCCGGTGACGCCGCACGAACTGTCGCGCGCCAAGGCCATGCTGTTGCGCCAACTGCCGCTACAGAACGACAGCATCCGCCACATCGCCCGCGCCTGGCTCTACTATGCGGAACACGACCTGCCGCTGAATCAGGGCACCATCGTGGCGCAGCACTACACCAAACTCACCGCCAAACAGGTACAGGCAGCTTATCGCAAATGGTTGCATCCGGATGACTTGGTGCAGATTGTCAAAGGCCCTCAACCGAAATAGCGCGACGGCGGCATTCACCAAATTTTTCGAGCGTCCACGGAGCACGGATCATTATCGTGGCCGATTTGGTATGATCCGTGGCGCAGCCGGAAAACGAGGTGTGTGCGTGCAGCTGGAGTGGGTGTGCACAGCATTTCCGATTTGCTCGGTATGAATGCAGTTAAAATTTAAAATATCAAGGACAATCAATCATCACACTGGAGTCTTGTCATGGCAGAACACTCTGAACATTCTGAAAGTAATTTCACACACCACTTTATTGCGGTGTTTGTGGGCCTATTCGTGATTGCTATCATTGCGCTTATTGCGGCGAACGTGATGGGTCAGTCTGACGAAGAGCATTCGCAAATCCGGAAAGCTTTACAGGAAATGAGTTTGGCACCGGTTGCACAAGTGGCCACCACTCCCGCGACATCAGTGGCGTCAGCACAGGCCAAGCCGGCCGCTCAAGCTAATGCGGCAGCCACCACTCCCGCGACAGCAGTGGCGTCAGCACCGGCCGAGCCGGCCGCTCAAGCTAATGCGGCAGCCACCACTCCCGCGACAGCAGTGGCGTCAGCACCGGCCGAGCCGGCCGCTCAAGCTAATGCGGCAGCCACCACTCCCGCGACAGCAGTGGCGTCAGCACCGGCCGAGCCGGCCGCTCAAGCTAATGCGGCAGCCGCCACTCCCGCGACAGCAGTGGCGTCAGCACAGGGCGAGCAGGTCGTGGCACAAACCTGCGCTGTCTGCCACGGCCCCGGCGTTATGGGTGCACCCAAGATCGGCGATGCCAATGACTGGGGCAATCGCTTCAAAACCCAAGGAGGCCTCGACGGCCTGACCAAGCACGCGATCGCTGGCATCCGTCAGATGCCAGCGCGCGGCGGCAACCCCGCGCTGACCGACGAGGAAATGCACGCCGCTGTGAAATACATGCTCTCCAAGGCCGGCATCTCCGGCTGACAAATCTCGACAACCGGTCTCTCATACAGCCGCACCGGGAAGCCGGTGTGGCCTTTTCCGTACTTGTCGTCAGAGTGGGTGTTTCCTGCTGTGCCTGAGCCCGCATAAGTGGCCACTTCGGCATGCGCGATCAAGCAACCAGGCCTCGCTCCAGTTCACGGTAACGCACCGCCTCGGCAACATGACTGGAGCCGATACGGTCGGCCCCGGCCAGATCGGCGATGGTGCGCGACACGCGCAGCACACGATGATAGGCGCGGGCGGACAGCGACAATCGAGCCAGCGCGGCATCCAGCAAGCTGCGGGCGGAAGCCTCAAGCGCGCATTCCCGCTCCAGTTGTTTGGGCTGCAGGGCCGCATTGGAAACGCCGCTTCGCTGGATCTGCCGTTCGCGCGCTTTGATGACGCGCTGACGCACGTCGGCACTGGATTCCGATGATGCAGTCGGCGCCGTGAGTACCGCCCGCTCGACTCGCGGCACGAACACCTGCAGATCGATCCGATCCAGCAGCGGGCCGGATAATCTTGCGCGGTAGCGCAGCACTTGATCGGGGGTGCAGCGACAGCGGCGTTCAACATCTCCCAGATAACCACAGGGACAGGGGTTCATGGCGGCGACGAGCTGGAAGCGGGCCGGAAAATCGGTCTGCCGCGCGGCGCGCGAAATGGTGATACGCCCGCTTTCCAGCGGTTCGCGCAGCACTTCCAACACGTGGCGATCGAATTCTGGAAGTTCATCAAGGAACAGCACACCGTGATGCGCCAAAGTGATTTCGCCGGGCCGCGGCACACTGCCCCCGCCCACAAGCGCCGCTCCCGACGCTGAATGATGGGGGTGCCGGAACGGTCGCTGGCCCCAACGCGCCGGATCGACTGCGCCGCTGCCGACCGAAGCGATGGCGGCGACCTCGATGGCTTCCTCCGGCAGCAAAGCGGGCAGGATACCTGGCAGCCGTGCCGCCAGCATGCTCTTGCCGCTGCCCGGTGGCCCGATCAACAACAGCGAATGTCCCCCTGCAGCTGCGACTTCCAATGCACGTCTGGCGTGTGGCTGGCCGCGCACTTCGTCAAGGTCGGGCATCGGCCTTGCGGCGGCAGTGGGCGGCAGCGCCTGCGCCAGCGGCGGTTTGCCCGCATGCAACGCTGTGCCCAGTTCGCCCAGATTACCTGCAGTGCGCACCACGACGGTGCCCGCGAGCAGGGATTCCGCTGCGTTGGCTTCAGGCACCAGCAGTTCGTGCTTCATTTCGGCGCATCGCAATGCGGCTGGCAATGCACCGCGTACTGCGCGAATCTCGCCGCTCAGCGAGAGTTCCCCAACAACCTCCAATCCCGTCAACGCCTCGGCGGGAATCTGTGCGGAAGCGGCGAGAATACCGAGCGCAATCGGCAGGTCGAAACGCCCGCCCTCCTTGGGCAGGTCGGCCGGCGCCAGGTTAACGGTGATGCGCCGGTTGGGAAAACGATAGCCGGAGTTGACGATGGCGGCGCGCACACGATCACGCGATTCACGTACCGCGGCCTCCGGCAAGCCAACGATGGACAGTCCCGGCAGGCCCGGCGCCAAATGCACTTCCACCTGCACCAGATCCGACTGCAGGCCGTTTTGTGCGCGCGAAAGGACGGTCGCCAAACTCATATCGGCGACAACATTAAACAGTCAGTGCCGTGTTCAGGACGCAGCGCGCTTGCCGCGTGAACGCGGCGCTACCGCAGCTGGTGTCGATTCGAGTACCTGCAATCTCTTTTTCAGTGCCGCCAAGCGTTTCTGTGTGCGCGACAGCAGTGCGGCCTGGGTTTCGAAGCGCTCGCGGCTGACCAGATCGAGGCGCTCCAGATTGGCCTGCAGCAGTGCGCGGAAGTTGCTCTGCAGTTCACCGCGCAGGCCACGCAGACTCGTCGGCACCGCGCGCGCCAACTTTTCGGCCAACTCCTCGAAACCCTTGCTATCCGGCATTGCGATCTCCGTCATTGGATGCACCGGCGGCGCTGCCGGTCAGGTCGGAGTGTAAGGAAATCCCGTCGTCCTCGTCAGATCGGAACAACAGCCAATCTCTAATCCCGAGTCCCGAGTCCCGAAAGAAAGATTGGCACGTTCCGTGCTTTAGCCTGATGTCCGCACTACCCAGGAGTTGCACACAATGAAACTGATCTCGGCAATCATCAAGCCGTTCAAACTCGACGAGGTGCGCGAAGCACTGACGGATGTTGGCATGGCCGGTATCACGGTCACCGAAGTCAACGGCTTCGGACGGCAGAAAGGTCACACCGAGCTCTACCGGGGCGCCGAATACAGTGCCGATTTTTTGCCCAAAGTCAAAGTCGAAGTCGCGGTTGGCGACGACCAGCTCGATTCCGCCATTGAGGCGATCTCCAAGGCAGCCCGCACCGGCAGGATCGGTGACGGTAAATTGTTCGTGCTGTCGCTGGACCAGGTCATCCGGATTCGCACCGGAGAAACCGGCAACGGCGCACTTTAACGGTGGATCGCAAGCTCCAGCCTCCTTGTGTCCTGGCTGCGGATCGCCGGCACGACAACGACGAATGCTAAACTGCGCCGCAACCAGTTCGTGCCACAGGAGAGCACTGCATGAAAATGATCATCGCCATCATCAAGCCGTTCCGACTGGACGCCGTGCGCGAAGCGCTGTCGGACATCGGCGTGCAAGGCATGACGGTGACCGAGGTGCGCGGGTTCGGGCGTCAGAAAGGCCACACCGAGTTGTATCGCGGCGCCGAATACACGGTTGACCTGCTGCCCAAGATCAAACTGGAAGTCGCGTTGCAGGACGACATGATCGAAGCGGCGATGGATGCCATCGCCAAGGCTGCCAAGACCGGCCAGATCGGCGACGGCAAGATCTTCGTCTACGATCTCGAACAGACCGTGCGCATCCGCACCGGCGAGATCGGCGCCGACGCGGTCTGATCCGCAGAACCGATCCACAACGCCAATCACTACTGCGGCGGCAACAGCTCCGCGGTCAATCCGAGCAAGGCCGGCAGCCCAGGCCGTTCCCTCTCGGGATCTTGTTCAGGGGCAAAGCTTGCAGCGGCGCAAACTGCAATCGCAGGGTGTTTTGTAGCTGTCGCACGAACTCTTGCAGCGCTTGTGTGTTCAACAGCGGCCAGTGACTGCGTTCCACATCCAAGCCAATCTGGGCATCGATCACCGTCTGCAACGCCGACAATTTCATGCTATTGATGCGGGCCATTCCCAGATCAAAACGCGGTACGCATCCCAGGTCCTGATAGTCCAGGCGGCAGTGGCGCAATGCGATACGTCCCGGATCATGGCTGGCGCCGACAGGGAGACGCAGTCCAGATCAACATGCGCCAGGCCCGACACCGCGCTCCACGCCGTCAGGCTTGGATCCGCATAACCCTGCGGAAACTGCAGGCGCAACGCAGCGGCGAAATCCAGTGCTTTCAAGCCCATCGACTGCCAGAGACGGCGCCTGCAATCGGCGGCCCTGGGCACCGCGCGCGACCGCCACCGACCAGACCCAGTCCGGCAGCGGCAGGTACACGCTTTGCACATCGATATCGGCGGAAGTCAATACGGGGCCGTCGTTCCACCCCAGGCGCAGACGATGCAGGTGCAGCCGGTCAAGGGTCACCGAGTACCATTGGCATCCCGTACATCGCGCTGGCCCAAATACTGGGCGTAATACGGGCCTGATCGAGATCGGCCGTGCCCCACAACCCAAAAATGTCGTTTGTCGACGCTGACATCGGTCCAGCCCCGCCACCGCGACAGTGTCGTATCCAGCGCCTCGGAGGCGTACCGCTGCAGCGCATATTGCGCCCCACCCAGCAGCAGTAGAATCAACGTCCCGATCAGTCCACGGCGTGCTTGCGTGACTGCTCCTCGCAGAACGGCGTTGCTTGGGTAAGCGTAGACTTCAAAACCGATCCTGTCTGGTCTTGCCTGATTCTAATGAGGAATGATCCGATGCAGACGCCAATATTCGCACTGGTGCTGATGGTCGCCGCGCTAGCGTGGTCATCCACGAGCAGTGCTGCAGGAAATCTGTATCGCTGGGTCGACGCGCAGGGTCAGATTCATTTTAGTGATCAACCACACGGCAACGCTCAGCGGCTGAACCTGCATGTACCCGACGCTGCGGCGTCTGCGCAGTCGCCCCCCGCAGTGGCCATCGACGGCGAGGCCTGCAAACAAGACAAGGCCCGGCTCGCCCGCTATCGCAAAGCCACCACCATCACTGAAACCAGTAGTCTCGGCAAAACCCACACCTTTACGCCCGAGGAAAAGCAAAAATTGATTGCGCGGGCTCAAGAATCCGTGAATAAAACCTGTGGGAAAAGCGCGGCGCTGGCGGAGGCATCAAGTACGACTGACGGCGGCTCCGCGCAGTAAGTTCGCGACAGCAAACGGATCAGCGCAGCGCTTCGGCAATAAAAGTCGGCAGCGCGAAACAGGCATGGTGCGTGGCGGCGTTGTAGTAACGGGTCTGCAATGTCTGCAAGGCGCGCTCATCAAGGCGATGCGCCAGTTCGCCCGCGGTCTTCTGTGCAATCGAACCTGACCACCAGCCCGATGGGTAGATCGGCTGCGGGAAATGCAGCAACCGCGTCTGTGCAAAGTCGGCTGCGCGCATAAAACTGTGCATTTCCACGATCAGGTCCAGATGCAGCAGTGGCGATTCGGACTGCTGCACCAACAGGCCGCCCGGTCGCAATGCACGGATACAGTCACCATAGAACTTGCGCCCGAACAGGCCTTCAGCCGGCCCCACCGGGTCGGTCGAATCGATGATGATGAGATCCAGACTTTCGGCCGCGGCACCCTTCATCCACTGGATGCCATCGCTGAAAAACAGCGTTGCGCGCGGATCGTCGTTGGCTCTGCACAATTCGGGGAAATACTGTTCCGCCAGCCGCGTGACCCGTTCGTCGATCTCGACCTGCGTTGCCGATTCCACTTCCGCGTGCTTGAGCACCTCGCGCAGCGTGCCGCAGTCGCCACCGCCGACAATCACCACGTCGTGCGGCGCCGGGTGCGAATTCAGCGCCGGGTGCGTCATCATCTCGTGATAGAGAAAGTTGTCTCGGGTCGAGACCATGGTGCAGCCATCGATCACCATCAGATGGCCAAAGGTTTCGGTGCGATAAATGTCGATGCGCTGATACGGCGTCTGCTCACCGTGCAGGTGTTCGCCCAGTTTCAGCGAAAACCCCGTGCCCTTGCCCTCCACCGTCTCGGTGAACCAGCCCGCCAGCACATTGCTGCCCTGCGCCATCCTGCTCTCCCTATATTCGTCAAACCGGTCGTGACGACACGAGTATAAATCGCCTGTCGAGCACGTTCAGCGGTCGCACATTTACCGACTTCGGGCGGCCAGCTTTTATTGATTGAACCCTTAAGCAGTATTAAGCAGGGCGCGCTCAACTTCCAAGTGCAACATTCAATCGGAGGAAATGTTGCATGGGAGAATCATACACACACCTCAGTCTTGAAGACCGGGCAGTGATCCAGGCTCAGTGAGAGCCAGGGAGCACTCCGTG
>Ga0307372_10011228_pt1 | contig 11996 bp, 9 predicted proteins | sample OX1MG_FD_202533 | JGI IMG/M metagenome (GOLD analysis project Ga0307372, IMG submission 202533) | Soil microbial communities from Risofladan, Vaasa, Finland - OX-1 | ecosystem: Environmental > Terrestrial > Soil > Coastal area > Acid sulfate soil | place: Finland: Risofladan, Vaasa | collected...
CGCGAGGTGTGCGACATCGTCGGCGCCGCGCGGCAATCGCTGGCCGATCCGGACTGGTTCCGCAAAATCCGGCTCGGTCTCGGTAACGACGTTCGGGTCTGCGAATATACCAATTACTGCGAAGGACTCGATCAGAAGCACAAGCCGGTGACCTGCAAGCTGTGGGACAAGCTTCCATCGACCCCCGGCGAACGGCGTACGCCTGAAGGCAAGCGCCGCATGACTGCGCCGGCCTGGCAGCCGCCGGAATAAATGTTGCGGCCCGAACGACGCGGGCTACCATATAAAAAATCGGGAGAACGTTTAATGGATGCGCGAAGCAGGGCGGATCAGTTGCGTGAAAGCCCTAATCCGCTGTTCAACGACCGCAAGCTCAAACTCGGCACGTTCTGCACCAATTTGAGCGGCGGCTGCACCATGTCGTCGATCGACGGCATCCTGCAAGCCAACTGGGAAAGCACCGTAACGCTGGCGCGGATGGCGGACGAAATGGAGTTCGAAGCGATCGTGCCGGTCGGGCGCTGGAAAGGCTTCGGCGGCACGACCAATTTCAACGGCGAGGGCTTCGAATGTTTCACCTGGGCGGCGGCGATGAGCGCGCTGACCAAGAACTCCGGCATCTTCGCCACCTCGCACGTGCCGACCATGCATCCGGTAATGGCCGCCAAACAGGCGGCTACCATCGATCACATCGGCGGCGGACGCTTTACCCTCAACGTCGTCACCGGCTGGTACCGGCCGGAAATCGAGATGTTCGGCGTGCCGCTGCTGGAGCACGACACCCGCTACGACATGGCAACCGAATGGATCGAAATCATCAAGCGGCTGTGGACCAGCGAAAAGGAATTCGACTTTGACGGCAAGTTTTATCAGGTCAAGAACGCCGCCATTGCGCCAAAGCCGCTGCAAAAGCCGCATCCGGTGGTGATGAGCGCCGGCGCCTCGCCGAAGGGCCGGCAATTCGCGGCGCGCCATGCCGACGTCAACTTTATCAATCTCGATGCGCACGATTTCGAGGCGGTGAAGGCGCGCGTCGATGCCTCGCGCAAGACCGCATGGGATGAATGCCAGCGCGACATCCAGGTCTGGACCAACGCCTACATCTTCCAGGGTGAAACCGAAGCACAGGCGCGCGCGTTCTACGACGAATGCGTGTTCCAGAAAGGCGATTGGGAAGGCGTCGAGAATCTGGTCAGCGTCATGGGTCTCAACTCGCTGTCGATACCCAAAGAGGCCCTCCAGCATCTCAAGGAGCATTTCATCGCCGGCTGGGTCGGCTACCCGCTGATCGGTACCAAGGAACAGGTCGTCGATGGGCTGGCGCTGCTCGAACGCGCCGGTTTCGACGGCATCGTGCTGTCATGGCCGCGCTATATCGACGGCATGCGGCAATTTCAGACCGAGACATTCCCGCTGGTGCAACAGGCGGGTTTGCGCCGATGAATTAGGCCTGCGCGCGCGCACTGCGTCGCGCGCTCAATTCCACCGCGCGATCCGGAATGGTGATACGCAACGTCGCGCCGATAGTGCCTTCGACCAGGCGAATCTCGCCGCCATGCGCGCGCACAAGTTCGGCAGCGATGGCAAGTCCGAGGCCGGTGCCACCGGCGCGAGTCGAGCCCTGGAAGGCTTCGAACAGATGCGCCTGCGCCTGTTCCGAAAAGCCGGGCCCGGTGTCGGAGACTTCGATCACCACCACGGCGCCCTCGCGCCGGCCGGTGATGCGAATCTGATCGCGTCCGGGATCGCCCGAGGCGCGGCTTTCCAGCGCCTGCAACGCGTTGCGGGAAAGGTTCAGCAGAATGCGATAGAGCTGCTCGTAGTCGGCCTCCACCGTCAATCCGCGCTCGACCGCGCTGATCCAGCGGATCGGCCCGTCGGGCGAAAGACCGAGTGTCTCGTGCACTTCCTCGACCAGCGGCTCCAGCAGGATCGGCTTTCGTTCCGGCGGCGGCTCCTGCAAGCGTCCGTAAGATAGCGTCGATTCGCAGAAGGCGATGGCGCGTTCGAGCGCGCGCATCAGCTTGGGCGCAAAACGCTGCACGGTCGGATCGGGCAGCGTCAACAAGCGGTCGGAGATGAGCTGCGCCGAACCGAGCAGGTTGCGCAGATCGTGGTTGATTTTCGATACGGCAAGACCGAGCGCGGCCAGCCGGTTCTTCTGATGCAGCATCGAGGCGAGTTCCGCCTGCATGGTCGCGAGCTCCCGCTCGGCGATGCCGATCTCGTCCGCGCGCGCCGACGCCACGATGATGCGGTCGGCGTTCTCCGGGTCGATGCGGAAGGCCATCATATTGGCGGTCACCCGGCGCATCGGCCGCACGAACAAATAGTGCAGCGTCAGATAGACCAGCACCGCGGTGATGCCGGAAATCAACAACGAGATCAGCAACAGGTCGACCGAATATCGCAACAAGGCTTTGCGCAACGGCGGTTCGTCCATGATGATTTCGACGTAATCGCCGCCCATCGGCGCCGGACCGACGACGCGCATCACCTTTTTGTGGGTTTTGCCATCGAGCATCAGCATGAAAGCGTCGACGATCGATTCGAATTCGTTGACGTTGCGCATGTCGAAGTCGTGGGTAATCGGCGGCGGAGTGTCGCCGACTGCGAGCAGGCGACGCTGCGTCCCCATCTTCATGGCGACCGCGCGCGCGCCGATCGAGTCGAGAATCTGTTTCGCCAGTTTGTCCGAAACCATCCCGTTTGGGGCGGCGTCGAGGACGAGTGCGGCGGTGTAGGCGCTGGCCAGCCGGTCGCGGAGCCAATTGACGCGGAAATTGGCGACCAGCGGGACATAAATCAGCACTTCCCCGAGCATCACGAAAAGGATCGTGAGGACGAGGAGCTTTCCCGAAAGCCCAAAGCGTGGCACGCGGACCGGGGTTGGTCGCGCGGCTTGGTCATCGCGCATCAAGCAGAACCTCGCGGGTCAACGCAGGCGACGCAACAACCCATGATGCGACGCATGCGCAACCTCGTCAAACAACCGTTGAAATAGGTGGTTGCGGCATGATTTCCCACATCCGCAGCTTGGATAGGGAGCCGCCCGGACCGGCGAAGGCCCGGATGTTGAGCTTTCGCCGAATCCCCGGCGTCTGCGGGGCGATCGAGCCTGCGGCGCCAAAGCCGTGGTCGCACATTGACGAGCCGGGAGGGGTCTCGTATAAGCCGCGCCAATTGCGCCACCGCGCAAAATTTACGTCAATCAGCAGCGCGCAGCGGAGACGCATCCCCGTGAAACGAACCTATCAGCCGAGCAAGTTGGTCCGTAAGCGCCGGCACGGTTTTCGTAGCCGCATGGCGACCAGAGGCGGCCGCAAGGTTCTGGCGGCGCGGCGCGCGCGCGGGCGCAAGCGGCTCAGTGCGTGATCGGGACGCACTTGCCGCCGTCGTTGAACGGCTGAAACGCCGGAATGATTTTCGCGCCGCGGCAAAGGGCGTACGCGCCTCCGGGCGCGCTTTCGTCTTGCAGGCGCTTCGACGTGCCGAGACCGGCGGACCTCGTGTCGGTTTTACCGTATCGCGCCAAGTCGGCAATGCGGTGGAACGCAATCGTGTGCGCCGACGGCTGCGCGAGATGGTGCACATCTCGGGCGCTGCCGGCGCCGGCCGATTGTGTCCCGGTCACGATTACGTACTAATCGGAAGACGGGCTGCGCTCGCGGTGCCGTTTAGCGAGATGATGCAGGAACTCGATGCGGCGCTTACCCGTATTCACGCCCAAGACGTCATTCGCGCCCCAGACGCCAATAATCCTGCACACCGCGGAACTGGTGATGGCAGCCGCGACCCCCTACATCAACCCAAGCCGGTGTCGCGGCGGCGAAAGCCGCGGCCGGGCCATGGTGGGTAATCGGCGAAAGAGCGCTCAATGTTAGAACACAAGAACACCATCCTGGCCGTCGTCTTGTCGCTCATCGTCGTCGTCGGCTGGCAATATTTCATCGGCTATCCGCAGATGGAAAAGCAGCGCCACGAGCAGGCGCTCAAACAGGAGGAGCAGGCGAAGCTAAAGTCCGAACAGCAGCCGGGCGCGACGCCGAGCCCGTCCGGCCCTTCGGTGCTTGCTCCGCAATCCACCGCGCCGCTACCGCCGGGCGCGGCCGGCAACCCCGGTCAGCCGCGCGCCAAAACCACCGAAGCAGCAGTCGCGGCATCGCCGCATATCGCGATCGATACTCCACGGTTGAACGGCAGTATCGATTTGAAGGGCGCACGTATCGATAATCTCTCGCTCGAGCAATATCGCGAGACGATCGATCCGCATTCGCCGCCGATCGTGCTGTTCTCGCCGTCAGGATCGCCTGACGCGTATTACGCCGAATTCGGCTGGGTGCCGGCGTCAGGAACGACGCAGAAGCTGCCGGGGCCCGATACGCTTTGGACGCAAGATGGCGGCGGCGCGCTCAGCGCGGATCATCCGGTTAGGCTGACCTACGACAACGGTGAAGGACTGGTGTTCCACCGCACCATCGCGGTCGACGACCATTATCTGTTCACCATCAAGGACGAAGTGCAGAACAAAAGCGCTGCGTCGGTCGCGCTGTTTCCGTACGGGCTCATTTCGCGCCACGGCACGCCAAAGGTGCTCGGCTATTATATCCTGCATGAAGGCCTGATCGGCGTGATGGGCAGTCAGGGCGAGCAGGAAGAGACCTATAAAAAGATTGAAGGCAAAAAAAGCGAGACCTGGGACGCTACCGACGTCTGGCTCGGCTTTACCGACAAATACTGGGCGGCGGCATTGTTGCCGGACACCGATGCCAAGGTGAATGCGCGTTTCTCGGCCGGAGAATCCGAGGGGCAAAAGACTTATCAGACCGACTATCTGCTTGACGCGGTGAACGTGGCGCCGGGGGCGACCGGCACCGCAGACGCCCGGCTGTTTGCTGGCGCCAAGGAAGTGTCGGTGGTCGGCATCAACTTTCCGCTGACCAGCCTCGGCGGCTACAATCAGGCGCTTAACCTCAATCATTTCGATTTGTTGATCGACTGGGGCTGGTTCTATTTCATCACCAAGCCGATGTTCATCGCCCTCGACTTCTTCTTCCATCTGGTCGGCAATTTCGGCATCGCCATTCTGATCGTCACCGTGCTGGTGAAACTGCTGTTCTTCCCGCTCGCCAACAAATCGTACGCCTCGATGGCGAAGATGAAGGCGGTGCAGCCTGAAATGACCATGATCCGCGAGCGCTTCGCCGACGACAAGATGAAGCAGCAGCAGGCGATGATGGAGTTGTACAAGAAGCAGAAGATCAATCCGGTGGCCGGCTGCCTGCCGATTGCCCTGCAGATTCCGGTGTTCTTCTCGCTCTACAAAGTGCTGTTTATCACCATCGAGATGCGGCACGCACCGTTTTATGGCTGGATCCACGATCTATCTGCGGCCGATCCGACCAACGTCTTTACGCTGTTCGGGTTGATCCCGTTCGATCCGACCGTACTGCCGCTTTTCGGCAGCTTCCTGCACCTCGGCTTTTGGCCGCTGATCATGGGCATCTCCATGTGGGTGCAGATGAAGCTCAATCCGCCGCCGCCCGATCCGACCCAGCAGATGATCTTCAACTGGATGCCGCTGATCTTCACCTTCATGCTCGGCAGCTTCCCGGCCGGGCTGGTGATCTACTGGGCGTGGAACAATACGCTGTCGGTGGCGCAGCAGAGCGTGATCATGCACAGGAACGGCGCCAAGGTCGTGCTGTTCGACAACCTCAAACGCACCTTCGTCAAGCCGAAGCAGCCGGCGGAGTAATCTTCAGGGCGTGGTTTTTAGGCCGCGACGCGCACCAGCGCCTTGCCGAAATTCTTTCCCTCCAGCAGGCCCATGAAGGCGGCCGGGGCATTTTCGAAGCCGTCGGTTACGTCTTCGCGATAGCGGATGCGACCGTCGGCGATCCCAGCGGTGACGATGCGCAGGAAATCGGCGTAGTGCTCGGCGACAAATTCGGTATTGATGAAGCCGCGCAACGTAAGGCTCTTGGTCAACACTGCGCGCATGGTCGCCGGCAGCAGGTTCGGTCCGGTTGGCGGAGCCGCCATGTTATAAAGGGCTATCAATCCGCAGACCGGGACACGCGCGTAGTTGTTGAGAAGCGGCAGCACCGCTTGCCACACGGCGCCGGCGACATTTTCAAAGTAAACGTCGATGCCTTTCGGACAAGCGGCGGCAAGTTGTTCCGCCAAGCCGGGTCCGCGATGATCGATGCAGGCATCGAAGCCTAAATCGTCAACAACGTAACGACACTTCTCGGCGCCGCCGGCGATGCCGACGGCGCGGGCTCCGACCATCTTGGCAAGCTGCCCGACCAGCGAGCCGACCGGCCCGCTCGCCGCCGCGACGACAACGGTTTCGCCGGCCTTCGGCTTGCCGAGAACGTATAGGCCGGAATAAGCCGTGAAGCCGGGCATGCCGAGCACGCCGAGGCTGGCCGTGATCGGCGCCTGTTTCGGATCGAGCTTGCGCGGCTCCGGACCGTCCCACGCAGCGTGCGTGCGCCAGCCGGTATGTGCGAGCACAATGTCGCCCTTGGCGTAACCCGGACGGTCGGACTGCATCACTTCGCAGACGCTTTCGCCCCGCATCGGCTCGCCGATGTCGACCGATTTGGCGTAGGACTTGGCGTCGTCCATGCGGCCGCGCATATACGGATCGAGCGACAGATAAAGCACCCGCAGCAGAAGCCCGCCGCGGGGTAATTGCGGCATCGGGATTTCTTCGAGCCGGAAATTCGCCGCTGTCGGCGGTCCTTTGGGCCGCGAGGCCAATACGATCTGCCTCGCCATAGGCTCAGTCATTGTCATCTCCTGTCGACGCGCCGCACTAGTGGTTTGATTCTAACATTCGCATCCGTATTCGGCAGCTTCTCATGCGAATGTTAGAATCAAAAGGACCACTAGCAAATATGAATCTTAGTGGAGCTTTGGATTTGACATTCGCTTCACGAGGCTGCCGCTAGGTGGGTAGCGAATGTCAAATCCGCTCCACTAGCGGGTAGCGAATGTCAAATCCGCTCCACTAGTCTAGCGGATCGCGCCCGGGATGAAACGAAAAGCGTGCTTTTGTGGGCTGGTGGCCGCTACGCCGCGCGGACGCGGCTAAAGAAGGTGGCGACCTTCGTTTCCAGGTCGTTGGCGCGGGAAGAAAGCCGACCGGTCCAGGTGGTGATTTGGTCGACGGCGCCGACGTCGCGGGTAACCGACCGGTCGACCGCATCGATTTCGACCGAAGCTTGCGCCGTGTGACCGGCGGCGTCGTGAATGCTTTCGGCGATACTGCGCGTGGTCATGCTTTGCTGCTGTACCGCCGATGCGATACTGGTCGATACCGTGGTGAGCTTGCCAATGGTGCGGGCGATCGACGAAATCTCTTCGACCGAGCGCTTGGTCGCTGCCTGGATGGCGGCGACTTGCTGCGAGATATCGCCGGTGGCGCGCGAGGTCTGATTGGCGAGTGTCTTGACCTCGGCGGCGACGACCGCGAATCCCTTACCAGCTTCGCCGGCGCGCGCTGCCTCGATCGTGGCGTTGAGCGCCAGCAAGTTGGTTTGCGCCGCAATTGCGGAAATGGTGCCGATCACAGATCCAATCCGCTCGGCCGCTTCGTTCAGCGAGCCGATAACGCTATGCGTGCGCTCGGTATCGGCGGCCGCCGATTGCGCCATATCGAGCCCGTTGGTCGCCTGATGGCCGATTTCCTGGATCGATCCGGACAGCTCTTCAGTCGCCGTCACCGTCGCCGACATGCGCAGCGAAGTTTCCGCCGATGCCGCCGATGCGGAAGTCATGCGCTGGAGCGTCTCGTCCGCCCCTTCTCGCAGCGTCGCGCTGGTTACGCTGAGCGACGCCGACGCTTCCTTGATCGCTTCGATGACCTCGCCGATGGCGGCATCGAAATCCGAGATCGCCGCGTCGATCGCGCCGCGTCTAGCTTGTGCCGCCTGCTCCGCGGCCTGACGATGCAGCGTCATTGCGTTGGAAACGTCGAAGTTGATGATTTTGGCTACGACGCGTCCGCGTTCTGCGAGCTTGGCCGGCGACAGCCAATGTTTGGCGGCGAGCACGTCGAGTGCCATCTGGATGACGAAGCTCCCGGAGGTGCTGCGGATGCGGGCATCGAAGCCCAGCTCGGCTTCCTGCTGCACCGTCCGCCGGCATAATTCGGCGTAGCTGCGGTCGAGTTTGCCGCCCAGCAGCGCCTGAAAATGCGCGACTTCGAGCTTTTTGATCGTTTCGCCGTGTTCGACTACCACCTCGGCGCGACCCGGCAGCGTCCTGATAGCGACGACAACCTCGTCAATCGTGCGCTCAAGATGCGGCGCCAGCTGGGGCCAGATTTCGGCGAGCAAGGATAGCGTCGGAGCGTCGATCCGATGCATCGCCAAGCGAGTTTCGAAGATTGGAATTGGCGCGGTCGGATCCATCACGGGCACAGCAGGTCTCGGCGGAAACCAGCCCCATGTTCGCCGACAATGGTTGCTTGAGTGTGAACGAGACGTTACCGGTTAGCGCCGCCGGCACCGGTGCACGTCATACGGGTTCCCGGCTATTGATTACAAACCAAAACGGGAGGCCTGAGCCCCCCGCGAGCATTCGCGCTTTTGGCCTGGTCAGCGAAGCACGGCGAGAGTCACGGGCGCGAGGCCGGAAAATCCTAACGCGTGCGCGGCCGCCGGCGTCACGTCGATCACCCGCCCGCGGATGAATGGCCCGCGGTCGACAATACGCACGATGACCGAGCGGCCGGTTTTACCGTTGGTGACGCGTACCCTGGTGCCGAACGGAAGCGTCCGGTGTGCTGCAACCAAGCTTGCCGCGGATACACGTTCGCCGCTGGCAGTGCGGCCACCGGGATAGACAGACGCGATTCCACTTTGCGCGAATGCGGTCATCGGCGCGCCGCCGACCAGTGCCGCAAGAACGATGGCGCGCGCAAAGGTTCTCATCAGGCTATTGCCATTCATAATCTATCTTTTCGATTGTGATGGGGAAAGGCGATGCGGCTCGTTGCGTTGCGAGCCGGCGCCTTCATGAGCAGCCAATGTGGAGACATTGCGGCGCAGCAAAACAAACATACCCCGCGACCAACCCGGCCGTGGTCGTACAGTTTATCTTCCGGCGATTAATGAATCACTCGGCCGCGACCGCCGTGGGTAGCACGTGATTTTTGAATTGATCGCGCAGCGCGGTCTTCAGAATCTTTCCGGTTGCCGTGTGCGGGATTGCTTTGACGAATACGATATCGTCCGGCATCCACCAGTTTGCGATCTTACCCTTGAGGAATCCGAGAATCTCTTCCTTCGTCGCCGTCTGGCCCTCTTTGAGTACGATGATCAAAAGCGGCCGCTCGTCCCACTTTGGATGGTGTATTCCGATCACCGCCGCTTCCGCCACTTGCGGGTGACCGACGGCAAGGTTTTCCAGATCGATGGAGGAGATCCATTCGCCGCCAGATTTGATCACGTCCTTGGAACGGTCGGTGATCTGCATATAGCCGTACGGGTCGATAGTGCCGACGTCGCCGGTATCGAAAAAGCCATCGGGTTCGATCACGTCGCCGACCTTGAAATAACCCTTGGTGACGGCGAAGCCCCGCACTTTGATCCGGCCGAAGGTTTTGCCGTCCCACGGCAGCGTACGGTTTTTATCGTCGGTGATTTTCATTTCGACGCCGAACGGCGTGTAGCCCTGCTTTTGCTTGACGTCCAACAGCGCGTCGCCCTTGAGATTGGCGTACTCGGGCTTGATGGTGCCGACCGTGCCGAGCGGACTCATTTCGGTCATTCCCCACGCATGGAAAACCTGAACGCCATAATCTTCCTCAAAGGTCTTGATCATCGCACGCGGACAAGCCGAGCCGCCGATCACGACGCGTTCGAGATAGGGAAGCTTGCTGCCGGATTTTTCCAGATGTTGCAGTAGCGCCAGCCACACCGTGGGAACGGCGCCGGTACAGGTCACCTTATAGTCGTTCAGCAGTTCGTAAACCGACGGGCCATCAAGCTTGGCTCCGGGCATGACCAACACGGCGCCGGCCATCGGAGCGGAGAAAGCGAGCCCCCAGCTGTTGGCATGAAACATCGGCACGATCGGCATGATGACGTCACGGGACGAAATGCCGATTGCGTCCGGCTGCATCGACAACATCGTATGCAGCACGTTCGAGCGGTGCGAATAGAGCACCCCTTTGGGATTGCCTGTAGTGCCGGAGGTGTAGCACATGCCGGCCGCGGTATTTTCCTCGAACTGCTTCCAGGCGAAATCGCCGTCCGCGCTGCTGAGCCACTCTTCGTAAGAGACTGCATTGCGCAGCGAGGTCTTCGGCATATGCGCGGCGTCGGTGAACACAATGTAGCGCTCGATGGTCGGCAGCTTGTCGGCGATCTTCTCGAGTAGCGGCAAGAAGGTGAGATCGGTCATCATCATCCGGTCTTCGGCGTGATTGATGATCCAAGCGATCTGTTCGGGGAATAGCCGCGGATTGATGGTGTGATAAATCGCGCCGATACCGAGAATGCCGTACCAGCTCTCCAGGTGCCGCCAGGTATTCCAGGCCAGCGTCGCCACGCGATCGCCGAGCTTTATTCCGTCGCGGTCGAGCCGTTGCGCCACCCGTAATGAGCGGGCGCGGATTTCGGCGTAATTGGTGCGATGGATCGGCCCCTCGATTGAGCGGGTGATCACCTCACGCCCGGCGTGATTAAGCGCGGCATGGTCGATAATGCGGTGACACAGGAGCGGCCAATCTTGCATGAGCCCGAGCATGGGAATTCCTCCGGGAATTACTGTTTCTCTTGTTGTTGCTTCGTCACGTGGAGGCGACGACGCTTATGTCGGTCAGTTTAGCCGGGCGCGGCGGTGAAGAAAATGCCGACTTTGTTCTCAAGCATGGCCGGCGGCACCCTTGAACCGGGATAGGCCGGCCGGGTAAAGCAAGGGCTTCGCTGCTGGGCAACGGCTAAACGATTGCACCGGGAATCTGTTGCGTGAAGGGTATCATCCTCATTGCAATGTTGCTCGGCGCGACCGGCGTTGCGGCGGCGCAGCAAAGCGCCGGTCCGGCGGCAAAACAGCGTCATAGCGCGGCGCAGATGCCGCTCCGCCTTTTGCCGGCGCGGCTGCCGCGAGCCCGGCCGCCCCAGCCGATGGGCATTCCGGAACAATATGGCGCGCCGCAGGAAGCCTTCGCCGGGTTTCCGGAACGTTCGAGCGCAGCGAACCCCGCGCCGTCGGCCTGTCAGCTGCGGCTGGAGAAGATCGCCACCTTCACGCCGCTGCCGGCGCTGGCGGGCCCCGGCGAGTGTGGCGCCACCGATGCGGTACTGCTGGGCAGTGTGCTGCTAGCCGACCAGGCGACGGTCCCGCTGACCCCGCCAGCGACCCTTCGCTGCACCATGGCCGAGGCGATCGCCGACTGGGTGCGGGAAGATGTCGCGCCCGCGGCGCTCAAGTTGGGGTCGCCGCTGCGCGGCGTGGACAACTACGATTCATACGAATGTCGCGGGCGCAACCGCGTGCGCGGCGCCACGCTGAGCGAGCACGGCCGTGCCAACGCTCTCGACGTCCGAGGATTTCGGCTGGCCAACGGCGAAACGGTCGGACTGACCGATGTAAACGCTGCCAAGGAATGGCGTGAGGCAATACGCGCCAGCGCCTGCGCGCGCTTTTCAACGGTGCTGGGACCGGGCTCTGACGGCAATCATGAACAACATATTCATCTCGACCTCGCCGAGCGGCGCGGCAACTACAAGACTTGCGAGTGGGACGTGCGCGAGCCAATCAGCCAAGCGGAGAAAAGCGATCCGTTGCCCGAAGGCGGCGGCTCCAGCCTCGCGGCGATACCGCTGCCGCGTCCGCGCCCGGTCGGCAATGCAACCGACGATGCGCAGGTTCGAGGCAAAAAAACGCGCGCTCAGCTCAGATGAACGATCGCGCCGATCTCATATAGTGGCGGTGTGTCGCGTCAGCAGGGCCGCTGATTGATGGTTTTGACC
>Ga0307372_10011231_pt1 | contig 11994 bp, 8 predicted proteins | sample OX1MG_FD_202533 | JGI IMG/M metagenome (GOLD analysis project Ga0307372, IMG submission 202533) | Soil microbial communities from Risofladan, Vaasa, Finland - OX-1 | ecosystem: Environmental > Terrestrial > Soil > Coastal area > Acid sulfate soil | place: Finland: Risofladan, Vaasa | collected...
GGCCGCCCCGATGCCAGATGAGGCACCGGTCACGATGACGACCCGGCCAGTGATCTCCATACCAGTTGAGCTTACGGTCAGCCGCTAGGGAGCCCCAGGCGGAAATGGGCCGGGTGAGCCGAAATGCCGGGCAGTCATTCCCGCCTCGCGCCGTCACGACCCCGAGCCTTATGGTCGGGCAGTTATTGCCTTTGCCCAGAGAAAAAATGCATGGAAGAGGGGCGCCGCTTCCAACATTGCTTCTAGCTAACGATAAGGTCTCTTACCGCCAGCTTAGTGGTGAACTTCACCGGTCTTCTCAACCGCCGAGCGGCGACTCTAGAGTGCCGCCCGTCTGATTGATCGGCCCAGAGTTGCTTGGGACACCCGAGGTTCGGGTTGGGCCGCCCTGGATGATGCTGGCAGCGGCACCCCATGAATGGCGCGACCGCCAGCGTCGCCTGTCCCTGCGCCGGGGCTCCGGTGCAGCTGCTGGAGTGGCCGCTCCGCCGGGCGCAGTTTAGCAATCTGATCTCAAAGTTACGGGCCAGAAGCTGTCACTCAAACAGCCGTTCGGGGCTCGGGTACCTCCCGCTTCAGTTCGTCGCCGCGCGCCGGCTGACCTGAATCTCCGGTCGCTCGCTGCTGGCAACTCCGCTGCTTGGTTAGGGGGCACTGGAGGGGGCGCCTTGGGAAGCCGGCTGGCTCGCGGGTTGCCGCCGCGAGAAGATGCGGGTCCCCGAGAGCACGGCGGCGACCAGCATGAGGGCGATGGCCAGATAGAGCGCGGTGTGGATACCGGCCACGAAGGCCGCTCCCCGGGCTCCGGAGAGATTGGCGCCGCCGACAAAGATGGCGAAGGCCAGGGCTCGGGGAATGCTGTTGGAGGCGGCCACAATGGCTGCGGCGAAGGAGAAGACCATCCCGACGTTGGCGCAGGTTCTCAACAGGCCCGAGGAGAGGCCGAAATCACGGGCCGGGGCGGCCCGCATGACCGCGGTCGTGTTGGCGGGGAAGAAGGCGCCCGACCCCACCCCGTTGACCACACTGCCGACCGACACCAGCCAGAGGGGGCTGGTGACGGTCAGCTGGGTGTAGATCAGGAGCGCCACGACACAGATCAGCAGCCCGACGGTGGCTGGCCAGGCCGGTCCCAAGCGGTCCGCCAGCCGGCCGCCGAAGGGCGAGGCAATGCCCCCGATCAGGTAGCCCGGCACCAGCCACAGCGACCCGTCCAGGGGCGAGAGATGGCGTACCCCCTGCAGGTACATGATCAGGAGAAAAAGGATGGCGAAGGTGGCCAGTCCCTGGAAGAAGGCGGCGGCCAGCGAGGGGGACATGGTGGGAATTCGAAAGAGTCGCATCGCGATCATCGGCTCCCGCACCCGCCGCTCCACCACCACGAACGCCACCAGGAACAAGGCCCCGGCCACGAGGCCGAGAGCGATCTGGCCGTCAAAAGAGCTGGACGAGAGCTCGATCATCGCCCAGAGAATCCCGAACAAACCGGCCCCCAGTAGCCCCATGCCCCAGAGGTCCAGGGTGCGGGCCTGCCGCTCTCCCCTCTCTCGGAGCACCCGCAGCGCGACCACCAGGGCGGCAGTTCCGATCGGGACATTGATCCAGAAGACCCAGCGCCAGGAGAGGTAGGTGGTGATCAGACCACCCAGGATGATCCCGATGATGGCCCCGATGTTCCAACCCACCGCGTTGAAGCCGTAGGCGCGACCGCGACGCTCCCGCGGAAAGGTGTCCGCGATTACCGCGCCGCTGTTGGCGGCGATGAGTGCGCCGCCCACCCCCTGGAGAACCCGGAAACCGATCATCGAAGCCTCGTTCCACGCCAACGCGCAGAGCAGAGACCCAACGACGAAAACCGCAAAGCCGACCTCGTACATGCGCACCCGGCCGAAGATGTCGCCGAGCCGGCCCACCTGGGTGGAGAGCAGGGTGATGACCAGCAGGTAACTGACGATAATCCAGACCACGGAGCTGAGGTTGGCGTGCAATGTCCGCTGGATATGCGGTAACGCCAACACCACGATCGTGGTGTCGACCGCGGTGATCAGGACGCCGGTGGCGATTACCGCCAGCGCCCACCCCGGGGATCCGCGGCGCGTGCTGCTCTCCTGCTGGGGCATGAGCTCAGCCTAACTAATTGGGCAGGAGGCGCGGCCGCCGCCGGGTGTCCGGTGAGGTGCCGCTACTGGCCGATGCTGGCTCTCGCGGCCGCCCGTTCCCAGCGGTTTTCAATCCGGCCGAAACGCCAGATGCTCAGGGCACTCACCCAGGTGACCACGAAGAGGCCCACGATGATGAACCCGGCGGCGTTGATGTTGAAGTTGGCGGCACTGTGCCAGAACCCGCCCTTCAGCTTCAGCTCGACCGCGACCAGTCCCAGGATCTCGATGGTCCCGATAAGAAATGCCACCCCCACCGAGAGGCTGGTGATGGTGATGTTGTAGTAGACCTTGCGCACCGGTTTGGCGAAGGCCCATCCGTAAGCGAAGTTCATGAAGGAGCCGTCCATGGTGTCGAGCAGGCACATCCCGGCGGCGAAAAGAACCGGCAGACAGAGGACGCCGTACCAGGGCAGCCCCGACGTGGCCACTCCCGCCGCGATGACCAAAAGAGCGATCTCGGTGGCGGTGTCGAAGCCGAGGCCGAAGAGGACGCCGACGGGATACATCTGCCAGGGCGACTTGAGCGCTCGCATGAGCTTGCCGAAGAACCGGAACATCATGCCCCGGGAGTTGAGCTGCTGCTCCAGCTCCTCATTGGAGAAGCGCCCCTTCCGCATATTCATGAACACCTTGACGATGCCCACCAAGACGACCAGGTTGAGGATGGCGATTAGATAGAGGAAGACGCCCGACACTAGGGTCCCGAAGAACCCCCCGAATCCCTGCAGGGCCGAGTGGGGATTGGTGGTGGCGCCGGCGATCGCTTTCACTGCGACGGTTAGCCCGATCGCCAGGGCGAACACCACGGTGGAGTGCCCTAAGGAGAACCAGAACCCCACACTCAGGGGCCGTTTTCCCTCCGCCATAAACTTCCTGGTGGTGTTGTCGATCGCCGCGATGTGGTCGGCGTCGAAGGCATGGCGCATCCCGAGCGTGTAGGCGGTGATGCCAATCCCGATCCCGAAGACCTTGAGGTGCTCAGGCAGGACCACCACGATCAGCAGGCCCCACCCGATGATGTGCAGGCCCACGATGGTGGCCGCCATTCCACCCGCTCTCCCCCACTCCGCTGAGGTGAGGGCGTTCCGGATTCGCGCCAGTCGGCCGATCGGGGTGGCAGCCAAAGTGGCCATGCCCGGGATCCTCCTATGTCCGCTGTTTGGCATCCTACCTCTGTTGCGACTTCGCTGCAACAAAGAGAGGAGATCAAGTGCGAAACATCTCCAGCTGGACTCCAAATGCATGGGAAGGCCCCCCGGTGGCAATCTAGCGATGTGGCAGACGCATCCCGGACCGCACTCGGGATCACTCTCCCGGCCCGGATCGAGCGGATCATCTTCAACCAGGTCACGCCGCAGGTCGCCGGCGGCCGGCTCGCTGCCAAGGCGGTCGTGGGTGAAGAGGTTCCGGTTCGAGCCTGCGTCTTCAGCGAGGGCCAACCAGCGCTCCTGGTCAGGGTGCGGTGGCGGATGGCGACCAGAGCTCCAAGCGAGGGCTGGGACCACCTCCGCCTGCGGCGCCAGATGAACGACTACTGGATCGGGGACATCTCCTTCGGGCAGATAGGTGAGGCGGAGTTCCAGGTCGAGGCCTGGCGCGACGAATTTGGGAGCTGGCGCCAGGACTACCGGCGCTGGCTGAGGGCCAAGGTCGACCCCAGCCAAGAGCTGCAGACTGGAGTGGAGATAGTGCGGTCCGGGGCGGCGCTGCTCCCCCTGGCGGCTCGGACCGCAATTGAGCAACGGCTCGAGCAGCTCGGAGGCCAGCCGCCGCCGTCCCTGCAGAACTACCTGTTGAGTGTTAGCACCGCCCGCCGGATGGCGCAGGCTCTGGTCCAGTCCCCGCCGGCCCGGAGCAGTCGCCTGCCGGTGTGGGTCGAACGTTCCCGGGCCCTGGTCGGCTCCTGGTACGAGCTCTTCCCCCGCTCCGAGGGCTCAGACGGGCGCTCATCCGGAACCCTGGTCACGGCGCGGTCCCGGTTGCCCGGGGTTGCGGCGATGAAGTTCGACATCGTGTATCTCCCCCCCATCCATCCGATCGGCACGACCGCGCGCCGCGGCCGTAACAACGCTCCGCTGGCAGCCCCAGGAGAACCGGGCAGTCCCTGGGCGATCGGGGCACCAGCCGGGGGCCACACCGCCGTCCACCCGGACCTCGGTTCGCTGGAGGATTTCCGGGGATTCCTGAGGTCGGCCGAGGACTTGGGGCTGGAGGTCGCCCTCGACTACACCCTCCAGTGCTCCCCCGATCATCCCTGGGTCACCGAGCACCCGGATTGGTTCGACCACCGTCCGGACGGCAGTATTCGGCCGGCCGAGAACCCGCCCAAGCGGTATGACGACGTCTTCCCGCTCGACTTCGCCTGCGCCGACTGGCAGGGACTCTGGCAGGCCTGTTACGAGATCCTCGAGTTCTGGATTGCTCAGGGCGTCCGCATCTTCAGAGTCGACAATCCGCACACCAAGCCGGTGCCCTTCTGGGCGTGGGTGTTCAACCGGCTCCGGGCGTCCCATCCCGAGGTCATCCTGCTGGCGGAGGCCTTCACGCGCCCGGCGCTGATGAGCGAGCTCTCCCGGGTCGGCTTCAGCCAGACCTACACCTACTTCACTTGGCGTTCCACCAAGACTGCGCTGCGCACCTACCTGACCCAGCTGACCAAGGTCACCGCTGACTATCTGCGGCCTAACTTCTTCGCCAACACTCCCGACATCCTGACCGAGGAGTTACAGCTGGGTGGCCCGGCCGCCTTTCGCTACCGGCTGGTGCTGGCCGCCACCCTCTCCCCCACTTACGGGATCTACAGCGGGTACGAGCACTGTGAGAACCTGCCCCAGAAGCCGGGCTCGGAGGAGTACTGGGACTCAGAGAAGTATCAGTACCGGCCCAGGGACTGGAATCAGACCGACTCGCTGGCGTGGCTGATCACTCAGCTCAACCAGGTGCGGCGCGACCACCGGGCGCTGCAGCAGCTGCGCCGGCTGCACTTTCACCGCACCGACGATCCCCACCTTCTCGCCTATTCGAAGCACACGGCCGATCACTCCGACGTCATCCTGGTGGTCGTCAACCTGGATCCGCAGAAGGCCCACCGCGCCACTGTGCGCCTCGCCTGGAAGCAGCTCAGCGCCCATCCCCGCGCGAGCCTCCGCGTCCACGACCTTCTGGACGGGACAAGCTCCACCTGGACCGACCCGCGGCAGGAGGTAGAGCTGGACCCCGTCAAGTCGCCGGCCAGAATCCTCTGGGTGGAACAGTGAAGCTCGCCCCCGACCCCCAGTGGTACCGGGATGCCGTCATCTACGAGGTGTTCGTCAGGGGTTTCTACGACTCCAACGACGACGGCATTGGCGACCTCCCCGGCCTGATCGCCCAGCTGGACTACCTCCACTGGCTCGGAGTGAATTGCCTCTGGCTCTTGCCGATCTTCGCCTCGCCACAGCGGGACGGCGGCTACGACATCTCCGATTTCTATTCGGTCCAGCCGGAGTACGGAACGGTGGATGACATGCGCCGGCTGATCAAGGAAGCTCACTCCCGCGGCATCCGGGTGATCACCGACCTGGTCGTCAACCACACTTCAGACCAGCACCCCTGGTTCCAAGAGGCGCGCCGAAGTGTCGACTCCCCCAAGCGGGACTGGTACGTGTGGAGCGACACCACCAGCCGCTACGAGGACGCCCGGGTGATCTTCGTGGACACAGAGGCCTCCAACTGGACCCTGGACGCCCAGGCGGGCGCCTACTACTGGCACCGCTTCTTCAGCCACCAGCCTGACCTGAACTATGCGAACCCTGAGGTGCAGCAGGCCATGCTGGACGTGATCAGCTTCTGGCTGGAGCTGGGCTTAGACGGGCTCCGGCTGGACGCCGTGCCCTACCTCTTCGAGGCAGAGGGCACCAACTGCGAGAGTCTGCCCGAGACCCATGAGTTCTTGAAGCGGATCCGCCGCGAGGTGGACGCCAACTTTCCGAACCGTCTTCTCCTGGCGGAAGCCAACCAGTGGCCCACCGACGTCCGCGCCTATTTCGGGGACGGGGACGAGTGCCAGATGTGCTTCCACTTCCCCCTCATGCCGCGGATGTTCATGGCCCTTCGCCAGGAGCAGCGGTACCCGATCACCGAGATCCTGGCTCAGACCCCGCCCATCCCCCCGGACTGCCAGTGGGGAATCTTCCTGAGGAATCACGACGAGCTGACCCTGGAGATGGTCACCGACGCTGAGCGGGACTACATGTACGCGGAGTACGCCCGTGATCCCCGAATGAAGTTGAACATTGGAATCCGCCGCCGGCTTGCGCCCCTGCTGGGCAATGGCCGGCGCCAGATGGAGTTGCTCTACGGGCTGCTGCTTTCCTTCCCGGGTACCCCGATCCTGTATTACGGCGACGAGATCGGCATGGGCGATAACGTCTATGTTGGCGACCGGGACGGAGTGAGGACCCCCATGCAATGGAATGGCGACCGGAACGGCGGCTTCTCGCGGGCCGACTTCGCCCAGCTCTATCTGCCGCCCTTGATGGACCCCCTCTACGGGTACCAGGCGTGCAACGTCGAGCAGCAGCAGCGGAGTGAGAGCTCGCTGCTCCAGTGGGTGAGGCGCTTTATCCGGGTCCGCCAGGCCCACCCCGTCTTCGGGCGGGGCAGCTTCGAGGTGGTCGAGGCTACCAACCCTTCGATCCTTGGCTTCCTGCGTTCCTCGGATGGGGAGACGATCCTCTGCGTGAACAACCTCTCCCGCTTCGCCCAACCGGTCGAGCTGGACCTGCGCAAATGCGCCGGCGCCACCCCGATCGAACTGATCGGCCGAGTACCGTTCCCCAAGCTCGGATCCCAGCCCTACCCGTTGACGCTGGGGCCGCACGCGTTCTACTGGCTGCGCCTGGAGACCCGGGCATGACCACCGTCCCGCGGCTCGCGGAAATGGAAGGGATCGAGCAGGCGCTGGCCGGCAGCCTAGCCCAGGAGCGCTGGTTTGCCGACAAGCAGCGCAAGATCCACCAGCTGCATCTGGACCGGACCTTCTGGCTGAGCCGCGAGGTCCCGGGGCTGGTGATCGCCTTGGTGGAGGCGGACTTCGAGCACGGGGACTCCGCCACCTATCAGATGGTGCTTGGGATCCGGCCCTGGGACCGACACCTACCTCCTGACCTTCGTTCCGTATCCCGTCGCGTCGGCGGTGCCGACGAGGCTCCGGAGGACGAACCGCCGTCGGCCTGGGCGATCTACGACGCCTTTGCCGACCCCAGCCTGGGCGCGGCCTTCCTCACGGCACTGGCGGAGAGCCAGACGATCGATGGGGACGGATCGGGGCAGCTCCGGTTCCGGTTGCTCCACCCTCCCCTGCCCCCCTTGCCCTCCTTGGAGCCCAACCAGATGGCCCCCAAAGATCAGAGCCAGTCGACGGTGCTCTACGGTGACGACATTCTGATCAAGGTGCTCCGCCGGGTCTGGCCGGGGGTCAGCCCCGAGGTGGAGCTTCTGGAGGCGCTCGACGCGGCCGGCTTCACTGGGATCGCCCGCCCTTTGGGGGTGGTGGAGGCCAACTCGGGCGACGTCACCATCTCACTGGCGGTGGCCCAGACCTACCTGCGGAACGGCACGGATGGCTTCTCGCTCGCGCTCACCTCGCTGCGCGACCTGTACGCCGACCTGCTGATCGACGCCGATGGGGCAGTGCCGCTGCCCGAGAACTGTGTCAAGGCCGTGGAACGCCAGGGATCCTCATTCGCCGGCGCGGCCGCCCAGATCGGGAATTTGACGGCCGAGATGCACCTGGCCCTGGCTGGCCTGGATGGCGACCCCGACCTGGTCGCCCGGCCCCTAAGTGGCGACGATCTCCAAGTCATCGCGGACGACCTTGACTCCCGGTCGGAAAAACTGCTGAGGTTGGACGACCCCCGCCTCGAGCCGCTGGCGGTTCACGCCAACGCGCTCCAGGACCTGGCCCGCCGGGTGGTCGGCTTGACTCCGGCGGGCAGCGCCATCCGGATCCACGGTGACTACCACTTGGGCCAGCTCCTGCGCACCGATGCCGGCTGGCACGCCCTGGACTTCGAAGGGAGGCCTTCTCTACCCATCTCGGTTAGACGTCGCAGGGCCACCCCGCTCCAGGATCTCGCCGGGATGCTGCGGTCGTTCGACTACGCGGCCACCGTCGCCCTGCGGCAGCAGGTGGACTCCGCCGATGTCAGCGCCGCCAGCCTGGAGCCGTACGGCCGGGCGTGGTCAGGACTGGCCCGAGACGCCTTCCTGGGTCAGTACCTAGCCACCATTGGCGGCACCGGCATACTTCCCGCCGACCGTAGCACCATCCGGCTACTGCTCACCTGCCTCCAGGCGAGTCAAGCGCTCTATGAGGTCGACTACGAGCTGCGCAGCCGACCGGAGTGGGTGTCGATTCCGCTGGAAGGAATAGCGCGGCTGCTGAGCACCCCAGCCGACTGAGAGCAATGCAAACACGCCAGTAGGGACGCCGCAGCTCGAGGTGGAGGGCAGGACTCCCCGATTCCGCTCCAACAAAAGCGCCGCTGGATGGCGGTAATCGCCCAGGAATCCCAGCCGAGGACAGGCGACGGTCAGAAGGTCGAGCTCAGGCTTTGCTCCGGCGCATCCAGAGACCTGCTGATGTGGTGAGAACGCCCACGGCGAAGAGTGCCAGCGCGAGTTCGAGCACCGGGATGCCACCGGGCGTTAGCCCAAAAGCTCCAGTGGTCGGGGTAGTAACTGAGGTGGTGGTGGCGGCCGCGAAGGCGCAACCAATCGGGGGCGGGGTGATCTCATTGCTGCCAGCCGACGTCAGGGGGCCAGAGGTGCTGACCAGGGCGCGGCCTCCGTCGACCCCGCCGCCGAGTCCGATGTTGGAACCTGATCCCATGGTGATCCCCGACGCAGCCATCAGGTTACCCTGGAAATCCGTCGTGCTACCCAGCACCGCCGCACTCGTCACCTGCCAGAACAAGGCGCACCCGCTGGCGCCGTTCTCGAGCACCACATTCGAGCCGCTGCCGGTAGTCAGCGACACCGCCAGCTGAAATATGAAGGTCGGATTGGTTTGCCCCTCGCCGTTCAGCGTCAGGGTCCCGTCCAGCAACGCGTCATTGGTAACCTTGTAGACGCCAGGGATGAGCGTTTGGTTGCCCAACTCCGTGGTGCCGCCTGCAGTTGTCAAGTTGTCCGCGGGGGTCGCGTTGGCCGCGTCGGTGTATGCCGTCATTAGGTCATTCTGAGCCGTTATGGCGGTGCTGTTCGTGGGGCCGATATAGGACTGGTACTGCCCGGTCACAGTAATACCCCCCGCCGAAGTACCGGGAGCGAGGGCGAGGTTGCCGTTGACTATCGTTGGGGGGAACTGTCGCGACCGCTGAACCAGCGATTACCGCGAAGTTGGCAGCCGTGCCCAGAACTGGCTGAGTCGCTGCTGTCGCGGTGACCCCGCCGAGGGTCGCCCATGTGGCAATCGCCCCAAGGCCCAACGCCGCCGGTAGCCAACGGGGAAGGTGTCGCCTTAGTTCAGTGTGAGGATCAAGTTCCGCTCTGGCCACTGAATCGCCTCCACGCCTACCGCTCGAGCAGCGCCCACAAGGCGCGAGCCCGGCTTGGACTTCTTGATCTGAACCGCCAGACGTAGATTGGGCGCTTCAGGTGAGCCTGTCGGTACGCTAGCGCACCAACCGTTCGTCCGAGAGGCACTGTACACCGTTTCCGGTCAGGCTGCTCCACCCGGGTCAGGAGAGTCGGCCAAACGTCGTGCAGGGTTACCCCCGCAGAAACCGGTGCGGTTCACAAGCTACCTGGGCCGTAGGACTCTGCATGCCGAGCGATCGACTGCGGTGGCATTGGCCGACCAGTGCGACTCCGGTCGCGGAGGCTTTCCGGTTCAGTCGGGTCGGCCGATGCGCTGGGGCGCACGGGTGAACGGATAGGTCGCCCAATAGAGTTTCTGGACGGCGGCCGATTCCTCCCAACCTCCCCTGACCACCTCCAAACGCTCGCCTCGTTCCGATCCGTACGTGCCACAAACTCACCGGGGCCATATCCGCGAACTCCGTGGGGGGGTCGCCGGGCGGAGCATCAGCGAGCCGGGGCTGAAGCTGACCGTTGCGCCACCGAAATATCCACTCGTTCCACTCGGACCACCACCGCCCCAGCAGCGAGGCGATCCGGTCGGGAGGCGGTCCCCCGGGCGTCCATTCGGGAGCAGCCGGATAGGCCTCCCGGACCAGGCTCAGGAGCTGCACCGCGAGTGCCCCTAGGTGGAGGCCCCCAGAGGTGTTGACCAGTACCACAACGCCGAGCTGGGTGGGCGGATGACACACCACGGCGGACAGGAAACCCGGCATGGCGCCGACGTGGCCCACGTAGACGGTGTCCCGGTCCCGCATCAGCATCCAGCCCAATCCGAATCCCCAGGTCCAGTGTTTCAAGGTCCGCCATCGTGCGCGGCGCGCGCATCTCCTCCAACACGCTGGGAGGCAGAACGTCCGGCCGACTGCCGACGAGTCCACCGGTCCAACGGCAGAGATCCCCTGCCGTGCTCCACCGTTGGCCGGCAGGCGCAAGGCCGCGGCAGTCGACCCGAGGCTCCTCTACCACCTCGTCGGTGTACGGCTCGCCCGAATATCCCTGGGCGGATGGATGGCCAGGCAGCGGCGTGGTGTGCCGCAGTCCTAGAGGATGCAGCACGTGCTGCTTCACCCACGCTTCACAGGTCGTGCTGTTCATGGGGCGGCCATCTCTCCCAGTAGGGCAAAGCCCCAGGTTCGAGTAGTGAAACCAGCCGCACTGGGGATAGACGCGTTGAACCCCGTTAGCCGTCGCCGCGAAGTCAGCTTCGCCGACCGAGACCTGTTCCCGCAGGCGGCCACCTCGGGCGACAGCGACCACCAGGCTGGGTAGCCACCGCTCCGCTTGCCCAGCGGCCACGACCACCCGCATTCGTTCCAAGGAGGCGTCTGAAATGCTCACAGCGTGGGAGCGTATCGACTTCGGCAGGTGGCCGGGCCCCGCGGGCCGGCCGACTCATTCAGACGGGAGGAAGCAGCAATCTCTGGCCCGGAGAAATGACCGGTCCGTCCAGATGGTTCGTGGATTCCATGGCAGCGACAGCGGTCCTCGGATCCGACTCGGGATAGTGGCTGCTGGCGATCCCCCACAACGTCTGGCCGGGCTGAACTACTACGGATGGCCCGCGGGAGCCAGCATTTCCCAGAACAACCTGCGTCATTACCGCGCCAGCGAGCACGGTCAGGACCGCGATTCTGAGAAGTAAACCCCAACTGCTACCCCGACTCCGGCGGATCTGCCCTCTTGCCGTGCTTTGAGGGATCCTTCGAGTTCTCACCGCTGAATTGGCGAACATCGGTTCGTAGTGTACGGAACGCATGTTCGTTTGTCAAGCAGTCGCCGCGCTGTGCACGGTCATCGGCAAAGTCAGCGGGGTGAACTGAGTCAGGCAAAGGGCTGGCTGTTCCGGATGACTTCGGGTATACCGTTAGGCATGGCCGTGCTGCCGGAGCCGCCGATGGGGTCTCTGCCCTACTGCCGGGGCGCACTGGTGGTACGACCCATCGAGCGGGGGAGGGTGGCGAGGTTCAACTCTGAGTTGGTCCAGCACCACTGGCTGGGCCATCGGCTGGCGGGCGAGACCATGAGGTACGGCGCCACCGAGGACGAAAGGTGGGTTGCGCTGGTCGGCTTCGGCTCAGCTGCGTACAAGTGCTCAGTGCGAGAACGGCACCTCGGATGGAGCAACGAAGCGCAGTCGCGGCAGATCGCCGTGGTGGTCAACAACCAGCGTTTCTGCGTGCTGCCGGACGGAAGACGCAAGAACTTC
>Ga0307372_10011233_pt1 | contig 11993 bp, 9 predicted proteins | sample OX1MG_FD_202533 | JGI IMG/M metagenome (GOLD analysis project Ga0307372, IMG submission 202533) | Soil microbial communities from Risofladan, Vaasa, Finland - OX-1 | ecosystem: Environmental > Terrestrial > Soil > Coastal area > Acid sulfate soil | place: Finland: Risofladan, Vaasa | collected...
TTGTCGCGCTCCTGCTGATAGTGGAGAAAGCAGCGGGTCGCGGCAAGGAATTCAAACGCCTGGCCGGCGGCGTCCCTGGACCGGGGAGGGAAAAGGCTGTCGGAAGACTTCCAGCGCCCGTTGGATTCCAGTTCGGAAATGATGCTGAGCCAGCGGGCGACATGAAAATCGCGAAAGCCTCCGGGCACTTCTTTGAGGTTGGGTTCCAGGTGGAAAATAGTGTCCCCGTGCTGGTGGTGGCGCTGGCGGGTCATCTCAATCAGATCGTTCAGCAGGGTTTTCCCGTCTTTGCCGAGGAGTCGCGGGAGCCGGGTGTCGCGAAGCTCGGAGAAAAGACCGGCAGAACCTGCAAGGTAGCGGAGATCGACCAGCGCCACGTTGAACTCCAGGTTGTCCCGGTGGAGGATGCTGCAATCGTCCAGCGTCCTGCAGGTCTGCGAGGCGCGCAGGCGCAGGTCCCAGAGGGAACGGACAAACCGGCCGATGGGCTCGCGGCACTGCGCCAGGGTTGAACTTCTGCCGGAGAGAAACAGGAGGTCGATATCGGAATGAGGGAAAAGTTCCTGGCGGCCATAGCCGCCCAGCGCGACAACGCACAGGTCGTCCGGCGTCCCGGGCCGCGAGGCCACGTGGGCCTGGTGAAGCTCCTGGATGATCCGATCGAGCACCCGGGCCCGCGCCAGGGCGGCGGAATGCCCGTTACCGGATGCTTCAAAGCTGCTGCGGATGCGATCAAACTCGCTGGAGCAAAGGTCCTGGAGTGACGTTTTGAGCGGCAACGACGACATGGCCTTAGATTATAAGAGGGGGGCCATCCGGCGCCAATCAAATCAACTGATGCATGTCATAAGCAGCGGCAGGCTTGCCAGTCTGCCCGTGGCAGGGATGGCGGCGGGCGGAATTGGAATTCCGGAGATACCGGGTCAAAGCAAAGACAGTTCGGCCCGGTTACGGCCGGCCTTCTTGGCTTCGGCCAGGGCGCTGTCTGCGGCTGAAATGAGCTCGTGGGCCTGCTGATGGTTAGCGCCTGCGGCGATTCCAAGGCTGACCGTGACGGGGAAGTCGCCCTCGAAGGTCTTGATGGTTTCCTGGGAGATGTTTGACCGGATCCTGTGGGCCTGGCTCAAAGCCCCGGGACCATCGCAGGCCGGCGAGACGATGACAAACTGTCCTCCGCCGTATCGTCCCATCGAGTCATAGAGCCGGATCGAACTGCGGATCCTCCGGGCCGCCTCGCGCAAGACGGCATCGCCGGCAAGATGCCCATGCTGGTGGTTGATCTGCTTGAGATGATCGATGTCAACCATGAGCGCCGCGAGGGAAGAGCCCTGACGACGGGCGCGGTGGATTTCGCGATGAAGAATCTCAAGGATGGACGACCGGTTCCATAACCCCGTGAGAGGATCATGGGTGGTCTCGACTTTGATGCCGTCGCGGGCCGCCTGGAGCTGGTCTTCCAGTTCAAGGATCCGCCTTGCAGCGCGCAACCGGGCCTTCAGTTCCTGTGCAGCATAGGGTTTGGCCAGGTAATCATCTGCGCCGGCCTCAAACCTGCCGTTTGCGTCCTCGGTGGCCTGTCTCGCAGTCAGCAAGAGCACGTACGTGTGTGACCGGGTATCATGCTGGCGGATCTTCTGGCAGACCTGGATGCCATCCATCCCCGGCATCATCCAGTCGAGGATGGCGATCCTGGGGCACGTGCCATTCTGTAATGCGCGCCACGCTTCCTCGCCATCGGATGTGACGGTCACCTTGTATCCCCATTTGTTCAGGAGGATCTCCAGCAGACGGCGGCTTACCGGCTCGTCATCGGCGATCAGAACTTCCATCCCGCCACCTCGTTTTCCGGGGTTTCCATGGCAGCCATGACACGTCCGATTTCCGTTTCAATCCTGCGGAAGGCCTCTTCGGCGTGTTCCAGGTCGCCATTGCGAGCCATCGTTTCCAGCCTCAACGCCGCCTGGACAGCCTCCTCAGCCCCGAAGTTGCTTACGGATCCCTTGAGCGTGTGGGCTATGCGCTCGATGGCCGCCGAGTCCTTGATCTCGACGGCAGCCCGCAGCTTGCCAAGGGCCGCTGGCGCTCCGTCCGCAAACAGTTTGAGCAGGTCATGGAAAAGTTGGGAATCCCCTTCGACCGTTGCCAGCCCGCGTTTCCAGTTGATCACAGGCCGTTCGGGCATCTTCACCCCGGACTCAGGGTGTGCCTCTCCGGCGGCGGGCAGCGTTTCTTCAATGGCGCTGATCAACTGGCGGGCCTGGACCGGCTTGGCGACGTAGCCGTCCATGCCGGCTTTCAGGAAGCGCGCCCGGTCACCTTTCATGGCGTGTGCGGTCATGGCGATGATCGGCAGGCGCGTTGATGTTCCTTGTTCCAGCGCCCGGATGGCGGCCGTTGCTTCGAGGCCATCCATCTCCGGCATCTGGATGTCCATCAGGACAACATCAAAGCCGTCCGGGCCGGATGACTGGATGGCCGCCACGGCTTCACGCCCATTCTGGACCGCCGTTACCTGGTAACCGGCCTTTCTTAAAAGATGTTTGGCGAACTGGCGACTGACCAGGTCATCTTCAGCCAGGAGGACCCGGAGGTTTCGTTGTTCTTCGCGCAGGGTGTGCCGGGTAATCAGTTCGGCGTCTTCGGCATGACTCCGGTGCGGCGACAGGGCCAGCAGGATGGCCTGGAACAGGTCCCGCTCTTTGACGGGCTTGTGGAGGTACGCCGCAATACCCAGCTTGCGGCACCGGGCGGCGTCGCCCCGGCGGCCGCCCGAAGTCAGCATCATGATCGTGGCCCGGGAAAGAGCGGGGTCCTCTTTAATGCGTTCGGCGAGAGTAAACCCGTCCATGTCCGGCATGCTGGCGTCAATCAGGACCAGCGGGAAGGGTTTCCCGGCGCTCTTGGCCTGTTCCATGGCCGCCAAACCTGTCCAGCCGCCGTCGGCCATCGCGGGCCTCATGCCCCAGTTGACCAGGATCTCTTCGAGCAGGCGACGGTTTGTCGCATTGTCATCGACCACCAGGGTCGCCAATCCACGAAGGTTGACGGTTTCGGACGAAGGCAGGGCATCGCTTTTCGATTTCGCGGGACGAAGACACACGACAAAGTGAAAGCTGCTGCCTTTTCCTTCCTCGCTTTCCACCCAAAGACGCCCTCCCATCAATTCGACGAGTTGAACGGAAATCGCCAGGCCCAGGCCGGTGCCTCCGTACCGCCGTGTCGCGGAGCTGTCGGCCTGGGTGAAAGGGGCAAAGATCATCTGCTGCTTCTCGGAAGGAATGCCGACGCCCGTATCCGTCACGGTAAAATGGAGGAAGATCTCCTCTTCGGTCTGCGACTCCATCCGGGCGTGCAGAACGACTTCCCCATGATCGGTAAACTTGATGGCGTTGCTGACCAGGTTGATGACGATCTGCCGCAGGCGTGTCGGGTCGCCCTCCACCCGGTAGGGCACGTCATGAGCGACGTGCAGGGCCAGCTCCAGGCCCTTTTGGTGGGCCCGGAGGGAAAGGGCCTTCAGCGTATCTCCGAGGGAGTCGCGCAACTCAAAGTCGATCGGGTTGATATCCAGCCGGCCGGCTTCGATCTTCGAAAAGTCCAGGATATCGTTGATGACCGTCAGGAGAGTTTCTCCCGAGGTTTTCACCAGGGTCAGGTATTCGCGCTGTTCTTCAGAAAGCTTGGTGTTCAGGGCCAGTTCGGTCATGCCCAGGACGCCGTTCAAGGGCGTCCTGATTTCGTGGCTCATGTTGGCCAGGAACTCACTTTTGGCCCGGTTGGCAGCCTCCGCCGCCTCATGGGCATTCTGGCGTTCGAGTTCGGTGCGCTTCTGGGCCGTAATATCGCGAACCAGGCCGGCGTGACAGAGCACATCGCCGGTATCACTCAGGATACTGAATGCCGATAATTCAACGTTCAGAGATTTCCCGGAACGGGTTTGAAATACGGTTTCGGCGCGAAACGAACTCGATTGATGACCCTGCTCACGCAATTCCGAAAGGGTCTTTTCGCCCGTCATGACCGCCGGGCCGCCCTGGCGGAGTTCGTCGTCGGAAAACCCGAGAAGGTCCCGGTGGGCTGCATTCTGTTCCAGGAAGTGATATTCGCGATCGAAGATGGCGCCCGCTTCGTTGGAACGGGCAAAGACTTCCCGGTAGAGCTTCAATCCTTCCTCTGTCTGCTTGCGCTCTGTGATATCGGTGCTGATGCCATCCAGCCGGATGACGGCGCCTTCTGCATCTCGGATAGCGCGCGAGCGGTCATGAAGCCAATGAATCGCGCCATCCGGCCGCAGAATTCTGAACTCCTGATCGACCGATCCTTTCTCAAACAGGCGGGCAAACGAGTCGGTGATCTGCTTACGGTCGTCGGGGTGAGTGATTTTCAGCCATAAGCCGGGGTCCTGATAGAATTCGCTGACCTTGCGGCCATAGACTGTTTCCGTTGCCGGGTTCAGGTAGAGGACGCGGTGGTCTTCGGGTGCAACCGACCACACAACATCTTGCAAGGAACCGAGAATACTGTTTAAGCGCTCTTCACTCATCCGGAGCGCCTCTTCGGCGCGCTTGCGATGAGTGACATCCACGGCGATGACCGCAAGGTCGGTCGCTTCACCTTCCAGCGCCGGGATGGGAAAATACGAAGAAATCATATGGCGCAAGACGCCCGGCTGGGTGGGGGTTTCTCCCTTATGTGAAAAGTTGACGAGCGGTTTCCCATCCCTCAAGACTTGTTGCATGGCCGGTTCGATAACGGGCGCGAATTTCGGAACTGCTTCGCGAAGCGATTTCCCGATGATTTCCTGTGGACTTAACCCGATGAGATGGGCCAGCGTCTCGTTGATCTGGAGGAAGCGAAGCTGGCTATCCAGAATCGCAAGTCCGGCGGGAGCGGCGGCAAAAAAAGAAGCTAACCGCTTTTCCCGAAGGGCAAGCTTTTCCTCCAGGGCCTTTCGCTCCGTAATGTCGCGGGCGATGCCTTGCAGCCCGGCGGCCTTTCCATCCTCGTAAATCAGGCGGCTGCTGATTTCCAGTGGAACCCTGCGCCCGCTCTTGGCAACAATTTCCAGGTAGTGGGTGGTGGATGCGCCTTCCTGGGGCATTTGACTGAAGAATTGCAGGGCCCGTTCCCGGTATTCCTCCGCCACGTAGTCGGAAACATCAGCGCCCAAGGCCTCTTCCCGGCTGGCGCCCGTAAGCTTTTCGGTCGCCCTGTTGATGGACGTCAGTTTTCCCTTGAGGTCCGTGGAAAAAATCGCGTCGTTGGCGTTCTCGAACAACTCCTCGTATTTGTTTTTCAGCGCCACTTCGCGGCGCGCCCACTCTTGCAGCAGGGTCGTTTGGCCGCGGACACGCCGCCGGAGGACTTCAGCCCAGAGGAACGAAAGGAACAGCAGAATCGCTGCGCCGCCGAGGAACTCGTTCCAGTCGTGCGTTTCCCGCAGGTCGGCTGTTTCAGGGAACGGGAGGCTATTTGCAAGGACCAGCCTGAAGGAACAGCCGTAAGATCCGCTCACGCCTCTTGAAGGTTCCAGGACCTCTTTCTGGAAGGGGGGCCCCACGCCGCCCGTCAGGGGACGGTCCGGAAGGCTGCCCCGGCATAGCGGCGCAGCAGACGCCAGCAGGGCCATCGATACCGCAATTTCCAACAGCCGGCGATGAGCGAGCAAGCGAAGCGCCGGCAGGTTTTTCCGGACAAGCAGCTTGCGAAGGCGCCCAGTGAGCTTCTCACTCGATCTGGGACTTAAGGGCCTTTTCATAGCACTCGGGACAAATCCCATGGCTGAATTCCGCCTCTGTCTGTTCGCTGATATAGGACTCAACCTGCTGCCAGTAGTCCGTGTCCCTGCGGATTTTCTTGCAGTACATGCAGATGGGTAACAATCCCCGCAGTTGTTTGACTTGCGCCAGGGACGTCTCCAGATCGTGGACCCGCTCGGCAAGGCTGTTCTGCAGCTCCAGAACACGGATTCCGACTTGAACTCGAGCCCGTAATTCGGCGTGATGGAAGGGTTTTGTGACATAGTCGTTGGCCCCGGCCTCGAGCCCGGCAACGACATCGGCGTAATCGTTTCGGGCGGTCAGCAGGATGAGATAAGGGCCCGGGGACAGGGGCACAGCCCGGATGCGCCGGCAAATGGTGGGGCCGTCCATCCCCGGCATCATCCAGTCGAGAAGGGCGATCTGGGGCGCTTCCGGGGTGGTCAGGGCCTGCCAGGCTTTCGTCCCGTCGCTGGCGAGGATGACCTCATGCCCCCACTTCTCAAGGGCTTTTTGCAGTATCCGCAGGGACACCGCATCGTCATCGGCGATAAGAATGCTCGGCGCCTCCCGCTTCACCTCCGGCTTGTTGTCCGTTTTGGCCATGACGCGCCTGTCCGGAGCGGGCAGGCCCTCAATTTTGCTGAATTTTCTGTAGCGCCTGGGACAGCTCTTCCAGTGTGTAGGGTTTTTCCAAAAACTCCGGACTGCCTGCGTCGATGGCTTCGCGCTTGACGCGCCCGGAACTATATCCAGAGGAAAGAATAACTTTTACGTGAGGATTAATGTCCCGCAGCCGGGCATAAGTGTCCAATCCACCCATCCCCGGCATAATCAGATCGAGCAGGACACAGTTGATTTCTTCAAATTGTCCGGAATAGATCTTGCAGGCAATGCTTCCGCTTTCTGCGGCCACAACGTCGTAACCCAACCGGGTCAATCCCTTCTCGAGAAATTCGAGGACCCGCGGCTCGTCATCCACAACGAGGACCTTGCCCCGGCCGGATACCAGCTCACTGGGTCTGGGGCGGACGGCGCGCGGCAGCACGCTGAAATCAGCGGGCAGGTAAATCGCAAACTCGCTTCCCGCGCCGGGCGTGCTGCTGACAGCAATGAACCCTTGGGCCTCCCTGATGACTCGATCGACCATTGCCAGGCCTAAGCCGGTGCCCTGGCCGCGGCCCTTGGTGGTGAAAAGAGGAACGAAGATCTGTTCCATAACTTCCGGCGTCATTCCCATTCCTCCGTCACGAACGGCGATGCGGACATACTTGCCGGGGGGAACGGACGCGGGAAGGCGCGGGTCCGTTGAGTTGAGCGTCTGGGAGGTTGCTTCAATCGCCAGGGTGCCGCCGCGCCGCATGGCGTCGCGGGCGTTAATGCAAAGATTCAGGATGGCCTGTTCAAGGCGGTTGCGAATTCCTTTGATATAAGGCAACCCCGGGTCGATTCGATGGTCGATCCGGACCTTGCGGTCAAACGTACGGGTAATGATGCTCAGGACCGTGCCGATGAGATCATCCACGTCGATGGGTTTCTCGCCATCCGGATCGTCCTTGGACACGTCGAGAAGCTGCCGGGCCAGGTCCGCGGCGCCTTTGGCGGACTCCTCGATGATCTTGAGCGGCTCCTGCAGTGGATCAGCAGGTGACAGGCGGATGCGCGTCAGGGAGGCGAAGCCGATGATGACTTCCAGCGCATTGTTGAAGTCATGCGCAACACCGCCCGCCAACATGCCCAGAGTCTGAAGGGCCTGTGCCTGATAGAGTGCGCTTTCAAAGCGGTTGCGCTCTTCGGCCTCTTTCCTTGAGCGGGCGTCCGCAACGAAAACCAAAAAGTGAGTGGTGTTCCCGCTGGCATCACGGATGGCATGGGAATCGATGTGGCACGCAATCGTCCCACCCGATTTTCGCGCCAGATGGTTCACCTCTGGCGGTCCCCGCCGCAGGCTGGGCAGCGTCTCTGTCCCCGCGTGACAAGGCTGTGCCCGCTCTGCCGCGCAGACAAAATCATCCAAGGCCTTGCCGGTCAGTTCTTCCTGCTTGTAGTGCAGAAGGTCTGCAAGCGTTTGATTGACATGCTGGATCCTGCCGTCCATGCCCACAAGCGCCGAGCCGATTTGCTCCTGCTCGAAAACGGCCATCGTAACTTGAGCATGCTGAGGACCCTCCAGGTGGAACGCCAGTCCAGCCTGCGCCCCCGGGGTGCCTGGTCCGGCCTGATCGCGCGCGACCGTCTGCGAGACGGGCGGGCGTTTTCCGTCCGCTCCAGAATGTCCTTTTTCCGGGGCCTTCCGGGAAGTATCCAGGGTCCCGCCGTGGTTGGGCCTTTTTGAACGTCGTGTGCTTTCCGTCATGACGCTTAATCCTGACTTTAGCCGTTCGATCAGCGGGCCTTTGCGCTTTCCAATCCCGGCTCCGCGTTTGATGGCAACCGGGTCTGCCGATTCCAATATCGCAAAGAACTTCCGATTATTTAACTTTCGGCATAGTTCCTGGAAACTTGAACGTCCGGCCATGACCGGCGGGAACCGCGCTGAAATAAAGCGCGAACCGGCGGTGCGCCATGCTGATTCGCTGGGGTTTCCGGCTAAACTGGTTGTGTTGCGCAGCCTTAGAATCAACAATGAGCGTTAATCTGGATTGGAGGAGGACTGGATGGTTGATACACCTTCGACGATGGTTCCGCTGGGCACCCAGGCTCCATCGTTCCGCCTTCCGGACACCGAAGGCCTTCTCGTTTCGATCGAGGATTTCAAGAGCTCTTCTGCCCTGCTGGTTGTTTTCATTTGCAACCACTGCCCTTTTGTAAAACATGTGCTCCCGCCTTTCGTCCAGCTTGCGCGGGAGTATCAGCGCCGCGGCGTTGGAATCGTTGGAATAAGCTCCAACGATGCGGACCGTTATCCTGATGATTCGCCGGAGCAAATGGCGGAGTTGAGCCGGACTCTGGGCTTCACGTTTCGCTATCTTTATGATGTGAGCCAGCAGGTCGCGAAGGCCTACGGCGCAGCCTGTACGCCCGACTTCTACCTATTTGACCGCGACGGCCGCCTTGTCTATCGAGGGCAGATGGATGACAGCCGCCCCGGCAACGGCCGGCCCCTGACCGGAGCCGATCTGCGCGCTGCGATCGGCGCCGTGCTTGAAGGGCGGCCGGTTTGCGAGGACCAGAAGCCCAGCGTCGGGTGCAACATCAAATGGAAACCCGGAAATGAGCCGGACTATTTCCGCCGCTAGCACATCGTGCCGTTGGTTCTTTGCACTATGGGAAACCCAATGCCATTGTGGAAAAGCGGCCATATTCCTGACAAACCAGGCCCGGATTGATTTGACGGTACGATAAAGAATGATCTGTACGATTTACTGGACGCTCTGTCCACAAAGCAGGCTGAAACTGGCAATCAAGCAGGTTTTCCGGTGGAGGACGTCGCGCCGAACGTCACAAAAGCTGAATCTGAGGGAACGATCAATCTGCAAGCTATGGAAAATAATGGCGGGGACGACGGGACTCGAACCCGCGACCTCATGCGTGACAGGCATGCGTTCTAACCAGCTGAACTACGTCCCCGACTTTTTGTACGCACGGGAAATCCCTTGCGGTTGGCTTTATTGTAGCAAGTACAGTGACAAACAGGAAAGTTAATCCCGAGCCCTGACGCATGGTGGGCGGTATCCGGCTCGAACGGATGACCTTCTGCTTGTAAGGCAGACGCTCTGACCAACTGAGCTAACCGCCCTTTGCGGCCGCGCAGCACTCGATCCGAACCAGGTCAAACTGCGCGCCTGCCTTGACACTCCCAACCTAAAAACTATACACTAACGAATTTGGGACGGTCAACTCCCACTGTGCTTCGCAATGCAACTATCACGTGAATACGTATCGTATATGAGCAGGGAGCTGATGAAGCGCCTTACGGACCAGGGGCTGGTCCAGTTCGAGCAGCCGGAATATGTGAACGAGGTCATCCTGCAGGTCGTGCTGGACGAGCTGAGCGTCGAGGACCGCATCAACGACGAGGCCCGCCGGATCCTGGAAGAGCATAGCGACCAGATGAGGCTTCTTGGCGCCACCTACGAAGATGCATTTAAGGCGATCAAGAAACAGATCATCCGGGAACGAAAGGTAGTTCTTTAGAGTGATTTTTCTCCTATGATCCCATGAAACTTTCCCACGAAAAAATCATCCAGCTTTCCCACCGTATCCTGTCCGCCATTGAGGCCCTTGACGAAGTTGAGATCTTCGAGGAACCCAATACCATCCGGCAGGAGGCTGTGCGGGTCCTGATGGACCTGCTGCACGAAGAAGAGAAGGTCGAGCAGGCCGCCCGCCAGCGCATTGCGACGCACCAGCGGACCATCCTGGAAGGCGGCGGTGAATGGGAGATCCTTTACCGGAAGTATTACGCTGACGAGCTTCGAAAGCTTGGTGTGACGCCCCTGGCACACCACAGTTAGCCCTTCTACGCTGCGCCTTCCGGCCTGATCCCCTGTGCGAGATTGCAGTCTTCAGTCACGGCGCTGCAGGACCGGCGGCTTGTCAGCTTCGGGATTTTGTTTGCCGCTTGGCTGCGTGGTTGGAGATGTTTTGCTGGCCGGCTGACGCTTCCGCAACGTGGGACCGTTTTCAGATTTGCCCATCTTTCGTCGCAGCGACATCACACCGGCGAGCCGCGTTTTCATGTCGTTGAATTCTGACGTGCTCACCAGATATTCGCTGCGCTTGGGCAGGTCGGTCTTGATTTCCTCTTCAGTTTTGATAATGCGATCCGCCGTGGGCGGATGGTCGGCGAAAATGGAAGGGACGGAGCCGGGGTTGCTCCGCTGTTCCTGGACGATTCTACCGAAAAAGGCGACATAGGCATTCGGGTCGTAGCCTGCTTTGTACATGTATTGAATACCCAGGTAATCGGCTTCGGCTTCATCGTCACGGTTGAATTTAAGGAACGCGAGGGGAATTCCCATATTGAGGCCCTCAGAAAGGCCGATGTACACGGGATAGGACAGCGGCGTGAACATCAGCGGCAGCATCGCGTATTGCAGGATCGTTGCTTTGGTCATCTGGCTTGCCCAATGCCGCGCCGCGACATGGGCAATCTCATGGGCCATGACGCCGGCGAGCTGGTCTTCCTCGTCGGCTGCTTGCAGAAGCCCGGAATTGACATAGAGAAATCCGCCCGGCAGCGCGAAGGCGTTGATGTCCGGTGAGTCGATAACCTTCACGGTCAGCGGGATTTTCAGGTCGGAATTCCGCGCCACGTTCTGCGCAACACGATTGACGTACTCGTTGATGACCGGGTCTTTGATGATGCGTGCTGAGCGGTCTATTGCCGTGGCATAGCGCTTGCCGATCGCGATTTCTTTCTCCTCCGAGATCATGCTGCGATGAGCAACTCTGCGGCTTCCGATGGCGTCGACGTCCTTTTTTTTGTTGGAAGCCCAGGCTGGGACGGATGCCGCAACCATCATGACAGTCAGAGCGAGAGGGACCCTCTTACGCATTCTCATGGCTGTCCTCCTTGGCTTGATTATACTCGGGATATTCCTTCCGGGCTTCAAATTCGCCAACTGCATGCGCAGGGCGGCTCCCGCATCAACCCCGAAGGAGAAAGCTGCCATCCGACGGGCTGGAAGCATGAATCGCACCGTCGCTGGAAGCAGCCAGAACTTGACGCCATAGCGCACTGCCTGACGATCTTGCCGGCTTCTGAGGACTGCCCTATTCCGTCGTGGTCCTTTTCTACCGTGCTTCCCCGGCGTTGACTCTGCAACCCCAGGCAGGGTAGATTGACGTTTCGGAATTCGGGGAGATTTCCCAAAACTCTTTTGGGCACGGTCCCCGGAAAGGCTCGGTTTTCCGTTATGGCGGTAGCTAAAGTACAGGCGGGCCAGGTGTGGTGCCGGGAGGGAACGGAGGAGAACTGGCTGGTGACCAAAATTTATTCGGAAGCGTTTACCTCCTATGCCATGCTCCGCAAGGTGGGCGGCGGCGATCATGATGTTCGGCGCTTGAAAATTCTGAAGTCTGCCGATGGCATCGTTCTTCCCGGCTTCAAGTTCACACAGGAATCGGAGCTCTTTTAAGGAACCGTCGTTTTGCCGCTAGCTTGCGCCGTATTGCGGTCCGGGCGCCGCAGAACAGGCCGGCATCTTCTCATCCATGCTATCAACGGTTATCAAGATCATCGGCGGATTTATTGTGTGGTTCATCTCAGGGTCGGGTTACCTGGGAATC